>Ga0075015_100000239_pt1 | contig 17708 bp, 25 predicted proteins | sample AleBraG_ABR_2013_FD_71476 | JGI IMG/M metagenome (GOLD analysis project Ga0075015, IMG submission 71476) | Freshwater sediment microbial communities in response to fracking from Pennsylvania, USA - Alex Branch Run_MetaG_ABR_2013 | ecosystem: Environmental > Aquatic > Freshwater > Creek >...
GTGCAAACCGTGTGGCAACAGGAAGCGAAGAAGTGGAGCCAGTTCCGTCACCTGCGGTTCTCGGTGCTCCACGGGCCGCACAAGAAAGAGCGGCTAAAAGACGACGCCGACGTTTGGCTGATTAACCCGGAGGGATGTCAATGGCTAGCAAACGAGTTCTTCGGAAGAAGTCTACCGTTCGACACGGTGGTAATAGACGAGCTTACAAAGTTCAAAAACCCAAAAGCCGTGCGCTCAAAGAGCTTAAGGCCGCGGTTGAAGACAGTAAGGAGGCGATGGGGCCTGACTGGCACCCCTATTCCGAATGGGTACTTGGACTTGTTTGGGCAATTCTTGATGATAGACGACGGCGCCGCGCTCGGTAAGTACATCACGCACTACCGGGATAGCTACTTCCAACCCGACTTCAACGGCTTCGACTACGTGCTTCAGCCCGGCGCCGCCAAACGCATAGAGAACCGCATTGCACCCTACGTGCTGCGCATGAGTGCGGAGGACTACCTTGACCTGCCGCCGCTGGTGGACGACGTGCGCTACGTGGACCTGGAGCCCGCCGCGCGCGCGGCGTACAGCCAGATGAAGAAGCAGATGCTCGCCACGCTGCCGGAGGGCGTCGTGACGGGCGCCAACGCTGCGGCGGTCTACAGCAAGCTGAAGCAGATGGCGAACGGTGCGGTTTATATGAATGATTCGCCCGCGCAGGGGCAAAATCGCATAGTTTCCAATCTCCACGACACCAAGCTGGACGCGCTAGAGGAGCTAGTTGAGGAGCTGTGCGGCCAGCCGCTTCTCGTAGCCTACGAGTTTAACCACGATCTTGAGCGCCTGTTGCAACGGTTCCCCGGAACGCCATATATCGGTGCCGGCGTGAGTGGGAAGAAAACACAGGAGATTATTGATGACTGGAACGCAGGAAATACCACCATCCTCTTGGCCCATCCCGCATCGGCTGGCCACGGCCTTAATCTCCAAGGAAGTGGCGCTAGCCATATTGGATGGCTTGGGCCGATCTGGGATCTTGAGCTTTACGAGCAATTCATCCAACGTGTTTACCGCCAAGGTAACAAATCCAAACGGGTCGTCAACCACATTTTCGTGGCAAGGTCCACAATTGACGAATTGGTAATGGGCTCTCTAAAGGACAAGAGCACGACGCAGGAGCGTTTGCTGAAGAACCTAACTACCGAGATTCTGCGCGATGCAGATAGCCCTGCCGGGGCTTTGCCGGCGATAAAGGAGAGTACGACTATGGAAGCACGTAAACTGTCACGCCAAGACGGCAACGGCGCTGCGCCGGCGCCGCGCGTTGTCCCGAATGGCTGGGGCCAGCCGGCCGCGGCGCAAGCTGTGGAGCATACCGGAAAGCAACGCGCCACGTTCGGACAGCGCCGCGATCCCGGCGCGGAAATTGAGCAGCGCCAAGCGATCAAGACCACGCTGACGGCGCGGCCCGAGCCCGTGCCTGTGGAGGATGATCCGATACCCGCGTCGGAGCTCGCCAAGTCGGCCTTCAGCGACGGCGTGCGCCAACAGCTCTACGCGCCCAAGGGCGAGGCCGACGCTATGGCGGCAGACGTGGACGCCGTAGCCGACGCCAAGCCGAAGCGCACGCGCGTAGCCAAGCAGGCGGACCCAGCACCGTCCGAGGCCCCCGCGGCCAACGCCGACACGCTCCGCCGGGCTACGGCGCTGGACTTGGCTATACGGGCGGCGCCGGGCGGCACCGATCCGGCCAGCATCGTAGAGGCGGCCAAGTCGTTCGACGCCTTTCTCGCCGGCGAATAGACTGCCTTGACTTTGTTAACCCGCCGGGCGAAGGTCCGGCGGGTTTTTCATTTGGTGCCGAGATGTGGGAGCTATTCGCCCCTGTTTTGACTGTCATTAACAATGTCGTAGACCGACTCGTGCCGGACAAGAACGCCGCGGAGCAGGTTAAGAACCAGATACAGCTAGAGCTCGCCGACGCCCAGGTGAAGGGCCAACTCGCCCAGCTCGACGTGAACAAAACCGAGGCCGCCAACGAGAACGTGTTTGTGTCCGGCTGGCGCCCGGCTATCGGCTGGGTGTGCGCCGCGGCGTTGCTGTATCAGTACCTTCTCATACCGTTGGCCGTGTGGGGAACGCTGTGGGCCGGCCTGCACATGCCGAAGCCGCCGATGCTGGACGATCATCTGTGGGAGCTCATGTTTGGTATGTTGGGCATGGGCGGGCTGCGCACGGTAGAGAAGATCAGCGGCGTTAAAACGTCTTAGGGTCGAAGCCGTGGTGCCGGCACACTTGCTTCGCAAGGCGCGTGAACACTTTGCCATGCGTGATGTCGCGCATATGGCACATCTCATGCGCCATCGTCTCTAGCACGGTCGCCAGCGTGTCATGCTTAGTGCTTGAGATGCGGATGGTGTAAGGGTCGCCGTCAGTGCAATCCCCGAATCTGTCCCTGTGTCGCGTGACGTGGAACTCAACATCGTCCGCCTCCGGCAGCTTCCAACGCCTGAACGGCCGCGTGTGGCGCAGCAGCTCGTAGGTGCGCTCCAGAAGATCGGGCGTGATGTGCAGCGCCATTTATTTATAGAATTTCCACTGCGTAAGCAGTGCAATCTCCTCCTTAGCGATGCGCCTAGCGATCACTTCAATTAGCTCAACTTGGCGTAGTTGCTCCCGTATTTTAGCTTCTTCAGCTTCTCGTAGTTCGCATTGAAGGCATTTTACTTCGTGCGTAGTCATGTCATCCTCTCTGCTTGACAATCGCCAGCTCCGCCGCCCACAGCCGCGACAAGCGCTCCGGGTGATCCCTCGCCTCCTGCTCTACGGCGCTGGCGCTATTGTGCGCGCGGTTGTAGTCGAGGCCGGCGCGGATGCGGTTATATTCGTGGAGCTCGTGCAGCATGAATAGCGGCTTTTCCTCCGGCTCCAGCGTATGCTCGATCCAGATTTCCGCCGGCATCCACGGATAGGCACCGCCGCCGATCCCATCGCCATTGCCGCCGCCGATCCAATCCTCCCAGATATGGTCGCGAATGGGGCGCGCGTTAACGTCGAATATCGGCAACGGCCCGGCGTCGCCCAGCTTACCGCGATAGATTTGGCTGTGAAGCTGCGTCACTTTGACGCGCAATAGTTTGCTGCCGCCGGCGCCTTTGCTCATTTACAACTCCATGTTGGTATTTGACAGCGCAGCAGAACAAAGTGAAACGTAGAACTTATTTGCGCAAATCCGGTTTTACTTCCCCTAACATAGTCGTATTGGCAACTACATAAAAATAGACAAAGTAAAGTCGCAGCTCTCATAGCATAAACAGCGCTTTCTCAGCCGCGCGGCGGCGCACAAGGCCGTCTAGGAGCTTGCCGTTCTGGTACACCCAATGATCGAACTCCGCCACGGCCGCCGCCGTCTGGCCGTCGTTGAGCTTGCGAAGCAGCGTGCTCTCCTCCAGGTGCCCGGCGCCCTCGTTGAACGTGAAGGACACAAGTGCGTCGAACTGGTTTTGGTTGAGAGGCACGCTGACGAAGGCGTTTACGGCGTCCTCCGCGGCGCATAAATCATCGTGTAGCCACATTATCGCCGTGGTCGTGGTGCAGGTCATGCCCTCTGCGACGCCGGCGGTGTGCCCATAGCCGATGGTCCAATGGTCCACGTTCGTCGGCTTGTACGCCGTGGGGCGGAATTGCTCGAACTGCGTTACGAGCGAAACGCAGGCGCTACTTGCTCGCATCATTCACCTTTTCCGTTGCATTAAGCTCCAGCTCAAGCACCGCCAGTGCGTTCCACGCGGCCTGCGCGGCGTGGCGCAGCTTGCTCTCAGGATCGAACGTCTCGCCGCTTGCGCGGGCTAGTGTGTGGCGCAGGAGCGCGTCGGCATAGCGTTGGTCGCCGTTCGCGACCTTGCGCCAGCCGTTCCACTCCTTGTACTTCTCATAGCCGAAGCCGCTGACTTCCGCCACGGCCAATAGCGCCCTCGGGAAGTATGTGGCGAGCCCGCGCCATGCAGGCGGCTTGCCGGCGTCATATTTCTGTCCGCTTTCTGCTTTTTGGGCGCTTTCGATTTTCCGCCCTCGCATTCGATCAATAAGTTTGAGTCCGTTTGGAAGCCAACCACCGCGTCTATCTCGCTTGTCTTCTACATACACAAACTCGTGGTCAGTATCCACAACTACACCCTCGCCGCGATATTCCGCGATGTGCTTGGTAGTATAGGCAACTATGTCGCCAACCCTGAAGTCCGAAGTTTTGTGCATTTTCTCACTCCTTTTGTCGTCACGGTACGGCGACACGTCGCCCATCACGTAAGCTCCTTAAACCGCCTCAAGAACATGAACCGCGCCGTGCTGGCGTCCCACGGAATGATGCGCTCCGGCCACGGCTCAGCCTTCGCCACGCCCCAATCCACGCCACGCGGCTCCGGCACAACGTCGCGGCGCTCCGTCAGCACCGCCTCATAGTCCGCCTTTTTCACTTCCGGCGAGATGTGTACCGGAAGATTGTATTTGTCTCGGATAACGTTGTCTATCAACGCCTCAAGATGCTGCACGTCCGGCAGCGCGTGCTTGATCGGCTTGATGTGGTCACCGATATACGCCTCCGCGGCGTCGTGCAGTAGTGCCTCAAGCTCGAACCCATGCGGTACGTGATGGCTCACAAGTACGCTGTGCTGCGCCACGCTGTAGTGCTCCACGTCGTCGCGTAGCGCACCGCCGAAGCGGCAGATACGTGCGAGCTGGGCAGCGATGTCCTCGATACGGATGTCCTCCGGGCGTGGGTCGAGCGACCAGAACGGAAGGCCGCTGGCCGTGCCTTGGTTGAAGCCGCGCTTCAGATCGACGGCGCCGCGCAAGTCTCCTGTGTCATATTTCATCTCACGTCACCCGAATAAAAACATGATGATAGTTCCGGCGATCAACCATCCTTCGCCCCAACCATCGTGATAGTGCTGGTAGACTGTTGCTGTAAGCAGCGCTGCGAACGCAACTGACGATGCGAGTTTGCTCACCGCGAATATCCAAACGTCACGGTTGCGGTGATGGCGAATGCGCTCAGCCAGTAGCACATATCGGCATAGCTGCCGTAGTAGAGCCAGCGGCCAGCATTCATCACGTATAGCGACATGATGGCGTAGTTGAAAATTTTAGGATCGAAAAGTAGGCTCATAGCAGATGCTCCCAGTTGCCTTTCGGATACTTTTTCTGCATGTATTTTGACAAACTCATGTTCTCGTACTTCCGGCACAGATAGTCCAGCGTCAGCGGCATCACGCAGTAGTCGCCGTCGCGTACGCCGTTGAGTACGACAACGCCTCGCCAGTGCCGTTGCCCCTGCGCGCCGCGGTAGTCCTCTACGTGCAGATAACAGGAGCCTGCGACGATCCCGTGCCACGTATGCCCAGAACCGCACATACGGTTGCCGTAGCGGAAGCCTTGCTCGTGACCTTGCACGAAGCTGGAACCGATTTTGTTCAGGCGGTTATCAACGGAACCACCAATAGCAAACTTACTATGACTTGACTGGAAGAAGTGCGAGTAGCATATGCCGTGTATCCATCGCCTTTTAAGGAAACCGTTCCACCTAAATCCACGGACTTGGCATGCGTTTGAGCCCACTGTACCAAACCATTTAGGGTCTGCTTCGGCAGCTCTGTCAGCTCTGTTTTCATGGTTGCCCTCCAAAAACTCCTTCTGCGGTTTCCAGTTTCGGACCCGCTCCATTGGCTTGCACAGCTTGGCAAAGCCGCGATTACCGGCGTCAATGTCGTCCTGGTAGCGCGCGTTCTCCAGCGGCGCAGAGCCCGGCTTGGCGTGCCCGTTTAGGCTTGGGAAATCCCAATGGTCGCCAAGATGCACAACCACATCCGGCCGGTAATCCACGATGGCTTGCCCGATCCAATCGAGATGATCCGTAGGAACGCCCGGCTTTACCTGCGTGTCTGGGATGACGAAATGGCGGATAGGCTCGTCTTTGGCCTTTACGAGAGCCACTACGCCTGCTCCTTGATTTTTCTAAGCTCTACCCAAACCCCTTGCGCACCATTGTGCTCGACAATTTCCGCGTCTGCATCCAACAACAGTTTGTGCCGCAAGTTGGCGTCTAATGAGGTTAATGGAATAAAGTGCCATTCCCACTCATACGGGCTTATCTCCTCGACCATTGCGAAGCAGCTCCATTGTAGCGTCGTGTTGCTCCTGTGCCCGCTGGTCGCTACGCAGTGTCGCCCACAAGTGGATGCCAAAGCCCAGAAACGCAACGAGCATGGAGACGATAACTCCGATGTCGCTAAGGTGCAAGCCCCAAAGCACCGCCGCCGTGCTCGCGCCGATGGAAGTTACTGCTAAGGATAACGGCTTAACCGATGCAGGCAGGTGATGTGAGTGCTCGATCATTTAGACAACCCAGATAAAAGCGATTGAGCTAGTGCCAGCGCACGCCATAATAGCCGCGCGAGGATAGTTTCCATGCCACAGATCAACGGCCGCTTGGCCGAACTCAAGCGCGGCCATAGCCAGCAGGAAGCCGTTTCGCACAATGAAGTTCGCCATGGGTGCCTCATTGCTGCCGTCCGCGTAGTGGGAGCGATGCGGCCTTTTGTCCCGCCAAGGCGGACACCGCTGAGACGGTGCGGGAAATGTCCTCCTCAGTAACGCCGTTGGCGCGCAAGAGGTTGATCGTGTGCTGTGCTTGGTTTGGGTCTAGCAGGCTTTGAGCAATAGCCGAAGCCACGTCTGGCGAAGCATGCAGGCCGGGGATGGCCTTGGTGATGTGGTAGCCTGCCCACCACGGCGAGCTTGCCATTTTAGCAGCTCCAACGACGCCATGCGCGATTTGCCCAGAGGTTATGTCCTCTTGTGGGCGAATTGTGCCTGGAGCGAGTTCGCTTAGGTTCTGCGCCGCCTGCGCTTCTGCCACGCCGCGGCGATAGCCGAGGTCGCCAGTGGGCGTCGCGAGGCTGGCCTTAATGAGATCGTTGGGCGGGTTCGTACGCGAGCCGCCGCTGAGCCCATGCACGAAGGCGTCGTGGTAGTCCAGGTCCGCTTTGTTGTTGAGGAGAGCCGCGCGATACGCCGGCTGCTTCTGATAGGCGTAGCGCTCCACGGCGTCGGCTACGTCGCCGATCTTGGACGCGCGTATCGAATTGGTGGCGTAGGAGGACTTCTGCGCTGCGCGGAGAGACTGGCGCAGGTTGTCGAAGTCGTCCACCGTGAGCGGCGCGTGAGTAGGGTTAGCAACGGCGTCGTTAACTAGCTCCGTTAACTCGGGGTCGCCGCGCAGCGCTCGCGCCACACGCGGGTCTTCCAGAAACGACGGCGCCCCAATGCCGGATGTGACGGGCTGGTTGCGCAGCGCCGCCGGGTCCGCCTTGTCGCCCATAGCAGTGTCCATGCGTTGTTGCAGCCGCGTCATAATCGAGCTGGGGTCGTCCGGCTGGCTGACGTTGCCGGTCGTCACTTTGGGCGGCATAGTCTCGCGCGCCTGAAGCGTCTCTGCCACTTGCTGCGTGTACGCGGGGTTGCGCGACCCAAATTGCCGCAGCTCGCCGCGGGACTGCATATCGAGCACTTCCCCGATGGACGGTGCGCGGTTGGTCTGCGCGCGGAAATTAAGCATAGCCTGTGCAATAGTGTCCGGCGTCTCGTTGAGATGCTTCGCCAGCAGGCGTATCTCCGCCTTCTGTGCGAATTGCCCAACCTTAGCTGCCACAGCGCCCCCAACCACGCCACCAGCCGCGCCCAGCCCTGTCTCCATAGCGGCCTGGGGAGTAAGACCCTCTCCTTCGACTTGGCTCTGTACACCCGCCACAGCGGCTCCTGGGACCGCCAGACGCAAGGCGTTGCGAGCCAGTTGTCCCTTGCGCAGCTCCAAAGCAGAGTTAACCGCCTTCGCGCCGGCGCCAATGATGCCAGGAGCCGCTTCCGCGGCCTTGGCAGCGGCGCCCATGCCAACGCCGCCCACGCCGATCCCGGCGACGGTGCCGAGGATGGAGACGGCTGGGTGGGCTGCCTGCGCGGCTTGGTTGCTGGCCGCTGCTTGCTGGTAGGCATCAACAGGGTTAATCGTGCGCCCTTGCAGGTTCTCGCTAAACATTTTACCAACGGCGCCCGCGGCGTTCGCAATGGGCTCGCCGATGATGGGTACGGCGCCGAGAAGGCTGGACGCGCCAGCCTGCATTGTGCTGCCGATCTGCTGCCCGGTCGTGGGCGGTGGACCCGCCTGCACGGGCGGCGTGCCGGCGGCCGGTGCTTGCGCGCGAGCGGCGGAGATCATTCCCGCAATACGCTTGGCGCCGTCAGTGTCGCCGGCGGCGTCCGCTTGCCGTAGCGCGCCGATCAGGTCTTGCTCTGTCGGCATTTATTTTACTCCGTACTTGGCGAGAAGGGCCGCGTCGTCGGCATTGCCAGCCTGTGCTGGCGGCGCACCCGCGGCGGAACCAGCCTGCGGCTGCGGTATGACTTCGTGGTACTCCTTACCGTAGCGCTGTTTGAAGCCGTTGCGCTGCGCGTCGAATAGGTTGTTAAGCGCTTGCCGCGCAAGGTGGAGATGCTGCAAATATTGTGTATCGGATTGCTCTTGATCTGCCAAGTTGCCGAGCTGCGTGGTGAAGTTCTTGTATTCAGATTGCAGCACGCGGCCAATGCCAGTCTGGCCCTGCGCGTTCTTCATGCCCTGCATGACAGCCGCCGCAGCCATGGAGCTCATGGATGTGGCATTCGCCTCCAAGTCCTTAGCCAACCCCGCCGGAATACGTTTTAGAAACCCGCCGGCGCCGGTGGAGTATGGGCCGATCTGCTTCTCCATGCTGTCGGCGATGAAATTTGCGTTGTCCAGGTTGATCTTCTGCGTCGTGAGCGACTGCGCGGAGCCAATGGCAACGTCACGCGCCTTGCTGCCCATCGGCAAGCGGTCGAACTGCGATTGCGGCGGCGCTGCTGGAGCGCCGGGCGCGGTACCAGGAACCGCTGCGGGCGGCGCACTGCCGGGCGGGTTCACGTCGGGCAGGTTCGCTTTATTGGCCGCTTCCAGCTTCGCCCTGTATTGCGCCACACTGAGACGGCCGGCCGAGAGGTCGTCAAGGAGCTTGTCCTGTACCGTCTTCTCCGCAAGCCGCGCTTTGCCAAGGTTGGCGGTCTGCTGCGATACCGGCGTGACGCCGGCCGGGAGTTGTTGCTGTATGGGGTTGCCGTACTTGTCACGATTGATAAGGACAGAGTTGCCGCTTGCATCCTGCGCCACGATGGGCTGGCCGGTGGCCGCCGTGGGAGCTATGAGCCCGCGCTTGATCGTGTCGATATGCTGCGCGCCCCCTGGCGATGTGAGGGCGTCCCGAAGCGGTTGGACGTGCGCTGGATCAATGCCGAGCATCTGCGCGGTCTGCGGGTTCACCACGCGGTCGAATGTTGCGGCGTCGATGGAGCCGGTTTGAGGATTGACGTTATTCTCAAGCATAGTGAGGGCGCGGAATTGTCCCTCGCGTTGCGCCTGCGCGGCGGCGAGCGCCGTTGTTTGCGCTGTCTGGGCGGTGCCGGCTTGCGTCTGCGCAAGATTGGCGCCCTGCTGCGCGAGTTGGCCGGGAAACAGTTGCGCGGACTGGCTCTGCTGCTGGAGCTCGCCCGCGGCCTGCGGATTGCCAGCCACGTCGCCATAGACGTTGCGCAGCGCGTTGTACGCCGCGGTCTTGCGAGACGTTTCTTGCAATGTATTTGCAAACTCTTGACCAGCCAATAATCCATCAGCCATTATTGCACCCGAGGCGTTATGTTAACTGAGCCAGGAATTTGGTTGTAGTTTTGGTTAAAATAGTTCGCGGCGCCTTGCCCAAATACGCCCGCAGCTTGGCTAAGACCCTGGTTCTGCATCTGTCCCGCCGGCACACCACCTTGTGTGCCCGCCGATCCAATCATCTGCCCGGCCGATAAACCCTGCCCGCTGAGCCCGCCGAGTTGACTGAGGTAGTTGTTGAAGTATTGGCCGCCGAGGCCCTGGCCGAAGCGCTCCAGCTCCTTGCCGGTGCCGCCACTGTTGAGCAGGCCACTCGCCGCCTGGCTGGACTCAATCGCGTTCGTGCCCTGCCCGAGCTGGAACTGGTAGCCGGTTGAGCCCAGATAGTTCTGGAAGGCGTTTTGCGTACCGGCCTGCATCGGCGCCGCGCCAAGGAGCTGCGCCTGCATCTGGTTGGCCGCGCCGCCGGTGGGCAGGTACTGCTGCCCTATCGGGCTTTTCGTGAGATAGTTGTAGCCGGTTAACGCCTGCTTGGCGCCTTTATTGCCGCCGAGTAGACTGCCTACGCCACCGATAACGCCGCCAATGATGTCGCCCAAGAGCTCCGCTCCAGTATGTAGTTGATGCAGGGGCGGCCGTGACTGTCTTCCGAAACGCCGATAGGCCGGCCACCAAGGGCGCGATTCATCGCGCGTGCGGCGCGATTGGTGCGTGGCGTGGCTCCGGTTATAGCGACAGCGCCGTGGAAAGTAAACATGGTTTCTATGGCAGACTTGATGACTTTGAACGCCGCGCGCCCGCGCACTTTGTCAGTCAGGAGATAGTGCATTTGGTAAACGCCGCGACCGAGATCGCCGAACAGCACTACGCCGTCCTCGTTACCGATCATTATGTTTTTCGAATTGAGGAAGAAACTGCGCAGGTCAACCGTGGCGTAGCCGGGTGCTATCTCGCCGATGATTTCCGGCCGGTTGGCGAGATAGTCAAGCAGCTCGTATTGCGTCATTAGACGACGCCAGATTCGCCTTCCACCGTGATGACAAGCGAGGATGCGCCGCTTGCGATCCCGCTCAAGAAGTCTGTCGCGCCGATGAGCTTAAGCCTGCCATAATAATCCCATTCGCTATTGGCTGCGACCGAGCGCGTGCCCTCAATTTCCGTGCCGGCTGCGGAACCGCCGGAGGCGCCGATAAAGAGCGAAAACGTGATAGCTCCTGCCGTCCTATTGGCAACGTGAATGTGCGTTATGATGTCGTAGTTTCCCGACGCTGGGCCGGCGTAGATGTTCGCGGCGGAGTTGCTGATATACGCAGGACCAGCGGGACGCTTAACGGTATTCTGTGCCATAGTTATAGTTCCTTCCTAAAGTTCGCTATCTGCGGTCCAATGAAAAACGTAGACTTTGCCGCCGCCGGAGTAGACGGCACTGCGCTAAATTCCGAGCCTAAATCCAGTAGTTGAAGCAAATGGATAGCGTTTTTGCGGAGCGGCAACTGTCTGTACTAGTTCCCAAGCACCAATATCCCACGCGCTACCTTGAGGCCGAGAAGTTTTTACAATATCATCTGCCGACGGAATGTCCGTCGTATCTGTAACGCCATTGTCAACACAATCCGCTCCAGTCTTAAGACGGAAATCTCGCGTTGCATCGGCTGTGTTCTGAAATTGATTAGCGTAAGTCTTGCTCGCCTGATTGGATGTTCCAAAGCTGATTGCTTTATCTGAACAATTATTACTGCCGCTTTCTGATCCAGAAGAAAATGCGTTAAAGCCAAAACCGGCGCAATTCTTCAAAGTAGCGCCGCCATAATCAATACGGAATGCAGTTTTATCTGCCGTCAAATCTGACGGTTTAACCGAAGTGACGTTCACAAAAAGCGGAGTCACTCCATTATTAACACTAATACCATCAAAACCTGGCTGTCGCGTTATGACAAGCGTGTTCAACACAGATGGAGAACCGGATGTCAGTAGAAGTGTAGAAGCTCCATATCCTCCCGTTGCAGCTTGACCACCTTCCAAAATGCAATTTTTTATCATAGTGTTCGCAGCATTCAAAGAAACGCATCCATTATTTGCACCGATCTGTAATCCATCTAGCGTCACGTATTGTGCACCAACTATAATTGTTCTACCGATATTTCCCGTGAACCTAATTCCTACGCCGTTAGAAGCATTGTACTTTAGAACATTCGTCTGAGCGTTCACATTGTCACGGAAGCTTTGCCCGGTCCCTGTTGTCAACGTAATTGTGTGCGTTGCGTCGGTAGTTTCCCCACTGATCGTCACAACCGTAGAAGCAGAAGTAAATTCACTGTCATTGAAACACTGCCCAACTTGGGAGTTACCGTCCGTGACGAGGTTAGCTGGCAAAGCATCTTCCCATGCTTGCACTGTTGAATAGTCGCGGCCAGTAGTGCCGATAGTTTTTGTGACTGTACCCATCAGAAATAAGCGTCCATCCAGCCATCAAAATGCTGCACAACGTCCCCTTGCGGTGTTCGGTGAGCGTAGACACACCAGACCTCTGCTTCATCCGTGAGTGCGATGATCTTATGCGTGACATCTGCCTTTACCAGAAAATGTTTTCCGTGCGGCGCGCCTTCCCCGAAATCTCGCTCAATTACTTGACCATTAGGCAAGATAGCCGAAACATGGACAGTCCCTTTGAACACAATTGAAGTATGGTCAAAATTGTGCTTATGCCCTTCCATAGGCGGCCCATGTTTGGTCAGTTTCATCGGCCGAATTAAAATATTTCCGCTTACCCATTCCATATAAAATAGCCTCCTAGCCGAGAACGGTTGCCTGTTGAACCCCAATAATTGCGGGATCAGCAATCGCGGGTTTTAGAACCTTATTAGCTACGATAGTAGCCGCAGAGATCGCGGATTGCTTCGTCGCATCTGTGATTTGTTGGGGTGTATCTTTAAGTATAAGAGTTCCCAACGTTCGCTTATCGTCTGCAATATAGGCCGCGAATGTCGCGGCTAATTTTGCAATGGCATCCACGTCAAGTTTGAATGCTCTTTTTTGTAGCGTCTTTGATGGATTTAGCGGATCGGCAGGCATTTCTGGTACAACAAAAGTCGCTGCCGTTATCATATCCAGAGAAGCAATTTGCAAAATTCTCCATACTGGATTTGTCAATTCTTCCTTTTGCCACGGCTGACCATCGGGCTGAGCGACTATAACATCGCCGCGTTTGGTACACTGGCAATTCAAATAGAAATCTGTGTTCACTTTATCCGTGACCCGAACCAGAAGTTCCGCCATTTTACGTCGGCCTTCCTTGGAACCCCTTGATCGTGCCAATGATAGTTGTGCTATTGGCTGAAGGCGTGAAGGCATCTACTGCCTGATACTGCACCCAGAAAGTTTTGGCTCCTGTTGCCGGAAGGGAGACGATAAAGCTGCCTGCTTGCGTATTGTTGGTTTCGTTATACATCGGAACCAAGCGGCCAACAGTGCCATCACTAAAACCAGTTTCCATCCAGCCTTCAAACGAACCAACATAGCCAGCTACTTTCTGGCTATATGCCGACCCGTTACCCGCCCCTACGCCAGAGTTAGCTGTAGGATCGGAATTAAAGACGTAGGCTCGAAGACGTTTACCAGCGAGCCCAGTATCAGTAGAAGACACTTTGATTTCAGTAAGCGTAACCGGATTGTCGTTAGTATCTGACACATTACCGCTGACGAGCGCCGATACAGAACCAGCCGTCGCATTGTCAGAAATACTATTGCCAGCAGAATACGGTGTTGTATTTGCCGGTCGTGTGAGCGTTGCGAATGCTACCGAAAAAGAACGCGGCGACATACCAGTAGGCCATGTCTGGTCGGTCGCAATTGTGACACGTTCAGCGGCGGCGGCGGTTCCGGCGCCAAGCGCATTCGCATAGAACGTTACGAGGCCGCGAAGATATTGCTGGATAGTTCCATTTGCATCAGTGACGACTTTAGTGCCGGTCGTAGCTCCGAGTGTCGCGACGGCAGGATCATCAGAGGCTAGAGTTGTGCGCTGTGCGGCGGCTGCTGTCCCTGCACCAAAAACCATAAGCTGAACAGATTTACTAACCTGCTTCAACACAGACATAATTGAGATAGCCGTAGTGTCCGTCGCAGTATTTGCAGCGTCAGCCTTTGCACCTTGAGTTACGTCAGCCCCATCAGAGATTGCGCCCGACGCAAAAGCTCCAGAAGCAACCGCGCCCGATGCCACACCACCAGAAGCAATACCCCCAGAGGCTACTGTGACGGGTAAGGCGTTAGAGCGGTCAGTTCCATCGCTTCCGCGAAGCTGAACCGGGAACGGCTTGCCTGTGGCGATATCGGGTTTATTGATTGTACCGACCGGACCCCAGACGGGAACGACTTGGGGATATTTGACACCGCCAATATCTTCTGCACCGCCGACGACTGTGCCATCACCTGCTGTTGCATTGAAATTATTAGCCATTGTAGTTCCTTAGATTAAATTGGGGAAAATAAGCTCCCAAATGCTTTTCGTGCCGGCGCCTTTTTTATTGCCGGTGTTGCCAAAATACGTGTCCCAAAAATAAAATCCAATCGCCAACATGGCAGTGCCTCAGTACAGCGCGACGATGTTTGTGGCGGTCGTGTTGGTAGCCAGAACCTTCTGCACCCCAAACGGGTACACAACACCGGCGAGCGCAGCCTTGATTAACACAGCAGTCGTGCCATCGCCGTCAGCGGGTATGATGTTAATGTCGCCCGCAACACCAACGTATAGGCCACGGGTAAGGCCGATGTTTTTGCTATCGCTGGGAGTTACGGCTACCGCCGAATAGGCAGAGCCGTCTACAGAGAACTTCGACATAGTAAACCTACTTTCTAAGCGCGGTAGGCTGTATTAACACATAACTCTAATGCCCTGTCAATCCCGCCGTCTGGGCATGGGCGAAGATGCGCACAAGACTTAACTTTGTTCCGTTGTAAAAAGCAATGTGCCCAACGCCGCACTTCCTTGTCGTCTTGTCTGGGTTGGCGCCAACGCCGGTTAGCATATTGGCGCCATCTGTGCCGCCGGTAGTTTCAGTCGTATAGCTGATGGGGCTTGCGTTGATGAGTCGCCCATTAACATAGAACGATAGCGTCTTGGCTACGCTATCCTTCACTACGGCCCAATGCTGTGGTGAGCCGAATATCTGCGCCTGATAAGAAGATGGCCCTGAGTTGTTCTGGACATTGGCGCCATTTTCCCAATGGTTGCCAATCTCCTGCGTTGTAGTGATAAACCCAACGTCTAGCTGCACGTTGCGATTCTCCAGCGCCGATGTGCCGCCGCCGATCCAGAATACCGGGCTGGACGCTGACGCCTCGCCCATCATAATGAACTCCGCTGTCCAATCGCCAGTTATAGGTGCGGCAATCCCTAACGTGCCGGAGCGAGTTGCGGTCCAAGTGGTCCCTGTAGAGTACAAATATTTCGTTGCGTCCGCGCCCAAAAGTGTCGCATAGGCCAACGCATACGAGCCGCTTAGGGTCAAGTCAAAGCTATTGCCGCTGCTGTCATATAGTGTCGTGCCACTCGTTTCATCGCATTTGTAATACGCCGTTGGCGTATCGGCCAAGATCGCTGTAGCGAGGTCGGCTGCGGAGCCTGCGCCGCCGCCTGTGGCGCCAGCAGGGCCTTGCGGGCCGGGCGGCCCCGGAATACCAGGTTCGCCGTCCAAACCATCATCGCCCGGCGGGCCTTGAAGTCCTGGCGAGCCGCTGCCGCCGCCAGAGCCAGCCGGGCCCTGTGGACCTTGCGGGCCTTGTGGTCCGGGCGGCCCAGGCGGGCCTATGTCGCCTTCTGGCCCAGGCTCGCCGTCTGTGCTCTTGGGAATTGCATTGACGTAGTTGTTCAGCGCGATGATCGAATTAAGCGCGGCCTGCAAATTGGCGACGGTGCCGATAAGGTTCTGCCACTGCCGCTGAAAGAACAGCGTTGGCAGTCCCTTATCAATAATTTTTTCGCCTCTATTAAGCGGATCAACCGGTGGGAGCGCCATCTGGTATCCCTTCAATCTCCGCGTCGCAGCCGTCTATGCGGACGGGTCCGCCCACATCGCTGAGCTCAAATATGCGCCCAGGCAGGTTGAAGGAGCCGAGCGAGCGATAGGCAATCTCGCTTTCGTAGTCGGCTTGCGTCAGGCTGACAGTAAAATTGCTGCTCCAAGTCTTAGCCTGGTCGTCGCTGAAGCGCAACACCATAGCCGAGCCGGCGGTGTTGCCGAGGTTGCCTAGCGATGCCGTGACGCGCAGCGCGCCTACCCCGCGCTTCTCGCGCGTGCGAACCTGTATCCCGCCGGTTACGACGTGTTGGATTTGCGACGCTCCGGCGTTGTCGGTGAGCGCCGTTGGCGTCAGCTCCCACACGTCAGTTGTCGTCAGATCGCCTGCCACGACGCGGATACCCCACTGCACGCCATTCTGCATGTTCCACTGCCCGCCGCCGCCGGTGTAGAAGTGCGCCCACTCTTTCGTGCCAACGTCGTAAACCCACGTACCCTCGCTTTGCAGCTCCAGCACGTAGAAGGTGTGTCCGTCCATCGTGTATGTCCACGCGCGGCGCTTGCTTATAGCCAAGCCGCCTTCGTTGCCGCCGTTGCCGCCGCCTCCGCCACCGGCGGTCGCGAACCAGATGCGATACCATTGGCTGCTAAGCGTGTGATGCCCGTTCGTCAGCATATAGGTGCCGATGTAGTTGGGCGGGCTCGACATGGGCGCGATGTAGTCGCCGAAGGCTATGATGCTATTCGTCACGTCATCGCTCACCTGCGGGCCGGTGGCGTCGATAGTGCCGAAGCTGGTTTCTGTGGTTGCCGTCCCCGCGTTCGTGTCAATGTGGTAGATCGTGCTGGCGGTACCGATCATGTGGAACTTCTGATTGCGAATGCGGCTGTTCGTGTAGCTCCACGCAAACGGCGAAATCGCATTCACAACACACGTCCAAAGCACCGCGCCAGTCGTGCCAGAGATTTTGATAATGTACTGCTTATGAGTTACGGATTCATCCGTCTGCACGGCGGCGATGAGATTGCCGTCCGTTTCGTCGTAGGCAACGCCGAAGCAGTTGAAAATGCGTGTCCACGCGCCGTCAATATCCGAGAACTTAAACGTGCCGAGGCTAGTAATAGCACCGCCGGACGTGATCTTGTAAACGCCAATCGGGTCCGAGTTGTGCGCCGTGACTGTGCCGTTCTGGAAGGGCAGGCCGAGCGCATAAGCGTTGCCGGTCGCCAATATCGGGCCGTGGCTGACGAAGCCACCAAAGGCCACTTGCTGCGTTAGGTTGCCCAACTTGGTATTCGGCGCGAAGCCGCTGATGGGCAGCGAGTCTATCTCCTCCGCGGCCGCCGCGCTGGCGCACAGCAGGACGGGAAGGCCGCCCTGGTTCTGCACCGTCATCACCTGCGGCGCAATGATGTTCGTTGTCGTGCTTGGCCCAACCGAGCTGTTAGACGTGCCGAAGGTGCCGGTGAGTGTGAGTGTGGCAGCGTTGATTTCGGCGAGCTTTACCGAGTTGCCGGTATCGCATACGAATACCAACTGCGTACCGTCGTAGGACACTGCCGCGGCGCCGCCGGAGCTGGCGCTGATCGAGGCGAGCCCAAGCGTCGCCTTCGTCACTTGCAGCGCTTCGGTGCCGGGGTCGTCTATGTAGAGCTTGCGAATGCCGGGGCCGTACAGGTCGCTCGTTTGCAGGAAGTAGACGTAACTGCCCTCCCACACCGGCATGACGGTGAGACCGCTGACGCCTACAACGCCAGAGTCAACGCCGACAAGCGCCATGATGGAGTTGGCAACATAGGTCTGCGTCGTCATGGCAAGCTCTGTTCCAGGCGCAGGCGGGTACGGATTCGTTCCTCTATGCCGTTGTTAGACACGCAGGTGAACCCACCGCCGCCCACCATGTAAACCTTGCTGTCATCGCTGATAAGCATAACCGCATCCAACTCGTTATGCTTCACCACAACCGGCGAGCCCTCCACCACGC
>Ga0075015_100000241_pt1 | contig 17660 bp, 13 predicted proteins | sample AleBraG_ABR_2013_FD_71476 | JGI IMG/M metagenome (GOLD analysis project Ga0075015, IMG submission 71476) | Freshwater sediment microbial communities in response to fracking from Pennsylvania, USA - Alex Branch Run_MetaG_ABR_2013 | ecosystem: Environmental > Aquatic > Freshwater > Creek >...
AATTGCTATTATTTTGATCATCTTGGCCATCGCAGTACCGAAGTTGGGCAGCGCGCGCATGAACGCCACCGAGACGATAGTGATTGGCGAGGTGCAAACCATTCAGAAAATGCAGATCCAATACATGTCTCAGTTCGGACAGTATGCGACTACGCTGGCGCAGTTGGGGCCACCAGCGAGCGGGGGACCCGGGCCACAGGCGGCGGATTTGATACCCAACAGCCTGGCTTCGGGCGACAAAGACGGATACTTATTCATAATGGCGGCGACGCCCCAGGGGTACACGATCAACGCGAACCCTAAGGTGTACAACAGCACCGGTCGTCGGACGTTTTTTTCCGATCAAAGCATGGCCATCCACTACAACTGGAGCCAGGAACCCGCTAACGCCACCAGTCCGGAGCTGAAGTAGAGCCATTCTTTGTCCGGCCGCAGACCACGCGTAAATCGATGTTTGGACCAAATTGCCGCACACCTGGATTGCTGCCCGCTATCCGAACGCATCCAGCCTTCGAGCGTGATCCCGCGTGGGCCCTTGTCAAGATTTCCGAGCACGCCTTAAATAGTAGCTCCTGAGAATCGGTCAGGCTGGCACCCGACAACCGGCCCGGCAGGCTGGTTAACCTTCGCCGCCGACTCCGCCGTGGTGCTATTCTTTGTTATCGCTTAAGTGTGCGAAGGAGCGAGATCAATGTTCTGTCCACAGTGCGGGAAGACGATTCCGGAGGAAAGCAGGTTCTGTTTCAAGTGCGGAAGCTCCCTCGAAGCTGCTATTAAGCTTTCGCCTGAGTCGAGGTCGCAGTCGCTTTCGCCAGCCCCGGATGAAGTTGCGCAGACACCACCGACTTGGTACTGCGGCAGTTGCGGTTCGGCTGCACCGCTGACTGCCAAGTTCTGCAATGAGTGCGGGACACAAAGAGTGGAAGCGATTTGCGTCGATGAACCGCGTGACCCGCAGTCGGCCAGTAGGGCAGGCAATTCTCCCCCAAAAGTGTCAAGCGAGTCGCCGGAATTACCTGATGCGAATGGAGAGCCCCTCAATAAGGAGTTGCATCTGCGGAACGAACGAACGAACGTGGAATCAAGCGAGACAACACCGTCGGCTCAAGAGGCGAGCGTTTCCAAAAAATCAGGCTGCGCCTCTCTCATCGGCTGGGGGTTGATTTTCATTGGGGTCCTCGGCGGAATGCAGCAACTATCGCGGGGTCCAATGGACACCTTCAGCACCATATTCACGATGATCTTGCTGATTGTTGCGGGGATTAGTTGGATTCGAAGGTGGTCTATAAAGCGGACGGCGATCACTCTAGCCTGTGCTCTCGGGGTACCAGTGATGGCCTTCATTGCACTGCCGAAGACTCCACGTGCCCGCATGTTTTCTCAGGAGACGATCGTGATTCGCGAGATTCAAACCATCCATCAAGCTCAAGCGCAATACATGTCTCGGTTCGGACAATACTCGACTACCCTGGCGCAGTTGGGGCCGCCCGCCAGCGGAGGACCTGGGCCGCAGGCTGCGGACTTGATCCCCACCAGCTTGGCATCAGGTGAGAAAGACGGATATCTCTTTGTGATGGCTGCAACCCCCCAGGGCTATACCATCAACGCGAACCCCAAGGTCTACAACAGCACCGGCCGGCGAACTTTCTTTTCCGATCAAAGCATGGCCATCCACTACAACTGGAGCCAGGAACCCGCTAACGCCACCAGTCCGGAACTGAAGTAGAGCGCATCGCTTGTGGCGCATGTTGAGCGGGTCAATCGGGTGCTCGACTACATCGCGACACATCTGGATGGCGATCTATCTCTGGCGACCTTGTCCCGGATTAGCTGTTTTTCCTCCTTCCACTTTCATCGAATCTTCCAGGCCGTCACGGGCGAAACATTGAACAGCCATGTCCGACGGGCCCGGCTGGAGCGGGCCGCAGTGCTGCTGAAAACGACTCCGCAGAAACGAATCACCGACGCTGCGCTAGAGGCTGGCTTTGCCGGGACCGCCGAATTCTCTCGTGCGTTCAAGAATCATTTCGGCCGGACGGCCAGTTCTTGGGACCGCCGAAGTCCGCTTGAGAAGAGCAAGATTTGCAAAGACGGGGAATTAATATCCGCTTACACTCTAGAAGAGCTGGAGCGTTGGCGTTCTGAGGCAAACTTGACCGTTCGCGTGCGTCGAATCAGCGCGTTTCGCTATGTCTACATTCGCATATTTGACTCCTACGGCAACCAAAAGCTGGTCGATGCCTATAATGTGCTCGCGGCGTGGCGGGCGCAAAGGGGAGGCGGACAATTCATCGGAATGTCGCTGGACGATCCGTCGATCACTCCCGCCGAGAACTGCCGCTATGACCTCGGGGTTGCATTTCAGAAGGACTATCCGGAATCTGTGTTTGGCTTTACCATCCGGGATTTTCAGCCCATGCAGATCGCCTCACTGCACTGCGTGGGAGATTTGGCCTGGGTGGATCGGGCCTGGCACTATCTTTACCGGGTGTGGCTGCCGTCCACTTCATTCGAACCCGCCGACATGCCCGCCATGGAGATGTTTTTGAAGCTGCCGGAAGAGATCGGTTGGGAGACCTTCGATCTCGAGGCCTGCATCCCCGTTGTACGGCTTTAGAAGGAGAACCTCTGGGACAACCTGTCGTGCATTTTGAGATCGGCTGCAAGGATCAGGGCAAGACAGCGGAGTTCTTCAAGAACTTATTCGGCTGGCAGATCCAACTGATGGGGCCGGCGTCGATGATCGATACCGCCAGCCAGGGCGGGATTTCCGGGCATATCAGTTCGCTGGGGCACGAGCCGCACCAGTACACAATCTTCTACGTGCAGGTGGAGGATGTGCAATCGTATCTGGACAAGGCAGCGGCGTTGGGCGGGAAGATACTGGTCCCTCCCGTCAAAATTCCCACCGGGACCTTCGCTTGGTTCGCCGACCCGGAAGGCAACACAATTGGGCTGTTGCAGAAGAACTGAAGGGCGCCGAGCGGTAAAATAGCAGGTATGGAGAAGACCGTTCGCATTTTCAAAAGCTTCGAGGAAGCCGATGCGGCGGATGCGCTATCGCGAAGCCAAATGAGCCCCCAGGAACAGGTCGAGGTGTTCTTCTTGATCCGGGAAAGAGCGTTCCCCGATGCCTCTGAGCAAGGATTTGCGAGAGTTTGTCGAGTGCTTACTCGAGCAAACTTGAGTACCTGATCGTCGGGGCGCTTGCGGTTTCGTGACACGGGTACCCCCGATATTCCGCAGCCATCGATTTTTCCTGCGTTGCAGCCAAGCGAACGCCGAGCGCGTGCTCCAAGCCGTCTTGGGTTCGGAAGCTTGGATATCACCGTTGACGATCTGGTGACGCCAGGACGCGTAATCCAACTCGGGCACGAGCCGAACCTTATTGAGTTGCTGACATCGATTTCCGGGGTCGAATTTGAAGATGCCTGGTCAACGCGCGTGGAAGGCCAGATTGACGGGCTCTCGGTGAGGTTCATTGGACGCGAGGCTCTGTTGCGCAACAAGGCGTCTGCCGGCCGGTCCAAAGATCGCATCGACCTTGAAGAACTTCGGAAGCAGACATCGAAGTAGGGATCAAGCCGCGATCAGTGGTTCAGCGGGTCCTAAACCGGCAGCAAGCCCCATACGAAGCCTTCAATCGGACCTTCACCCGATCAAAATTCCCATCGGGATCTTCGCTTGGTTCGCCGACCCGGAGAGCAACACGCCTGAGCCTTTGCAGGCGAATGGGTAAACACATTCTGACGATCCATAAGGCTGCTGACGCTGGTAGATTCAAGAGTGTGCTCATCGATCCGATCAAATTGAAAATCGTTCAGACCGGGGACCCGGTGCTGCGGGAGAAGGCCCGGCCGCTGACGCTCGAGCAATTGCAGAGCAGCGAAGTGCGCGGCCTGATTCAGTTGATGCGCGAGACCATGCGCGACGCTCCGGGAGTCGGCTTGGCGGCCCCGCAGGTGGGCGTAGGATTGCAGTTGGCGGTGATTGAGGATCGCGCCGAACTGCTGGAGAGAATGTCTCCGGAGCTCTTGGCCCGGCAGAAGCGAAGGCCGGTGCCGTATCACGTGATTGTCAATCCGCAGATCACGCTGACCGGCGAGCCGATCGAGTTCTTCGAGGGATGTTTGAGCGTGAGTGGGTTTATGGCAGTGGTGCCGCGCACGGAGCAGGTTCGGGTCGAATGTTGGAACGAGCGCGGCGAGCCGCAAGTGATCGAGGCCGACGGCTGGTACGCACGCATCCTGCAGCATGAGATCGATCATCTGCACGGGACGCTGTACTTGGATCGCATGTACACACGCACCTTTATGACCGAGGAACACTACCGGCGCGGCGCATAGCCGGGTTTACGCGAAGAGCTCTTCCAGCGGCAGCGCAAAACCCGGCAGCAGGGCGGAGGTCAGTGCGTTTCCGCTCGCGAGGGCATGGTCCGGCAAACTCGCACCCTTCCAGACTTCAACCTCACAGGCTTCCGGATCGATGAGCCAGACCTCTTTAACGCCGGCGGCGAAATATTGTTTGAGCTTGCGATGAATCATGCGCGGCGTTTCGCTGGGCGAGCACTTCGGCGGCGAGGTCGGGAATGATCGAAATCCCTTGAATTCCATCAACTTTTGCCGGCGATCGTCCAGGCTACTCATCAAGAATGACCACCACCTCGGGCACCCGGCGCGCTGTGGGCGAAAGCGCGTACAGACTTTTGGATAGCAGCGCCTACTGCGATAGAGATTTTCGCGCCAATAGGGCAGATTCTTGAGAACGCGGATGCCGCCTCCGAAGGCAAGGACACGCATCACGACCAGATCGACGGCTGCCTGACCGATCACCAAAGACGCCGCGCGCCGCCAAGGTTGCAGCACCGGGCATCGCATACCGGATCCCATCACGATGCAGTTATAATCCAAGCGGGAAGATTCCCGGAAGTGGCCTCAGTGCCCCTCCGTAACTCTTCGCATGGCTTCGTAGAGCGGCTTCAGGCGAGGATACATTTTGCGATACACGGCGCGATATTGCGCGTCCTCCACCGCCCGCGCGTGCTCGTCTGGCTGGAACGTGTCGGCGATTCGGGTCATTTCGCCGATGGCCTCCGGGAAGCCAGGATGCAGGCCCAGGCCCACCGCAACATCGATGGCGGCGCCCAGCGCGGACGCCTCGTACACGTGCGGGCGGGAGGCTGGAAGACCGAACACATCGGCGGTGACTTGCATCGCCGCGCGGCTCTGGCTGCCTCCTCCGGCGACGCGCAGCTCGGTGATCGGCACGCCGGTCCGCCGGGCGATCCGCTCAGCGCCTTCCCGGAGCGCATAGGCCACGCCCTCAAGGATTGCCCGGTAGATGTGGGCTCGCGTGTGCTTGTGGTGGAAGCCAACGATCGCGCCTCGCGCTTCCGGCCCCGGCGTCCGAATCCCGGGCGACCAGAACGGCTGCAACACCAACCCGTCGCTGCCCGGAGGCACGGCCCGGACCAGTTCGTCGAACAGTTCTTCGGGGGTTGCGCCGCACTCCTTCGCCCGTTGATGCTCCAACTGGCCGAACTCCTGTTTGAACCAGTTCACCAGCCAGTAGCCGCGAAAGATCTGGACCTCCAGGCTGTAGGCGTCCGGCACGGCGGATGGATACGGCGGAATCATCGGGGTCAATTCGCAATACTTGCGATGCGTGGTATTGATGGTGGCCGTCGTTCCGTAGCTGAGGCACCCGATATGCGGAGCGAGCGCACCTGACCCGATGATCTCGCAAGCCTTGTCGGCTGCGGCGGCGATCAACGGCAATCCGGCCGGGATACCGGTGGCCTCCGCTGCCGAACGGCTGATGGCGCCCAGTTCGTGCGCCGGCGGAATCAGTTCCGGAAGCCAGGAACGGTCGAGGGATAACGCCTGCCACCTCCAGTCGCGTGGCCCTACCCACTGCCCGCGCTTACAGTCGAACGGAATATAGCCAACCTGGCAGCCAGTCGAATCGACGTAGCGCCCGGTGAGACGATGTGTCAGGTATCCGGACAGAAGCAGATACTTGCGCGTGCGGCTCCAGACCTCCGGCTGGCGTGTGCGGATCCAGTTGGATTCCGCCTCGGCCCGCAGATAGGCGACGGCCGGCGACATGCCCAGCAGGCGGAACATGAGCCCCGGCAAGCCGCCCACCGGCGGCAACCCTTCCGCGCGGCGCTGGTCGAGCCAGACGATCGCCGGCCGCAAGGGATTGCCGTCCGCATCGAGATTGATAACGGTGGCGCGCTGGGTGGTGAGGCCGACACCCGCGATCGCCTCCTTCGATACGCCCGGCATCGGCCAAAGTTGCCGGCACGCGGCGCACAGGGCCTGCCAGAATACGTCCGGGTCCTGCTCGGCGATGCCCGGCGCGGAGGAAACGTAGGGTTCGATGGGAATGCGGCTGCGGGCGATCATGTTGCCGCGGACATCGAAGATCAGCGCCCGCACGCTCTGCGTTCCGTTGTCGATGGCGAGTATATGGTCGCGGGTCATCGCTGCTCACTCGCCGGCGCTGTAGGACTGCTTCCACAGGCGCGAATAGGCGCTCACTTCCGCGTCCCAGCGCTGGTCGTTCCAGGCCAGCTCAGGTTGGACGATGGAGCGGATGCGGTCCAACAGCGGCAGGCCGCCCCCCGGTGCGATCAGGCCCAGCCGAACGCGCCGCAACAGCAGATCCTCCAGGTGCACCACGCCCTCGGAACGGGCCGCCCATCGCAGTTCGGCCCACAACGAAGGTGTGTCCCCGATCGGCTCCAACTCGCCCGCCTGGGCCGAACGCACGAGTTCCTCCGCCGCATCTCCGTATCGGCCGAGCAGGCGCGCACTCAGCGCCCGCATCTCCGCGCCACCCGAGTCCGCGCGTGGCTCCGGCTTCGACGTAGCGCGGTCCGGCAAGCGGCGACGCACCGCATGCAGAGCGCTCCGCGCCATCAACCGGAAGGTGGTGAGTTTTCCGCCGCTCACCGTCAGCAAACCGTTCTCGTCCCACAGCACGGATTCGCGGGATTCCTTCGACGGATCGGCCTGATTCGTATTCACCACGGCGCGCACTCCCGAAATGGCCGATTGCACATCCCCCAAGCCCAGGTTCAGCGGTTTGAAGGCATGCCTCGCCGCCTCCATCAGGTAGTCGATCTCGTGCGGGCTCAGGCGCGGGTCCGCCGGCACATCTCCCGGCTGATCGACATCGGTGGTCCCGAGAATCGTCACCCCTTCCCACCGGTACGCGAACACGGGACGCCGGTCGACGGGGTGCAAAAACGTGATGGCTTGGGTCAGAGGCAGTTTGTTCCAGGGGAAAAAGAAGTGGCTGCCGCGCAAACGGCGCAGCCGCGGCATGGCATCCACGTGCAAGCGCAGATTGTCGGCCCACGCGCCGCTGGCGTTGACGACTACCGGCGACCGCACTTCCTTCTCCCGGCCACTCTCCTGGTCCCGCAATTGGATGCCGTGCACCCGCCCGGAGGAATCGCGCAGCAGTCCTTCAACCGGCGCATAACTGAGTGCCGTGCCTCCCGCCCGCACCGCTTCGCTCAGCACGCGCAGCACCAGGCGCGCGTCGTCGGTCTGCGCGTCCAGATAGCTATAGCCGCCGGTCATTCCTTCGGGGTTGAGGGAAGGGCACATCTTCTCAATTTCGGCTGCGGGATGATATTGGTGCCGCCATTGCAGTGCGAGCAGGTCGTACACCGCGAGCGCGGTCCCCATCATCCATTTCGGAGGGCGATCTCCGCCGTAAGACGCGATGATGTTCTGGAGGGGTTCTACCAGGCCTCCTCTTTCGCGCAGCAATCGCTGCCGTTCATGAACGGATTCCGCAGTGAGCCGGAGTTGCAGGCTCGCCAGGTAGCGCAGGCCCCCGTGCACCAGCTTGCTGGAGCGGCTGGACGTGCCGGACGCGAAGTCGCGCGCCTCCACCAGCAGCCCGCGCAATCCCAGCCGGCCGGCTTCGCGCAGAATGCCGGCGCCGGTGATTCCGCCGCCGATCACAATCAGATCCCACGGGCGATCGAGATCGTTCCACACGCGCTCGCGCCAGCCGGCGGTCCACAGGCCATTCACTTCAGTCCACCAGCTTTCCGGGATTCAGGATACGGCCGGGATCGAGCGCGTCTCGAACCGACTCGATCATTCGCATACCGGTCTCGCCCTTCTCGGCCTGCAGGTACGGAGCATGGTCGAGGCCCACACCATGCTGGTGGCTGATGGTGCCTTTGTGGGCGACGATCGCGCAGCTCGCCGCGGCTTTCATGGCGTGCCAGTGCGCCAAAGTCTCCGCCGGGTCCGCGCCGCGCCGCCACAGGTAAGTCGTATAAATGCTCGCTCCATCGACATAGACGTGCGAAAGGTGCGCAAACACCAGCGCGCGTTCGCCGAACGAAGCCAGAGCGTCGCGAATGCTATTTTTGATGGCCGCCGCGGCGGGCAAGACGCCCGACCATGGGAGCGCCGTTTCCAGCGTATCGACGGCGTAGCCCGCGTCCCACAAGGTGTTCCGGAGATACGGCGCGCGAAACCGGTTCTTGCGCCAAGTCTTGCCGATCGTTTCGCCGGCGGGCAAGCCGCCATGGCGGCGCATCACCACCTTGGCGTTTGAATATGCCGCGCCCGCGATCGCGCGGCTGCCGGTGACGCCCAATAGCAACAGCGAGCGCCCCTCCCTGTAGCCCAGCAGATCCAATCCGCGATTCGCCCAACCGACGGCGCGGTCCTTGCCGGAGAGGTTCAGCGTCGTCACCGTCTCCTCGGCATCGCTGAGCCGCAGCATGGATACCGGGATGCCCTGCTGTACGATTTCGCGCACCGCATCCGCGCCCTCTTCCCAGGTGTGAAAGAAGAAGGCATGGAAACGGTCGACCTCCGGCACTCGTTGCACCCGCAGGATCGCACGCGTGACGATGCCAAATCGCCCTTCCGATCCGAGGATCATCTGCCGCAGGTCGGGTCCAGCGGCGCTGGCGGGCAGAGCGGGCAGGTCGAGGATGCCCTGGGGTGTCTCGACGTGCCCTCCGGCAAACAGATCCTCGATGCGGCCGTAATGATACGATTGTTGCCCGCTGGAGCGAGTGGCGATCCAGCCTCCCACGGTCGACAGTTCCCACGACTGCGGGTAATGGCCGAGTGTGTAGCCGTGCGCCGCCAGTTGCTTTTCGATTTGGGGTCCGGTCGCGCCCGCCTCAAACGTCGCCAGCCGGCTGGTTTCATCCAGGCCGGTCATGCGACTCATCGAGCTCAGATCGAGCGTCAGAGTCGGCGCGTCTTGAGCGCGCGGCGTGACGTGTCCGGCCACACTGGTCCCACCCCCATAAGGGATCAGCCGCGCGCCCGACCGGCGAGCGTACTCGAACCACGCGCGCACTTCTTCGTCCGTGGCCGGATAGGCCACGCCATCCGGCGAAGGAGCAAAACACCCCGCACGCATCGACACCCAGTCTTGCAGGCTTTGCCCGTGCGCATGATGGAATCGTTCCGCGGAATCGGTGCGAATGGCCGGATGCGCAACTAGGCCGGATGCGCCAACGCTGGCGATCGCGCGCTCGAAAGTGACGTCGGGCACGGCCCGGCCCTCGCCGATCGAGGCTCTCAGATAGCGTGCCGCGGATGCGGGCAGCGGATAGATGGTCGCTTCCTCGCCCCATCCATTCCATCGAAGCATGCCGTGTGCCTGATCGCCTCCGTCACTCGCACTCTATCAGAACGGAAGCCGCCTTTAACGGTGGTTTGTCGCGGCCGATATGGGGTCACGTAGCCCCCTGGATTCCGAGTAAGCTTTCAGCTTACATCCGAAAATCCTACCCAAAATTGTGGGGCGGACCCCTGGTCCGCGCGGGTCCCCCTGGACCGCTTCTTCTTCAACAGAATCAATTCCCTGCCGGGGGCTCCAGGCCGACAGGGCATGGGCTGCGGACCAGGGGGTCCGCCCCTCAAATAACTGCCCCAGGTCCAGTCATGGGAAAAGTACGTGACATTGAGCTAGCCGGCTATAGCCTCATCCCAATCCCTGCTTCACACCCGCCCCGACGGCGGGGAGACTAAACGCCGATGGCCAATTCTACCGTCGTTTGCCCTGGAAAGTCGCTCAATCCATATGTGCTGTGAAAATAAATGGCGGAGAGAGTGGGATTCGAACCCACGTTAGAGTTTCCCCTAAACACGCTTTCCAAGCGTGCGCCTTCAACCACTCGGCCATCTCTCCACGTGTGTAATCAGTTTAACATTTGCCAGTGGTGCGGCCATCGAAACGGCTGGGCTCGCGTTATGGGGATCGTCTGACGACGATCCCCGCAAGGACGCTTCGGTCTAGAAGTAGAACTTTCCCGCCAATTGGATAATGCGCGGATCGCGATACACTGTCACGGTGCCAAACAACGAACTGACGATGCTGAGCGACCCGAAAGTGCTCGGGTTCGGGTGGTTGAAGGCGTTGGAAGCCTCGCCACGCAACTGGAAGCGGAAACGTTCCTTGAACAGCAGGTTCTTGGACACAGCCAGATTCCAACCCTCATAACCGGGACCGCGAATCACGCCGCGGGCTTCATTTCCGGGCAAGTGCGCCGACACCGGAGGCGGGGCGAAGCAGGCCGTGTTGAAGTATTGAAACCGCGTTTGCGCGCCGCCGGAGTTGGGGTTGCAAATCAGGTTGGGGCGCAGCCCTGCAGCGCTGGCGCCGATGATTCCCAGTCCTCCAGGATCGGTACCTGAGGTGGTGGCGGTATACGGCAGGCCGGACTGGTAGTTGGCATTGGCGGCGACTTGCCAACCGCCGAGCGCCTTGCCGACCAGCCCTTGTTGGGTTTTATAGAACGGCAATGGGTAGACCAAGTTGAGGTTGAAGATGTGCTTGCGGTCCAACAGACTTGGGCCATATTCGCCGCGAGTGACGTTGTAGGTGTTCTGCGGCGCCTGTACGTCGGTTTGCGCATTCGTCAAACCCTTTGACCAGGTGTAGTTAAAAGTAACCAATGCGTCGGAGGCAAACTCTTTCTTACCGTAAATCTGAAGCGCGTTGTAATTGGAGTTGAACCATGGCTCGATCAACTTAATTGCGCCATAGCCGAGGAATGGCCGGAGCGCATTCAGCAGCGGGGTGTTGGCGGAAGTAATGGCTGTGTTCGGACCAATCAATCCTGACGAGTAAGCCAGCCCGGGCGGCACTTCATTGATGTCGATGCCGCCAACTAGGTGGGTGCCTTTGGTGCCGACATAAGCCACGTTGATTTGCGCAGTGCGCGTAATTTGGCGCTGCACCTCGAAGTTCCATTGCTGCGAATACGGCGTGTGGTACTTGTAAGCCGTACCGAATGGGTTCTTGGGAGAATTATTCACCGTCGCCGTTCCTCCGGCGGGATTGCCGAGCGTGGTGTTGGTAATCGTGACAGCGTTGACGTACGGGGGATTGTTGAAAATGTTGTTTTCGAAATTTCCGTAGCTGGTTGCATCGAAGAATATCCCGTATCCGGTGCGGATCGCCGTCTTGCCATCGCCAAAGGGATCCCAGGCGATGCCAAACCGCGGGGCAAAGTTCAAATTGTCCGAAGACCCAATGGTGCTGCCAAAAGGCGAATTGGAATTGGCGACGATAATGCCATTGAGATACGGGTTTGGCACTGGAGACGCCAGCAAGCCTCCAGCCGTGAGTGTGGGAGCATTCGCCGGGTTGTACGCTTCCGGAGCAAAACTGGTGAGTTGCTTGTTGGCGTCGGTCGCTTCAAAATACTTCGAGTAGCGCAATCCAAAATTCATCGTCAAGTGCTGCGTGATGCGCCAGTCATCTTGCAGGTAGAACTCAAACTGGTTGGCGCGAATATCCGGCGTCACGTCTTCCGACGCCTGCGTGAACGAGGAAGCATTGCCCAGCAGGAAGTTGGCAAACGACTGTTGGAATTGCGTTGTTCCGGTGGGAACGCTGGCCGGCGTGAAGCTGAAGCTTCCAGCGTTCGCACCGCCGTTGTTTTCCTTCTTTTGATAATGGTTGTACGTGGCGCCAAAGCGAAGTGTGTGGTCGCCAAAGATCTTCGACATGTTGTCGAAGATGTTGTTGTTCCGGTTATAGTCCCGGTAAGGGCCAAAGCTGGTGATGGATGTTCCGCTGGCAAACACCAGACTCGGCACGCGGCCCAGGGTCGAGGTGAAGGGCAGAGTGGGCTTGATGTCGCCGGAAAGACTGGAATTAATGGTGCCGCTCGGATCGCTGGTAATGGCGCCGTAGGAATAGCTGTAGCCGAGTTCGTTCAGCCAGGTTGGCGAGAAAACGCTTTCCGCGCGGGCAGTGAAGTTGTGGCCAGGAGCGTTGGTGCTGGTGATGGCAACCCCGGGGACAGCGACACCAGTGAACAGTCCTTGTGGCTCAACGGTTGGAATGTTGTCCCGCAGATAGCGGGCCGAAACGTGCAGTTTCGGACTGAAGATATGATCGACCTTGATCAGTTCCTGTTCGAAGTTGTAGATGTTGCGGAAGAGGGATACCAAGCTGTTGGCGCTGTTCACGCTGCCCAGCGGCAGCTTCGAGAATATGTCGTTAACGTATTGCTTGGCCACTGGATCGATGTTCGTGATCTGCGTCGCCGTCTGGTTGCAGGTGCTGCCGGTGTAAGAAATGCAAACCGGCGTCGGAAAAGTCCCATTTAGCTCGGCCGCTGACGGCAAAGTGGCCGTCCCGGTTGTGTAGGTAATCACCCGGCGGAACTCATTGGAGAAGAAGAAGAATGTCTTGTTCTTCTCTTTGTTGTAGTGGCCCGGAATGTATACCGGACCGCCCACCGTGTAGCCGAAGTTGTTGTAGTGCAGCGCCGGAACCTGCGCCTTGCCGTCGGCGCCAAGGTTCAACGAATTGGCGTTGTTGAGAAAGTTGTTGGCCGCGAACGCATTGTTGCGCACAAACTCATAAACATCGCCATGAAACTGCGACGTGCCGGACTTAGTGACCACACTAATCTGGCCACCAGCCGCGCGTCCGAACTCGGCCGAGTAGTTACTGCGGAGCACCTTGAACTCCTCAATCGCGTCAATGCTCGGCGTGTTGAGCAAGGTCAGGTTTGATCCGCGATCCACGTTGTCGGCGCCATCCACCAGCCACGAGTTGGCCGAATTTCGGGCTCCATTGATCGAAAACGGAATCTGAGCGCTCGATCCACTGGGGACCGTCACGCCCACATAAAGCTGATCGGTGGTGGCGGACGAATTGACGCCCGGCATGCTTTGCAGCAACTGCGAGTAGTTGCGCGTGATCAAAGTCTGCTCGCGAATCTGGGTGCCGTTGATCGTAGTGGCTTGAGTGGCGGTCTGCAATTCCACATTGATCGGCGATTCTTCCACCGTCACGGTCTGAGCCAGATCGCCGACCTCCACCTTGGCGCTGATGGTGAGATTGTCGGCGACGTTCAAGACGATGTTGTCGCGTACCACTCTCTTAAACCCGGCGGCCTCGATGGTCACCTTATATGTGCCTACTGGAAGATGGACGGCGGTGTAGTTGCCGGAGGCATCGGTAGTGACCTTCTGCTCGTCGCGGTTCTGCCGCAGGTTAAAGATCGTTACTTTGGCGCCGGGGACGCCCGCGCCCGATGGATCCGTAACCGTTCCTACCATGGTTCCTGTGATGTCCTGGCTGAGCAGCCAGCACGGCAGCAGAAACATGAACAACAAAGTACCTAGAACGCGTCTCATAGACGAACCTCGATTCTTGATTTTCAAGACCAACTGAAAGCAGTACTTGGATTATAACGAACCGATCACCGTGTATAGAGGAATTCTGTTTTGCTAGCCTATAGAACAATGTCTGAAGGCGCCATGCTGGAAACGCCATTGCGGGAAGCACGCGCCCAGACCGATGCGCTGTTTCAACTGCTGGCACCGGGCGCGATTTACGACCGCCCCATCCCCGAGCGCCATCGCCTGGTGTTTTACTTGGGGCACCTGGAAGCCTTTGACTGGAATCAGATCGGCCGCGCCGGCCTCGACCTGCCATCGTTCCATCCGGAGTTCGACAAGCTGTTCGAATTTGGCATCGATCCTCCACCCGGCCAGGCGGCCCAGGACCAACCCGGCGACTGGCCTTCAGTAGCTGAGATCGAAAAATACAACCAGCGGGTGCGTGCGCGTTTGGATGCAGCGTTGAACCATGCTCCGCCGGACATTGTTTTTATGGCGCTGGAGCATCGCCAGATGCATGCCGAGACGTTCGCTTATCTGCTGCACCAGTTGCCTTATGACCGCAAGCAAGGTTTGTCCGCGACGCCAGCGGCTGGCGCCACTTTCCGCAGTGGCGAATTCATCGACATTCCACCGGGCATCGCTACCTTGGGTCAGCGCGCCGGCGAACTGGGCTGGGACAACGAGTTTGACTTGCACGCCGAATACGTGCCGGCCTTTGCCATCGGCAAATACAAAGTCACGAATGGCGAATATCTGGAGTTCGTGCGTCAGGGTGCACGGCCACCGCATTTCTGGGTGGAGCGCGACAGTCAATGGCTCTTCCACGGAATGTTCTCCGAGACACCGCTGGCCCTGGATTCTCCGGTTTGGGTGACGCAGGAGGAAGCTACCGCCTATGCGCGTTGGCGCGGCCTGGAAATCCCCACCGAGACTCAGTTTCACCGCGCGGCCTACTGTACCCCGCAAGGCCAGGAGCGCTTGTTTCCCTGGGGGAACGAAGCGCCCACCGCTACGCACGGCAATTTTGATTCGCACGCGTGGGATCCGGCTAGCGTGCTGGCGCACTCACGCGGAGACAGCGCCTTCGGTGTATCCCAACTGGTCGGGAACGGATGGGAGTGGACCGCAACACCATTTGCGCCCTTCGCCGGCTTCCGGCCCGCGCCGTCCTATTTGAACTACTCCCAAAACTTCTTTGACGGCGAGCACTTTGTCATGAAGGGCGGATCGCCGCGAACGGCGGCCGGTTTGCTCCGTCGCTCTTTCCGTAACTGGTTTCGACCCAATTATCCCTATGTCTATGCTGGCTTCCACCTCGTGGCACATTGAAGAAACGGAGTTTGCTTCCGACGTGCGGGTTGGGCTCTCCAAACCGCAGAAGGAGTTGCACTCCAAATATCTGTACGACGAAATCGGCAGCGCGCTGTTTGAAGCCATCACGTTCCTGCCGGAATACGGACTGACGCGGGCGGATGAGCGCCTGTTGGTTGCGTATGCGGGTGAGATCGCGGCCGCCCTCAATGGTCCGCTCGATGTCATCGAACTCGGTAGCGGCAGCGGCCGCAAAACGCGCAGCGTTCTGGAAGCGCTGCGAAGGTCCCAGATGGACCTGCACTATTTTCCCATCGATGTCTCGCCGGAAGCGCTCGCTCGCTGTTCGGCGGAAGTTGGGCGATTGGCCGCGGTCCACCCTCAGCAGGCGACCTATCTGGTTGGAGTGGACAAAGCTGTTGCCCGCAGACGGCCGGGCCACTCGTTCCTGGTGCTTTTTTTGGGCAGCACCATCGGGAATTTCGAGCGCAAGTGTGCCCAGGCGTTTCTTCATGATTTGCGCCAGCGTCTGGAACCGGGCGATGCGCTGCTGCTGGGCGCCGACCTGGTGAAGTCCCGCGAACGGCTGATCCTGGCCTATGACGACCCCACAGGCGTAACCGCCGCCTTCAATCTCAACTTGCTGGGGCGCGTAAACCGCGAATTGGGCGCCAATTTCAATCTGCGGGCCTTCGAGCACGTGGCGCGCTACAGTGATCGCGAACGCCGGATTGAGATGCATTTGCACGCATTAGCCGATCAGAACGTCACCATTGCAGCGGCCGATTTTTCCTTGCAGATCCGCGCCGGCGAAACCATTTGGACGGAATCCTCACACAAGTACACTCTTCAGGAGCTGCCCGAAATAGCGGCCCAGGCCGGCTTTGTCCCCTTGACACGCTGGATGGACCACGAATGGCCGTTCGTCGAGGCGCTGTGGACCGTCCGGCCGTAGAATTTCGGTCCGTTCATTTTTCCATCGGCGAAGTCAGGATCCTGGACAATTTCAACCTGACTATTGCAGACGGCGAAACCCTGGTGCTGTTGGGCCGCAGCGGCTCCGGCAAAACCACCGCCCTCAAAATGGTGAACGGTCTGACCTTCCCGTCTAGCGGCGACGTGCTGGTGGAAGGAAAATCCACGCGGGAGTGGGATCCTATCCGCTTGCGGCGATCCATCGGCTATGTGATTCAGGACATCGGGCTCTTTCCCCATTTCACCGTAGCCGCCAATGTAGGTTTGGTTCCCAATCTGGAAGGCTGGGAGCAGCCGCGTGTCCGTGCCCGGGCCGATGAACTGCTCAATCAAGTGGGACTGAAAGCCAGCGATTACCGCGACCGCTATCCGCGCCAGTTGTCCGGCGGACAGAAACAGCGCGTCGGCGTGGCGCGCGCCTTGGCGGCCGATCCGCGCATTCTGTTGTTTGATGAACCCTTTGGTGCCCTCGATCCCATCATCCGGGCCGAACTGCAGCAGCAGTTTCTGGAACTTCGCCGCGTTGTGAACAAGGCATCCATCTTTGTCACTCACGATGTCCGCGAAGCGTTGAAACTCGGGTCGCGGATCGCCTTGCTGGAACGCGGCCGGCTGGTCCTCGTCGCCACCCCGGATGAGTTTCTGCGATCGGAGCACAAGGAGGCGGTCGCCTTCCGCGCGAGTCTCTAACATATGCGTGGCCTGGTTCTCTTTATCTTGCTTTCAGCCGGCGCAGGCGCGCAAACCATCACTGCCGTCACCGACGGCGCCAGTTTCGGCCCGCGTCTGGTCCCTGGGGAACTGGCCACCGTCTTCGGCGCCAATCTCGCCAGCGGCACCAGCCAGCCAAGCTCCACGCCACTGCCAACCTCCCTCAACGGCACCAGCGTCCTGGTGAACAGCATTGCCGCGCCGCTGGTCTATGTCAGCGGCACGCAGATCAACTTCCAGGTGCCTTCTTCGCTCACCGCCAGTCCGGTCAGCGTCCAAGTGAAAACGGCCTCTGGCACCAGCCCCAGCTTTAGCGCCGCGCTAGTTTTGCAAGGGCCCGCCATCTTTCAGTACCCCACTAACCGCGCGGTGGCTCAGAATGCCGACGGGACCCTGAACAGTTCCAGCAACCCCGCTGCCGCCAACTCGGTAATCACTGTGTACCTAACGGGGCAGGGCGCGGTGAACAACCCGGTCCCCGACGGCACGGCCACGCCCTCCTCGCCGCTGGCCAAAGCCACAGCTACGGCCGCCGCCACCGTGGGCATTCAAAACGCTACGGTGCAGTTTCTCGGACTGGCGCCTACTTTCGTGGGATTGGCGCAGGCCAACATCTTGCTCCCGAATCTGCCCACGGGCGATTATCCGCTGGTGATCACCGTCAATAGCATGATGAGCACGTCCGCGGTTATCAGCATAAAAAATACCGGCTCCTACATCAGCCCGTTGACGTATGTTGGGCAAGCCAGCTTCGGCAATAGCGCCGGCAGCGACGTCGCGCTTTTCGGCAATATCGCCTATGTCTGCGGAGCCAATCAGATCACTATGGTGGATGTCACCACGCCATCAGCGCCCAAGGTCCTGGGTTCTTTCGGCGCCTCGCAGTTAAACGGTCTGGGCACTACCTGCGCAGTCAATACGGCTGGCCCGACACCCTTTCTGGTAGACGTCGTCGGTCTTAGGAATTCGTTCACCACCGCCACACCGGTGCCGTCTTCCTTCGCCGTGTATAGC
>Ga0075015_100000242_pt1 | contig 17644 bp, 15 predicted proteins | sample AleBraG_ABR_2013_FD_71476 | JGI IMG/M metagenome (GOLD analysis project Ga0075015, IMG submission 71476) | Freshwater sediment microbial communities in response to fracking from Pennsylvania, USA - Alex Branch Run_MetaG_ABR_2013 | ecosystem: Environmental > Aquatic > Freshwater > Creek >...
GTCAGTACCCCTTCGCGGTTTCCTCCCTTGAGGATTGTCCAACACCTACCCGTCAATCCTCAACGAGCTCGGGAACCCTCGTGCACCCAGGGTAGGTGTCGAACAATCCTTAACAGGACGCGACTTCCATAGTTACCGGTGAAATTTCCCGAACGATGTGCCTGGCGTTGCTAATTTCCGCAATGCGCAAATCGTAGGCTGTCTGCAGATTCAACCACGAACGCGCATCGCCGCCAAAATAGCGCGCCAGACGCATCGCGGTATCCGCACTCACGCCGCGTCGCTTACGCATCACTTCATTGATACGCGGTGTCGGTACATGCAATGCCTTGGCCAGCGCTTCAAGTGGGCTACCGGGCGGCGAGCGCAAGCACTCCAAGGTACTTCCGGCATCCAATTGAACCAATTTGCAGGTCGCCACCTTTGCCACTTCGAAAAACGCTTACTCTTGCCAGTCTCGAACAATGCCTGTGTAGCTGCGCAACGGAAGCCCTTTACCATACTGGTATGGTATAACGATAAACGTTATACGTTATACGTCAAAACAACTATCCGAGAGGTGTATCCGATACGACTTTCAGGTTGAGCTTCCCGGCACCGCGACCGCAAGGCCATTTGCGGTGGCGCACAGCACCCGTTCGCCGATGCCGGCTACGGGTCAAGTTTCCGCAACGCGGCCAGCCACTGTCAGACAAGAAACAGTTTCCGGACGTTGGTGCGCAATTGTTGAGTAACAAGGCGCCCGGTCGCGCCATATCACAATGAGCTCCACGCCCAAGAACGGCGAGACGAATGGGCAGTCGTCGAGTAGTTATGCAAGCTCAGCGGACTCGAGGGATTCGGCGAATTTGTCCGCAAGAATCGGATGGCGGCACAAGCCCGCCAGGGATACTTTACCGGTCGGCTTGATATCTGGAGTTGATCATGGGTTTTCGCATTACGGGACTTTCCGCTGAGCCCTTCCGACGCCTGTATGGTCTCAGTGATCGGGATCTGGCGATCCAGGGCGTAAAGAGGTACGTAGCCGACAGGAAACCTGGTTTTCCAGATCAAATCGAAATGCGAAACGTTGCGGAGAATACCTACGACCGAGTCGATGAAGTCCCGGAGGTCATGCGCGTGCGTCTGCTGTCCCTGCGCGCCTATGTCGCTGAGGGCATGATGTTGGATGCCGATGTCGTAGACGGAAAGGAAATCGAAGCTGTCATTTCCCGTTGCTTCGAGTCCTCACATGTTGCGTACATTCATGCCCACAATGCAAAGCGCGGATGCTATTCGGGGCGGATAGATCGCGTCTAAGTTACTACCTTCAGACATATCCGCGCCGCTCGCCGACTGGATGGCCTGCCACAAAGCCGTCGTAGGCATGTTTCAGACAATTGACGAAATGCAATCCAATCGCGCCAGGTCCACGGTAGATCTGTGCAACCGTTCAATGTGAGATCGCTCAGGGCAGGCGCGGTTCGGCAAAATCGATCACTCCTCGCTGGTATACCTCGTCAAGCTCCGCAACCGGCAGGTGCGTGTCGTTGTAAAGGAGGACGCGATGCTCAAATAGCGCAGCTGGGATTTCGAGCCGCGCATGGGCGCGAGTGGCACGTTCGCGCGGCGCTCCCGGCTGGGCCCAGTTTTCGGGCAGCGGGAACCACAGTGCCTTCACCTCAAGCGTTTCCCGATGAGGATGCAATGGCAACACCACTTTGCCAAAGGGAATCTGGGTGGTCTCCAGCAGCCGATTCATCGCGTCGGTGAGCCGACTGGGCACATACCAATTACCAGCCACGGACAGCACATGCGCGCCGCACGCCAGTTCCACGCGGCGGTACCGGATGGGCTCATCGGCGCTCACCTGCAGGGCTTCGCGTTGCGCCGCACTTGCCACGGCCGCGGGTTCGGATTCCGCCGCGGGGATTCGTCGCGCAACAATTACCGCCGGATCGGCCAGGGCGTGCTCGCGGCACCAGCGCTCCAGGGTCAAGGTGGCGCTGCTGCCGGAGAGCAGTTCAGTGTTGAGCGTTTGGAGCAGTGCCAGGGCCTCCAGGCGCGACACGGGCGTATCGCGCCAACTCGCCGGCTCAGCCCTCGTGTCGGCCTGGGCCTCGCCGCCGAAGTGCGCCGTGACGAACAACGCAGCGAACGCCAGGAATTGCCGAGTTGCGCTTGCCGGTTGCATCGGACTCATTGGTGTCGTTGCACTCGTCGGTGTCGTTGGACTCATCGGTGTCGTTGCACTCGTCGGTGTCGACTCCAGTGCAGGTTCCCGTGACCGCTTGCCGCTAAAACGCGTCAAACGCGCCTTTGATCCACTCGATGGGCCCGGCCTCGCCGCTGACCAGCAGCGCGTCGAAGCGCACGGTCAATTTCTGCAACGATGGGTAACGCGCCAGCAAGTGGCGGGTGGTTCGCACGATGCGTTGGCGCTTGGCCCAGTTGATACTGGCCCCGGGGCCACCGAAGTGGGTGGCGCTGCGCATGCGCACTTCGGCGATGACCAGTGAGTGTTCGTGGCGGGCGACCAGATCGATCTCGCCCATGCGGGCGCGGAAGTTCCGATGCAGTATGGTCAGCCCCGCGTCGATAAGCATTTGCGCTGCACGCGCCTCGGCATTGTCCCCGAGCTGGCGCCGGTCAATCGCCACTGACGATCTGAGGCTCGCCCTGACGCGTGATGCGCGCCCACACGGGCTCGCGATGCACGCGTCCGTCGGCATCCACAGTGAGTTGACCGGTGAGACCGGCGATTCGCAGTCCCGCATGATTGCGGCCGGTGGCGGCCAGCGCCAGACTCATTTGCAGCGCGTCGTAGCCAAACGCGTACAGACCTGACTGCCAGGCCACATTGGCCCCGCCCGCCTCCTGCGCCGCCTGGCGGATGGTATCGGCCTCGCCGCTCCCCGGCACCAACCAGGGCATGGTGGGCATGATCAGCCCGTCCAGATCCTGATTGGCCACGCCGCCGTCCACCGCATAGGCATCGGAGGTGGCGTACACCGGCACGTTGCCAGCGTATTGAAATCGCAGTTGCGGACGCAGGAGCCTCAAGTTGGTGGCCTGGCCGGGCGCAAAGATGAATTCCAGATCGTTGCGACTGCGCGGTTCGAACTCGAGCTTGACCCCCAGGATCAATTCCAAGCGTTGACGACGCGCGTAACTCTGATCGGTGGCCAGTATGGTGCGAATCGGCGCGCCAAAATCGTGACCATTGGAGTCGTAGACACCCTGCGCGAGGATGGTGCCGCCACCGGCCAGCAACTCCTGAGTAAAGGCGGCCATCACACGCGTGCCCCAATCACCTGTGGGCGCGAGCGTGGCGCCGCGCTTGAGTCCCGCCGCCAGCAGCCGCTGCGCGACCAGGCGTGCCTCTTCCTCGGGAGAGAGTCCAAATTGAAATAGACCGTTGGGGGCGTTGCGTCCTACCGAAAGGTAGTTGAGCGCCAGAGTGGGCACCGTGATGTTGGTGGCGGCGGCGACATCCACTTCCGTACGGGTGAGGGGTCCAACGATGAAGTCACTCCCCTCGCTGCGCGCTTGGTTGAGCGCTTCCGCCACTGGCATCGCGCCCGTGTCGAACACCTGCACCTGTGGCCGACTGTCAGCCGGCAATTGCTGGTAGGCGTAATCGAACCCGCTGTGGATGAGGGCCGCGTAGCCGCTGGCCTGACCCGTGACGGGCAGCAGCAGAGCAATCTTGTGCATCTTGCCCGACAAGGCAATCGGTGCCGGCAGCGCGCTGGCCAGCAGTTCTGAGGCCGGGTGCGCCGGGTACGAGGTGCGCCAGTGCGCGGCTTGAGCCGCCGCGCTGATCGAGGTCCCGGCTGCGGCGCTCGTACCGGCTGCGTCACTGGCCATGGCTCCAAGTTCCAGCCAGCCGCGCACCGTCACATCCTGACTGGCCTCCGCTTCCAGCTTGACGCCGCGCTCGCGGGCCTGACGCAACTGCGCCAGCAAATCGCTCCGCAGCGCGCTGCGCTCCTGATTGGTGCTCGCAAAGCGCTCGGCCGTCATTTCCGAGCGTACCCCTTCCACCGGTCGGCCGGCGCCAAGCGCGATGCGCATGCGGCTGGACAGGTATTGCGTCTCGAAAGGGGTACCGGCCGGCTCCGGGATGCCGCTCATCTTCTGCCAGGCCTGCTGAGTCTGACCGCGCTCGGCCAGCAGATCGGCCTCGAGCACCTGCTTTTCGATGTCCTGAGCGGGCGTCAAGGGCGCAGTGATGGCGCCCAGCACGCGCGTGGCCTCGAACGGCCGTCCAGCGTGCAGCCAGGCGCGCGCGGCCTGCAGCTGCAGCGGGGCCCGTTCACTCACCGCTCCCTTGCGGGCACGGACTTCGAGCGCCGCTGCGGCCTGGGCACTGGCCGCCACGCTCGCCGCAGTGCCCGTACCTGTGGCGCTCGGGCCCACGGCACCGGATGTACTCCCCGGGCCGCCAGACCCCGGACGCGATTCACGCGACTGGCCGGGGAACGAAGCGGGCGGAAAGCTCTCGCAGCCGCTGAGCACCATGAGGGCACTGAGCAGCACCGGGGTGAGCGCCGAGAAGCAAAGGGTGTATCGCGCTGGTCGCATCTCTGGCACCGTGCCCACCTTAAGAACCACCGTTCAGGGGCGGAGATTATAGTGTCAGTGGTACCCGGAAGACTGGACGTCATTGCGACGCCAATTGGCAACATTGGGGACTTGAGTTCGCGCGCGCGCGACGCCCTGGCGGCTGCCAGCGTGGTGTTGGCCGAGGACACGCGCCGCACCCAGACGCTGCTCACCCATTGCGGGATTTCACGCCCGCTCCTCTCGCTGCACGATCACAATGAGGGCGCACGCGTCACGGAGCTGCTCGAACGCATGCAGCGGGGCCAGGTGCTCGCGCTGGTGAGCGATGCAGGCACGCCCTTGCTGTCGGACCCCGGGTTTGTGTTGGTCCGCGCGGCAGCGGCGGCGGGCTTCGTGGTGCGCACTGTCCCCGGGCCTTCAGCCATCACCGCGGCGTTGTCGGTGGCCGGACTCCCCACGGATCGTTTCGTGTTTGAGGGATTTCTACCCACCGCAAAGGGCGAGCGGCGCACGGCGTTGGCGCGTTTGGCGCAGGAGCCGCGCACGCTGGTGCTGTTCGAGGCGCCGCATCGGATCGCCTCGCTCCTGGAAGAGTTGTGTGAGCACTTCGGCGCGGCGCGCTCCGCCTGCATCGCGCGGGAGCTCAGCAAACTGCACGAGAGCGTGTATCGCGGCACGCTGGCAGAGCTTAGCGCGCGGGCGCAAAGCGATGGGGACATGGCGCGTGGGGAAATTACCGTGGTCCTCGCGGGCGCGGCGGCAGCGGCAGAAGGGGACACGGAACTGCTGGCGCGAGCGCTACCGCTCCTGCTCAAAGATCTGCCGCCGGCACGTGCCGCGGCGATCGCTTCGCAGTTAACGGGCGTGCCCAGAGACGTGGCGTACGAGCTGGCCTGTCGCCAGGGCTCGGCGCCGAGCTCGCGGCCGCGCGGAGCCTGATTTCCCTGTATGGTGAGCACTGGAGAGCCGGCCAGACAGTCGCCGCCCGCGCCGTCGCAAGACGATGCGGGGGGAGGAAAGTCCGGGCTCGGCGGGTCCAAGGTGCCAGGTAACGCCTGGGGGGCGCAAGCCCACGGAAAGTGCAACAGAAAGTAAACCGCCGAAGTGCTGGCAACAGCGCTGGCAAGGGTGAAAGGGTGCGGTAAGAGCGCACCGCGGACGTGGTAACACGGACGGCACGGCAAACCCCACCTGGAGCAAGGCCAAATAGGGAAGTAGCGGGGACGGCTCCGCAGCGCCAGACCTGCGCGCGCTTCCGGGTAGGCTGCTTGAGGCACGCGGCGACGTGTGTCCTAGAGGAATGACTGTCCACGACAGAACCCGGCTTATCGGCCGGCTCTCCTTCTTCCTCGTCCTTTTTCCTTAAGTCACTGTTGAGCTTATCGGGGCAAGTCTCTGATCGGTAAGCCGACCATCATGCGGGTAAGCCGCGGCCTTCGGCAGTGGGTGGGCGGGGCGTCGTCGCCAGGCGACTCAGCTGCGCGTAAGTCTTTGTGAAACGAGACAAAAATCACGTTAATGGCCATTGACATAAGAGCGCAGCAATTTCTATAGTGGCGCCAAGTGGGAAAAAGTGGGAGGGAATGGGTGCCTTTGGCCCATGCCAAGCATGTTTCGCGGTGCAACAAAGCTGACGCTGGACGACAAAGGCCGGGTGGTCATGCCCACGCGGCACCGCGAGCGGCTGCACGAGAGTTCGGCCGGGCGGGTGGTGGTCACGGTGGACCGCGATCAGTGCCTGTTGATCTATCCGCTCCCCGTCTGGGAGCAAGTGGAGGCCAAGCTCATGGCCCTGCCTTCGCTCCAGCCGCAAGCGCGCCGTTTGCAGCGCCTGATGGTAGGCCATGCCACCGACGTGGAATTGGACGGACACGGTCGACTCCTGCTGAGCCCCGAGCTGCGTGAATTCGCCGCTCTCCAGCGTCACGCGATGCTGATTGGACAGGGCGCGCGCTTCGAACTGTGGGATGAAACCCGCTGGAACGAGCGACGCGAGGTGTGGCTCAAGAGCGATGATGCGGGCGGCGCGTTGCCGGCCGATCTTGATTCGCTGTCACTCTGACGGGCCTGATGGATGAGCACAAACCGGTGCTTGTCGACGCGGTGCCGGGCGCTCTGGTCGTGCGAGCGGCAGGTCGCTATCTCGACGCCACCTTCGGGCGGGGTGGACACAGCGCTCGCATACTGGAACAGCTCGGGCCGACGGGCAAGCTCATCGGTCTCGATCGCGACCCCGACGCCATTGCAGCGGGCCGGGCGCGCTTCGCATCCGAGCCGCGTCTCACGCTGGTGCATGGTGCCTTCGCCCAGATGGCGCAGCTGGTGCGCACAGCGTGGCCGATTGGCGCGGGCGCCGACGCGGCGCAACTTGACGGGGTGCTGTTCGATTGCGGTGTTTCCTCGCCGCAGCTCGACAACGCGGCGCGTGGTTTCAGTTTTCGCCACGACGGGCCGCTCGACATGCGCATGGACCCAAGTGTGGGCGCGCCGGTCAGCCACTGGCTGGCCAGCGTGTCGTTCGAGGAGCTGCGCAACGTGATCGCCACCCTGGGCGAGGAACGCTTCGCACGGCGCATCGCGGCCAGCATGGTGCGCGAGCGCGAGAGCGTGCCCTTGACGCGCACACTCCAGCTGGCGCAACTCATCGAGCGAGCAGTGCCGGTGCGCGAGCCGGGCAAACACGCGGCCACGCGCACCTTTCAGGCGCTGCGCATGTGGGTGAATGATGAACTGGGTCAGCTGCGGCAAGGCTTGGCGCAGGCGCTGGCGCTCCTGGCCCCCGGCGGGCGCCTCGCGGTGATCAGCTTTCACTCGCTGGAGGACGCGGTGGTACGGGATTTCCTGCGCGCGCACTCGAGCATCGACCCGGCGCTGGCCAGGCTGCCCGTGATCCCTGTAGCGGCTCTGCCACCGCTCCGTCTGGTGGGACGAAAGCTCCGTGCCGCGGCCGCCGAAGTGGCGGAGAACCCGCGCGCGCGCAGCGCCCTGCTGCGGGTGGCGGAGCGCGTGGCGATGGCGCCTGCGCCAGCGGCGCGCGGGCCAGGACCGCGCGCATGAAAATGCTGTCGCAGAATCTACCGCGCAGGCTCCTGTGGGTGGCGCTGCCGTTGCTGTGGTGCGCGGTGCTGGCCTCGGCGGCAGGGGCCATCTACTGCAAACACCGTTCACGAGAATTGTTCGTGGAGCTCGAGCGGCTCAACAGCGGTCGCGATGAGTTGGAAGCCGAGTGGGGTCGGCTGCAACTGGAGCAAAGTTCCTGGTCGGCGTACGCGTACGTCGAAAATGTCGCCGCCACGCGGCTGGCGATGCGCATACCGGTATCCAGCGAGGTGCAGTTGCCGCCGCAAGCGCCCGCGCCCGCCGCGGCGCAGCTGCGCTCCACCCAGTTGCCCTCACCATGACTCGCCCACGACTGGCGCGTTCGACACGCAGCGCACGTGCGCGCGCCGCGAGCTCGAGCGGCGCGCTGCGGCCGGTGTCGTTTCGGATGCGCTTAGGGCTGCTGTTCGCGCTGCTGATCGCAGTCGGTGCGGGACTGGCGGGGCGTGCGGTGCAATTGCAGCTGCTGCAGCACAAGTTCCTGGCCGGTCAGGGAGACGCGCGCTTCTCGCGGGTCGCGGCTGTGGCCGCGCATCGCGGCACGATCACGGATCGCTATGGCGAGCCGCTGGCGGTGAGCACACCGGTGGATTCGGTGTGGGTGAATCCACAGCAGCTGGCCGGCAACCTGGAGCAGTTGCCGCGCCTGGCGCGCGCCATGAAAGTGGATTCTCACGAGCTGGTACGACGCGTGAGCACCGGCATGGACCGCGAGTTCATGTACGTGGCGCGCGGTCTCCAACCTGCCGATGCCCGCAAGGTGCGCAGCTTAGGTGTCGAAGGCGTGAACCTCACGCGCGAGTACCGTCGCTACTATCCGGCCGGTGAGGTGGCCGGGCAGCTGCTGGGTTTCACCGACGTGGACGATGTGGGTCAGGAAGGCGCCGAGCTGGCCTTCGAAGACACGCTCGGCGGTGAGGATGGCGCGAAGCGCGTGATTCAGGACAGTCAGGGCCGCAAGGTCGAGGACGTGGAGAGCATTCGCGCGGTGCGTCCGGGGGGCGATCTGCACCTGAGCATGGACCTGCGCATTCAGTACCTGGCCTATCGCGAATTGAAGGCGGCCATCCGCGAAAATCAGGCGCGCGCAGGGTCGGTGGTGGTCATCGATGTGCACAGCGGCGAAGTGCTGGCCATGGTCAACCAGCCGGCCTACAACCCCAACGATCGGGCGCAGTTCAGCGCCGATGCTTCGCGGAATCGTGCGGCCACGGATCTGTTTGAACCGGGCTCGAGCATCAAGCCATTCTTCGTAGCGGCAGGGCTGGCCTCGGGTCGCTTTGAACCGGGCAGCATCATTGACACCAATCCAGGCTTCGTCCAGGTGGGGGCCAATACCTTCACGGACGAGCACAATCTGGGGGCGATTCCGCTGGCCATGGTGCTGGCCAAATCCTCGAACGTCGGCATGGCGCGATTGGCGCTGGCGCTGGAGCCGAAGCAGATCTGGAGTACCTTGAACGGCTTCGGGTTTGGTCAGGTCACCGCCAGCGATTTTCCCGGCGAGTCGGCCGGGCAACTGTCGAATTATTCGCACTGGCGCAGCATCAGCATCGCGACCATGTCGCATGGCTACGGCCTGTCCGTGACGCCGCTCCAGCTGGCGCGCGCCTACGCGACGCTGGGTGCGCTGGGCGTGCGTCGGCCCATATCGCTGGTGCGCGTTGACGGCCCGGTGCTCGGCGAGCGCGTCATGGATCAAGCAGTATGCGCAGCGCTCCTGCGCTTGCTCGAGTCGGTAGTGACGGTAGAGGGCACGGCGCCGCTGGCGCATATCCCGGGCTTTCGCGTCGCCGGCAAAACCGGTACCGCCTGGAAGTCCGAGGGCGGGGGCTACTCGCACAATCGTTACGTCGGTGTGTTTGCCGGCGTCGCGCCGGTATCCAATCCAAGGCTGGCGGCGGTGGTGGTCATCGATGAGCCCAGTGCCGGCAAGCACCGCGGGGGCGAGGTGGCCGCGCCGGTATTCTCGGCGGTGCTGGGCGGAGCGCTCCGCCTCATGGGCGTGGCGCCCGATGATCTGCATCCGGGCGGGAGCGATGCGCTGCTGCACGGCACGCAAGTGGCGAGTCGATGAGCCGGGCACGCGCGCAAACGCCGATGAGTGCTGCGGCCCGTGGTGGTACGGCCCAGTGGCGTCCGCTCAAAGCCTTGCTCGGCGGCGCCATTGACGTGCCGGCCAACTTCGAGATCGCCGATCTGACCATGGACTCTCGTGCGGTGGAGCCCGGCGCGGCGTTTCTGGCCTGTCGCGGCCAGCGCGATCACGGTTTGAAATTCGCACGCGAGGCGGTAGCCCACGGGGCGCGCGCCGTGTTGTGGGAACCGGCGCCGGGATGGAGTGCGCCGCAGTTTGACGACGTGCTGGTGGTCGCGGTGCCGGACCTGAGCGCGCAGGCCGGGTTCATTGCCGATCGCTTCTTTGGAGCGCCCTCGGCGCGATTGAACGTAACGGGTATTACCGGCACCAATGGCAAGACCACCTGTGCCTGGCTGGTCAGTGCCGCGCTCAACGCCCACGGGCGACGCTGCGGTTACCTGGGTACTCTGGGGTGCGGCTTGCCCGGAGCCGTGCAACCCGGTGCGCACACCACGCCGGATGCCGTGACCGTGCATCGAAATCTCGCCTCGCTCCTGGCTTCTGGCGCGGAGGCCGTGGCGATGGAGGTCTCCTCGCACGCGCTGGATCAGCATCGCTGCGCCGGCGTGCGCTTTCAGGCCGCGGCCTTCACCAATCTCACCCGCGAACATCTGGATTATCACGGCGATATGGGCGCCTATGCCGCCGCCAAGAGTGCGCTGTTCGATTGGCCCACACTGAGCTTGCGCGTCATCAACGTCGATGACGACCTGGGTGTCGAGCTGGCGAAGCGCACGAGCAGTGCCGGCACGCTGATTGTTACCGGTCGGCGGACGGATCCCACCGTGCGCGCGCCCGATGCGGCCTTCGTACACGCACTGCGCAGCGCCGCCGAAGAGCGAGGCGTGAACATTGAGCTGCGTACGAGCTTCGGTCACGCGATGCTGCGAAGCGAACTGCTTGGCGATTTCAATGTCGACAATCTGCTCACCGTGCTGGGCCTGTTGCTGGGCCTGGGGCTGAGCTTGCCCGAGGCATGCGCCGCTCTGGCTGCCTGCCGCGCACCGCCGGGGCGCATGCAGGTGGCCGGTGGCAGCGGCTTGCCGCTGGCGATCATCGACTACGCGCACACGCCCGATGCGCTCGAGAAGGCGCTGCGCGCCGCCCGTGCCCATTGCTCGGGGACGCTCGTGTGCGTGTTCGGCTGTGGCGGTGAGCGTGACCGCGGCAAACGCGCCCTGATGGGTCGGGTGGCGGAGTCGCTGGCGGATGCGATCTACATTACCGACGACAATCCGCGCAATGAGGATCCGCGCGAGATCGTCGCTGCCATCATCAGTGGCCTCAGCGACCCGGCGCGCGCGCAGGTACTCCATGATCGCGCGGTGGCAATAGCGGCAGCACTGCGCGCGGCACAGGCCGGCGATGTGGTACTGATCGCGGGCAAAGGTCACGAGGATTATCAGCTGGTGGGCGCCGAGCGGCGCCCTTTCAGTGACCTGGCGCAGGTGCGCGCGGTATTGGGCGCACGGAGCGCGGCATGAAGCGCGCACTGAGTGTGTTGGCGGCCCAGTGCGGGGGCGCGCTGCAGGGCGCCGACGCGCAATTCGCGCAGGTGCTTATTGACTCGCGGCGGGTGGGCGCCGGTGATTTATTTTGCGCTCTGCCCGGTGAGCATGCGGACGGGCATGATTTCGTGAGCGCGGCGGCGGCGGCCGGCGCCGGCGGAGCCCTGGTCGCTCGACCGGTCGCGGCAGCGCTGCCGCAAATCCTCGTCAGCGACGTGGCGCAGGCCTTGACGCGTGCCGCGCGCGCCTGGCGCGGAGATTTTCACGGCCCGCTGATCGGCGTGGCCGGGAGCAATGGCAAAACCACCACCAAGGAAATGCTGGCGGCCATATTGGAGCGCAGCGGCCGTACGCTGGCCACCCAGGGAAATCTGAACAATCAGCTCGGTGTGCCGCTCACGCTCCTGCGGTTGACCCCTGAACACCGCAGCGCGGTGATTGAGATGGGCGCCAACCGCGCCGGTGACGTGGCTGAGTTGGCGGCGCTCGCGACGCCGCGAATCGGCCTGATCACCAATGCCGGCGCCGAGCATCTGGAAGGCTTCGGGAGTCTGGAAGGCGTGGCACGCGCCGAGGGCGAGATGGTGGCCGCCCTCGCCGCCAATGGCGTGGCGATCATCAACGCCGACGATCCTTACGCACCGCTGTGGCGCTCGATGACGCGCGCTCGAGTCGTGGATTTTGGCATCAGCGCTGCGGGCCCGGGTGCCGCCCGGGTGGGTGCCGATCAAGTGCGCGCCGAGAATGTGCGGCTGACGGTGGATGCGCGCGGATTCCAGACCCGCTTTACGCTGCGCTGCGCCGCGGGCAGTGTGGAGGTGGAGTCGGCGCTGGCGGGTCGCCACAATGTGTACAACGCCCTGGCTGCGGCCGCAGCCGCTTTGGCCGCTGGCGCGACTTTGTCGCAGGTGGCCTCAGGATTGGGCACCATGCGCGCGGTGGCCGGGCGCTTGCAATTTCGCCGTGGGCTGCACGGTGCCTGGCTGATCGACGATTCCTACAACGCGAACCCGAGTTCAGTGCAGGCCGCGCTCGAAGTGCTCGCAGAGCTGCCCGGCCGGCGCTGGGCGGTATTGGGCGATATGGCGGAACTGGGCGCGCACGCCGAGGCCAGTCATCGCGAGATCGGCGTGCTGGCCCGCCGGAGCGGCGTCGAGCGCCTGTACACCTTTGGAGCGCTGGCGGCGCTGGCGGCCGAGAGCTTTGGCGCCGGCGCGCACCGCTTTGGCGATATGGACTTGCTCCGCGCGGCGCTGGTCTCGGCCCTTGACAGCACGAGCCGCGCAACGCCGGGTGCCGGGCCCGCCGGCGAGTTGCCCGGCGAGTTGCCCGGCGAGTTGGCCGGCGATGTGCGGCTGCTGATCAAGGGCTCGCGCGTAAATCGCCTGGAGCGATTGGTGGCGGCGCTGACGGAACCGACGGGGACGGGATCCACGTCCGCGGCGCGGCAGGTGGGCTAAAGTGTTCTACACCATCGCCAAACATCTGGCCGCGCATTGGTCCGTGTTCAATGTGTTCTCGTACCTGACCCTGCGATCCATTCTGGCGACCATGTCGGCCTTGGCCATTGCACTCATCGCCGGCCCGTTCATGATTGCGCGCCTGTCACGCTATCAGATCGGTCAGGTGGTGCGCGACGATGGGCCGCAATCGCATTTGCCCAAGGCGGGTACACCGACCATGGGTGGCCTGCTCATCATCTTCGCGGTGGTGGTGACTACGGTGCTGTGGGCGGATCTGGTCAATCGCTTCGTGTTGATTGCCTTGGGCGTGACGCTGGGTTTCGGGTTGATCGGTTTCTACGATGACTATCTGAAACTGGTGGTGGGCAATTCGCGCGGACTGGTGGCGCGCTGGAAATATTTCTGGCAGTCGCTCACTGGAATCGCCGCGGCCATTCTGCTGTACCGCATTGCGCAGAACTCCGCGGCGGTAACCGCCTTCCATGTGCCCTTCTTCAAGACCGTGGCGCTGCCGCTGGGTGCGTTCGGCTTCGTGACGCTCGGCTACCTGATGATCGTCGGGATGAGTAACGCGGTGAATCTCACCGACGGACTCGACGGGTTGGCCATTGGTCCGGCGGTGATGGTGGCCGGCGCGCTGGCCATACTCGCGTATTTGAGCGGCAACATGGTGTTTGCCAATTACCTGGTGATTCCCGCCGTCCCGGGCGCAGGCGAGTTGGCGGTGTTTTGCGGCGCCATCGTCGGGGCGGGCTTGGGGTTTCTGTGGTTCAACGCCTATCCAGCGCAGGTGTTCATGGGCGACATCGGTGCGCTGAGCCTCGGTGCGGCCTTAGGTCTGGTGGGCTTCGTGGTGCGCCAGGAGATCGTCACCTTGGTGATGTCGGGCATCTTCGTGCTCGAAACCGCCTCGGTCATTCTGCAGGTGGCTTCCTTCAAATTGACCGGCAAGCGGATCTTTCGCATGGCGCCGATTCACCATCATTTTGAACTCAAGGGGTGGGCTGAGCCCAAAGTCATCGTTCGCTTCTGGATCATCAGCATACTGCTGGTGCTGGCAGGGTTGGCCACCCTGAAATTAAGATGAGCACTGCCGCCGCCCGCAGCGTCGTGGTGGGACTGGGCAAAACCGGACTGTCGGTGGTGCGCTACCTCCGTGCACAAGGCCGGTCGGTGGCCGTTACCGACACACGCGAACTGCCGCCGGCGTTGACGCAGCTGCGCGCTCTGGCGCCCGAGGTGGAGGTGAGCACGGGCGGCCTGGATGAGCGTTTACTGGCGGGCGCGGACTGCATCGTGGTCTCACCCGGCGTGGCGCCCAGCGGCCCATTCTTCGAGCGAGCGCGCCGCCAGGGCGTGGCACTCATGGGCGATGTGGAATTATTTGCCCGCGCCGCACACGCACCCATCGTGGGCATCACCGGCACCAACGGGAAGAGCACGGTCACGACGCTGGTGGGGCGCATGGCGCAGCGCGCGGGCCGGCGCACGCGCGTGGGCGGGAACCTGGGCGAGCCGGCTCTGGAGTTGCTCGATCCCGCCGCTGAGTTGTACGTGCTCGAACTCTCCAGCTATCAGCTCGATACCACCGAGTCGTTGGAACTGGCCGCGGCCACGGTGCTGAATGTCACGCCTGATCATTTGGATCGCTATGGCGGCATCGCGCAGTACTCCGCGTCCAAGGCCCGCATCTTCAAGCGTTGTGCGACGGCGGTGCTCAATGCGGACGATCCGCGCGTGGCGGCCATGGCCGGGCTGGCCAAGCGCGACCTGCGATTTTCATTGCACCCTGAGCGCGATGCCGATTACTCGCTGTTAGTACAGGATGGCCACGAATGGTTGGCGCGGCGCGGCGAAGCGCTGCTGAATCGGGGCGAGCTGCGCCTGCAGGGACGGCACAATGCCGCCAACGCGCTGGCGGCTCTGGCGCTGGGCGAGGCCCTCGGTCTGCCGCTAGCGGCGCTGCTGGCCGAACTGCGTGAATTTGCGGGGCTCCCGCACCGCACCGAATGGGTGGGCGAGATCGCGGGCGTGCGCTACATCGACGATTCCAAGGGCACCAATGTCGGGGCCACGGAGGCCGCGATCGCCGGTCTCCCCGGTCCCTTGCTGCTGATCGCCGGCGGCGAGGGCAAGGGGCAGGATTTTCGGCCGCTGGCCGAGGCGCTGCGCGGCAAAGTGCGCCAGGCCCTGCTCATCGGTCGCGACGCGCGGGTACTGGGCGCAGCGCTGCAAGGCGCCTGCGCGGTGGATTACTGCGAGTCGCTCGAAGGGGCGGTGCGGGCCGCGGCGCAGCTGGCACGAGTGGGTGACACCGTGCTGCTCTCACCGGCCTGCGCCAGTCTGGATATGTTTCGCGACTACGCGCATCGCGGCGACGTGTTTGCGGCCGCGGTGCGGGGACTGGCCACGTGAACAGCCTCAGCACGTCTGTGGCGGTCAGCGACGCGTCGGACGATGGCGCGCGCGAGGGTGGGCGTGCGGGTGAGCGCAGTGCATTCTTGCGCCTCGACGTGCCCTTGCTGCTGTTGGTCAGTGCCATCGTGTTGCTCGGTCTGATCATGGTGACCTCCGCATCCGTTACGGTGGCGGCGCGCGAGAGCGGCAATGCCTTCATCTATCTCGAGCGACAGTTGGTGCTGGTGGGCGCCGGTTTGGCGTTGGCGGCAATGGTGTTCGCAGTGCCCATCAGCGTGGTGGAGCGCTTGGCCCTGCCGCTGCTGATCGCGGCGGGCGCCATGCTGTTGGTGGTGTTGATTCCGGGGTTGGGGCACGCGGTCAACGGGAGCCGTCGGTGGCTACGGCTCCCGGGCGTCAACTTCCAGGTCTCGGAAGCCGCACGCGTTCTGACCCTCGTTTACATCGCGCAATACTGCGTGCGTTTCGAAGCAGCGCTGCGCAGCGGGGTGGCGGGGTTGGCCAGGCCCCTGGGCCTGCTGGCGCTGCTGGCTTTGTTGCTGATCCTCGAGCCGGATCTGGGCGCGGCCACGGTGCTGTTCATTACGGGCTTTGGCGTGCTGTTCATTGCGGGCGCGCAGCTGCGCTGGGTAGTGGTGACGGTGCTGGCGGCCAGCGGCGCACTCTCGATGCTGGTGCTGTTCTCGGGTTACCGGTTGCGTCGGCTCACCGCCTTTCTGGACCCTTGGGCCGATCCGTATAACAGCGGCTTTCAGCTCACGCAGTCGCTGATCGCCATCGGACGCGGCGAGTGGTTCGGCGTCGGGTTGGGTGCCAGCGTACAGAAGCTGTTCTACCTGCCCGAAGCGCACAATGACTTCCTGTTCGCCGTGCTGGCCGAGGAGTTGGGATTGGTCGGCGTGGTGCTGACTCTGGGGCTGTTTCTCGCCTTGGCCTGGCGGGTGTTTGCGCTGGCGCGCCGCGCCAATGACGCCGGCTTGAAGTTTCATGCCTACCTGGCGGCGGGTTTCGGTCTGTGGCTGCTGGTCCAGGCGTTCGTGAATATCGGCGTGAACATGGGCGTGCTGCCCACCAAAGGTCTGACCTTGCCCCTGATGAGTTACGGGCGCAGCAGCTTGATCGTCACCCTGGGTTGGCTGGGTTTGATCCTGCGCGTTCATCACGAAGTGACCGGCGGGGCGCGCGAGCGTGCGCGCGGGCGGTATCCATGAACGGCGGGGCGGTGAGTGCTGAGGCCAGCCGCGTCGGCAGTGTGCCCGCGCCGGTGGCGCTGATCATGGCGGGCGGTACCGGCGGCCATGTGTACCCGGCGTTGGCACTGGCGCGCGAACTGCGCGCTCGGGCCTGGCAGGTGGTGTGGTTGGGGACGCGTCGTGGTCTGGAGGCGCGCGTGGTGCCGGCCGAACAGATACCGATTGAATGGCTCAGTGTCAGCGGACTGCGCGGCAAGGGGCTGTTGGCGTGGTTGGCGGCACCGCTCCGACTCCTGCGTGCACTTCGTGAGGCGTGGGAAGTGTTGCGGCGGTATCGACCGGCCGTGGTCGTGGGTTTGGGCGGATTCGTGGCCGGTCCGGGTGGCGTTGCGGCTTGGCTCCAGCGCCGGCCGCTGCTCATCCACGAGCAGAATGCGGTGGCGGGTCTGACCAATCGGTGTCTGGCCCGGGTGGCCACCGAAGTGTTCGCGGCGTTTCCCGATGCTTTCGGTTCAGGCGTGGCGACGCAGGTCATCGGCAACCCGGTGCGCGCGGACATTGCGGCCCTGGCGCCGCCCGCCGTGCGCTTCGCGGCTCGGAGCGGCGCGATACGGCTCCTGGTGGTGGGCGGGAGTCTGGGGGCGGCCCGGCTCAACAGCATCGTACCGCACGCGCTGGCGCAGCTCGCGAACGCAGGGATTGTGGGTAAGGGCGACACAGCCGGCATGGCGGGCACGGCGGGCACGGCGGGCATTCACCTGGAAGTGCACCATCAGTCCGGGGAGCGCTGGATTGAGAACGCGCGGCGCGCTTATTTCGCGGCGGGTGTGCGCGCGCAGGTTGCGCCCTACATCGAAGACATGGCGGCCGCCTACGGGTGGGCGGACTTGGTGCTGTGCCGCGCCGGTGCGCTTACGGTTTCGGAACTGGCGGCCGCAGGAGTGGGCGCCATACTGGTGCCCTATCCGCACGCAGTAGACGATCATCAGACCGCCAATGCGCGCTACCTGGTGGATGAAGGCGCGGCGGTGCTGATCCATGACAAGGATCTGACGGCCGAGCGATTGAGCGGCGAGCTGCGCGGCCTGTGCGCCGGGCGCGGGCGATTGGTGGCCATGGCCGAGCGCGCGCGGTTGCTGGCGCGCCTTGGGGCGAGCGCGGCGCTGGCCGCGCATTGTCAGGCCTACGCGGGAGCGGCGGCATGAACCCGCGCATGCGCCGCATCGGACTTATCCACTTCGTCGGCATCGGCGGCAGCGGCATGGGCGGCATCGC
>Ga0075015_100000243_pt1 | contig 17636 bp, 14 predicted proteins | sample AleBraG_ABR_2013_FD_71476 | JGI IMG/M metagenome (GOLD analysis project Ga0075015, IMG submission 71476) | Freshwater sediment microbial communities in response to fracking from Pennsylvania, USA - Alex Branch Run_MetaG_ABR_2013 | ecosystem: Environmental > Aquatic > Freshwater > Creek >...
GCTGAGATCTCTTTACCTCAGCGGGGACTTCGATGATTACTGGCCCTTTCACGTCGCCCAGGACCAACTCAGAATTCATCCGCCCGGCCTCTGGTCCGTCGTCGCAAAATAGACACACCCCGGTGGGCATCACCTAAATCAAAGCACACTGGAAGGATTTCGCAACAGCACCTTTTATCCACAGAACATTTCTAATCATTTTTGTTCGGGTCGGCAACTGCAATGAGATGAGCTACTTAGACCGCGCAACTATACAAATTCATGTACATACGGGATGCCAATAGGAGAGCTAAAGAGCTCATTCGAAAGGACTTAACTATGGCGGTGAGGGTGAGATTCGAACTCACGGAACCCGTAAAGGTTCAACGGTTTTCGAGACCGCCGCATTCGACCACTCTGCCACCTCACCGCGGGTCAAGCGTCACCTCATCTTACCAGAATGCACTGGGCTTACCATAGAACCTTGGTCCTGCTCAACGACACGTTTCTGACGCGGGCGCTCGGTTACCTGTTGGTTGTCTTTGCGCTCTGTACCGCGGTGGTCACGCTGCGGATCGTCGTCCAAACGCACAACCCGGTGCTGTACGGCGACCAATGGGTGATCGTCGACGACCTGCAGCAGACCAACGGAGAAATCACGTTGCAGAAGCTCTGGGTACAGCACAACGAGCACCGCATTCCGATTGGCCGATTGGCCAGCTATGCGGACCTGCTGCTGTTCGGCGGCCGCAATACTTTTTTGCTGATCCTGATTCTCTTGATCCAACTGGCGCATCTGGCGATTTTGTTGGCGGTACTGCGGAAGTTTGGCCCGGCCGACCTCCGGTTTGAGATTCCGGCGGCGGCACTGTGCCTGTTCTGCCTTCTTTCCCCGCTCCAAATTGAGAATTTGATGTGGGGCTTTCAAGTACACTTCGTCCTGGTAGTCTGCGCGGCCTCGCTCGCCTTCGCCTTCGCCGTAACCCAATCGCCGCCGTTTGCCGGATTGATTTTGGCGGCCTGGCTCGCCGAACTCAGCCTCTCCAATGGCGTGCTGGTTTGGCCCATCTTGTCGCTGGTGGCGTTCGGCCTGGGTTACCCGCGCAAAAAGCAAATCTGGTTGGGAGGCATTGGAGCGGTTTCGGTGGCCGTCTATTTCTACAGATCTCAAACTGTGCCCTACCACTCCAATCCGGTGGAGTCTCTGCAACACCCGGTGGCGATCCTCAAATTCGTGGTTACGTATTTTCGCACGACTCTGGATGCTGCGCCGCCGGCCGCGAGCCTTTGGCCCACGGTAGCGGAGTCTGTCACGTTGATCGCATTTGTCTGGTTACTGACGGGAGCGTTCCGCTGTTTCGTGTTGCGCCGGCCTGGGTTTTCCCGCCTGGAATCGTTTTGTTACGCCAGCCAATTGTTCTTGCTGGCATCCGGTGCGGTCACGGCGCTGGGCCGGCTGCGGTTTGGCCCGGAACAGGCTATGTCGTCCAGGTATCAAACCCTGGCACTTCTGTTTTGGGCTTCAACGGGAATTCTGATTCTGCTGCGGGCGTTCAAGGCCGAAAACAGCCGGGTGCTTCTCGGCTGTGAAGCCGTGTTGCTGGTGCTCTTTCTCGCGCAGCCTTCCCGATTCGCCGCTGCCGAGGACTTCGCCCGCAGTCGCCGGGAGCTTTCGGTGAAAGCCTATACCGCCCTGGTGCGCAACACCAACGATCGCGCGGCGATCCTGGCGGACTTCCCGTCGGTGGAAGCCGTGACGAGCTGGTTCGGTTATTTGCAGGCGCACCATCTCGGCCCCGACCCCAGTGAGTTTGGAGGATCGGCGGCACCGGCCCATCCGGGTTTGCTCACGGTGCATCCGGCAACCGGCGCGCCTCAACTCAACGGATACCAACTGGCCCCGGCCGACGCCTGCTGGGGTTTCCTGGATGAGGGAGTCCCCATAGAGGGACGCCCGCGCGCCTTCACAATTTTCGGTTGGGCCTGGCAGCGAACGCCCGGGCGGCTGCCGATCAAAGTCCTGCTGGCATTCCCGGATGGCGCCGTCGCGCAGAGTGCGGAGCTCAACGTCGCGCGCCCCGACGTACAGAAAGCATCGCCCGAGATTACCAGTCTGAAGACGGGCTGGCAAACAACGATACAAGCCGGTTCGGGCGTGCGCCTGCGCGCTTATGCGATTTTGGCCGGCGAAAACATGGCGTGCGCGCTCAGCAACGAATTTATCGCACCGTAGGGGCAGCAGCTCAGCTCATCCGCTCATCCTTACAAATCTGGCATGGTATGCCGTAATTGCAAGGATGCAGATACTCGCGGCTTTGTAGGAGGGCGGCGGCTTCCGGCGCCTTACCGCCCCGTCGTTGCCGGCACAATCTGCGCCAGCACCGCCTGCGCATCCTGCTCCGTAAACTGTTCCGTTTTGGCGGAATGGTTCATGGAGCAGAATTTCGGGCCGCACATGGAACAGAACGCGGCGTCCTTGAACCCTTCTTCGGGCAGCGTTTCGTCATGCATGGCCTGGGCGGTTTCCGGATCGAGCGAGAGCGCGAACTGCTCTTTCCAATCGAAGCGGTAACGGGCGCGGGAAAGCTGGTCGTCGCGGTCCCGCGCGCCTGGTCGATGGCGGGCGATGTCAGCCGCGTGCGCGGCGATCTTGTAGGCGATGATGCCCTGCTTCACGTCTTCGAGATTCGGAAGGCCCAGGTGCTCTTTGGGCGTCACGTAGCACAGCATCGAAGCGCCATACCAGCCGATCATGGCGGCGCCGATGGCGGAGGTGATGTGATCGTAGCCGGGTGCGAAATCGGTGACCAGCGGTCCTAGCGTGTAGAACGGCGCTTCGTGGCAGATCTCCATTTCCTTCTCCACCTGCATTTGGATCTGGTCCATGGGAATGTGGCCCGGGCCTTCAATCATCACCTGGACATCATAATCCCAAGCGATGCGCGTGAGTTCGCCCAGAGTCTTCAACTCCGCAAACTGTGCGGCGTCGCTGGCATCGGCCAACGAACCGGGGCGCAGTCCATCGCCAAGGGAAAACGTGACGTCGTGTTTCTGGAAGATTTTGCAGATGCGGTCGAAATGCTCGTACAGCAGATTCTGTTTGTGGTTCTTGACCATCCACTCGGCCAGGATCGCGCCACCGCGGCTCACGATTCCCGTGACGCGCTTGGTGGTGAGCGGGATGTATTGAACCAGCACGCCCGCATGGATGGTCATGTAGTCCACGCCCTGCTCGGCCTGCTCCTCAATCACTTCCAGCATCACGTCGATGGTCAGATCTTCGACGCGCCGAACGCGGCTGAGCGCTTCGTAGATGGGTACGGTTCCAATGGGAACCGGCGACGCGTTGATGATGGCTTGCCGGATGCGCGGGATATCGCCGCCCGTGGAAAGGTCCATCACGGTGTCCGCGCCGTACTTCACGCAATATTCGAGCTTGGCGACTTCCGCATCGAGATTGGAAGTGGTAGACGAATTGCCGATGTTGGCGTTGATCTTGCACTTGGAGGCAACGCCAATACACATCGGCTCCAGATTCTTGTGGTGGATGTTGGCGGGAATGATCATGCGCCCGCGCGCCACCTCATCGCGGATCAACGCCGGCGCGACGTTCTCGCGTTTGGCGACGTATTCCATCTCCTGCGTGATCGTTCCCTTGCGGGCATAGTGGATTTGGGTCCGGATCGGATCCTGCATTCGGGAAGATACCCATTCGCTGCGCATAATCACTCATGGTAGCTCACGGCGTCTCGCTCGATGGCAACTCGGGCCGCGCCGCTTGCTCCAGCTTCCGGCGAAAGATCTTGAACCAAAGGCACAGCGCGCCACTATCCCGGCGGATCGGCAATGGAAAGCTTGCGAAAGATCCTCTTGACCAGAAGGTTGGCGATCTCGACATGCCGGGGAACGGCCTCAGCGTGACCCGTTTAAGGGTTCTCCCAAAGAGAATGCTCCTTGCCTTCTCGCCGAACTACGCAACCGCAACGCCGGCGGTGGCGGAGCAAGGTCTCCCGCTTCATCCGACGACGACGAGCTCGTGTTTGGCGTCGGGAGGAAGGGCGCGGAACGATTCTTCACGCCGATGCTCCAGGATTAAGGCTATTGCCTCCCTAAGGCTCGCGAGGCATTCTTCACGCGTCGTACCTTGACCGTTGGCCCCTGGGACTTCGGCGCAGTAAGCGATGTGCCATGGGCCGTCTTGCTCCACAATCGCTGTGAATTCGTTGCGCATACCTGTATCTTAACCACCTTGAGCCGGGTCGAAGTTGCTGGCACCCGATGATTGTCGGAATGCGAAGCTCTGCACTTACTCACCTTCACCGTGGTCGAGGCCATTAGACAAAGAGGTTTCGCGAAACTCGGTTGAGAGCGGATAGAACCTCCCTCACGGCGAAGTAATGCCCGATCCCTCCTCGACTAAACCACGCAGACAATACGCATCAACGAGGGATTGCCGGCCTCGACGCTGCGGAAGATATCTACCCGTGGGGTTGCTGCTGGCTCCGGGCGATTGCCGATCCTGCGGAGCCGGACTGGCCGCCTCGCTCGCCGCGGGAACGGCTGTTGGGCCGGCAGCGCAGCCGATTGTTTTCGCGTTACCCTAACTTTCGCAGGCCAAATGGGCTCATTATATTCGTGAAGGAACAATCGCCCGATCTTGCGAAGCCGGAGATGCCGGCGAAGGCCTCCGCCCGGCCGCCGGTTTCCATGCGGCAGGTGCTGGCAATTCCCGGCTTTCGCAAGTTGTGGCTGGCGCAACTGGTCAGCATGTTCGGCGACTTCCTCGCGCTCTATGCCGTGTTGAGCGCGATGTCGTTCAAGATGCACGCTTCGGCCCGAGGCATCACGCTGGTAAGCGTATTCTTTCTGCTGCCGCTGGCATTGGTGGGCCCGGTGGCCGGTGTGTTCGTGGATCGGTGGGACGCCAAGCGAACCCTGGTCGCCAGCGACTTCTCGCGAGCGGTGCTGACCCTGGGCCTGGTGCTGGCGGGCGCGCCCTGGCAGATTTACGCAGTGTTCTTTGCCATCAGCAGCTTTTCCAGCTTCTTCGCGCCGGCGCAATCGGTGGCCATGCCACAGATCGTTCCCATGGCCCAACTGATGAGCGCCAACGCCGTCACTCAGCAGACGATCCAACTGGTGCGCATTGTGAGTCCGGCTGTGGCCGGAGCGTTGGCGGGATGGGCCGGCGCCAGTGCTTGTTACTACCTGGACAGCGCCAGCTTTCTGTTCTCGGGCCTCATGATCGCTTCGATTGCCATTCCAGCTCGAGCCGCGCACCCGGATAAGAAGTTGGAGTCGGTCCTGGGCGATTTGTTCTCCGGTACGCGCTTTATTTTGACGCATACGGTGATCAGCTTTGTGATTCTGTCGATCGCAGCCGGGACATTCGCCATTAGCGCATTTGGGTCGCTGACTGCCGTGTATGTCCGCGACGTATTGCACGGCGGATCCTATTTGTTTGGCGGGATGGGCTCCATGATTGGCGGCGGAATGCTGGCGGCCGGATTTGCCGTGCCGCATCTGGCGCGGCGAGTGAAGAATTCCGCTTATCTGATCAGTGTGGGAATTCTATTGTGCGGCGTTTTCATCGCCCTGATCGCTCGCGCCGGCAGCCCGATTGTTGCGTTGGCCGGGTGCGCGGGAATCGGTATTGGCGCGTCGCTGCTGATCATTCCGGCCATGACCTTGATGCAAGGACAAGTGCCGGCGGAGATGCGCGGACGGGTAAGCAGCAGTTCACTTTCGCTGATCGCGCTGACGCAGGGAATTGCGCTGCTGTTTGCGGGCGATTTTGCTTCGCGCTTTGGAATTATTGAGGTATTCTACGGCAGCGCCGCGATGCTTGTCCTCATTGCGGTTGCGGGTACGCTTCGATTGCGGAGGCTGGGATGATCTTACGGCTTGTGCTTGGATTGCTGTCGGTTTCGCTGTTATCCGGCGCCGACTGGACGGACATGAAGATGTTGATGGGCGAGTGGACGGGCGAAGGTTCAGGGAAGCCGGGGACGGGCGCGGGCGAATTCTCGTTCGTCCCCGAATTGCAGGGCAAGATTCTGGTCCGGCGCAGCTTTGCCGAATATCCCGGCGTGCGCCACGACGACCTGATGATTGTGTATCGCGAAGGCGATGCGACGCGCGCCGATTATTACGACAACGAGGGCCACGTGATCCGCTACTCGGTGAAGATTGACAATCAGCGCATCGTGTTCTCGACCGACGGGGCTCCGCGCTACCGGCTGACGTACACGGTTTTGCCGGAAGAGAAGCTGCGGGTGCAGTTCGAGATTGACTCCAAGACGTATCTGGATGGACTCTGCCGCCGGAAACGGTAATCGCCGAGAACACATTACTGACCGGCCGCATTGTTCGGACATCCATTGCGATAAACTGGCCAGAGAATGCGCTGGTTTCTTGGGCTGATCCTGGTAACTGCTCTAGCCGGTTCGGGTAGTGCTCAACCGTGTCAGCCGGATCCCGAGATGCGAGCCAGGATCGAAAACCTCAGGTTTGCCGAGGGCTCTCGCGGCGATTCGCCACCAGGTTGGTATCTCGGCCAGAAGTTCATGCCTGGGCATGTTTCGGGTTATGAAGCCTGCAACGGCGGCCAACGATGCGCCAACGTGCGCTCGGTTCGCCCTGAGTACAATTCTCCCGTTGCTTTCCTATATCAGATCGTCGATGCGACGCCCTATCGCGGCAAGAAGCTCACTTTCCGCGCGGCTGTCCGGACAGATGGGGCGCCAGGAAGTGTGGCGCGCTTATTGGTTCGGGTCCACCGGAACGATTGCAGCACGAGCTTTCGCGACGACATGGGAAACCATCCTATCTCGGCGACTAAGTGGTCCTACTACGAAATCCCCGCTCCCATTGCTCTGGACGCTCGCGATATTGAGTTTGGCATGCAGGTCGTCGGTCCAGGCCAGGCCTGGATCGACAGCATCTCGATGGATTTTGCGGACACCGCTCATTAGAAACGGTAATCTATAGTGCATGACTCCCGATGAGCTAAAGAAGCGCGCAGCCGAAGCGGCCGTTGCGCAGATCAAAGACGGCATGGTGATTGGCCTGGGCACTGGCTCCACGGCCAAGCATGCCGTGGATGCAATTGGCCGGCGTGTGGCGGAAGGGCTGAAGGTGGTGGGCATCCCGACCTCGGAGCGCACCGCCGAACAAGCGCGGTCGTTGAAGATTCCGCTGGCGACCTTCGCCCAGTACGCCAAGCTCGATCTGGCCATCGATGGGGCCGATGAAGTGGAGATCGGCCCGCTCAATTTGGTCAAAGGGCTGGGCGGTGCGCTGTTGCGAGAGAAAATTGTCGCCGGGGCCGCGGCTCGTTTTTTGGTGATTGTGGATGACAGCAAGTTGGTGCAGCATCTGGGTACGCATGCGCCGCTCCCGGTCGAAGTGAATCCTTTTGGATATGAAGTGGCGGCGCGCAAGCTGAAAGAACTGGGGGGCGATCCCAAACTACGCATGGCCGGAGAGAAACCGTATATCACCGATGGCGGCCACTACATTCTGGACACGTCCTTCGGGCCGATAAAGGACCCAATACAACTGGCCCAGCAACTGGATGGCACGGTGGGCGTGGTGGAGCATGGTTTGTTTGTGGGGATGACGGCGCAGGTGCTGATCGGTTCGCCCGACGGCGTCAAAGTCCTGGAGCCAGGGCGCTAGCGGTTGTCCACCGGGCGCATCGCGCTTACGTTTCCGAGTTTCCGTTTCTACCTCACTTCCCGGTTTCTCTCGGTTGTGGCTTCTGAGATGCAGGCGGTCGCCGTGAGCTGGCAGATCTTCGGCATCACGCACCGGCCGCTGGATCTGGGGTTGGTGGGGCTGGCGCAATTTCTTCCCGGCGTGCTTCTGTTTCTAGTTACGGGGCACACGGCGGACCGCTTTCCGCGCAAACTTATTTTGCAGGTCTGCTACGCTGCCTTCGCGTTGTGTTCGGTGCTCTTGGCCGTCTTGGCGGCAAAGGGCGTGGTGACGTTGGCGCCCATTTACGCGGTGCTGCTGCTCAACGGCATGGTGCGCGCCTTCAATGGGCCGGCGAGCCAGGCGTTTCTGCCGCTGTTGGTGCCAGAGCAGCACTTCGCCAACGCGGTGGCGTGGGGCGCTTCCCTGTTTCAAGTGGCTACCATCGCCGGACCCATCGCCGGAGGCTTGATCTATGGATGGACAGGCCATCCGTTGCCGGTGTTTCTGCTGGCCGCGTGCAGTTATCTGCTGGCGTTTGCCGACATTGCCAGGGTCCAACCGATTCGCGAGCAAACGGCGCGGCGTATTGAGTCGGCGACTGCAATCAGTTCTGGCTTGCGCTACATCTGGGGCAACAGGCTGTTACTCGGCTCTCTTTCGCTCGATCTCTTTGCGGTTTTGCTGGGCGGGGCGGTCGCGCTGCTGCCCGTGTACGCGGGCGACATTTTGCACATCGGCACCCGCGGTCTGGGCCTGCTGCGCAGCGCTCCGGGCCTGGGCGCGGTGGTGATGGCGATCGCCGTGGCGCATTGGCCGTTGAAGAGAAACGCCGGCCCGGCCATGCTCTGGGGCGTGGTTGGCTTTGGCTTGTGCACTATTGTTTTCGGTTTGTCGCGCAACCTGGCGCTCTCCCTGGTGTCGCTGATTTTGCTAGGCGCCTGCGACATGATCAGCATAATTGTGCGCGGCACGCTGATTCAGATCGCCACACCCGATGAAATGCGCGGCCGCGTGAGCGCGGTGAACATGCTGTTCGTCGGAGCCTCCAACGAGGTGGGCCAATTTGAGAGCGGCATCACCGCGCAGTGGTTTGGGACCGTGCCTGCGGTAGTGCTGGGGGGCGCGGGCACGCTCTTGATTGTCGCGCTATGGAGCCTTTGGTTTCCGGAGTTACGCAGGGCGAAGACTTAGGCCTTACTCTGGACCCAGCATCGCGGCGTCGCCGACTCTGCAAGCAGAGCAAACACTGGCCAACCGACCCAATCGACGGGGACCAGGCCGCATTTCCTGATTTCGTCGTCTCCGGTAATGACACTGGCGTGCTCGGCCTGGGCGAGAGCTAGCGCAAAGGAATCTCCATAAGCGACTGCGTGGGCCGCTTTGATTCGGGCAGCGGCCATAATTCCTTCTTCATCGGGCACTACCACATGAATGGGAAGCGAGGGTAAGCGGTTCAAAAATGCCTCAGCTACGGCGAGGCTGCTGCGCTTGGCCAAGATGTGAAATGTCTCGCCGACATTGATCGCACTCATTATAAGCTGAATATTTCCGGCGTCGGCCTCGTTGAGAAAGCGCCGAACCGACGGAGCCGCAACTTCCTGTTGAATCCAGGCAACCATCGCCCACGAATCAACGACCTTGGATTCGAGCTTCGTCATGAGCCTTGTCAGCGGCGCGCTCTTCCATCAGTGCCTGCGTCAGACTTTCACCGCCACGAACCATTCCTTCCATGGTCCGCCAGTCGGGGAATCCGCTGACCAGTCGCTTCATGACCAGCGCCTCTCCTTGAACATCAATGGCGAGTTCAGTTCCAGGTTTTAGATTCAACCGGTCCCGAACGGCTTTCGGAATCGCGACTTGACCTTTGGATGAGACGATTGTCTTTGTCATCTGTTTACCAACGCCAGAAGGGATCAACCTTGGCTGTTTCCTATTGTCTCTTACCCGCGTAGATCGCGTCCAAGCATTTCCCTATTCCCTTCTGCCCGTTCGGGTTGCGGTAAACAAGTCCGGTGAGGGTTGCGGTCTTTCTCGGCGTCAGCTACCGCGCCGCTTCGACACGAACTTCGGCCGTGCCCGCCTTGATGAAATCCAGTTCTCTGGCGGCGCTTTCGCTTACGTTGATGATGCGCCGGGAGGAGTTCGCGAACCGGCCGACAATGCGGACCTCGACGGACTTGCCGTTGGCCACATTCGTGACCTTCACGCGCGAACCGAGCGGGTAGCTGGCGTGCGAAGCCACGAGTTCGGCACCGGCAAAAAAGCTGGCTTCGCCTTTGTCCGGAGAAATGTCACTATCCGCCATATCGGCCGCGGGCGGTTGGGAGTCAGAAGTGAAACTTGTCCGCGGATGGGTCTGACGCGGTTTCGGGAAAGGCGAGGGCTTGTCAGATGCCTGCCATGCGCACAGCGGCAAGAGCGATAGGAACGTAACTACGAATATCCGGCGCTTCATTGGCCCGTTCCTTTCACCAGAGCGGCAACCTCGCCGGTAGGTTCCAACTGTGCTGGGGCGGCATGACGCGAGCAAACGCCCCGAGGCTCGGAGCCGGCGACGAAGTACTCACTCCGGCTGGAAGGGCACGATGGGCCGGCCGGTTCCCCGGTTTCCGGATCGATTTGCACGCTCACGATCCCGGCCGGAGCCGCTTGAAACGGACCGGCGTAGTCCGGATTCTTGGTGGCGCGCTTCATAAACTCGGTCCAGATGGGAAGGGCAGATCGTGCGCCCTCCAGATCCAAATCGCTGTTGTCGTCGAAGCCCACCCAGACCACGCAGATCAAGTTGGAAGTAAATCCCGCGAACCAACCGTCCCGAGAGGTTCCGGTCTTTCCGGCGGCCTGCACGCTGAAGCCCCGGTTACGAACGTCAACCGCGGTACCGCTTCGGATCACTTCCTGCAGCATGTCGCGCATTAGGAATGTGACTCTGGGATCGAGAACCGCGCGCTCTTGCGGCTGGTTCCACAACAAGCGTTTGCCCGGAGCGGACCGCACTTCAGAAATAAACGCCGGCTTGACGTATACGCCTTCGTTGGCAAATACAGTATAAGCCCCGGCGATCTCCAGCGGCGTGGTTTCATAGGCGCCCAGTGCGACCGCCGGCGTGGCTTGAATATCTTCGTTCAGCCCGGCACGCTTGGCCAGGTCGACCACGCGCTGATAGCCAACCTGTTGGGCCAGACTCACCGTGGCGACATTCATCGACTTGGCCAGCGCTTCCCGCAACGGCACCCGCCCGTAAAAATGATCGCCGAAATTGGTGGGCTCATAAAGCGTGTTGTTGAATTTGAACGTGGTGGGTTCGTCGTTCAGCATGCTGGCGGGCGTAAAGGTGCGGCCATGCGGCTGAGCGCCAAACGAACTCAACGCGGCGGCATAGACAAATGGCTTAAAAACAGAACCCGGCTGGCGTTTTGAAATGGCGTGATTGAGCTGGCTGACGCCATAGTCGCGGCCCCCCACCACGGCTCTCACTTCTCCAGTGTGCGCGTCCATGGCCAGCAGCGCCACCTGAGCGGTGCCCTGGGCGTTCTTGCGGCGCAGGAGCTGATCCACACTGCGCATGCCAATCTGGACCGCTTCCACCGCGGCCCGCTGCAGTCCCTGGTCCAAGGTCGTGTAGACGCGATAGGAACCGTCCTCGACCTGCCGTTCTCCCAGGCGGGTCTGCAATTCATCCGTGGCCAGAGCCAGAAAATACGGCGCCTCTTCGCGTCCCGGAGGTGGAGGCGTAAGTCCGAGCGGAGCGTTGGCAGCCGCCATTTCTTCTTCAGCGGTAATGAACGCGTTTTGGCGCATCAAAGCAAGGACGACATTGCGCCGCGCGATGACGCGATCGGGCCGTTTAGTGGGGTTGAAATAGCTCGGCCGCTGCACCATGCCCACCAGCAGCGCGGCCTCAGTCAGCTTGAGTTGCGAAACGTCCTTATTGAAGTAAGTGTGAGCCGCCTGCCCAAATCCGTTGACGCTAAACGCCTCATGCCTTCCCAGATAAACTTGATTGCAGTAAATCTCGAAGATCTCCTTCTTGGAGAGCTTCTGCTCCAGGATCATGGTGATGAGAAACTCGGTGGCCTTGCGCTTCCAGTTCTTGTCCGCGTCCAGCCACAATTGCCGGGCAAGCTGCATGGTGAGCGTGGACCCGCCTTGCTCCTTTCGGCCCGACCGCACGTTCACCCAGGCGGCCTTTGCCAACCGCTCAACGTCTACGCCCTGATGGTGGAAGAAGTGCTTGTCTTCGGCGGAGACGAGAGCATTCACCAGCACTTTGGGCATGTCTTCGAAGTGGACCATGCGCCGCTTCTCCCGGTCCCCGCCGGCGATATTCACGATCAGTTGCGGCTCGAGACTGTAGCGGTCCTGATTCCCGCCCGCGCTGATCGCAGCAATCTGGGTAACATGCCCTTTGTCAAAACTTACCTTTGCCGGCTCTGGCTGGAAATACGAGTCGGGGCCAGGATAGATTTCAATGAAGTCCTGGCCGGAGCGGTAGTGCCCCACGCGATTGGCAGTGGACTCGGTGTATCCGCTCTGCCGCAATTCGGCCACAATCTGAGCCGGACTGGCTTCTTCCCGGACCGTGAGAACTTGCGGCGCCGCGTAGAGGCTGACGGTGTTTCCAAAAGCGCCATAGCGGAGCTTTTCGTCGACGGCCAACCAGAGCTTGACGTAAATCGTCACGACCGGGATCAGGGCCGCCGCGAAAACCAGCGCGAGAATCGCGGTCCGAGGCCTCCTGGAGACAAACCGGCCTACCGGCCGCAAGACCCAATCCTTCAGCAACTCCAGGTTGACGATCTGCATACTTTTGTTAGACGCGATTATCGGACCTGTTCGATCTGAACTTTCGCAGTCCCTTCCCGGATAAACCCGAGTTCTTCGGCGGCGTGTCGAGTCACGCTGATGGTTCGGCCCTTCACAAAGGGGCCGCGGTCGTTCACAGTAACCACCGCACTCTTTTTGTTGGAAAGGTTGGTGAGTTTCAGTTTGGTCCCCATCGGCAAGGTGCGGTGTGCCGCGGTCAAGGCGTTGCTATCGAATTTTTCGCCGCTGGTGGTGCGGCGGCCGTTCAGGCCAGCGGAATAGTACGAGCAAACCGCGGTTTCTCCTGAACCCGCGGCGGGAGTTGGCTTCTGAGCCTGCGCCAGGCTGGTGGCCAAAGTAAGGACTGTCAGGAGAAAAGACATCCCGACGCGGCCCCGCGGCGGATTTGCCTTGGTTTGACGGCAAGCTTCATTCATTGTGGTTTTCATTGTGGGTTCGATCGGTGGTTTGACTGCGGGTTGTCAAACTGCCAACCTGCAATCCGTAAGTATAAGCTTTTGGTAGATGACGCGCAAGCATAATAGCTGCATCTTTATCGTTGTTTTTTTCATCTCAATCGAGAGACGAGATGAGACGCGGAAGCGACGCAAGAAGACTAGTTTGAGATCATTGCACCTCAATCGGATCAAGCGGTTTCTGACGCTAAGGTGATACCAAAGTGACACGAAATTGAGACGCCGAATTGGTGAATTCCATCACTTAATTCTTCCAGCGCCTTGAGCTTCACAAGCTTCTCACCACCCGCTCCCACAGAGCGTGTATAGTATCCAACATGACCCCACGTACGGCTTCCCGGGCGATTCTTGTCTTTGCGCTTTTCCCCGCGCTCGCCCTGGCCCAAAAAGCCCCCAAAATCACGCCGGCCAAAGACCTGATCGGCTTCAGCATCGGCGACGACTACCACATGGCCACCTACACGCAGTTGGAACTGCTCTGGAAAAAGTGGGTCACCGAAAGCGATCGCATGAAACTCGTCGACATCGGCAAAACCGCCGAAGGCCGCCCGCAGTACATGTGCATCATCAGCACTCCGGAAAATCTCAAGAAGCTGGACCAGTACAAGGAGATCTCGCAAAAGCTGGCCTTGGCGGAGAGCCTGACCGACGTCCAGGCCCGCGACCTGGCGCAAAAAGGCAAAGCCATCATTTGGATTGACGGCGGCCTGCACGCCTCGGAGACCGTGGGCTCTCAACAACTCATTGAGACCGTCTATCAACTCATCACGCGCACCGACCCCGAGACCATGCGGCTGCTCAATGATTCCATCGTGCTCGCCGTTCAAGTGAATCCCGACGGCCAGGAACTCATCGCCAACTGGTACATGCGCGAATCCGATCCCGCCAAGCGCTCACTCGCCATGGTGCCGTTCCTCTATCAAAAGTACGTTGGGCACGACAATAATCGCGATTCTTACATGTCCAATATGCCCGAGACCATCAACATGAATCGCCAGCTCTTCATGGAGTGGATGCCGCAGATCGTCTACAATCACCACCAGACGGGACCGGCGGGCAGCGTGGTCTTCGTGCCCCCCTTCCGCGATCCGTTTAACTACAACTACGATCCGCTGGTTCCCATTGGCATTGAGCAGGTCGGCACCGCCATGCATTCGCGCCTCATTGCGGAAGGCAAAGGCGGCTCCGCCATGCGCTCTGGCGCAAATTACTCCACCTGGTGGAACGGCGGCGTGCGCACCACTCCTTACTTCCACAACCAGATCGGCTTGCTGACGGAGATCATTGGCAATCCCACGCCCATGGACGTTGTGCTCGTGCCCGGCAAACAACTCCCCACCGGTGACTGGCCGCTGCCCATCGCCCCGCAGAAGTGGCACTACAGGCAATCCATCGACTATGAGATTGAACTCAACTGGGCCGTGCTCGACTACGCTTCGCGCTATCGCGAAACGCTGCTCTACAACATCTATCGCATGGGCAAGAATTCCATTGAGCGCGGCAGCCACGACGATTGGACCGTCACCCCCAAGCGAATCGCCGCGTTAACCGCCGCCGCCAAAGCCAAAGACCCCAAGTTTCAATCCGACTCGGGCGCCGAAGGCAATTCGCCCGGCGGCCTCAACGCCGCCACCGCCCCGGCCGAACTATACGAAAAGATCCTCCACGATCCGGCACTGCGCGATCCGCGCGGCTACATCATCTCCGCCCAGCAAGACGACCTTCCCACCGCCGTCAAATTCATTGATTCGCTGCTCAAGAATGGCATCACCGTTCTCAAGGCGACCGCCCCTTTTGACGTGGCCGGCAAGCATTATCCCGGCGGATCCTACGTGGTGAAGACCGCGCAAGCCTTCCGTCCGTTTGTGCGCGATATGTTTGAGCCCCAGGATCACCCCAACGATTTCCGGTATCCCGGCGGTCCGCCCAATCGCCCGTATGACATCACCGGCTGGACTCTCGCCATGCAGATGGGCGTTGCCTTCGACCGCATACTGGATGGCTTCGATGGTCCGTTCACCAAGGTCACTTCACTTGAAGCAGCTCCGCGGGAGGCCATTAGCGGTCCCGCCGATCCCGCCGGCTATCTCGTCAGCCACAAGCTCAACAACTCCTTCATCGTGGTCAACCGCCTGCTGAAGACCCACTGCGAAGTCTACTGGTTAAACAAGACGGGCGCCATCTGGATTCCCGCATCTACGCAAGCCCGCACCATCCTCTCCCAGGCCGCCAAGGAGCTGGGCGTGCCCGTCACCGCCGTCAGCGCCAAGCCCAGCGGAGAGGCGCTGAAATTGAACCCCGTGCGCATTGGACTGGTGGACGTTTACGGCGGCAACAGCAGCGTGGGCTGGACGCGCTGGCTGCTGGAGCAATTCGAGTTTCCCTTCGAAATTATTTATCCGCCGACGCTCGACGCCGGCAATCTGGCCAACCGCTTTGACGTCCTCATCCTGCAACACAACGTGTACGGAGAAGACTGGCGCTTCTTCCGCTTCAATGAAGCTCCCGATCCCAAGAAGATCCCGGAAAAATATCATCCCATGCTTGGCCGCATCACCCCCGAAAAAACCGTGCCGCAATTGAAGCAGTTCGTGCAGGCCGGCGGCAGTGTCATCGCCCTCGGCACGTCCACCGCACTCGCCGGAGTCCTCGGCCTCCCGGTGAAAGACCACCTTACGGAGATGGATCGCGAAGGCAAAGAGCGCCATCTCGCCAACGAAAAGTTCTACATCCCCGGCTCTCTGCTGAGAGCCAGAATCAACAATCAGGATCCGCTCGCCTACGGCATGCCGGATGAAGTGGATCTGTTTTACGACAACAGCCCGCTGTTCCGTCTCTCTCCCGATGCCAGCATCGAGAAAACAAATGCAGTTGCCTGGTTCTCCGGCAAAGAACCGCTGGTCAGCGGTTGGGCCTGGGGCCAGCAATATTTGGACGGCGGAACCGCCGTCGCTGAAGCCAGCGTGGGAGAAGGCAAGGTGCTTCTGCTCGGCCCCGATGTAGTCTTCCGCGGCCAACCGCACGCCACCTTCAAGCTGCTGTTCAACGGGCTGTACTATGGCGCAGCTAAGACCGCAACGATCCAGTAAGGCGCGTTGTTTGCAGAAGAATCGATGGGACCAAGCTGCGTTTGTTGAGGGCGAAGGATTTCGAACGGTCGGCCCAGAACGGGCCCCCACGCTGGGAAGCCAGACTAAAACGGCAGTTCTTTCGCTCTGTGCGCGTTGAAAGAAGTTTCCGATTTCGCCAGAAACGGATAGGGATTCACTGGCGTCCCGCCGATGCGAACCTCATAGTGCAGATGCGGCGCAGTCACTCGTCCCGTAGCCCCGGAAAGACCGACAATCTCGCCGCGCCGGATTTCCTGCCCTGGAACCACGCTCCACTGCGACAGGTGAGCATAGTAAGTCTGCATGTTGTTGCCATGATCGATGACCACCAGCTTGCCGTAGCCGGAACTCCATTCCGCTTGCGTAATGATGCCGTCGGCAGCCGCGTGGACTTGCGTGCCCATGTTCGCCGAAATGTCGACGCCCGGATGCATCTCGCCGCCCATTCCTGAGAACGGATCCGCCCGGCCGCCAAACGGACTCAAGAGCTGACCGTCCACCGGCCACAGGCTGGGTCGAATGTTGGTCTGCCATTGCTTCGGATAAGTCCGATAAATCCGCGAGATGTTCGCCGACTGTAGAAAGTTGTACTCTTCCAGGGAATCCCGGAACGTCGGGCTCAGCTTGGAATTGTCAATCGGCTGCCCGGCCTTCCGGTTCAAGCCATAGGCTACCGATACTTCACTGGCAAACATCTGCAGGGTCGCCAACTGCCGGGTTTTCTCACTGTTTACCCGCTGCAGCTCCGAGTACCGCACACGCAACGTATCTACTTCATGGCGAAGAGAATTATAGTTGGCAACCTTCCACGTCATCCGGGCATAACTGGACAGAATACCGGCCAAGGAAATAACGCCAAAAAATGCGAATAACAGCACTGCGTAGATAGCTTGATGGGGAACGTGAATGCGCCTGAGCCGGCCGTGAAGAGAATGTGCGAGGACGACGACAAAATAGGGCTTCTGCTGCATGTATCTCCTTGTAGTCGGCGGTGAGATCTGCGGAACTTGAAACTAATTCGAACGGGCCAGTAAACTATCTACTGTCGCAGCCAGCGGATTAAAGATGAACGAAACGTAAGGATACCTCATTCGAGGAGGTGTGTCAAGCCGACACAATGTAATTTATATTACAAACATGCCAGTGGGGACTAGTACCGCACCGTACGCCTGTACTGCGCTTTTGACGTCCCGCCACTCCATCCAGACTTCCACGGTCACTTCCGCTGCTGTGTGAGTCAGAAGTCGCGGCAAGTGGACCTGCGGATCGTTGCCGTAACTAAACACCAGCAGTGAAGAATCGCTCTTCAGCGCAAAGGAGGTGCCGGCAACCGACAGAATGCGCCCCGGTTGGTCACAGGAGAACAGTTCGCCTTCGCCGCCGCTGACGACGGAAACTCGCCGGATCTCGGCCAGTCCGGGTTCGACCGCTGGGTCCAGCCGCAGATTCCAGTTCCCTGCCCCCAAAGGCAGCACGAATCGCGCACACTGCCAGCCGCTGGCCGGAAGCACGACCGTTCCTGCGTGCTCTTCGGAGAACGTCTCGGTGAGAGAAGCATATAGCT
>Ga0075015_100000246_pt1 | contig 17575 bp, 12 predicted proteins | sample AleBraG_ABR_2013_FD_71476 | JGI IMG/M metagenome (GOLD analysis project Ga0075015, IMG submission 71476) | Freshwater sediment microbial communities in response to fracking from Pennsylvania, USA - Alex Branch Run_MetaG_ABR_2013 | ecosystem: Environmental > Aquatic > Freshwater > Creek >...
GGCCGGAACTCGAACGGGCGGCGGTGCTCGAAGAAGCGCCGCACCTTCTCCGGCAGCTCGGCCAGCATCTCCTCGTGGTACAGCTGGAAATCGACGAGCTGCTCGGGCGGCGGCACGTCGGGCATCGCGAGCGCATGCTCCATGCCGGTCTCCGGGACCTGGAAGGAGCAGGACATGTGGAAGATCTGCTCGCCGTGCTGGATCGCGACGACGCGCCGCGAGGTGAAGCTCTGGCCGTCGCGGCTGCGGTCGACCTGGTAGACGATCGGCGCATCGAAGTCGCCGCGTCGCAGGAAATACGCGTGCAGCGAGTGGCAGGCGCGTCCCTCGACCGTCCGGTACGCGGCCACGAGTGCCTGGCCGAGCACCTGGCCGCCGAACACCTGGGGACTACCGATGTCGCGGCTCGCGCCGCGGAACAGGTTGACCTCGAGCGGCTCGAGCTCGAGCAGGGCGAGCACGTCGGCGAGGCGCTGGTCGATGGCCATCAGCCGACGCCGAGCCGCTTCTGCATGATCGGCGAGGTCGTCGTGTACTGCAGGAACTGCTTCTTGTCCGGGTATAGCCAGGCCTGCGCGCCGAACGCGGCGAGCGCGGCCTCGTGGAAGCCCGACAGGATCAGCTTCTTCTTGCCCGGATAGGTGTTGATGTCGCCGACCGCGAAGATCCCCGGCTCGCTCGTCTGAAACTTCTCGGTATCCACCTTGAGCGCCTTCTTCTCGAGCGCGATGCCCCACTCGGCAATCGGGCCGAGCTTCGGATGCAGGCCGAAGCAGGCGAGCAGCTGCGTGCAGGCGACGCGCTCGATGCGGCCGTCGTTGCACCGGAGCTCGGCCGCGGTCAGCGCCCCGGCGGCCGTCTCGAGCCGCTGCACGACGCCCTCGAGGTAGCGGATCCGCCCCGCCGCCACGAGGTCGCGCATGCGCGCGACCGAGGCCGGCGCAGCGCGGAACTCGGCGCGGCGGTGGGCGAGCGTGAGGCTGCGCGCCTGTTCGGCGAAGACCAGCGTCCAGTCGAGCGCCGAGTCGCCGCCGCCCAGGATCAGCAGGTCCTGGCCGCGGAACTCCTCTGCGCGCTGCACCTTGTAGTGCAGCGAGCGGCCCTCGAGCGGCCCGGCGCCTTCGACCATGAGGCGGCGCGGCTGGAACGAGCCGACGCCCGCAGCGATGATGACGGCACCGGCGTCGAAGCGCGTGCCGGCGGCGGTCGCGACCTCAAAGCGGCGGCCGTCGGCCGCGCGCCGGAGCGCTACGACCTCCTGGCCGAGGTGGAACTCGGCGCCGAAGGGCTTGATCTGCTGCAGCAGCCGGTCGACGAGCTCCTGCGCACCGCACACGGGCAGCGCCGGAATGTCGTAGATCGGCTTGTCCGGGTAGAGCTCGGTGCACTGCCCGCCCGGCGCCTTGAGCGTATCGACGATGTGCGCTTTCATGCCGAGCAGGCCGAGCTCGAACACCTGGAACAGGCCGCAGGGGCCGGCCCCGATGACGAGGACCTCGGTGACGATGGGCGCGGCGCCGGCGGCTGGTTCGGACACGTGGGACTCCCTGCAGCGGCGGCATTCTACACAGCGCCCACCGCGCCGGCGTCGTGACGCCGTGACCCGGGCCGATGCTAGGATCGGCGCATGGCCCCGCGACTTGACACCAGTCTCGAACAGCTGCTCGAGCGCTATGCGCTGCGGTCGGCGCCCGCAGCGCTTGCCACTCTCGTTGCGACCGCCGGCTCGACCTATCGCAAGGCCGGCGCGCGCATGCTGATCGAGTCGGACGGCCGGCTCGTGGGCCTGCTGAGCGGCGGTTGCCTCGAGCAGGACCTGCGCGAGCACGCGGCCGCGGTCCTCGCCGGCGGCGCAGCGCGGGTCATCGAGTACGACATGCGCGGCGACGACGACCTGCTGTACGGCATCGGCGCCGGCTGCGAGGGCGCGATGCGCATCCTGATCGAGCCCGCCGGGCCCGGCTCGGCGGCGGCCAGCGCCCTGGCGCGCGCGGGCGCCGGCAGCAGCCGCGGCGAGCCAGTGGCGCTCGCCGTGGTCCACGCCGGCCCGGCCGACGCCCTCGGCACGCGCGCCTTCGCCGCGGGCGGCGAGCCGCTGGGCGCCGGCCGCGACGCCGCGCTCGCGGACGCCTGCGCGAGCGCGCTCGCGACGCGTGCCTCGGGCGGCTTGCGCTGGAGCGCAGGCCCCGTGCCACTCGAAGCGTGGATCGAGTACCTCGCGCCGCCGCCGCGGCTGCTGATCTGCGGCGCCGGGCCGGACGCCGAGCCGGTCGCCGCGCAGCTGCGCGCGTTGCGCTGGGCCGTCACGCTCGTCGACCATCGGCCGGCCTACGCCGTGCCGGCACGCTTCGCCGGCGCGACCGTCGTGCACGCCACCGCCGCCGAGCTCGCGGCGCGGCTCGAGCTCGACGCGTTCGACGCCGCGGTCGTCATGAGTCATCACCTGCCATCGGACGCGCTGTACCTGCGCGCGCTCGCCTCGAGCCGCGTGCCGTACATCGGCCTGCTCGGCCCGCGGCCGCGCCGCGAGCGGCTGCTGGCCGAGCTCGGCCCGCTCGCCGGGCTGCTCGTGCCACGGCTGCGCGGGCCGGTCGGGCTCGACATCGGCGCCGTGACGCCCGAGGGCATCGCGCTCGCGATCGCGGCGGAGCTGCACGCGGTCATGGCCGGTCGCGGCGGCGGGCCGCTGCGCGGCAGCAGCGACGCCGCCCATTGAACCTGTTCCGCCGGCTGCGCGAACGCGCGCGTGCGACGCACCTGCCCGACGGCACGCACCTGTACCTGCGGCCGCTCAAGGAGGCGGATCTGGCCCACGCCCAGGAGTTCTTCGCGAGGCTCTCGGAGGACTCGAAGTACATGCGCTTCATGGCGCTGACACCCAACCTCACCGAGGAGACGCTCGCGCGCATGGTGGCGGCGCTGCGCGAGGCGCGCGCCGCCGTCATCGTCGCGGTCGTCGAGCACGGCAGGCACGAGGAGCTGATCGGCGGCGGGCGCGTCGTCCCGGCCGCGCGGCGCGGCACCTGCGAATTCGCGGTGACGGTCGTCGACGCCTGGCAGGGCCGCGGCCTCGGTACGCTGCTGCTGCGCGAGCTCGTCAAGGTCGCGCGCCAGCTCGGCTACCGGCGCATCGAAGGCAGCGTGCTCACGATCAACGCCCGCATGCTCGCGGTGGCGCAGCGCCTGCGCTTCAAGCTCGCGGTGCGCCGCGACGACCCCGGCGTCATCTGCGTCTACCGCGCGCTGCGGCCGTGACCAGCGGGCCGCTGCTGCTGGCGCGACGCCGCGACGCGGCCGGGCGCGCGCGCGTCGACTACCGCGCTGTCTGGCTGCTGGCAGGGCCGCTCATCGCCAACAGTGCGATCCAGTCGGTCCTCAACCTCACCGACACGTGGTTCGTCGGGCGGCTGTCGGCCAGCGCCGTCGCGGCGATGGGCGCGATCTTCTGGATCGTGCTGTGCGTGATCTTCCTGCTCGGCGGCGTGGGCATGGCGGTGCAGACCTTCGCCGCACAGGCCAATGGCGGCGGCCGACGGCGCCGCGCCTCGCAGGCGGCCTGGTCGGGCATGTACGCATCGCTGCTGGCGACACCGCTGTTCGTCGCGGCCGGTTTCCTCGGCGCGCCGCTGCTCGCGCTGCTGCACCTCGACGCCGAGGTGCAGCGGCTCGCACTCGCCTACTGGTGGCCGCGGCTCGTGGCCGGCGGGCCGCTCGCGCTGCTCGCCTGGTCGCTCACGGGGTTCTTCAACGGCATCGGCCGCTCGCGCATCACGCTGCTCGTGACGGTCGTCATGGCGCTCATGAACGTCCCCTTCAACCAGTGGTTCATGTTCGGCCTCGGCATGGGCATCGCGGGCTCCGCCTGGGGAACGGTTGCGGCGCAGCTCGTCGGCCTCACGGTCGCGCTCGCGGTGTTCCTCGGCGCGCGCACGCGCCGCAGTTACCGCTCGCACCTGACCTGGCGGCATACCGCCGTGCGCCGCCAGTTCAGCCTCGGCCTGCCGATGGGGCTCAGCGCAGTCGCGGACCTGCTCGGCGTCGCGCTGTTCCAGCTCATGCTGCTGACGCTCGGCACGACCGAGGGCGCGGCGACGCAGGTCGTCCTCATGCTGACCTCGCTCGCCTACATGCCGGGCGTCGGTCTGTCGCTCGCCGGCACGACGCTCGTGGGCCATGCGATCGGCGCCGGCGAGCACGACTGGGCCGCGACGCTCGGCACCGGCATCATCCGGCTCGTCGTGCTGTTCATGAGTACGGTCGGCGTATTGCTCGCGCTGGCCGGGCCGTGGCTCATGCCGCTGTTCGTCAACGCCGCCGATCCGCAAGGTGCGGCGCTCGTCGCACTCGGCGGGACGCTGCTGTGGATCGCCGCCGCCTACCAGGCCTTCGACGGGCTCAACCTCGGCGCCAGCTTCTGCCTGCGCGGCGCGGGCGACGTGCGCGTGCCGGCCGTGTTCGTCGCGATCCTGTCGTGGGGCCTGTGGATGCCGCTCACGCACGCGCTGACGTTCCCACGGGGTGCCGGCTGGGTGCACTTCCTGCCGCAATTCGGCTACGGCGCGGCCGGCGGCTGGGCCGCGCTCGTCGCCTATGTCATGACGCTGGGCACCGCGCTGTGGCTGCGCTGGCGCTCGGGCGCGTGGCGGCGGCTGTCGCTCGCGGCGCGGTGACGGACGGGGCCCGAGCGCCACCCAGCGTTCGGTCCGCGAACACCGGCGCCGCCCGCGCAGGCCGCCCGCCCACCCGTGCGACCGTGTAGTGACGTTTCGGCGCGACTCATTATACTGCGCCACCTCGCGCCAGCCCTCGCGCGGACGGCCCGTTCGCACGGGGCTCCAGGCAGCGTGCCTCCCAATTTCCCAGGACGCCTCATGACCCTGCCCTCGCCGCTGCGCTCTGCGATTCCGGCCCTGGCCGCGCTTGCCACGCTGGCGCTGCACGCCTGCGGCGGCGGCGGGCCACCGCCGTTCCCGCCCGCGGGCGTCAACGTGGCTGCGGTCGTGAAGCAACCGGTCGCGGAGTGGGATGAATTCAGCGGCCGGATCGAGGCCATCGACACGGTCGAGCTGCGGCCCAGGGTGGCCGGCTACCTGGCGGCCGTGCATTTCCACGAGGGCGGCGAGGTCAGGAAGGGCGACCTGCTGTTCACGATCGACGACCGGGAGTACCGCGCCGCGGCCCAGAGCGCGCGCGCCAACGTGGCGCGCGCCGATACGCGGATCGAGCTCGCGCGCACCGAGCTCGCGCGCGCCGAAAAACTCGCCGCGGTCAAGGCGGCCTCGCTCGAGGAGCTCGAGCAACGCCAGGGCGAGCTCAAGCAGGCGGTCGCCGATCGCAACGCCGCGGCGGCACAGCTGCGCCAGGCGGAGCTCAACGTCGAATTCACGCGGATCACGGCGCCGATCAGCGGGCGCATCGGGCGCGCGGAGGTACGCCCGGGTAACCTCGTCTCGCCGGCCACGACGCTGCTCGCGACGCTCGTCTCCTCGGACCCGGTCTATGTGGCGTTCGAGGGCAACGAGCGCCTGTATCTGAAGTACCAGCAGTTCGCACGCGAAGGCTCGCGGCCGAGCTCGCGCGAGGCGCGCAACCCGGTCCGCGTTGGCCTTGCGAGCGAGGACGGCTTTCCGCACCACGGCGAAATGGTATTCGTCGACAACCGGCTCGATCCCGCGACCGGCTCGATACGCGCGCGGGCAGAGCTGCCGAACAAGGACGGAGTCTTTACGCCCGGCCTGTTCGCGCGCGTCCAGCTGCTCGGCAGCGGCACGCGGGACGCGCTGCTGATCCACGAGCGGGCGATCCTGACCGACCAGGACCGCAAGTACGTGTACGTCGTCGGACCCGACAACAAGGTGCTGCGCAAGGACGTGCAGCTTGGGCCGCACGTCGAAGGGCTCAGGATCGTGACGGCCGGGCTCGCCGCGGGGGAGCTCGTCGTCGTCAACGGCACGCGCAAGATATTCGCGCCCGGGCAAGCCGTGAACCCGTTCAAGGTCCCGATGGACCAGCCCGAGCTGCAGCCGCCGCCATCGGCCGCCGGCAGGTAACGGCAGACCCGCATGGACCTTTCCCGGTTCTTCATCGACCGGCCGATCTTCGGCGGCGTCCTGTCGATCGTGGTGTTCGCGGCCGGCCTGATCGCGATCCCGAACATCCCGGTCAGCGAATATCCGTCCGTGGTCCCGCCGACCGTGCAGGTGCGCGCGGTCTATCCGGGCGCCAATCCAACGGTCAATTCGGAGACCGTCGCGGCACCCCTCGAGGAAGCGATCAACGGCGTCGAAGGCCTGATCTACATGAAGTCGGTGGCCGGCTCGGACGGCGTCCTGCAGCTCAACGTCACCTTCAAGATCGGCACGAACATCGATCTGGCGGCCGTCCAGGTGCAGAACCGCGTGGCGCAGGCGGCGCCGCGCCTGCCGGACGCCGTGCGCGCCCTCGGCGTCACGACCCAGAAGCAGTCGCCATCCCTGACGATGGTCGTGCACCTGACCTCGCCCACCCATCGCTACGACGCCCTGTACCTGGCGAACTACGCCAACCTGCACATCAGGGACGAGCTCGCCCGCCTCCCGGGCGTGGGCCAGGCGGCCGTCTTCGGCGCGGGCGCCTACGCGATGCGCGTGTGGCTCGACCCGGCGCAGGTCGCGGCCCGCGGGCTGACGGCGAGCGACGTGGTCAACGCGATTCGCGAACAGAACGTCCAGGTGTCGGCCGGCGTACTCGGCGCGCCGCCGCAGGCCCACGAATCGGACCTGCAGCTGTCGATCAACGCGCACGGCCGGCTCGCGAGCAAGGAAGAGTTCGGCAATGTCGTGCTCAAGACCGGCATACACGGCGAAGTGACGCGGCTCTCGGACGTCGCCCGCATCGAGCTCGGCGCCTCCGACTATGCGCTGCGCTCCCTGCTCAATAACGAGCAGGCGGCCGCGATCGTGATCTTCGAGTCGCCGGGCGCCAACTCGATTGCGCTGTCGGATGCGGTGCGCGCCAGGATGACGGAGATTGCCAGGCAGTTTCCCGAAGGCGTCGCCTGGTCGGTGGTCTACGACCCGACCGTATTCGTCCGCGAATCGATCAGCGCGGTGATTCACACGCTGCTCGAGGCGACAGCGCTCGTCGTCATCGTCGTGCTCGTGTTCCTGCAGACCTGGCGCGCCTCGATCATTCCGTTGCTGGCCGTGCCGATCTCGATCGTCGGCACCTTCGCCGTGCTCTGGGTGCTCGGCTACTCGGTCAACGTGCTGACCTTGTTCGGCCTCGTGCTGGCCATCGGCATCGTCGTCGACGATGCGATCGTCGTGGTCGAGAACGTCGAGCGGAACATCGCGGGCGGGCGCAGCGCGCGCGAGGCCGCCCATCAGGCCATGAGCGAGGTGTCCGGACCGATCGTCGCGATCGCCCTGGTCCTGAGCGCGGTGTTCGTGCCGATCGCGTTCCTCGGCGGCGTGACGGGGCAGTTCTACCGCCAGTTTGCCGTGACGATCGCGATCTCGACGATCATCTCGGCGATCAACTCGCTGACCCTCTCGCCGGCGCTCGCGGCCGCGCTGCTGCGGCCCGCCGGCGCGCCCAAGGACGCGCTCGCGCGCGCCATCGACCGGGTGTGCGGACGGTTCTTCGCGGGCTTCAACCGCCTGTTTCGTCGCTCGGCCGACCGCTACGCCGGCGGCGTCGAGCGCGTCACTGCGCGCACCGGCCGCGCGCTGGTCCTCTACGGCGCCCTCATCGTGGTCGCCTTCGGCGCCTTCCGCGGGGTCGCGAGCGGATTCATACCGACGCAGGACAAGCAGTACCTGTTCGCCGTCGCCTTGCTGCCGGAAGGCGCCTCGCTGGACCGGACGCAGCGCTTCGTGGAAAAGATGGCGGACATCGCCCTGCACACCCCCGGGGTCGCGAGTGCAGTGGAATTCCCGGGCCTGAACGGCGTTCATTTCACCAACACGCCGAACACCGGCACGATGTTCGTGGGACTCAAGCCGTTCGACGAGCGCACGCAGCCGGCGGCCGAGATCGCCGCCCAGCTGTCGATGCGCTTCAGCCAGCTGCGCGAGGGCATCGGCTTCGCGCTGATGCCGCCCCCCGTGCTCGGCCTGGGCAACGCGGCCGGCTTCGAGCTCTACGTCGAGGACCGGGCCGGCCTCGGCTACGGCGAGCTCGATACGCACGTCCAGGCACTCGCCGCCACGGTGCGCCAGACCCCGGGCTTCAATCCGTACTCGGTGCTCAGTGCCTACCAGGCCAACGTTCCGCAACTCGATGCCAGCGTTGACCGGATCCGCGCCAAGCAGCAAGGCGTACCGCTGTCGAGCGTCTTCGACACGCTCCAGGTCTACCTGGGCTCGGCCTACGTGAACGACTTCAACCTGTTCGGCAAGACCTACGGCGTCTACGTGCAGGCCGACGCGCCGTTCCGGCGCACCACGGCGGACGTCGCGAACCTCAAGACGCGCAACGTCGACGGTCAGATGGTGCCGATCGGCAACCTCGTGGACGTCCGTTCGTCCTACGGTCCCGATCCGGTGATCCGCTACAACGGCTACCCGGCGGCCGACCTGTCCGGTGGCGCCGACCCGTCCAGGATGTCCTCGTCGCAGGCGCTCGCCAAGGTGCAGGAGCTGGCCGGGCGCATGCTGCCCAATGGCATGGTGTTCGAATGGACCGGGCTCACGTACCAGCAGGTGATCCAGGGGCGCGCGGGCCTGCTGATCTTTCCGATCTGCGTGCTGCTCGTGTTCCTCGTGCTCGCAGCGCTCTACGAGAGCTGGGCGCTGCCGCTCGCCGTGATCCTGATCGTGCCGATGGCGATGCTCGCGGCAATGAGCGGAATCTGGCTCGTGAATTTCGTGCACGGCGCATCGCTCGCGCTGTTCCCGCCGAAGGGCCCGCCCTCGTTCCTCGACAACAACATCTTCACGCAGATCGGGCTCGTCGTGCTGATGGGCCTGTCCTGCAAGAACGCGATCCTGATCGTCGAGTTCGCGCGCGAGCTCGAGCACCACGGGCGCAGCGTGCTCGAGGCGGCGATCGAGTCGTGCCGGCTGCGGCTGCGCCCGATACTGATGACGAGTTTCGCGTTCATCATGGGCGTCGTGCCGCTCGTGTTCGCCGCGGGCGCCGGCGCCGAGGTGCGTCACGTCATGGGCGTGACCGTGTTCTTCGGCATGCTCGGCGTCACGTTCTTCGGCCTGTTCCTGACGCCCGTGTTCTATGTCGTGCTGAGGACCCTCGTGAAGCGACGGGAGGCGGCGTTGCGGGGAGCGGTGAGCGAGCATGGCTGAGCGCGCATCTGCCCGGACCCGCTGGCTGGCTGGCGCCGCCGCGCTGCTCGTCGTGGCGTCGCTCGCCGGTTGCGTGGTCGGGCCTCGCTACGTGCGACCGCCGGTCCAGCTGCCGCCCGCCTTCGCCGCGGCGAACGCCGACACCTTCGACGCAGCGCGACCACCCGCGTCGGCGCTCTGGCACTCCTTCGGCGACCCGGTGCTGGACCGGCTGATCGACACGGCGCTCGTGCAGAACAAGACCCTCGCACAGGCGGCGGCGCGGCTGGACGAGGCACGCGCGCTGCGCGGCCTCGAGGCATTCGCGCTCCTGCCCACGGTGACGAGCTCCGCGGCACGCAGCACGAGCCGGCCGAGCTCGCTCGATCCGTTCGTGCCGCCCGGCGTCGGCAAGAAGACGACCTTCCAGGCGGGCTTCGATGCCGCCTGGGAAGTGGACCTGTTCGGGGCGCTGCGCAGCGCGCAAAGGGCCGTGCAGGCCGACGAAGCGGCCGCCGCCGCCGGGCTCGAGGCCGCTCGTCAGGCGGTCGTCGCCGAGGTTGCGCAGACCTACTTCAGCCTGCGTGCCGAGCAGGAGCGGCTGCGGGTCCTCGAGCGAAACGTCGCGAACCTCGCGGAGAACCAGGCGCTGCTCGAGGCGCGGCGCGAGGCCGGGCGCGGCACGCAGCTCGACGTCGTGCGGGCGCGATCGCTGCTGCTCGCGACCACGGCGCGGGTGCCGCAGACGGATGCGGCGGTAGCCCGCGACGAGCAGCGACTCGCCGTGCTGACCGCGCAGCCCATCGATACGCTCAAGGCGGCGCTTGGCCCGCCGCAGCCCATGCCGGCGATGCCGGCCCTGGTCCCGGTCGGCAGTCCCGAGCAGTGGTTCCGGCGGCGCCCGGACGTGCGGCAGGCCGAGCAGCAACTGATCTCGGCGACTGCGCAGGTCGGCATCGACACGGCGGATTTCTTTCCGCATCTGACCCTGCTCGGCGGCTTCGGCTGGACGGCGCAGACGGCGCGCGACATCGGCAGCAGCCCGGCACGCCGCTGGAGCTACGGCCCGTCCCTGAGCTGGAGCTTCCCGGACCTCGGGCGTGTCCGACAGCGCGTCCTCGCGTCGCGGGCGCGCGCCGCGGGTGCCATCGCGACCTATCAAGACACCGTATTGCGCGCGCTCGAGGACGCGGAGAACGGCTTCTCGGGCTACCGGGCCGCCAATCGCGGCGCGATCACGCTCGGCGAGGCGGTCGCGGCGGCGCGCTCGGCCACGGATCTCGCGCAGGCACGCTTCGGCGCCGGCGCCGTCGATACGCTGGTGGTGCTCGACGCCGAGCGCAGCCAGCTCGAACTCGAGGATCAGCTGGCGACCGCCGAGTCGCAGCGCGCCGCGGCTCTTGCGGCCCTCTACAAGGCACTCGTGGGCGACTTCGCGGCCGCCCCCCCGTGAGGCTCTAGAGGTCGCGCACCACGCGAAAGCCCAGATCCGACTGGCGCAGGCCCTGCAGTTCCGCTCCGCGCGCTGCCGAGCGGCTCTCCGACGGCCGGGTGGCCCACGAGCCACCGCGCACGCCGCGCAGCTCGCAGCCGCCGGCCCATTCCCAGGCGCGGCCGTCCGGCGGCCGGCCGCGGTAGCTCGCCGTGTAGCAATCCTGCAGCCACTCGCGCACGTTGCCGATCATGTCGTACAGCTCGAAGGCATTGGGCTTGAAGGAGCCGACCGGCGCAACGTACGTGTGACCGTCGCTGCAGCGCGCGTTGGGGAACGGCCAGGCGAGCTCGGTGACGGCCGAGGCATCGTAGACGTTCGCAAAATCGCAGGCGGTAGAGAGCGGCGCAACTTCGTGCGAGTCGCGGTTGCCGAAATAGCGCGGCGTGGTCGTGCCGCCGCGCGCGGCGTACTCCCACTCGGTCTCGGACGGCAGCCGGTAGGCCTTGCCGGTCGTCTTCGTGAGCCAGGCGAGGTATGCAGTCGCGTCGTCCCAGCTCACGCACACGACCGGCTCGTTGTCGGCGGGCGGCAGCGGGAATCCGGGATTGCGCCAGTCGTGGTCGCGCAGCCTGAGCCATGCGCCGCCGCTCGCGATGCGGCAGTCGGCCGGCACGGCGTACTGGGTGGCGGTGACGAAGGCGCGGAACTGCGCGACCGTCACCTCGAACTTGCCGATCGCGTACGGGCGGTTCAGCTGCACGGGCAGCGGGGGCGTCTCGCCGCGCTCGCGGTCGAACTCGCCCTCGTCGGCGCTCGTACCGAGCAGGAAGCTTCCGGCCGGCACGACCACGAGCTCCGGGCAGGTCGGGCAGTCGCGCAGCGCGCCCACCGCGGCGGCCGGTCGCGTCTCGGCTGCTGCCGGCGGCGCGGCCGGCACCGCCGCGGCCCACAGCGCGAGCACGATGACTGCGCCGGCCACCGGCGAACGCGCGGTGGCCATGTCAGTGAGCCTCCGCGCGACCGTCGAGGTCGAGCGCGACCCGGAACCCGAGGTAGTCGGCGCGCTCGCCGGCGTCGCCGGCGCCGCGGAAGGCGCTGCGCGCCTGCTCCGGCGGCGACAACCAGCCGCCGCCGCGCTGCACGTGGCGCGCGCAGCCGCCGACCCACACCCAGGCGCGCGCGTCACGCGGCCGGCCGACGTAGCTGTCGGTCTCGCAGTCCTCGACCCATTCCCAGACGTTGCCGATCATGTCGTACAACCCGAACGCATTGGCACGCAGCGAGCCGACCGGTGCGACGTCCGGAAAGCCATCGCGGCAGCGCGCCACGTCCCAGCCGAAGGCGTACTGCTCGCGGCTCGCGAGGTCGTGGATGTTGGCGAAGTCGCAGCCGTCCGTCGCCGCGTCGCCCCACGGCCGCAGCGTGCTCGATCCGGCACGCGCCGCGTATTCCCACTCGGCCTCGGAGGGCAACCGGTACGGCTTGCCGGTCTTGTGCGCGAGCCATTGCACGTAGGCCTTGGCATCGGCCCAGCTCACGCAGGACACCGGGTGGTCGTCGCGCGGCTCGCGTGGCCGGCCGGGATTCTGCCAGCCGCGCGTACGGTCGTCGTTGAAGCGACCGAGCGCCTCGTCCCAGGTACGGCAGCCGCCGCGGCTCTCGTAGTCGGTGTCGCCGACGAAAGCCCGGTACTCGCGCCGCGTGACCTCGACGCGGCCGAGTGCAAAGGCCTTCGGGATGCGAACGATCAGCGCCTGCGACTCGGCGCGCATCGCCGGATCGCGTGCGTCCGCGCCGGGCGTGCCCATCACGAAGCTGCCGGCCGGCACGCGCACCATCTCCGGGCAGTCGGCGCAATCCTTGAAGCCGGCGCCCGGCTCGGCGCGCGCCGCAGGCAGCGCCGCCAGCAGCAGGCCGGGCAGCGCCGCCACCAGCAGCCGTCCAACTCGCGAGCGTCCGGCCCGTACCATCGGCTCAGCCTCCGATGCGCAGCGGCACGAAGATCGTCGCACCTTCGCGATTCACGAGCAGCGCAACGCTGCGCCTGCTCTTCTCGACGAGCGCCTCGAGCTCCGCGACGCTGCCGATCTTGCGGCCGTTGGCGCCGATGATCACGTCACCGGGCCGCACGCCGGCGCGCAGCGCCGGGCCGTCGACGTCCTCCACGAGCAGCCCGCCCTCGAGGCCCGAGGCGCGGCGCTCCTGTGGCGACAGCGGCCGGACCGACAGTCCGAGCCTGGCGCCGCCGCGCTCGGCCTCGCCGCCGGCGCGCGCGACGCGGCCATCCTTGAGCTCGGCGATCTCGACCTCGAGGGCCTGGCTCGTGCGGTCGCGCCACACCTCGACCTGCGCCTTCGAGCCAGGCCGCAAGCCCGCCACCGCGGCCGACACCTGCCCCGAGCGCTCGATGGCCGTGCCGTTGATGGCGAGGATCACGTCGCCCGGCCGGATCCCGGCCTTCGCGCCCGGCGCGCCCGCCTCGACCTGGCTGACGAGTGCGCCACGCGGCCGGTCCAGGCCGAACGAATCGGCGAGCTGCTGGTTGACGTCCTGGATCACGACGCCGATGCGACCGCGCTGCACGCGGCCGTTCTTGATGAGCTGGTCCTTGACGTCGTTCGCCACGTCGATCGGGATCGCGAACGAGATGCCCATGAAGCCGCCCGTGCGGCTGTAGATCTGCGAGTTGATTCCGACGACCTCGCCGGCCATGTTGAACAGCGGCCCGCCCGAGTTGCCCGGGTTCACGGCCGCGTCGGTCTGGATGAACGGCGTGTACTGGCCCTCGGGCAGCGAGCGCGAGAGCGCGCTGACGATGCCGGCCGTGACGCTGTTGTCGAAGCCGAACGGCGAGCCGATCGCGACGACCCATTCGCCCGGCCGCAGCTTCGAGGGATCGCCGGTGCGCACCGTCGGCAGGTTCTTGTCGTCGATCTTGATGACGGCGACGTCCGTACGCCGGTCGACGCCGACGACCTTGGCCGTGAACTCGCGGCGGTCGGTCAGTCGCACCGTCACCTCGCTCGCGTCGGCGACGACGTGCGCGTTGGTCAGGATGTAGCCGTCGCCCGTGACGATGAAGCCCGAGCCCTCGCCGCGCGCCGGCGGCACGGGTCCGCGCGGCGGCATGCCGAAACGCCGCAGGAAATCGTGCAGCGGATCATCGGGCGAAGCGTCGTCCGCGCTCGGGCCGCCCCGGCTGCGCTCGACGACCGTGACGTTGACGACCGCCGGGCCGTAACGCGCTACGAGCTCGGTGAAGTCCGGCAGCCCGCGCACGAGCGCGGCGGTCGTTCCCGGACTCGGTGCCGGCGGTGGCGGGGGCGCTACCGCGAGCGGGGCCGTGGGCGCCGGGTTCGGCGCAGCCGGCAGCGTGGCGCGCCCGGGGGGCCGACCGCAGGCGGCAACTGCAACCGCCGCCATGAGCAGAAGGCCAGTGCGCAATGCCGTGCGCGGGCTCTCCGAGACACCTTGCATGCCCAACTCTCCTCGATCGGACTCGACGGCGCGTGCCTGCCATGGCACGACCGGCCGCAGCAGGCGTGACCGGCCGTGGCAGCCCATGGACCGCCGCTGCCGGCTGGAAGTTGCACCGCTCCCGCGCCGCGGCTGCCGGGTCGCACGGCCGGGCGCCACGGCAGCCACGCGCCGCACGCCGCCGGACCACCGCCGGGTCGCGCGCATGATACAGGCTCGCGCGCCGCCCGGGCGTCAGCGGCGCCGGCCCAGCCAGCGCTGCGCGGCCTCCACGGCGTACAGGTCGGCAACCGTGCGCGCGCCGTGCCGGCGTGCGGCGGCGAGCAGCGGCAGCAGCAATTGTGCGTTCGAGTAGGCATCCGCGATCGCGCAGTGCCGCCCGATCGGCTCGAGCCCGAAATGCTGCAGCCAGTCCTCGAGCGTGTCGTTCTGCGTGCCCGGGAAGAGCGCCGGCAGCAGCACCGCGAGGTCGAGGGCCCTGAGCCGCACCCGGATCCCGAGCCTGAGCTCGAGCTCGCGCGCCAGGACCGTGGCATCGAACTCGGCGCGGAACGCGACCAGGACCGAGCCCGCGCGATACTCGAGAAACTCGACGAGCGCCGCGGCCGGGTCAGCGCCACCGAGCTGCTGCTGACCGCCGATCTGGTGCACGAGGATGTTGTCGACCGTGCTCGAGGTCGGCTGCCGCAGGATTGCCTCGAAGGCATCGTCGTGCGCGACCGCGAGCGACCTGACCGCCACGGCGCCGACTGCGATCACGCGGTCGCGGTCCATGCGCGGACCGGTCGTCTCGAGGTCGAGCGCGACGAAGCGCGCCACCGGCAGCGGCGTCGCGCGCAGGCGCCACTGCCGCGCGATCCCGCGCTCGCGCCGCCGCAGCGCCGCGAGTCGCGCGCGCAGCGGCTCGGGGAGCGCTGCCCGCGTGCGGCGGCGCGTGAGTCCCGGGCCGAACGGCAATCGCATGGGGCGGCTCGCAACGCGGGCGCGGCGCGCTACTGCCCGAGCGTCTGCTCGAGCAGCTTCTGCAACGCCCGCGCCTGACGCAGCGCCTCCTTGAGCAGCCGCTGGTCGAGTGCATTGAGGGCGTAGGGATCGATGCGGTTGCGCCCCGCGCTGAACGCGGCGCCGTGCTTCGGGTCGCCGCCAGCGCGCTGCGCGCGCAGGCGCAGCAGCTGCAGGAAGTGAAAGGCATCGACGATGGCGGCGCTCGCCTGCTCGGTGAGCCCGAGCCGCCGCCCGGCCAGGCGCAGGCGCGCGGCCGTGCCGGTCTCGGCGATGCCGAACGCGAGCGCGAAGGCGCGCGCGGCATCGACGAAGATGCGTGCACCGTGGGTCTTGAGGTCGATCGTGCCCTCGTGTTCGCCGGTATCGGTACGGAAGCTGCGCACGACTCCGAGCGGCGGCTCAGCCGCGAGCGCGTTGGCGGTCAACAGGCGCTGGAACAGCCGGCTCGCGCCGCAGACGGGCAGCAGCCAGTCGCGCAGCTGCTGCGCGAGCGCGAGGTCGCCGGCCAGCGCGCGAAAATCGAAGAAGATGTTCGCGCCGAGCAGCGCCTCGGGCACGGGCTCGCGAATCCAGCCGGCGAAGCGCGCCTGCCACTCACCGAGCGACAGGCAGCACTCGGGGTTGCTCGCCATGATATTGCCGGGACACAGCGGGAAGCCGAGCGTCGCGAGCGCCTCGTTGGCGCTGTGCGCGAACGTGAGCAGCCGCGCGCGCAGCGCGCCGAGTCGCTCGGCACTCCCGTCCGCTCCCGGGTCGAAAACGAGCGCGTTGTCCTGGTCCGTCGCGACCGTCTGCTCCTGCCGCCCCTCGCTGCCGAGCGACAGCCAGCACCAGGCGATACCGGCGAGGTCCGCGCGCGGCGCGAGCAGCTCGAACAGCCGGCGCGCGAGCGCATCGTTGAGCGCGGCGACGGTACGCGTGAGCGGCTCGGCCGCGGCGCCCTGCGCGATCAGGTTGTCGGTCAGCGTCGCGATGCCCTCGGCCGCGTGCCGCAGCGCGTTAACGTCGCGCGCCGCGCGCACCGCCTGCAGCACGTAGCGCATCGACACGCGCTGCAGCGCAAACAGGTCGCGCTCCGACACGACGCCGACCAGCCGGCCGGCGCGCGTCACCATGAGCTGGTGGAAGCCCTGCGCCGCCATCAGCGCGAGCGCCTCCTGGGCCGTCGCCTCCTCCTCGAGCGCCGCCGGCTCACGCGTCATGACCGTGGCCACGGGCGCGGTCAGTGGCACGCCGGCCAGCGTGACGCGCGTGAGCAGGTCGGTCAGCGTGAACACGCCGGTCGGCTCACCGGCGGCGCCGACGACCGCGATCGTGCCGACGCCCGCATCGCGCATCTGCGCGAGCGCCACGGCGAGCGGGGTGCCGGCCTCGCAGTGCACGGCCGGACGGCGCAGCAGCGATTTGAGCGGCTGCAGCAAGGTCTGCTGCTCGAGCGCACGCTGGCCGAACTCACCGTGCACCTGGCGCCGCGAGGCGCGCTCGAGGGCGGCGAGCGAGCGCGCGCAGAAATCGGCGAAGGGCGCCGAGCGGGCGCGCAGCGCCGCGGCGTCGGCCGGGGCCAGCTGGTAGCAGAACACGTCCTCGGCAGCCGCATAGGTGCCGCCGCCGACCTCCGCCGCGGGCCGGCCGCGGCCGGCCGCCATATCGGGCGCGGCGCCAGCCGGCGCGCCGCCCGGCGGCTCCGCCGCCAGCGGGAAGCACTCGCCGGGGCCGAGCACGAGCTGGCTCCCGCCGGCGTCGGCCGTGCGCACGTGGCCGCGCTCGATGATGTGCAGCGGCAAGTCGCCGGGCGGACGCCCGGCGCCGTCGGCGCGCCACTCCAGGACGACGCTGCCGGCCGGGAAGTAGGCGAGCCGGAGCCGCTCGGCGAGGAAGCGCAGGTCGCCGCCCGCCATGTGTGCGAACGGCTCGTGCGCCGTGAGGAAACGGACGGTCGCCCCGACGATCGGCTCCGGTGCCGGCATGTCTCCGGCGGCTAGTGACTCGTGGCCTTCGAGGCCAGGATGCCCGTGTTCTGCCGCGCGTAGACCTCGCTCCACATGTCCTCGGCGCGCCGGTCACGGAACAAGAGCGAGCCGAAGATCACCGCGAGGAAGCCGAGCGGTATCGAAAAGAGGCCCGGGTTCTTCATCTCGATGAGCGGCTTGTCCAGCCCCATGAACGAGGTCTCCTGGCCCTCCACCTTGGCGACGTCCGCCTTGGCCTTCTTGACCGCCTTGTCCAGTGCCGCGGCTTCCTTGCTGGCCTTCGCCATCTGCGCGGCATCGCCCGAGGCGAGCGCCGCCTCGATCGCGGCGCGCTTGCCGGCCTCGGCGGCGAACACCTTCGCGGCGGTCGCGCGCACGGCCTTCGGGTAGGTCAGGTTCGGCGAGACGAGCGTGAGCCCGACCGC
>Ga0075015_100000249_pt1 | contig 17546 bp, 14 predicted proteins | sample AleBraG_ABR_2013_FD_71476 | JGI IMG/M metagenome (GOLD analysis project Ga0075015, IMG submission 71476) | Freshwater sediment microbial communities in response to fracking from Pennsylvania, USA - Alex Branch Run_MetaG_ABR_2013 | ecosystem: Environmental > Aquatic > Freshwater > Creek >...
GTGGCGGTGAGGATGTAGGGGTGGTCGGTGTCGAATTTCATAGGCAGAGTTTAGAAGGCGTCAGCACGCTTGGTTGTCCAATTGCGACCTGGGCCGGCACTGCAGCGACGCGCACGGGCGCTATGGAGTTCGATACCCTATGGTGCCGAGTCCACTTGCAACTTATTCGTATGTTCTGCCACTGACCTCTATTATTATACTTATACCTATACACGGAGGTTGCATGGCCGCGCTCAAATTAACCGCCGTTGGCACGTCCACCGGTGTCGTGATTCCGAAGGAAATGCTCAACCGGATGAAGGTATCGCGCGGCGACAAGCTGCACGTCGTCGAGACACCTGACGGCTACCTGTTGACGCCCTACGACCCAGCCATCGCTGCACAGGTCGAAGCAGGTCGCGCCTTCATGAAGGAATACCGCGAGACATTCAAAGTCTTGGCGAAGTGAAGCGCCAGCCTCACTGGATCGACAAACGAGCGCTTCTGCAGCTGCATGAGGAAAGTCTCGCCACTTTTGGCGGCGCGACCGGCCTGCGCGATGAGCGCCTGCTCGATTCGGTGTTGGGACGCGCTCCGAACCTGTGGCTGTACGACAAGTCGGTCGATCTGGCGTCGCTTGCAGCGGCCTACGGATTTGGCATCGCGAAGAATCACGCCTTCGTCGACGGCAACAAGCGCGCTGCCTTTCTTGCAATGGGTCTCTTCCTGGCCATCAATGGGAAGCGGCTGCGCGCCGATCAGGTGGACGCGATCAATACGATCCTCAGCCTCGCGTCAGGCACGCTCGATGAGCATGCCTTGGCTGACTGGACCAGGAAGCAGCAGAAGCCTGGCCATTAGATGCACTGCGATTGCCGTCCACGTTAATGTGACGGATTCGTTTCCCGGGTCCGATGCTTGATGATCAGCGCCACCGGCACTGAAAAGGCAAACGTATGGGACACAAAGCCATTGAGCACGCTGTAGACCGTGTACACGGGCGGCGCTGGCGAAAACCAGGCAAGCACCAGCACGTGCATGACTATCCAAGCGAAAACCCCGAAAAATAGCGCGGCCAGCGTGGCCTCGACCCGCCAAGCACGCAGCGTAGGCCAGAGGTAGGCAAACCCCATTCCCCACACCATCGCCGTGATGAAGTGAACCGCAGCCGAGATCAGCAGTGGGAGCGGTGATGCCAGTTTTTGCACCCGCGGCCCGAAGGCCAGCACCGCAGAATTCTCCAACAGGCCGCGCACCGTCCTGATGTGCAGGTAGTGCACCCACACGAGCAGCTCATACATCCAAATGGTGACGCCGCCGACGAAACCGGCCACTGCACCGGCGCGCGTAAGTGCCGCAAAGCTCAACTTGTCGGCGGCTGCCATTTTCAATGGACAGCGCTAGCTTCGGTGCGCCTCAAGCGCATCCACTATAAGAATGATCTTCCCTTCGGTGTGGCCTTGGCGGTTGTACTCCTGGGCGTCGGCCGCCTGCTCCAGCGGGAAAGTCCGATCGACGTGAATCTTGAATTGGCCGGAGCGTACCCTGCCAGCAATTTCGGCCAACAATTGGCCGTACGCCCGGTCACCTGGCCCGGGCGGGCCATTGTTGATGCACGTTACCGCGGCAGCAAGGCATTGATCGGCCGGTGCGGATCCGGCCACACTCTGCATTATTCCGCCCTTCTTGAGCGTTGCCAGCGCCTGCGCCAAAGCGTCGCTCCCAACGGTATCGAGCACCGCGTCGATATCCTTCACCCGGTCCGCAATATTGCCTTGGGTGTAGTCAATGACTTCGTCCACGCCGATGGACTTGAGATACGCTCCGTGGCGGGCCGAGGCGGTGCCGATCACATAGGCGCCGCGAGCCTTGGCAAGCTGCGCCGCGGAACTGCCGACGCCGCCAGCGGCGCCCGTGATCAGCACCCGCGTGCCTTGCATGATCTGCGTCCGTTCAATCATGCGCTCGGCAGTACTGCCGGCAACACCGATTCCCGCGGCCTCCACAAAGGTCAATTTCCCCGGCTTGACCACGATGTCAGCCACTGCCGCCAGTGCATAGTGAGCGTACCCGCCGTTGACGCCCCCATCGATGGGGCCGACCCGCCCGAATATCGCATCGCCCACTTTGAAGCCGGTGACCCCCGGGCCCACTTGCGCAACCGCTCCGGCCACATCGAAGCCTGGAATGGTGGCGCCCGAGCTGGGCGGACGCCCCCACCCCATTCGAATCTTCCAATCCACAGGATTGACGCCGGCGGCGTACACCCTGACCAGCACCTGCCCTGCGCCGGGCTTGAGTACCGGCACCGTCCGCAGCTTCAGAACCTCGGGACCGCCATTGCCGGCCTGGACGATGGCCATTTGCTCGCTCGGCACACGGATGTCTGCGGCGACCACCCTGCCACACAGGACCGTGATTGCCATGACAACTGCTAGCGTGTGCTTCATGTCCATATCCTCCGCGCTCAGATCGCGCTCAATATCGCTGAGTATTATCAACGTTCCGGGGACTGTGGTCGACCGGGTGACTCAAATCCAATTCCCTGCTACGTTGAAATGATCGCGCAGTGCTGACGAATCTGGCCTAGCGTAGCTGGGCCTGGCCTGGCCTGGCTGGGCCGAATCGGCGGAACGGGCACGGAGAGAGTCACCATGAATCTGCGTTTTACTTTTTGGCTGGCCACGTGTGTCGGCCTTACAGTCTCGCCAACCTATGCCGCGGAGCGCGCGGCCGCGTGCAACACCAGCGCCTGCAATAGCCTGTTGGTCTACGTCGGCACACACGGTGGCGGCGGCCCACCGGGCCGCGAAGTGGGCGCCGCGGAGCCGCGCCAAGGTATCTACGCGGCCCGTCTGGACCGCAAAACTGGGCACCTTACGGCGCTCGGACTGGTGTCGGAGATCGGACGCGCCACCTGGCTGGTCAATCACCCGACGCTCCCAATCCTCTACAGTGTCGGACTGGAGGGAAAGGACATGGGTGCCGAGGCCAGTCTGTACAGTCTGGCCGTGGACGCCGAAAGCGGCCAACTGCGCGAACTGAATCGGGTGGGCGCCGGAGGAACAGACGCCACGCACTTGGATCTGGATACCGTATCGATGACTTTGTTCTCCGCCAACCACGGAAGCGGTAGCGTCACTGCGCTCCCCGTGCTACCCGATGGCCGTCTGGGCCCTGTCGCGTCCACACAAAAGGACTTTGGTACGGGTCCCCATCGGCGCCAGTCGATGCCGCAGGCGCATGGCGTCGCGGTAGATCCCAGCCACCGATATGTGCTTTCCGCCGATTTCGGCGCCGACAGAATCTTCATCTATCGATTTGATCCCGCGACGCGCGCCCTTACCCCCGCGGCCACACCGTTTGTGTCGCTGCCGGCGGGTTCGGGCCCGCGCCACCTGAATTTTCAGCCCAACGGACATTTCCTGTACTTGGACTGCGAGCTCACGGGCGCACTCGTCGCGTACCGGTGGGATCCAAAGCGGGGTCAGCTCGAGCTGATCCAAACCATATCGCCTTTTGAACCTGGTTTCACGGGCGAAAAAAGCGCCGCAGAACTCGTGCTGTCCCGCGACGGGCGATTCCTGTACCTGTCCTTGCGCGGCGACGAAAACAGTATCGTCACCTACGCGATCAATCGCCGGAAGGGTACCTTGGCGGAACTCCAGCGGGTGCCCTCCGGCGGTAAGACGCCCTGGAGCTTCTCTTTAGACCCCAGTGGCCGGTGGTTGTTGGTGACTAACGAGGCGTCTAACGCCGTAAACGAATTCAGAGTCGATCCGGCCACCGGGAAGCTCAGCGCGACCAGCGAAGTGCTCGAAGTGCCGCAACCCGTCACGGTGGCGTTTTACCCGGACTGAGTCGCGGTGGTGGATTCGGCTTGGGCAGCGTGAGGTCGACTTTTGTACTAGACTCCGGCGCCAGGCAGTCCACACATGCAGCCCGTGCACATCTTGTTGGTCGAGGACGATCGGGACCTGGCCGCGACCTTGACCGACAGTTTCGGTCGACACGGGTGCACGCTGACGTGTGCGGCCGACGGCCCGAGCGGCGCGGAGCTGGCCACTCGGGGCCAATTCGAAGTGCTGATCCTGGACCGCATGTTGCCGGGTCTGGATGGTTTGGGTGTGCTACGGCGAATACGCCAGGCGGGCGTCCGCACCCCGGTCATCTACCTGACCACGATGAGCGGAATCAACGATCGCGTCGAGGGCCTGGAGGCCGGGGCCGATGACTACCTCGTCAAGCCCTTTGCATTTCCAGAATTGCTCGCGCGGGTCCGGGTGCTGGTCCGCCGTGATGCGCCTGCCGCGGAGCCCGCCACCAGGATAGCGGCCGGTGATGTTGAGATGGATCTGCTCAAGCGGACCGTCCGGCGCGCAGGCCGTCCGATTGCGCTGATGCCGCAGGAATTCCAGCTGCTGGAATACCTGGTTCGCAACGCCAATTGCGTGCTGACGCGGGCCATGCTGCTGCAGAACGTCTGGAATATAAATTTCGACCCCCAGACCAGCGTGGTGGAGAGCAACATCAGTCGTCTGCGCACGAAGCTCAACGAGAACTTTGACGTCGACCCGATCCAGACCATTCGCAATGTGGGGTACAAGCTGCTTGCATCCCAATAGGCTGATCCATACCGAGAGTTTCAAACTGGCGGCGGTGTTCGCGCTGCTGTTCCTGGTGTTTGCAGCGGTGCTCATGACCTCGGTGTACTGGATCGTCGCCAACACCCAGCGCCGTGCGCTGCTGGACGCCGTCGACGCCGACATCGGCACCATCCAGAATGGCTATCGTGGCGAGGGGATTCCCGAGGCCGTCGAAGTCATCGACCAGCGCCTGGGCCCCGCGCCGCTCCGCTCCAGTGCACACCCGGAGGAATTCATCCTGCTGCAGGACGCGGCGGGACATCGCCTGGCGGGAAATCTCCCGCCCCTCCCGCGCTCCATGGGCTTGACGCGAATCGGTCCCTCGCCGCCGGCGTATCCAGGCCTGCTGGGTAAAGGGGTGATCGTGGGCGAGAGCGCGTACCTGTTCGTAGGGCGTGACATGCACACGATGGCAGCGGCCCAGGCGCGCCTGCTGCAGGCCTTCTCATGGATTACGCTCACCGCCGTCGGTATGGCCCTGTTGGGAGGCGTGCTCTCCAGTCTGCGCTACATGCGGCGTATCGATGCGTTTACCCGCACCTGCAACGCGATCATGGAAGGCCACTATACCCAGCGCCTCGCCCTCGGTGGGAGCGGTGATGAACTGGACCGGCTCGGTAATGCCGTCAATCGGATGCTGGATCGGATCGCCGCGTTGATGGACAACGTGCGCCAGGTTTCCAACGACATCGCCCACGATCTTCGCACTCCGCTGACCCGGCTTCGCCACCGTCTTGAGCACGCGCAGAGCTCGAGCACGACCTCGGACTACGCGCGGGAGATCTCCCAAGCAATCGCCGATGTGGATCAGGCACTGGACATATTTGCGGCGTTGCTGCGCATCGCGCAGATCGAAGCGAACGCCCACGCCCGGGCGACGAGCGTGTACTCATTGTCCGATCAGCTCCGCAGGCTGATCGAACTCTACGCTCCGGTGGCAGAAGACGAAGGACATGCGTTGACCGCCGACATCGCTGACGACGTGCACGTGCGGGGCGACCAGGAATTGTTGATGCAGCTGTTTGTCAATCTGCTGGAAAACGCCATTCGGCACTCGCCCCGAGGCGTTGCCGTCCATGTGCAACTCGACCTACTGGACAGCGCGGACGGGAAATCCCGGGTGACTATCAGTGATCAGGGTCCTGGGATACCTGAATCGGAACGCGACAAGGTCCTGGGTCGCTTTTATCGCCTGTCGTCCAGCCGTTCGACACCCGGCACTGGTCTTGGACTCGCCCTGGTCAGCGCCATCGCGCAGCGACACGAGGCGGACCTTCGGCTCCTGGACAACCAGCCCGGGTTGCGGGTCGAATTGATTCTAAAGCGTGGGTGAGGCGCTATTGTACACCGACAACTACGAACCCGAACGAGCCCTTCGCGATACTCGGCCATTTCTGCCCCGGTACCGGCGGACCATCTTTGGCCGCGGGCAGGTACACGCGCCCGGTCTTGGCGTCGAGGGCTCCGAGCCGCGCGCCATCGGCGGTCTTGAGCACCTGAACCACCGCCGGCGTCTTGCCCAGTGTCACCACGGCCAGCGTGCCATCCTGACCAGCGGGGACAAACAGCAGGGCGCGCGCCGCGTCATAGATCAACGCGTCAGAGCCCTTGCCCGTCTTCAGACTGGCCGCTTCGGTGCCATCTGCCGCATGAAGGAGTTTGGTCACCCCGTTCCCGCAGACGCTGGCCACGAGTTGATCGGCAGCGTCGTAGACGAGACCGGAAGGATCCTCGCAGCCGGCCATGACCCACCGATGCAGCACCTTCCCCGCGGCCAGATCCAGCACCGCCACCTCGTGTTTGTTCGCCACATTCACAAACAGTCGTCCATCACCCGCGGCCGCGGCGAATTCCAGTTCGCCGCCCACGGGTATGGTCTTGACCAACGCCCGTTTATTTATATCCACCAGCGACACCGTGCCGCCGCGGTGATTCATGACAGCGACCAACCGGGTACTCGTATCGTAGACGGCCGCATCCGGCCCGACGCCTACCTTTACATCACCCAGCACTTTGCCGGTTTTCGCATCGAAGACCGACACCGTGTTCTTCTGACCATTGGTGATGAATCCCAAACCCGTGTCGCCGGCCACTGCCGCGGTGTGGAGCCCCGCTCCCGGTATCGCCACTGCTGTGATCTTGCGGGTTTCCAGGTCCATCTGCAGGGCACCGGCACCACGCGCCAGATACAGCTGGCGCGACGCCGCATCGATGCTGGTGTAATCCCAGCCACCGCCGTCCGGACCACTGATGCGCTCCAGTACCGAGAACGTCGGCACCGCGTTGGCGGCTAACGCCGTAGTCACGGCGACGCTGAGCGCTACAGTAGCCAATACGGCGGCCCACAGGCCGCGCTTGGAATTCGGATTCATGTTCAGAAGTCCTCCAATAATGAGCTGTGCAGGTCAGCACGGTAATTGCACTTTATCAGTGCCGCCAATGATCAGCAGCGGATGCTAGCAGTTCGATTCCGGATTCAATATACAGTTCTGTATGGAAGCGCCGCCTTGCCGTCACGACGCGCCCGTCGGGGTGCAAACTTGATGAATTACAGAAATGTACAGATTCGCGCCCTCCTCTGGTGCTAACTTTGGCGAAATCAGCTTCGCCTACCCATATCAGCGTGCAGAACCGACTCAAAACCTGCTTCGTGGGTGTTCTGGCCGTGGCCGTGGCCGTGACGGTGGCCGTGTCCGTGAGCGGCTGCGCGGTGACGGTTGCGCCCGGGCCCAGGGCCGATGTGCCCGAGCATTTTTCGCAAGTTGCCGAGGGTCCGTCGCGGGATCCATCGGTGGGGGGAGTGGATTCGCTCTGGTACCAAATCTTCGCGAGCAGCGAGCTCGATGCGCTGATCAAGTCTGCGGACGCAGCCAATCAGGATCTCGCCGCAGCCGAGGCCCGCGTCGCGCAGGCCAATGCGCGCGCACGTGCAGCCGGCGCCGCCATTTTCCCGGAGGTGAGCGCGAATGGATCCCTCGCTTCCTACTCTGGCCGCGCCGGTGGCAGTAGCGGACATGAGACCGATTGGTCAGCGTTGCTCGCCGCCAGCTATGAAATCGACTTCTGGGGCAAGAATCGTGCAACCGCACGCTCGGCTCAGTTTCAAGCGGCTGCCAGCGCGGCCGACCGCGAAACCCTGAAGCTCACCACCCACGCGGCAGTGGCCAATACTTACTTTCAGGTGCTCTCGCTCCGCCAGCGGGTAGGCGTCGCAGAGGCGGACCTGAAGGTGTTGCAGAACGTTCTTAGCGTTGTCGAAGCGCGTTTCCAGGCGGGTCTGACTGGCGCGGTAGAGCTGGCCACGCAGCGCGCCGCCATCGCCAGCGCGCAGGTGCTGATCCCGCAGCTTCATCAGCAGGAATCGGAAGCCCTGGGCGCACTGGCACTGCTGGTCGGGCACCCGCCGGAGGGCTTCGAGATCAATGGCCAGTCCCTCGAGGCCCTAAGCGAACCGCAGGTCGACGCCGGCCTCCCCTCGATGCTGCTGACGCGACGGCCGGATCTGAGTGCGGCCGAGGCAAACTTAAGAGCGGCAGATGCCGACGTGGTCGCAGCCCGCGCGGCGTTGCTGCCGACCATCGCGCTGACAGTCAGCGGCGGCGTGCAGAATCCCGCCGTTCAGGCCGTCGTTCTTACCCTCGCGGGCACGGGCCCCACCCTGACGCTCGGCGCCACACTGGTTCAGACCGTTTTTGACGGCGGCCGTCGCCGCGCGCAGAGCGAGTTGAGCGTGGCTCGGAAGAACGAGTTGCTTGCGACCTACCGCGGCACCGTGCTGGCGGCGCTCGTCGACGTTGAGAATGCGCTCGCCGCTCGCGGCCACCTGGAGGAGCAGCGCCCATTGCTGGCCGCTGCGATGATGCAGAGCCAACAAGCGGTGGACGGGGCGTTGAGTCGCTTTCACGCGGGCTCAGGCGACTACCTGACGGTGCTTGAGACCCAACGCACTCTGCACACCGCGCAGGATCAGATGAGCCAGTACACGCTGCAGCGACTCCAAGTGGCCGTCGGATTGTGCCGCGCCCTCGGTGGCGGCTGGCGCGCTTCGCCGCCCGCAGCCAGCGCCGGCAATTAAGGAGCCTCCCATGCGATTTCCAATGCGAACACTGCTGCTGCTATGCCTCAGCCTCTCCACAACGCTGTGCGGTTTAGTGGGCTGTCAGAAAGCGCCTGTAGCGGCGGCGGCGCCGGCGAGCGCACCCCCGCCCAGCGCTTCGGCCGACGCCGCGGACAAGGACAAGGCAGCTGAGGTCAGTGTCAGTTTGAGCGCCGAGGACGCGGCGAAACTCGGCGTGAATACCGAGACTCTCAAGTCCGCTTCGTGGGTGCCTGAGAGCGGCGGGTACGGGCTGGTGATCGGCCACGATGCCATTGCCCAGGCGCTCGCCGACCTGCGCAGCGCACAGGCTGCTACGCGTCAGAGTCGCGCGGCGCTCACACGCATTGGACAGCTCTCCGGAGGTGCTGGCGCGCTGTCCGCAGACGTCCGGGAGAGCGCTGAACGGCAGTCTGGCATCGATGCCGCGGCGCTGGCTTTGGCCGAGCGGCGGCTCTCGACCGTCGTTGGCGAACATCCCACCTGGCCCGACGCCAGCAACGATGACACGCTCGCGAGCCTCGCCAGCGGGGGCGCAAAGCTCGTGCGGGTGACTTTCCTGGCCGGAGTGGTCTTGCCGGCAAAACTCCCTTCGCTGCGGCTCACGCGCATCGGCGACGCCGGCGAGAAGTCCTGGCCGACGCGCACCCCCTGGCCGGCGCCCACCGACCCCACCGTACCGGGCCGGAGTTTCTTCGCCCTGCTGTCGGGATCGGACTTGGGCGAGGGTGAACATGTTGAGGCGTGGGCGCCGGTGGGACCCGCGGAGGCTGGCCTGTTGGTGCCCTCTTCCGCCATCGTGCAGAGTGCGGGCAAGTACTGGTGCTACGTTGAGAGCGCCGTGGGCAAGTACCAACGCGTGGAGGTGGATACGCGCCGACCGCTGACGGCCGGCTATGTCGTCACGGACGGTCTCAAGGCGGGTCAGCACGTCGTGACCGAGGCGGCGGCGTTGCTGCTGGCGCGCGAGTTGAATCCGAGCACCGAGGCCGAGTGATGCAGCCATGATGCGCGCCCTGCTGTCAGTCTGTACCCGCCACTATGGTGCCGTGGCGGCACTGAGCTTGTTGGCGCTGCTGCTGGGCACTTATGGAGCGCTACATGCTCCGCTGGACGTGTTCCCCGAATTCGTACCCTCCACTGTCGATGTGCAAACGGAGGCGCCGGGTTTCGCGCCGCAGCAGGTCGAACAACTGGTGACCAAGCCCATCGAAAATGCGCTGAATGGCGCCACGGGGCTGGCGACATTGCGCTCGGAATCGATCCCAGGTCTGTCCGTGCTCACCCTCACTTTCGCCGACGGCACCGACCTGCACATTGCACGTCAGGGTATCGCAGAGCGACTGGGGGAGCTGGGCAGCTCGCTGCCCAGCGGCGCCGGCACACCCAAACTTTCCCCGCTGGTCTCGAGCACCATGGATTTGCTCAAGATCGGGTTGCTGTCCGACAAGATCGATGCTTACGCGCTGCGTGACGCGGCCGATTGGATCATTAAGCCGCGCCTGCTGGCCGTCCCCGGCGTCGCGCACGTCTTAGTCTTCGGCGGCCAGGTCCGGCAGATCCAGGTACGGCCCGACCCGCGCAAACTGGTCAGCTATAACCTGACTCTGACCGACGTCGTCGATGCCGCCCGCGCGGCGCTCCCGCTGCGCGGCGCGGGCTTCGTGGATCTGCAGAACCAGCGTGTGCTGCTGGAGTCGCCCACCCCACAGCCCAACGTCGCGGTGATCCGGCAGGCGGTGATCACCATGCGCTCTGGCGTGCCCATCCGCCTCGCGGACGTTGCCGATGTCGATATCGCTCCCGCGATACGCTCTGGCGACGCGCTGGTCATGGGTAGGCGCGGCGTGATGCTGTCCCTGGCCAGTCAGTTTGGCGCCAATACGCTCGAGACCACGCGCGCGGTGGAAACGGCCTTGGCCTCGCTCGCACCGGCCCTGAAGGCCCAGGGCATCGACCTGTACCCGGCCCTGCATCGCCCAGCGAATTTCATCGAGCGGGCCTTGGGGGACCTGGAGAAATCGCTGGCCATCGCCGCGCTGCTGATCCTGGCAGTGCTCTATGCCTTCCTGCGGGATTGGCGTGCGGCCCTGATCGCCTTCACCGCCATTCCCCTGTCCTTGGTCGCGGCGGTCGCGGTGCTGGATCACATGGGCTTGACCTTGAATACCATGACGCTCGGCGGCTTCGCCGTCGCACTGGGCGTACTGGTCGACGACGCAATCATCGGCATCGAGAACATCCTCAGGCGTCTGCGGCTCAACGCGAGCGCGCCACAACCTCTTTCACGACTGGATGTGATTCTCGAGGCCTCTCTCGAAGTCCGCGGACCAGTGATCTACGCCACTGCCGTCGTCATCGTCGTATTCATGCCGGAACTCTTCACCACCAGCGTGCAGGGCCACTTTGTCGGACCGTTGGCACTGGCATTCATTTTTGCGGTGCTGGCCTCGCTGGTGGTGGCGCTCACCACCACGCCCGCGCTGTGCGCGCTGCTATTGCGCGGGGACAGCGGCCACGCCGAGTCGGCCTGGCTCGGTCATCTGAAGCGATTTCAACGTCGTGCCATCGAGACCGCAACCTCGCATTTTCGCGTGATTGCGATCGTGCTCGCCGTTTTAGTAGCCGGGACGCTGGCGGTGTTGCCGTTTCTCAGCGGCACCTTCATGCCGGACTTTCGCGAAGGCCATTTCGTCATGCAGATGTCCAGCTCCGTGCCGGGCACATCGCTCGATGAAATGCTGGACGTGGGTGCGCGCATCAGCGCTGAAGTGCTCGCGCTCCCCTACGTGCAGACGGTCGAGCAGCAGGTGGGTCGTGCGGAACTGGGGGAAGATACCTGGGGACCCCACCGCAGCGAGTTTCACGTCGAACTCAAACCCGACGCTACCGTGGACCAGGCGGTGGCACAGGACGCGCTACGCGAAATCCTGAAGCACTATTCAGGTATCCAAAGCGAGGTGGTCACCTTCCTGGGCGATCGCATCAGCGAGAGCCTGAGCGGGGAGACCGCCGCAGTGGCCATCAAGGTGTTTGGAGACGATTTGGACAGTCTGGACGCCGTCGGCACCCGAATCGTTGGGGCGCTCTCGGGCCTCAAAGGCATTGCCGATCTGCAATTCAAGCGACAGAGCGGGACCCCCACACTGGCCATCGCACTCAAGCAGGCGCAGCTGACGACGCTCGGTCTGCGAGCGCAGGATGTGTTGGATACCATCGAGACGGCCTACTCCGGGACCACTGTAGGGCAGACCTTCAGTGGCATCCGCACGGTGGCGACGGTGGTCCTCCTGCCCGATGCCATCCGCAATCGGCCCGAGTCAGTGGGCTCTCTTGTCATCGCTACGCCCCTGGGTCCCGTACCGCTCTCGCGCGTGGCGAGCATCACGCCCACCGAGGACCGTTACAGCATCGAGCACGATGGAGGGCAGCGGCGCATCAGCGTGACCTTCAACGTGGGCAGTGGTTCCGTGGGCAACCTGGTGAGCAGGGCACAGCAGGCGATTGACAGCAGCGTCGTGCTCCCAAAGGGTGTCTACGTCGAATACACCGGGGCGGCTGAGGCTGCGGCGCAGACTCAGCGGGAGCTGATTCTCTACTCCGGCCTGGCCATGATGCTGATCCTGACCATACTATTCGTGGCCTTCCATTGGCGCGCCAACGGCTGGCTGGTGCTGCTCAACCTCCCCTTTAGTCTGATCGGCAGCGTGTTCATTATCGGCGTCTCAGGGATAGGCCTATCCATCGGGACGCTGGTCGGCTTGGTGACAGTGTTCGGTGTCAGCGCGCGCAACGGGATACTGCAGCTCGCCCACTACGAGCATCTGGTGCTGGTTGACGGTTTGAGTTGGGACTCGGGCACTGTGCTGCAAGGAGCCAACGAGCGCTTGATCCCGATTCTGATGACCGCGGCGGTCACCGCCCTGGGCCTCATACCCCTGGCGCTGGGCAGCAGCCATCCGGGCCAGGAGATTGAAGGCCCGATGGCCATCACCGTGCTGGGCGGTCTGCTCTCATCCACGCTGCTCAATCTGATCGTGCTGCCGGCCATGGCCCAGCGATTCGTGCGCACGTGATGAACCGATGAACCGCGCCGCGCGCGCCCCGCGCTAGGGCGCGGTATAGGCTGTTTTCACAGTGGTAAAGAACTCCGCCGCATATCGACCTTGCTCGCGGGCTCCGTAGCTGGAGCCCTTCGAACCGCCAAACGGGACGTGATAGTCCACACCGGCGGTGGGCGCGTTGACCATGACCATGCCAGCCTGCGCGTGACGCTTGAAATGCGTTGCCAGCTTAAGTGAGGTTGTGACAAGGCCCGATGACAATCCAAACTCCGTGTCGTTGGCCATCATCAGGGCCTCATCGTAATTGCGCGCCCGAATTACACAGGCCACCGGACCAAAGATCTCCTCGCGGGCGATGCGCATCGCGGGCTTTGCATCCACAAACAGTGTCGGCGCCAGGTAATAACCCTTCGTTTGGCGTTCCAGCTGCTCACCGCCCAGCACCAAGCGCGCGCCCTCGCTCTGACCCACCTTGATGTATTTCAGATCGATATCCAGTTGCGACTGGTCGACCACCGGGCCAATGTCCGTGCCGGCTTTGAGCGCGTCATCCACCCGCAACGTCTTCAATTTGTCGATCAGCGCGCTCACAAAGCGATCGTGAATGCCTTCGGTGACGATCAGTCGCGAAGAAGCGGTGCAGCGCTGGCCCGTCGAATAATAGCTGCCCTGTACGGCCACGTTCACTGCGGTGGCGAGATCGGCATCGTCCACGACCACCAGCGGATTCTTCCCGCCCATCTCGAGCTGAAACTTGGCCATGCGGCCAACGGCCTTGGCCGCGATGGCACGGCCCGTGGCCACTGAGCCGGTAAAGCTGATCGCACGGACGGCGGGATGGTTCACCAATACTTCGCCGACCACTGAACCCCGGCCCATGACCAGATTGAACACGCCGGGCGGGATGCCCGCACGCTGCAAACAATCGGCCACCATCCACGCGCAAGCCGGCGCCAGTTCCGCCGGCTTGAATACCACCGTATTTCCGTAGGCCAGTGCCGGGGCAATTTTCCAGGCTGGGATGGCAATGGGAAAATTCCAGGGCGTGATGAGCGCCACCACGCCTATGGGGTGGCGCGTAATATCCACCTCCAAGCCCGGCCGAGTCGACGCGAGCTTCTCGCCCGTTAGACGTACGCACTCGCCTGCAAAGAATTTGAAAATCTGGCCGGCACGCATGACTTCGCCGATACCCTCAACGCGCGTTTTACCCTCTTCACGGGCCAGCAGCGCGCCCAGTTCCTCCCGGCGGGCCAGCAGCTCGGTGCCCACGGCGTCGAGGATATCGAAGCGTTGCTGGATCGGGCTGACCGACCAACTCTGAAAAGCTTCACTGGCGGCGGCCACCGCTGCCTCTGCCTGGGCTTGATCGGCCTGCGCAAAATGGCCGACGACATCGTCCAGGTTCGACGGGTTACGATTGGCGCTCGACGCGCTGCCGTTTACCCATTTGCCGCCAATGAGGTTGGCGAACTCGCGCGGCTCATTACCAGTGGAGACTCCGACCATGACACTTCCTCAAACTTGGTTCCCAGATATCGGCACATCATACCTGGGTCAGGGCCCGTGGACGTGGAACGAGGTGAACAGATCGTTCGCAAAAGTCATTCAACTCATGCTTAGGGCTCCGCTACGGCACGCCCAGCGCTCACGGCCACGGCGTCTAGGCGCGCCCTGCGAGGATCGGGGATGGCGCGCGCAGCACCATCCGGCCCAAAGACCATCAACATGTCGGTGACCGGGTCGTAGCGAGGCCAATCTGCAAGTCCCGGCCCATTCGGATTGCCCGTACGGACGAAATTTACCCAATACCGGTGTGCAGTCTGCGCCAGGGTCGCATCCATCGCAGTGAGCTGGTCACTGTACTTGGCCCGCACCGTATTCATGGCAAAGGGGATGTCCGTGGCGTGGGGCGGCCCTTCCGTCCACTCTTGTCGCATTGAAGTGGCCACGTACCCGAACTGGTACTCATAGACGGATTGGCCGCGAGCGCTCAGGGTTCGTGCAGTGTAACGAACGGGTTCGCCATACAATCGATCCCGGCCCATTTGTCTGATCAGATATTGAGGATCCGCACTCGGGTCGGTGAGATACGCTCTACGCGCCAGCTCAGCCCCAGCGCCGAACGTCGCCAAAGCGTCATCGAGCGTGCGTGCCGTCATGCGCGAGTTATCAGCGCTGGTGGATCCTATCAGCAGCGGTACCTTGGCCTCCCGTCCAGCCTCAACCGCCTTCAGCATCGATTCTTTGATAATCCGCCCATCCTGCACCGGTCCGACAAAGGTGTCGGATTGGGCCGCCATCGTGCCGATGTGCAGGCCATCGGTGACCTGCTGTGCGCTCAAGGCGCGCAGCTGCCTGAGGGCCCCGGCGCCGGTACCGCGAATGCCCCAGCGACGAGCGAAATTTACGCCGGCCGCTTCTATGGAGACCGACCCGTCGTGCGCCGCGTGCATTGGGGGGCGTTCGACCATCCCACCCGACTGCACAATGGCGCGCGCAAACAGGCCCTCGGCGAGCGGGGAGCTCAGCAACATATACACCTGGCCCGCCCCGGCTGACTGGCCATACACGGTGACCTCTCCGGGCTCGCCCCCGAAGGCGGCAATATTCCGCTGCACCCAGCGCAGCGCAGCGAGGGCATCCATGTGGCCGTAGTTGGCCAGCAAGCCGTGATCGGCATCCTCTCGCGTCAACTCCGGAAACGCGAAGAACCCGAATCGTCCCACTCGATAGTTGAAGCTGACGAACAGTACGCCTTGCCGTGCGAAGGACTCGCCGGAGTAGACCGCCGGCGATGCCCCGCCGTTGACATTGCCACCGCCGTAAATCCAAATCAGCACCGGCAAGCGATCGCCAGCCTTAGTGCCCGCCGGCCGCCAGACGTTCAAGTATAAACAGTCCTCCGCCGGCTGGGCGCCAAGTGGCGCCGCATCGCTGGGATACGGCTCCTGCATGCAGTCATGAGCGTAGGCCGCGGCCTCGCGCACGCCGTGCCAGGCGGGCACCTGTTGCGGCGCGCGCCAGCGTAAAGGGCCAGTCGGCGCCGCTGCGTACGGAATGCCGAGAAAAGTCTCGACATCACCGGTGGCGCTACCCGTCAGCGCGCCTGTATCGATGCGAACCTGGGGCAACTCGGTCGCTGTAGCCGCGAGCGCAGCCAAGCACAATAACACTGAGCACAGAGTTCCTTTCATCGACCGACTCCCGTAACGCGTGCGACCCGTACTTTGCCAGTAACCTACCGTCAACGTAGTATTGCTGGCAGCCTGCCAACGGAGCAAAACAAATCATGACAGTCCCTGCACTTCGCTATTCGCGCTGGATGATGGCCTTGCATTGGAGCACCGCAGTTGTCGTCCTGGCTGCGTACTTCTTGAGTGAGGGTGGGCCGAATCTGCGCCTGGATCCGCCGCGCTGGCACTTTATTACTGGGATGGCGGTACTCCTCCTGGTGATCCCGCGGCTGCTCACCCGGGCGATGGGGGGTGCCCCGCCACTGCTGGACTCGGGCAGTCAATGGCTGAACGTAACGGTCAAGCTCGGCCACGCTACCTTGTATGCGCTATTGATCGCTGTTCCTCTGACCGGCTGGTATGCCATGTCGCGGTTAGGGGTGAGCTTCAGCATTCTTGGCTACTCGCTGCCGATGCTAACGGCCCCGGTTCAGGGGTACCCAGGGTTAGTAGGCGACGTGCACCAATGGGGCGGCAACGCCATACTGATTCTCGCCGGTGGGCACGCTGCGCTGGCGCTCTGGCACCACTTCTTTCGGCACGATGACACGCTGCGCCGTATGAGCCCGCTTTGAGTGGCGGACGCGTCGCTTGGGCCCTCATCGTTTCAGCGACGGATTTGCGCACTCGAAGCTAGCAGCCTCGTCCATGCTGCCCGTGCCCTTGTATTTGGCCACGTTGGGATAGGCGCAAAGCGGGCGGGTGCGAACGGTTTGGCCGCCGCTCAACTTGGCGGCAAGGATCTGATCGGGCGCTTTGCCCGAGTCCAGCCACTGATCGACCACCCCGACCTTTTCAAAGGTGTCGCAGCCGGCACCGCCCCCGCAATGATTCATGCCCGGCACGAGGAAGAGGCGGACACCATTGGCGTAAGTCGGACCGGCATGCTTCACAACGGCCTCATAATACTTCACCAGCTCGTTGGCGTTATGCCCTTCCGTCCAGCCCACGTAGAGCATCAACTTGCCGCCACCGTCGAGAAAAGCGCTCAGGTTGGCATCCACCACCAGCAGCGGACTGAGCTCTTTCATCGCCTTGTCCACCGAGGCGGCATAGTCCATGGATTTCCAATCCCAGTTGGGATCCTGATAAACCATGTATCGATAAAGATCCACGGCTGGCCTAACTGGTTGGGTAGCGCTCATGACTAATTCGTTCTCGGCGCCCACCGCCGGGCCGGGAAAAATTACCTTGTGGGTACGCGGATCTACGGGACCCGCATAGAGCTGGCGCATCCGATCGACCTGCGGCGCAGTGAGACAGTCGGGCGCGTCGGCACCCTTGCACCGCAAGTCGCCCGGGTCGAAACCGCAATGCTCCGGATCCTCGATGAACCCTTGCGCCAATCCCACCGGAGTAGCGCAGGCCTTCAGGGCCGCCTGATGGACCATGGCAAATTTTGGGGCCGGAATGGTCCCTTCGGGATGATTGAGGTTCAACCACGCTCCCCAGATCTGTTCGGCATTAAACAACGGGAACGGATTCGGAGGAGCCCCGGCGACGATTCCGTCGTAGTCCTTTGGGT
>Ga0075015_100000251_pt1 | contig 17486 bp, 15 predicted proteins | sample AleBraG_ABR_2013_FD_71476 | JGI IMG/M metagenome (GOLD analysis project Ga0075015, IMG submission 71476) | Freshwater sediment microbial communities in response to fracking from Pennsylvania, USA - Alex Branch Run_MetaG_ABR_2013 | ecosystem: Environmental > Aquatic > Freshwater > Creek >...
GCTTTCAGCAGCGGCGTGGCGTCGGCGTAAGAGATCGGCAGTACGGGAATCTTGGTGATGGTCACCGCCTGATCCAGCGGAAGACGCTTGGCGTCGGCAGTTGCGCCGACACCCGGTGTGAGCGGATCGCCCGGATATACGGGCATATCCATGACGCTGCCGCGCTGCGCGCCGTCCGGCGGGCGAGCCGGACCATTGGGATAAATGTCGTCGCGGAAGTAGCCGTCGTCCTTGGGGTCGGAGTACACCAGGCAAGCCGTGGCGCCGTGCTCGGCTGCCACCTTTGGCTTGATGCCTCTCCAGGACGCTCCGTAGCGCGCGATCACAACTTTGCCCTGGACTGACACGCCCATGCGCTCCAGTTGCTCGTAGTCGGCCGGTATGCCGTAGTTGACGTACACCAGCGGCGCGGTCACTTCGCCATCGTGCGCATAGGCGTGATAGGTCGGCAACTGTTCGCTCTTTTGATCGGTGGTGGGGTCGATGGAGATCACGGGTTCGTCGAGACGGGCTTTGAACTGCATGGGCTCGACCAGCTCGACCACGCGCTCCTTGGGTGTGGGGAACAGCACATCGAAAGTCTCGATCTTGGCATCCAGACCCCAGCCTTTGAATTTGGACACGAGCCACTCGGCGTTGTCCTTGTCATAGGGTGAGCCCACATGGTGCGGCCGGGCCGAGAGACGGCGCATGTATTCTTTGACGTTCTCGGTAGTGGGGATGGCGCGAAGCTTTTGCTCCCACTCCCGTTCGGTGGCATTTTCAGCGGTCGAGTAGCCGCGCAGCGGGCGAGCGGGATCGGCGGCCTGCAGCGTGATGGGGCAGGCGCAAAGAACAGCAAGGATGGGGCGCATTGAAGTTTATTGTAGCGGTTCCTCAGATCAGAGTCAGACTGGAGAGCCCTTGGTCTGAGTCAACATTAGGGACGAATTACCGTTGGCCGGATTTCGGTTTCCAGCAAGAGCGGCCCCGAACAACACCCGCCGCCAGTCTGCCCCAGATCTCCTGAAGTGCCTCGCAATCGAAACGGAATCGCTTCGCATGCGTGAGAGGGTGCGTGGATCTAGTGCTGGTAGGCGTCGGAGCGGACCGGCGGTTGGGTTGGGACGATGGTAAACGTCCTCGACGGCGCAAGAACTTCACATTTGTGCGTCGATAGGGTAGGCCGGCAGCGGTTGAAGCACGAGCCAGGGATTATACTCTTGAGAAGACCTTGTCAGTGAAGCGAAAACCGGTGAAATCGACCGGCCAGAAGGCCACGCGGTGGCGTCAATTCTGCGCCGAAGCGGAATACGCCGACTCCATCTTACGAGACGCACTGGGCGATCGAGAGGGCTCCATCTTGGCGCTGAAACGCGCGCTGGAGGCGATGCCGACCTACGCACCAGCCATTTTCAGCATGGGTTCAGTCTTGTACCAAGCCGGGAACATCGCCGAAGGGCGAGAGTTGTTCCAATCGCTGTTATCGTTGCCGAAGAACATGACGGACATCTGCCAGATCATCGATGAGGCCGGTACGTTTCTCACCAGAATCGGGGCGTACGGGGACGGATTGGCCATCTACCGAACGGCTGTGACGAAATACCCTGACGCTGCCGCGCTTTGGCAAGGGCTTGGCTATTGCGCCAGCAATGCGCGCTTGCACCAAGAAGCGGTGTCGGCGAACCAGCGGGCAGTGGAACTTGAACCGGAGAACCAGAAGTTGGTCAACGATCTCGGTTGGACTCTCCTGCAGGCAGGCTTCCTCCCGCAGGCCAAAGAGACCCTCGAACGGGCCGTCTCGATGGACCCGAGCGATGAGTTAGCGAAGGAGAATCTGCGTTTTTGCAGACGGAAGATCGCACGGAGGAAGATTGGCTAAGCTGGGAACTCACAAGCGGCCCGCCGTGGTCCGCGTACGTTTTGCGAGGAGCACAATTGCAGTGATCGCGGGCATCGAAGAAGACGAACCCGAATGGCTGCTCAACACGGTGAGCGGCGCCGCGAATTCGACCGGCAAGCCGCGCCTGCCACCGAAAATCAGTGGCAACGACTACTGCCGTGCCGCAGCCGCAAAAAGTTCAAGAAGTGCTGTGGCGCGGCCGGTCCTGCTTCGTGATCACGAATGCTCCGATCTGTGCCAGCCGAGGGTTATCGAAAGACGGACGAGTGGAATGAGAGGGTTCGTATCAAGCTATAGTTCCACCGGTCATCGGATATTCAGGCATTTAAGCGGAGCTATGACAAAATAATACGGGACGGCTCGCAATCACTCCGCAACGAGTTCGGCTTCTTCACTGCAGGGTTGGAGCCGCGCGTGATTCTCCGCCGTTTGCCAGGGCCCTCCTCGGCTATTTGTCCAATGAAGCCGCGATCAACCACGATATTCTTGAGCGACGCGGGGGCGATGCTATGTTTCAGGACTGGCGGATATTTGTAGAAGACTACACCGGCTGATATCCTCTCCTGCCAAGGCAGACATGGTGCGGCTCCTAAACTGCGGAACAGCAGACGCCTGCGTCTCCGGTGAATTGATCGCGGCCCGTACTTGGGCATGAGCTTGCTGGGTGCGAAAATGGAAAACCGACAAACGATCTTGGAATATCGCTCTGCCGGAAGCGGTGGGCATCCAGAAATTGGTCTGCAATTTGGGTAATTGTAACCTGACGTCGCTATGATGGCCACATGGTGCGCAACGCCACCCGTGAAGTATAAGGAACGCAAGTGCTGATCTGCCCGACCGAAGGACCCAAGATCACCTCCGATCGCGACGCTGTGGAATTGATCAGCCAAGCGTATCAACAGGGCGCCACCCTGATCGTGATCCCGATAGAACGCCTGGAGCCGGATTTCTTCGAGCTGAAAACGCGAATGGCGGGCGAAGTCCTGCAGAAATTTGTCAACTACCGGCTGCGGGTGGCGATTCTGGGAGACATTTCCGGGTACGTCTCAGAAAGCACCTCGTTGCGCGACTTTGTGTATGAGGCAAACCGCGGGAACCAAATCTGGTTTGTAGCGAGCCTGGAAGAACTCGGCGATCGGCTGAAGCAACCTATGCTGTGATAAAGGATTGAAGAAGAACATCACAGTCGCCATAGACGGCCCGGCCGGAGCGGGCAAGAGTACGGTGGCGCGCCGGATTGCCGCCAAGCTCGGTTTTCTGCACATCGATACTGGGGCGATGTACCGTGCGGTCGCTCTCTGGGCGCGCCGTACCAATACCGCTGTTTCTGACATGCACCGCCTGCAACAGTTGGCGGAAGCAGCCCGCATCGAGTTTGTGGCCGGCCAGCCCACAGTGTTGCTGAACGGCGAGGACGTCACGGACGCGATCCGCACCCCGGAGATTACAGCCGCGGCCTCGGACATTTCCAGAATTCCCGCCGTGCGCCGAGCCCTGGTTGCGAAACAGCGGGAGATGGCCACCGGCACTTCAGTCGTCATGGAGGGCCGCGATATCGGTACGGTGGTCTTTCCCGAAGCCGGCGTGAAGATCTTTCTCGATGCGCACCCCGAAGAACGCGTGGGCCGACGCGCGGCCGAAAAAGATGTGCCTGCACATGTTATCTCGAGGGAGATTCTGGAGCGGGACGAGCGCGATCGCACCCGCGCCGAATCCCCGCTGGTCCAGGCCCCCGACGCGGTCTACGTAGATACCACCGGCCTGTCGATAGACGAAGTGGAGGCTGCCCTGCTGCGCATCATCCGCGAGCGGACCTCCAACGGCAGGGAACGTACACATTGAAAACCATGAACCTTCTTGTAATGAAATTTGGCGGAACCAGCATGGGTTCCGCGGAACGAATGCAGGTGGCCGCCAGTATCTGCCGCCAGCAGAGCAGCCAGCGTCCTGTGGTGGCTGTGGTGTCGGCCATGTCCAAGATCACCGACCTGCTGCTGGACACCCTTCGTCACGCCGAAGCCGGTGACGAGGCCGGCGTGGAAAGCAATCTTGAACGTCTCGCCGCCCGTCACCATTCGACCTGCGACGAACTGCTCAAGGGCGATCGCCGGGCCGCCGCTACCTTGGCGATCGATGCGTTGCTGGCGGACTTTCGCCGCATCGCTTATGGCATCCGCATGCTCGGTGAGCGCCCGCCGCGCTCCGTGGACGAGGCCATCGCCATCGGTGAGCGCCTCTCCTCCATTCTCCTGTCCGAGTACTTAAACTCGCTGCAGATTCCCGCCCAAGCCGTCAACGCCGCTGACGTCATTGTTACGGACGGCCTTTTCGGCAACGCCACGCCCATTCTCGCCGAGACGCGCAAACACGCGCAGGCCATTCTCAAGCCGCTGCTGGAAAGAGGCGTGTTGCCGATCGTCACAGGCTTTAATGGCGCAACCGCGGATGGCCGGCCCACCACGCTTGGCCGGGGCGGCTCCGATTTTTCCGCGTCCATTCTCGCTGCGACGCTCGATGCGGCCGAGCTGTGGATCTGGACCGACGTGGACGGGATCATGAGCGCCGATCCACGGTCCGTTCCCCATGCCCGCGTGCTGGACGAAGTCACGTACAATGAGGCGGCCGAACTCGCCTACAATGGCGCCAAGGTTTTGCACCCGCGCACGCTGGCCCCGCTGATCGAGCGCGGCATTGAAGTGTGGAGCAAAAACAGTTTTCACCTGGAGCATCCGGGCACGCGTATCGCCCCTACCGCCCGCGCCACGCCCGGCCCGCGCGCCGTCACCAGCATGGCCAACGTGGCGCTGATCTCCATGGAGCCCGCGCACGCCGCCATCAGCGGAACGCGCATCATGGCGCGGGCCCTGGACGCGCTCTCTGAAGCCAACGCCGAGGTGCTGGCGTTTTCGAGCTCGAGTTACCGCCAAAGTTTCTGCTTCCTGGTGAGAAACGACGAACTCGCCCGCGCCCTGGAGCGGCTGGAAGCTGACCTGGCGCTGGAACTGCTGCACGGCTACGTCAAGCCCATTGAGGTGGATCAGAACGTCGGACTGCTGGCCGTAGTGGGCGAAGGGATGCGCGGCAGTCCGGGCCTGGCTGGACGCCTGTTCAGCGCCATCTCCGCGCAGAACGTGAACATCATCGCCATCGCCCAGGGATCGAGCGAGCTGACCATCAGCATCGTGGTTCGCCGCGATGGCCTGGACCGCGCCATCAAGGCCGTGCATGAGGAGTGCCGCTAATTGGACAAATTCAACGAACCCCGCCTGGCCCTCAATCGCATCTACACACGCACCGGCGACAAAGGCGAAACCGGCCTCGTAGGCGGCCAGCGCGTCCCAAAAGACGCTTTGCGCATCGATTGCTACGGCACCGTGGATGAGCTGAACGCGTTTATCGGCATGGCGCGTGTTACCGCCATGGAAGCACTGCCCTCACTGGCGGCCATCTTGCTGCGCGTCCAGCACGAGCTGTTCAACCTCGGCTCCATACTGGCAACGCTGCCCGAGGATGTGCATCCCCAGCAGCCGCGGGTCACCTCGGTCGAGATTCAGCAACTGGAGTCCGAGATTGACGCCATGAATGCCGGGCTTGCGCCGCTGCGGTCGTTTGTTCTGCCGGGTGGTTCGCGGATCAACACAGAACTGCATGCCTGCCGCACCGTTTGCCGCCGGGCGGAACGTCTGGCGGTCGCTTTGGCACGGGACGAATCTGTTCCGGCGGAAGCGATCCACTATCTCAACCGCCTCAGCGATGCGCTGTTTGTCTGGAGCCGCTGGGCCAATCAGCAACTAGGCGTCGCGGAGGTGCTGTGGTCTCCCAACGCCGCAGCCTCGGGCAAGGAATAGTGGTACCGGTCCGCCACGGGCGCTGAAGTTTTCTATGTTCTCTGACTGTCGGGTAGCACAGGCTCTCTAGCAGGCTCCAGCCTGTGCATAAATTGAATTCGCGTGAATATCGCAATCATTCCGGCTCCGGCACGAGATTCGTACGGACTGGGTTGCTCTCGATGTACCGAAGGATGTCGTTCCCTCGGCAAGCTTCGTGGAAACTCCTTTGATGAAGTGCGTGATCTTCGGCGCCGCGGGTCTCGGGCCGATAAGCCTGAGCCACGGTTGGCTGCGGCGAAATCATGGCCGTCGCGGACTGAGGCGATGGGAGAGACTCCGTCCGGTAGGATGTGGAGGAAAACTTAGGCCGGGGCGACGGGTTCGCGGCGGCAGCGGATTTCGCGCACGGCATAGATCCTGCGGCCCTGGCTCTCAAAATAAGTCCGCATCAGGACCTCGCCCAGCAGGCCCGTGCTGAACATCATGAGACCGGCCAGAATCAACAACACGGCGAATATGAGCAGGGGGCCGTGGTCGGTAAGCATGCCGTGGCCGGTGAAGAGCTTGTCCACGAGCAGGCCCGCCAAAATCGCACACCCAACGGTAAGGCCCGACAGTCCGATGCGACCGAAGAATTGCATGGGCCGCGTGAAGTATTTCAAGAGGAACCGGATGGTCAGGATGTCGAACATCACATTGAAGGTGCGGCCCAGTCCATAGTGCGAATCGCCCGCGAGTCGCGGCGTATTGCGGATGGGGACTTCCGCGATGCGCGCGCCGTAGAAACTGGCGAGCGCTGGAATGAAGCGGTGGAGTTCGCCGTAAAGGTTGATGTCTTTGAGGATCTCAGCCCGGTAGGCTTTGAAGGTGGTTCCGAAATCGCGCAGGTTGATTCCGGACGCTTTGGCCATGAGCCAGTTAGCAATGCGCGAAGGAATTTTGCGGGTGAGTGCGTTGTCCACGCGGTCTTTGCGCCAGCCGCTGGCAATGTCGTAACCTTCCTCAATTTTCGCCAATAGCGCAGGGATATCTTCCGGATCGTGCTGCAAATCACCATCGAGGGAGACAATCACGCTGCCTTGGGCCTCATCGAAGCCGGCTGAAAGCGCAGCCGTCTGGCCGAAATTCCGGCGCAGGCGGACGACCTTCAGTCGCAAGTCCGTCTCCACCAGATTGGCCAGCAGATCGAAACTGCGGTCAGTGGAGGCGTCGTCGACGAAAATCATTTCATACGGTTTTTTCAGGCCCTCGAGCACGGCCGTCAGCCGGTCGTAGAGCGGGAGAATGGAGGGCTCCTCATTGTGAATCGGAATAACGATGGAGAGCATGGCCGTAGGTTTCAGTTTACAACCAAGAGGCTACCATCATTATGTGGAGGCTCTTTACTGTGATGTCAGTCTGCCGGTGCCGCTGGAGAATTCGTTCACGTACCGGCTGGCGCCCACGCTGCGGCATCGGGTGAAGATTGGCTGCCGGGTGCTGGCGCCGTTTGGACAGCGCAAGCTGAACGGCGTGGTGTTGCGCGTCCACGATGAAGCGCCATTTGGACAGGTGCGCGAGGTACTGCAGCTCCTCGATGAGGAGCCAGTGCTGGACGCCGAGTTGATCGCCCTGGGGCGCTGGATCGCTGCCTATTATTGCGCGCCTCTGGGCGACGTGCTGAGAGGGATGACGCCGCTGACGGGTGAGGTCCGGCGAACCAAGTTGTATACGTTGACCGATGCGGGCCGGGATGCATCGCGCCAGTTGGTGTTCTCGGCGGCGGACGACGATCCGGCCATGCAGGTGATGCGGTTGTTGGAGATGCGGCCGCTGTCGGCCACGGCGCTGATGCGGAAGCTGCCGAAATGCACCACAGTGCTGCGCGGGCTGCAGAAGAAGGGCTTTTTGGAAGTGGAGGACCTGCAGGCAGATCGCGATCCGCTGCGGGCATCGGCGGAGCGGTTGAGGGCTTCGTTTTTGACAAGCGCCTCGCCGGAAATGAAATTGCCCAAGGCGGAGCGGGAATTGCACGCGTATCTGGAACTGCATCCGGGCAGTCACAAGCTGAATGAACTGGGAAAGGTTCTCAAAGACGCCAGTCCGGCGGCGCGGGCGCTGGCGAGGAAAGAATTGATCACGCTGGAGGCCGAGACTGCGCCGTCGTCGTCTTATGTGCCCTACACGCCGCGGCAACTGAATGCTCACCAACAGGCGGCGTTCCAGGAGATCGCGGGAGCGCTGGCAGCGCAACAGTTTTGCACCTTTTTGTTGGAGGGCGTGACGGGGTCGGGCAAGACCGAAGTCTACCTGCAGGCGATTGAAGCGTGCCTGGGGAAGGGGCGCAGCGCTTTGCTGTTGGTTCCGGAGATCGGCCTGACGCCAGCGGTGGCGGGGCAGTTCTTCAGCCGGTTCGGCGATCGAGTGGCGATTCTGCATTCGGCATTTCATGATGCCGAGCGGGCTGAGCAATGGAGGCGCATTCGCTCCGGGCGGGCCAGCGTGGTGGTGGGGACGCGGTCGGGCGTCTTTGCTCCGGTGCAGAACCTGGGACTGGTGATTGTGGATGAAGAACACGACGCCAGTTACAAGCAACAAGAAGCGCCGCGCTATCACGGGCGCGATGTGGCGGTGATGCGCGCTCAGGAACTGAGAGCGGTGGTGGTGCTGGGCTCGGCCACGCCGAGTCTGGAGAGCCGGTACAACGCCGAGAAGGGGAAATACCGGCTGCTGCACTTGCCGGAACGGATCGAGCAGCGGCCGATGCCAGAAGTTACCGTGATCGACATGCGCACCGAGTTTCTGGAGACGCGTAAGAACGCGACGTTTTCCCGGCAGTTGCTGGACAATATTCAAGAGCGGCTGGCCAAAGGCGAGCAGACCATGCTGCTGTTGAACCGGCGTGGATTCTCCAGTTTTGTTGCCTGCCGGGCGTGCGGCGAGCGGGCGCAGTGCATCAATTGTTCGATCACGCTGACGTATCATCGGCGCGATCGCCGCATGCTGTGCCACTACTGCAACTACGCGCAGAAGGTGCCCACGGTGTGCGCCAAGTGCGGCAGCGAACATCTGCAGTTTCTCGGCACGGGGTCGGAGAAAGTGGAGGATGAGCTGCACCAGCATTTTCCGCAAGCGCGCATCGCGCGCATGGATCGCGACACGGTTTCCGGCAAACGGCATTTTGAAACGATCTTGCACGGTTTTCGCGATGGGGACTACGATATCCTGGTCGGCACCCAGATGATCGCCAAAGGGCATGACATCCACAACGTCACGCTGGTGGGAGTTGTCTCCGCGGACATCGGACTGGGGATGCCGGATTTTCGGGCGGCGGAACGGACCTTTCAATTGCTGACGCAGGCGGCTGGGCGTGCCGGCCGCGGCGATCTGCCCGGCATGGTTCTGGTGCAGACCATCAACCCGGATCATTATGCGGTGCGCTTTGCGGCTGCGCAGGACTATCCGGGTTTTTACGAAAAGGAAATACAATTCCGGCGGCTGATGCGCTATCCGCCGTTTAGCGCTCTGGCCAACGTGCTGGTGCGCAGCCCGAACGTGGAAGATGCGCTCAACATGAGCACGGAGATCGGCCGTTTTCTCGATCCAGCGCCTGAGGGCTTGAAGGTGATGGGTCCAGCCGAAGCCGCGGTGGCGAAACTGAAAAGCGAGTTTCGCTATCAGTTGCTGCTGAAAGCGGCCAGCCGCAAGCGGCTGAACGAAGTTCTGCAGAGCGTGCGGGCGTTTGTAGCCGAACGGAAATGGAGCGCGACCGCGCTGATGATCGACGTGGACCCGCTCACTCTATTGTGATCAGTATCGTCGAAAACCTGGTGTGCGGGATGCAGTTCTACGGCTGCGCGCGCCCTACTGCCGAAATATGCGATCTTTCCGATCAATGTTTGATGTATTGCGGACTAAATTATGCGGCTTTTAATGCAGCCGTGTTGCGTGCGCCTGTGGTGGCGCATACGCGAGAGCTGATGCGTTTGATTGAAGAGGCGCGCGAGTTTTATGAGCCGCGGGGAGTGCGTTGGACTTACTGGCTGTGCGAGGATTCGTTGGAGCCGGCTGTGGCGCGGGAGGCGGCTGCGATCTTTCGGCGATATGGGTTGCGAGTGTTGACGGAGGCGCCGGGGATGTACGCGGACTCGCTTGCGCCGGGCGCGCCGTTGGTCGACCTGCGTCCGGTGGTGGATTCGGCGGCGCGTGCGGCGTTCGCGCGAATTATTTCAGCCACGTTCGATATTCCGCAAGCCGTGTGTACGGCGGTTTATGAGAGCGAGCGCGGTTGGAACGGCGGCTTGGACGGCTATGTCGGATATGTCGATGGTAAGCCTGTGACTACCGCGGCGGTGGCGGAAGGTGGCGGAGTGAGCGGGTTTTACTCGGTGGCCACGCTGCCGGCGTATCGCCGCAAAGGTTACGCGGAGGCCACCATGCGGCAGGCGCTGCAAGAGCGCGGTGGAACTAAGACGGTGCTTCAGTCAACGCAGGCGGGGCTGAAGCTGTACGAGAAGATGGGGTACCGGAAGGTGGCGGGGTTTCGCGTGTTTATTGCGTGAAGGAGCGAGTCTAATGTGCGACGGATGGTTTGACGATCTTCATGATTGGTGCGCTAGGCATCACACGACATGCTGGATGAGGACGCAGAATTCCTACGCAATCTCCCCGAGAGCAACGGCTTTACCAAAGACGAGCTAACGGCAAACCGGTTGCATCGGATCGCTCAGAGCCAGCGTGGCCGCCTGTGGGGGTTGGCGCTGGAGCCACTGCGCACTTCCTTGACTGCGTTGCTGGGATGGCTGCTGTTCCTGTTCGTGTTGAAGACTTTTTGTCCTCCGATGCTGTTCGCATTCGCCGAAGTGGCCCTGGGCAAGAGCTTGTATGTGTTGTTTGCCTTCATCACGGTCGGTGTGGTGGTGTCGTTTGTGCTCAACCTGCTGGGCTCCTTCGGAACCGTGCTGACACTAGTCAGGGACGTCCTCCAGGGCGAAGCCGTCTGCCTGGAGGGTCGTGTGAGTACGAGCAGTTTCACGGAAAAGGCGAAAGGACTGGGACAACTTCACAACGAGGATATCGATCAATTCGTGTACGCCATTGGCAACGACTATCTTCGGGTGAGCGAGGATGCGTTCCTGGTTCTACGGCCCTATTCGGGCTCTGTCTTCCGGGTCTATGCGACGCCCCGAAGCTAATTGTTGCTCTCCATCGAGCCCGTCAAGTTGAGGCGAAGCGAGCTTTCGCGAGAGCTCTCACCACGAGTTCGACCGGCGCAATCACACCGCTTCCGCCCGGCCGATTTGAGTTAGTCGCGGCTGTGCTTAAGAGTCCCTCGGCCGTGTTTAAGCCCTTCGATAGGCTGACTCGTAACCGGAATTCGCCCTCCCTTTCCGCCTTCACAAAGAACTTGAATGTTCCCGAATCGCATCTCGGATCAAGGAGGAATTTCTTCTCCTCGCCCTCAACTATCAGATCAGGGGCGTAGATTGACAATTGGTAAATGAGTTCACCTAGAGCCAAAACCGAGTACCTAGCCCGAAAAGGTTCGGATCGCACATCGGCTGACGAACATGAATAGGACCGACGTGGCCTGCTGCTGGTACCCTCGTCTTGAGAAATCTCAAAACGCAGCCCTTCGGAATCGGCCAAGCGAACGAGCGACAGGACCTCTCGGGACTTGCCGACTGGAACTTCATGCGCAACTGCGGCATCGAGTGCCCTTGCCTCAAGAGTGAGGTCCGTTCCATTGGAACCAGGTTGTTCACGCGTTTTTTGGCGATCCTGCGAACTGTCTCCCTGATGCCCTCAGCCACATTCTTGAAGAACTCGTCGCGAGATCTCCAATCTGTTAAAGGGCGCGCATCACGGGGCAGCATTTGTAGGTCCGCAAGCGGCAGCGCCTTGAAGTCTACCGATCGCAGAACGACGGGAATGACAGTGGCCTTACCTTGTGTGTGGAGTTCAAGGCTCGGTTGGCTTCAACGTCATAACAGTAATCTGACTTGACGAAATCGGCGCTGATGAGGAGTAAAATTATGTCCGCAGCTTCAAGATTTTGATCGATCCCTTGCTTCCATTCGTCTCCTGGACCGATTCGACGGTCGTGCCAACTCTTGATCTGGCCAAGTCGTTGCAGTGTGGAGAGGTGTTTCTCCAGCTAATCTCTGAGGAGCTCATCTTTGTGTGAGTAACTGTAGAAGAGAGTGACAGGACTCAACGCCGGAGAAGAACTCGTAGTTTCTCCTTGTGAGAGACCAGGCCCATTCAACTAGCGCCTTGGAGGTCTAGTTCATTCTAGCCTTGTTTGGGCTCCATTTCCGGCCGAGCCCGTGCGCGCCTGACCCTAAGAAGCAGGGGGTACAATACGGGTTTCTCACGCGGCCGCCGCTTTCTCCAACGCTTTTGCCAGGACGAGAACGCCGCGGGCGATGGCTTCGGGGGACGCGTACTCATCCGGCCGGTGACTGTACCCCTTGTGGCACGGGATGAAGAGCATCGCCACCGGAAACAGACGCGACATAAAGAGCGAGTCATGGTAGGCGCGGCTGACCATACGATCGAACGGGAAATCAGCGCAGGCTTTTGTCAGAATGGTGACCAATGCCGGATCGCAAATCGCCGGAGCGTCCTGGTTGAGCGTTTCCGTCTGGACGGTTACGCCGCGGCGCGCGGCGACCGCGCGGCAAGCCTTTTCCAGGGAGCGCACCATGCCGTCGCGGCGCTCGGCGTTCACATCGCGGATGTCGGCTTCCAGGCGAACGCGGCTGGGGATGCTGCTTACCGCGCCGGGGAACACGTCGCACACACCGGTGGTGGCCACGCTGTCGATGGCGCCACTCGATTTGGCGGCTGCTTCCAGCGCGAGCGCAATCTCGGCGGCAGCCAAAAATGCATCGTGCCGGTTGGGCATCAACACCGCGCCCGCATGGCCTCCTTGTCCCTCAATGATCACGCGGACGCTGGCAGGGGCAGCGATGGCGGTCACCACGCCAAGCGGCATGTTGCGTTCCTCGAGCAAGGGGCCTTGTTCAATGTGCAGTTCCAGAAACGCCGAGTAGTAATCCGGCGGCAAGCGCACCGATTCCAATGCGCCGGAAAAGCCAGCTTGGGTCCGAACCGTGTTCAGAGAATTACCGTCTTTATCGCGCAGCGTTTCTCCCGCAGCCGGCGGAAGGCTTCCCGACAGCAGGCGGCTTCCGAGGCAGCCGATCCCGAATCGCGTGGGCTCCTCTGAAGTAAAGAGCAGCAACTCGATGGACCGCCGGGGCCGCACGCCCGCTTCCTGTAACGCACGGATGGCCTCCAGGCCGCCGAGGACTCCGACGGTTCCGTCAAATCGGCCGGAGTGGGGAATCGCGTCGATATGCGAGCCGGTGCCGACGGCGGGCAGTGTCGGATCCGTGCCCACCCAGCGAGCGAACGTATTGCCCACCGCGTCCTCCCGGGGCTCGAGGCCGGCTTGCGTGCATAGGTCTTTGAACCAGGCACGCGCTTGCAGATCCTGGTCGGAGAAAACGATGCGCGTGACCGCGGGGGCGGGCGCGGCGGAGAAACCGGCGAGCGCCGTTAATTCGTTAGTCAGGCGCGCCGAGTTAATGGTGATGTTCATGAGCTAAACACAGTGCCTTAAGTACTTGCGTCCGCTCCCTGCGGTCGCGGCTCGGAATTGGGCCCGTGAGCGATTGTATCCGCAAACACGAATGACGTTGTGTTTAGTTCTGTCCGCAACGCCAGCCGGGTTGCGTGCAGCACGGTTGTGGAGATTGCATTCAGAGGAAACGATACCAGTGACCGCGGGGTACCGGCGCGGCGCAGCAACTGGGGAGATCAGGCGCGCCGAGTTAATGCTGATGTTCATGAGGTAGTTGGATGGCGATTCCAGTCTTTATAGATCAGATATTTCGCCGGTTTCTTACCGAGCGCACCAAACCACTGCGGGCAGTAGGGCGCCATGTAAATGAAGTCGCCGGCTTTCACCGGGTACCAACGGTCGTTGAGACGATAGATGCCTTCGCCTTCCAGCATCAGCAGGCCGTGCTCCATGACGTGAATCTCCACCATGGGAAGCGAAGCGCCGGGCTGAAACGTCATGGTGTTGACGGCAAAATCAAATGCAGTGCCGGCGGGCAGCAAGGTTCTCACTGCGAGGGCGTCGTCGTCCATCAGCGGCTTTGCGTCTACCTTGCGCTCGTCGCCGCAGAAAGCGGTGGGGGGCGCGTCGCCCAGACTGAGGTAGGGCTTTTCGATCACTACGACTTTGGCCGCTTGATCGCTGGTGATCACTTCGGCGCTGCCTTCAGGCAGGTAGGCGTACTGTCCTGGCGTCAGCCAAGTTTCCCGAGTATGAACGGCGCCTTCAAGCACCCAGAGAAATGTTTGGAGCGGCCCAGTGGCAAACCGGCCCTGGGCGCCCATTTCGACTGTGTATTCGGTAAATCCCGCTCCGACGATCGGGCCGACGTGCACGATGGCCGTGGCGTTGAGCATGCCCGGCAACGGCGCGCGGATGAAGGTGTCCGGCGTGAGAAGAAAATGATCGCGCTGGTGGCTGCTACGCGTGAATCCCAGGTTTTGCATGATGCGGTGTTACCAGCTTGCCACGACTCTCACTGACAATTGCGCCGCCGGCAGAGATCAACTCTCCATCGCGGTAAGTCTGCTTTACAGCGCCTCGAAAGTTGCGCCCGACGTAGGGGCTCAGGCGGTGCCGCTGCAAGAGGGAATCGGGATGAAGCGTGAACGAAGCGTTTGTATCCACCAACGCCAGGTCGGCGTGATAGCCCACCTGTATTGCGCCGCGATTGGAGATGCGAAACCGCTGCGCGCTATGTGCGGCGGTCAGTTCCGCCAGCTTCGGCAGTGGCAAGCCTCGCTCCACCAACACGGCCAGCGTAGATTGAATGCCGGCGATGCCTCCCCAGACGGCAAAGAAGTTCTCTTTTTCTTTCATAGGCGGTGGACAGGGGGAATGATCCGATCCGACGATATCCACCTGGCCGCGCTTGACGAAATTCCAGAGGGCGTCGCGCTCGGCAGTGCTCCGCAGCGGAGGGGTGCATTTTAAGATGGCGCCGATGCGCAACAAGTCGTCTTCCGTAAAGAACAAATAGTGAGGACATGTTTCAATGGAAATGTCGGTTCCGCGGGCGCGCGCTTCCAGCGCGGCCGCCATGCCTCGGCCGGAGCTGATATGGACCACGTGCAGCCGGCAGCCGGTCTCGCGAGCGAGCAAGGAGGCGCGCTCAATGGCTTCCACCTCCGCCAACACCGGGCGCGATTCCAGGAACGCCGGGATGTCGCAGCGGCCGAGGGCCGTCAGGCGGTTAGCGAGGGCTTTGGTGATCTCTTCGCTTTCGGCATGAACCGCCACGGGCAAGTCCAAACGGGCCGCTTCGCGCATTCCTTCATAGAGAGTCAGATCGTCCGCTCGCGGAAATTCGGGCAAGCCGGAATCGCAGAGAAACGCCTTGAACCCAACGGCGCCGCAGTCCGCCAGTTCCAGCAGTTGGTCGCGATTACCGGGAACAATGCCGCCCCACAAACCGAAGTTGGTGAGGGAAGAGGACTCCAATACCTTGCGCTTCTCATGGAAGCCCGCGGCGTTGACAGTAACGGGCGACGAGTTGAGCGGCATGTCGAAGAACAACGTACCGCCGCCGGCGGCAAAGGCGCGGCTGCCGGTGTGCGCGGATTCCCAATCGGCGCGGCCGGGGTCGTTGAAGTGCACGTGGACGTCAATCAAGCCGGGCAGAATGGTCAGACCGGTGGCGTCCACTTCGTTTTTTGCGCCGCTGAGTTCGGGTCCGATAGCGGAAATCAGGCCGTCGTCAATCGCGATGTCAGCCGCGATGACGCTTTGGCCGATCACGACTTGGCCGTTGCGAATCAAGAGGTCCGTCATGCGAGTGACTCGACAAAAGCAACGCCGGCTTGGAAACCCGCCTTCGGGCGGGTAAACAACTGGCCGCGGGTTGATAATCTGCCCCACCTGAAGTTTGTCATGCCAGCCCCTCGATAAATGCTACTCCGGCTTGGAGCACCGCCACCACGTCAGAGACCAGCACTGATTCTTCCGGATGATGACTGATGCCGCCAGGGCTGCGCAGAAAGAGCATGGCGGCCGGGCAGGACGGGGCCACGATCATCGCGTCGTGACCGGCGCCGCTGGCCATGCAGTGCACCGGATATCCAGCGCGCTGAACAGCGGCGGCGAGTTGCTTTATCAAGTTGGCGTTCATGGGCACGGCTGGTTGATCGAGATAAGGTTCGCAGCGAAAGTGAATGCCGCGGCGCGCGCACAGGTTGGAAGCGCTGGCCAGCAACGTATCCACGGCCAGCTTTCGTACTCTGTCGGAGGCGTGGCGCACGTCCAGCGTCAATCGCACTAAGCCCGGAATCACATTGGCCGCGCCGGGTTCCACTTCCATCTTGCCAACGGTGGCCACCAATCCGGGCTGCTCCCGCATTTGACCTTCAACCAGCGCGATCCATTCCGCCGCGGCGGCCAGCGCATCGTGACGCAGGTGGGCGGGAGTGGTTCCGGCGTGGTTGGCCTTGCCTTCAAGCGTGATCCGCAGACGGCTCTGGCCGACGATGCTCTCGACAACTCCGAGCGGCAAGCCGAGGCTCTCCAGGATAGGTCCTTGCTCGACGTGAAATTCCAGATATGCGAACGAGCCGGCATCCATTCGCGCCGCGGGCAAATCGGCCGGGCTCAGGCCGAAGGCGGCGATAGCTTCGGCGATGGCGGGCTGCATTGTCAAGCTGCCACACAGGGCTTTGCTGCCGATGAAAGGCTCACCAAAGCGTACGCCTTCTTCCTCAGAGAAGCCAATCACCTCGATGGCGAACGGCAGCGGGCGGTCCCCCAACGACTCCACCAGCGCCACACCCAGAACCACGCCGAGCACACCGTCAAACGCGCCCGCGTTGGGTACAGTATCGAGATGGGAAGCAATCAAGAGGCGCCGCTTTGCGGCACCACGCACCCCACGGAGATTTCCCGAGGCATCGACGGACACGGTCATGTCGGCCTGCCGCATCCAATCACTCAGCACGCGGTGCACGTCGTGCATGGGAGGAGACAAGTAGGTCCGCGTTGTGCGCTCCGGTTCTTCTGAAAACTGCGCCAGTTGGCGGCAGCAGGAGATCACTTTTTCCGCCAACGTCCTCATGAGCCTCGATAAGTGCTGTAGCCGTGCGGCGCCAACAACATCGGCACATGGTAATTACCTCGCTCATCGGACACCACAAAACTGATGCTGATCATTTCAAAGAATGCGGGCTGCGGGAGATAGTCGCCTACACGAAACTGCAGCTCATACCCTCCGGTGGGGATCGTGTCTCCCTGAAGCAGCGGATGGTCGGTGCGGCCATCGGCGTTGGTTTTGGTCACACACAACATTTCCAGTCCACGAAAAAGTTGAACCACCACACCTTCAGCCGGTACGCCGCGCGAGATATCCAGAATGTGGGTCGAGATGCGCGCCATATTACCTCTTCAGCGATAACGCCAGACAGCCAAAGGGCGGCCGCGAGTCGGTGTACACGCCCATCTCGTCACCCTGCTCGACTATAGTGTCCCAGGTTCGATTGTTCGCCTCCAGGTTTACGGCGGCGATGGCGGGAATCTCATCCAGCATGCGAGAGCCGATTTTGTGGATGATCTGTTGAATGCTTCCAGACACAAAGTTGTGAAAGACGTCGAACACCAGCTTGCGCACCTGCCACGTAACCGCGCCTGCGCTGAAAAAGGATTTATGGTCGATGTAGTTCCAATCCAGGTCGAGCCACAT
>Ga0075015_100000253_pt1 | contig 17451 bp, 15 predicted proteins | sample AleBraG_ABR_2013_FD_71476 | JGI IMG/M metagenome (GOLD analysis project Ga0075015, IMG submission 71476) | Freshwater sediment microbial communities in response to fracking from Pennsylvania, USA - Alex Branch Run_MetaG_ABR_2013 | ecosystem: Environmental > Aquatic > Freshwater > Creek >...
TTGCCGGTGAAGATCGACTGCGCGGATTCGGCGAGCACTCCGGCGGCTTCGAGTTCGGTGAGCGATGCGCGGAAGATGCGCTCGACACCGCTAAAGTAATCGACGAGTTTGCGCGAGCGCGTGGGGCCCAGGCCGGGGGTGAGTGTGAGGGCCAGCCAGCGAAGGGTTGACGAATCCGCAGAAGCGGCAGTCGAGGTGGCGGGCGCAGACAAGATTTTGTCCCTGCGCCGACTGTAGCCAGCGCCAGTCGGCCGGTCAAGGAACGCCGCCGTCTACTTTGGTAGAATCGCTGTGAAACAGCATGCGCCGCCTGCGAATTTCGGCCATCTCCTACCTGAACACAGCGCCCCTGATGTGGGACTTCGAGCATGGTCCCGCGGGCGCTGACTTCGACATTTCCTATACCCTTCCGTCGGGCTGCGCGGCCGCGCTGCGCGAGGGAACAGCTGATATCGGCATCATTCCGGCTGCAGCCTACGCGAGCATTCCGGGACTGGTAATTCTACCGGGCGTAGCGATTGCGGCGCAGAATGCGGTGCGCTCGATTCTGCTGGTGAGCCGCAAGCCGATTGAGGAAGTGCGGTCGGTGGCGATGGATACGTCATCGACGACCTCCGTCGCGCTGTGCCGGGTGCTGCTCGAGCGCTGGCTGGGAGGACGTCGCGAGTATCTTCCGATGGCGCCCGATCTCGACGCGATGCTGGAGAGGTGTGATGCGGGATTGATCATCGGCGACCCCGCGCTGCTAGTGGATCGTACGCGGTATTACACGCTGGACCTGGCGGAGGAGTGGCGGAAGCAGACGGGGAAACCGTTCGTTTTTGCTTTTTGGGCGGTGCGGGAGCAGGCGCTGCGGGAATTGGCTCCGGGAGCGGATCTGGCAGCGGTGTTTCAGCGGTCGCGCGATCATGGGCTCACGCTCGGGAATCTCGCGAAGATTTGTAAGGAATGGTCGGCGCGGCTGGGGCTGAGCGAAGCGGATGTGCGCGGCTACCTGACCGAGAACATCTATTATTCGCTCGATTCCGGCTGCCTTAAGGGATTGGAGCTTTATTACCGCTATGCCGCTGAATGTGGCGCTCTGCCTGCGGCTCCGGAACTCAGGTTCCTCACGCCTGCGGGCGAGGGCGCGCATTTGGCCGGGTCGCGGCGGGGGCGGTAGAATTGTCACAACGACCTGTGACGCCATGTCTCTGACCAAGCAGCAAGCTCTCGAGCTGTTCCGCTCCGACGACCTGATCGGCATCGGCATGGAAGCCGACGCCCTGCGGCGCAAGCTGCATCCGGAGGGCGTGGCCACCTACGTCATTGACCGCAACATTAATTACACGAACTTCTGCACCGAGTACTGCACGTTCTGTGCTTTCTACCGGCCGCTGAAGGGGCCAGCGTCGAAAGAGGGCTACATCCTCGATTTCGACACGATCTACGCCAAGATTGCGGAAACGGTCGAACTGGGTGGCACGGGCGTGCTCATGCAGGGCGGCCTGCATCCTGACCTGAAGATTGACTGGCATGAGCGGATGCTGAGCGGCATCAAGCAGCGCTTCCCGAGAATTCACCTGCACTGCTATTCGGCGTCGGAGATTCTCGCGATTGCGGAGTACAGCAGCCTGAATGTACGCGACACGATCGTGCGGCTGCGCGATGCGGGGCTCGATTCGATCCCCGGCGGCGGCGCTGAGATTCTCGACGACGAGGTGCGGCATCGCATTGCGCGGCTCAAGTGCCTGACCGAAGACTGGTTGCTGGTGCATCGTACCGCGCACCAGTTGGGTATGCGCACGACCGGCACCATGATGTTCGGCGTGGGCGAAACCTACGAGCACCGCGTCAACCACTTCCAGCGGCTTTACGACCTGCAGGAGGAGACGGGCGGCTTCACCGCGTTTATTCCGTGGACGTTCCAGCCCGGGAACACTGCTCTCGGCGGGCGCAAGTGGGACGAAGCGACAGCGGTCGAGTACCTGAAGACGCTGGCGATTTCGCGCCTCTATCTTTCGAACTTCAAGAACGTGCAGGCAAGCTGGGTAACGCAGGGACTGAAAGTCTGCCAGGTGGGACTGCGTTTCGGCGGTAACGACGTGGGCTCGGTCATGCTGGAAGAAAATGTCGTGAAGGCGGCGGGAGTCTCGAACTGCACCACAGAAGAAGAACTGCGCCGCATCATTCGCGATGCCGGGTTCCGGCCGGCGCAGAGGGATACGCTGTACCGGACGTACCTCCTGAACTAAGCCCCACGCCATGGTAGGCGGTCACCGTCAGGTACAATACTGTGCTGGCACCGCTCGCCGCCCGGGCTGTGCGCCTGACCGAGGTTATCCGCCCTGATTGTCACCTACTCCATGTTTGCACTGATGCTGGCCGCACCTCGCGGCATTGGGCATTACATCCGCCAGCATTTTCTCGACAAGACTTTCCTCGGCCTCTACCAGATCAACGCCTTCGACCTCGGGCTGCTGATTCCCTACTTCGTGGTGCTCATCATCCTGGCGACGTACGGCGCGCATCGCTACTGGATGGTCTATCTCTACTACAAGAACCGCAAGAACAAGACGACCGAACCGACTGGCCACTTCGACGAACTGCCGCGGGTCACGGTGCAACTACCGATTTTTAACGAACAGTTCGTCGTCGAGCGCCTGCTCGACACCGTCTGCAAGATCGACTATCCCAAAGACAAGCTCGACATCCAGCTGCTCGATGACTCAACCGACGAAACGGTCGAGGTGGCGCGGGCACTGATGGAGCGGTACGCGTCGCTGGGGTATCCGGTGACCTATCACCATCGCGAGAATCGTGCCGGCTACAAGGCTGGCGCGCTCGATGCCGGGTTGAAAGAGTCGAAGGGCGAGTTTGTCGCGATTTTTGACGCCGACTTCACGCCGCCGGAAGACTTCCTGATGAAGACGATCCACCATTTCTCCGACCCGAAGATCGGCATGGTGCAGACGCGCTGGACGCACATCAATCGCAACTATTCGTTTCTGACCGAGGTCGAGGCCATCCTGCTCGACGGGCATTTTGTGCTCGAGCATTCGGGGCGGGCGCGCAGCGGCGTGTTCTTCAATTTCAATGGCACGGCAGGCATGTGGCGGCGGCAGGCCATTGACGAGGCGGGCGGCTGGGAGCACGACACGCTCACCGAAGACACCGATCTTTCTTACCGCGCCCAGCTCAAGGGCTGGAAGTTTCTCTACCTGCAGGACGTGGAGTGTCCGGCGGAGCTGCCGGTGGAGATGACGGCTTTCAAGACTCAACAGGCGCGCTGGGCCAAGGGCCTGATTCAGGTGGGGAAAAAGATTCTGCCGCGCGTGATGCGCAGCGATATTCCGTTCCACAACAAGGCCGAGGCGTGGTTCCACCTGACGGCCAACCTGAGCTACCCGCTCATGATTGTGCTTTCGGTGCTGCTGCTGCCGGCCATGATCATCCGCTTCTACCAGGGCTGGTTCCAGATGCTGTACATCGATTTCCCACTGTTCATGGCGTCGACGTTTTCGGTGTCGAGCTTCTACCTGGTTTCGCAGAAGGAACTGTTTCCACGGTCGTGGCCGCGGACGTTCTTATACCTGCCCTTCTTGATGGCGCTGGGCATCGGGCTGACGGTGACGAATACGCGCGCGGTGTTGGAAGCGCTGGTCGGGAAGCAGTCAGCGTTCGCGCGTACGCCGAAGTACCGGGTGGAGTCGAAGGCGGACAAAGTACGAACCGCAAAGTACCGCAAGCGCCTGGGCATTGTACCGTGGATTGAGCTCCTCATTGGCTGCTACTTCGCCTGGACCGTCTACTATGCCGTGGTCAATGAAAATTACTTCACCGTCCCGTTCTTGATTCTGTTCGTCGTGGGGTATTGGTACACCGGGCTGATGTCGTTGCTGCAAGGGCGGTTCAGCGGCCTTGGAATGCGGGCGGGTGAGGGGCATACCAAGCCTTATGCGGTCGGCGTTTAGCCGAGCCTTATCAGCTGTCTGCAACTTTTTCACTGGTCACACATCCTACACTTGGGCCTCCCTGGGTTTGACCAATGCTTTCGTTCAAGAAAGGTTCTGCGGTGAAAAAGTTCTGTTGGTTGACCGCTCTTTTGCTGGCTCTCCCCCTGTCTGCCCTAGCAGCAGAGAATCTGCACTTGAACCAGCACCTCGATTACTCCAGCGACAGCCACGACGGGCCGCTCATCACCGGCGACAAGATGCAAGATGGCGCGGTGGCAGGCAAGCCGAATTACGTCATCATGTACGGCGAGGGCTGCTACAACTCAAAGCGGCAGGCACGGCGAACAGTTTCGCTGTACGAGAAATATAAGGGGCGGGTGAACTTTGTGGTCATTGATCTCGATGAACACCGTAGCCGCGAGCAGAGTGACCTAGAGCGCAAGTATTACCGCAGCTCGATTCCTCACGTTGTGATTCTCGACGCCAAGGGCAACCCGGCATATAGCCAGGCCGGGGAAGTGGATGAGTCCGTGGTTTCGGGTCTACTGGACAAGCTCTTGCAATGAGTTGTCACTAGCCAGGCCGAATCGGAGCCGCGGGCAGGTTGCATAGGTCCTTCGCTGCGCTCACGATGAAGATCCAAGAAGGGTCGCCTTTCTCGGGCTGCAGATCGTGCTGGCGCTCCGTGGGCATCCCGTTCATTCCTCACACTCCCCAGTGAACTACGTCACAGGCAGGCGAGACATCTTCCAAGTCTAATGAAATAGGCTGGTAACGGCTTTGCCGTGCCGGTTCGCACTTCCGCAGGAGGCCGCACGCATGGACGCGACACGTCCCAAACCAACCCCAAAAGCTCCCCGTCAGGAACCACCTTTGCTGGAGATGGACAAGCGCACCACCACCGGTCTTGAAGTCACGCAAAATCTGAGCCCGGAACAGCAGGCGGTGGAAGTGTTGCGCTGCCTGAACTGCAAGGATGCGCCCTGCGTCGACGCTTGCCCCCTGCACATCGATATCAAGTCGTTCATCGGGCACATGGTGGGTGGGGATGTCAAAGGGGCGTTTGACAAGATTTCAGAGCAGAATCCGTTCCCGGGCGTTTGCGGACGCGTGTGCCAGCATGAGCTGTTCTGCGAGAGCGCTTGCCTGCTGGGCAAGAAGCTGAAGCCGGTGGCAATTGGTGCGCTCGAGCGCTTCGCGGCGGACTACAACCGGACGTTCTCGGCAGCGGACCCGGGAGCGTTTCCGAAGCCGACTGGACCGAAAGTGGCGCTGGTGGGCAGCGGCCCGGCTTCGCTGATTGCATCCTTTGACCTGGTAAAGAAGAACTATCGCGTCAAGGTTTTCGAAGCCTTGCATAGCCTGGGAGGCGTGCTGGCCTATGGCATTCCGCCTTTTCGTTTGCCGCGCGAGATTCTGCTCGGCGAACTGGGCCGGCTGCGCAGCATGGGAGTGGAATTCGAAACAGACGTGATCGTGGGCAAGACGGTGACGGTGGACGAGCTGTTCCAGAAAGAAGGATTCGAAGCCATCTTCGTCGGGACGGGCGCGGGCTTGCCGTGGTTCATGGGCATTCCGGGCGAGAGTCTGATTGGCGTTTACACGGCCAACGAATTCCTCACGCGCATCAACCTGATGCATGCCTACGACAAAACGGTGGACACTCCGGTGCGGGTTGGCAAACGCACGATTGTGGTCGGCGGCGGCAACTCGGCCATGGATGCGGCGCGCTGGGCCAAGCGCATGGGCAGTGAGAGCATCATCCTGTTCCGCCGCGGGCGGGCGGAGATGAAAGCGCGTGTGGAGGAAATTGAGCACGCGGAAGGTGAGGGCGTGAAGTTCGAGTTTCTGGCGGCGCCGGTGCGCATTTTCGGCGACGAGAAGGGTTACGTAAAGGAAGTCGAATGCATCCGTATGAAGCTGGGTGAGCCGGATGAGTCGGGCCGTCCGTCGCCGATTCCGATGGAAGGGTCGGAGTTCCGCCTCCCGGTGGATACGATCGTAGAAGCCATTGGGCAAGGTCCGAACCCGACGTTGCAGCGAGCCACGCCACAGCTCATCACAAATCGCGGCAAAATCAAGGTGGATGAATTCGGCAAGACCAGCCTGGATGCGGTTTACGCCGGTGGCGACGTGGTGCGGGGCGGTTCGACCGTCATTCTGGCCATGCACGACGGGCGCATCGCGGCGGAAGCCATCCACAAGGCCTTGAGCACGAAAGAAAGCCACCCCGAGGCGCCAGCTGAAGTTGTCGAGACGCATCGCATTCTCGCCCGGCGGCAGCTCACTCCCGACACAGTGCAGCTTGAAATTGAAGCAGCACGGGTAGTCGAGCACTGGAAACCGGGACAGTTCGTCATCCTGCGACCGAAGGCGGACAGCGAGCGCATTCCGCTGACGCTGGTGGGAGGGTATCCCGAGCGCAAGAGCATCGTTCTCGTGGTGCAGGTGATCGGTAAGACGACTAAGGTACTCGCCGCATTGAAAGAAGGCGATGCTGTCGCAGATTTGATCGGACCGCTCGGGGAAGCGGCGACCATCGAGAAACTGGGCCACGTGCTTTGCGTGGCCGGCGGCGTCGGAGTTGCGGAATTGCTTCCCGTGGCGCGGGCGTTTCGCGAGGCCGGGAACCGCGTAACTGCTTTATGCGGAGCACGCAATAAAGACCTGATTATTCTCGATGAAGAATTGCGCGGCGCTTGCGACGAAGTCCAGTGGGCTACGGACGACGGTTCGAACGGTTTCCGCGGCACGGTGGTGGACCTGATGCGCAAGTGGTATACCGGCAATGGCCTGCACGCCTCGCACGTCATCGGCCCGATCCCGATGATGAAAGCGGCAGCGAATCTCACGAAGGAATGGGGCGTCAAGACCTTTGCCAGCCTGAATCCCATCATGATCGATGGAACCGGCATGTGCGGAGGCTGCCGGGTCAATGTCGGCGGGAAAGTGCGGTTTGCCTGCGTGGAGGGACCCGAGTTCGACGCGCACCAGGTGGATTTCGACGAACTGACGAGGCGCAACCAGGCCTATCGCGACCATGAAAGGCATGCGCTCGAGGACCATCTCTGCCGCATTGGGCTTGAACCGGCCAGCGTGCGTTAAACAGCGCTCTTCCCGTGCGGGATGCCGCCGTCCGAGTGTCGGAACGGCGCCGCTTGATTCAATACCGCCAAGGAGTAGAATGCTTCCCGCAGTATCTTTGAGGAGGATGTCATGTCCCGTTCCCGCTGGCTACTGCTTCCCCTGCTTTTTCTCGCACTCATCACTTCCCTTTTGAGCTGTGGCGGTTCCCGCCATGATACCGACGAGAAGTATTACCTCATCTCGGCCAATATCCAGGTTCCCTACTGGAAGGCTGCCGGAGCGGGCTTCATGCAGGCAGCGGAACAGATGAAGGTCAAGGCGGAGTTTACCGGGCCGGACGGCTATGATCCAAAAGAGGAACAAGCTGCGCTGCGCAAAGCGATTGCCGCCAAACCAGCCGGCATCCTGGTGTCGACCGCTGATGCTGCCTTGATGAAGGCGGATATCGACTCCGCCATCGCGGCCGGAATCCCGGTGATCACCATCGATTCCGATGCGCCGGGCAGCAAACGGCTGTTCTTCATCGGCACCAACAATTATGGCGCTGGGGTGACCGGCGGCAAAAGAGTGGCCGAGGAACTTCATGGCAAGGGCAACGTGGTCGTGTTCTCCTACGGACAGGCTAACCTGGAGGAGCGGCTACGCGGCTACCGCGACGCCTTCGTGGACCATCCGCAAATCAAGATCACGCGTGTAGTCGACATCAAGGGCGACCCCCGCGTGGCCTTCGACACCGCGACCGAAATCGTCGGCAAAGAGAAAGACAAGGTCGACGCATTCGTGTGCGTTGAGGCGCAGGCCGGCAAGGAAGTGGCAACCGTGCTCAACTCTGAAGGAATCAAGGGCAAGGTGCTGGTTGCCATGGACACGGATCCCGACACGCTGGATTGGATTCAGAAAGGCGTGATCGCTGCCACCATCTCGCAAAAGCCTTACACCATGGCCTATTTGGGCTTGCAGATGCTGGATGATCTGCATCACAACAAGCTAGCGAACATGGACCGCGACTGGGCAACGGACAGTTTCGCGCCGATCCCGGCCTTTGTTGACACCGGGTCGTCTCTGATTGACAAGGGGAACGTGCAGGCATTCATTCAGTCAAAACAGTCGGCGACGGGAAGCGCGCGCTAAGCGCAGAGTTCGCTCACAATCACACGAAGAGGGCCGGAATTCCCGGCCCCTTCTTTTGCTCGTGGGTTACAATCTTGCGCCATGCGGAAATTCCTTCTTGCACTGTGCCTGCTATCGTCTTCCTTCGCTTTTGGTCTCGAACGTCAATCCAACGCAGACTATCGCGCCCGCCGGGAGGCGCTGGCCAAGAAGCTCGATGGCGGCGTGGCGCTGATTCTTGCTGCGGTTGAGGCGGATGGTCCCAATGCAATCTACGGCTTCCGGCAGAGCGACAACTTTTATTACCTGACAGGGGTCACTGAGCCGGGCGCCGCAGTTCTCATCGCGGCGGCGGCCGAAGCTAAGGACGACACCCCAGCGCGCTCTTACCGCGAGATTCTCTTCCTGCCCAATCGCGACCTCGTGCAGGAGAAATGGACGGGACCGAAGCTTGGCGCCGACACCAGCGGTGTGCAGCAATCCACCGGCTTTAGCGAAGTTTCAGCTCTTTCAAAACTGGATGAAGAGCTGCCGCATTTTCTGGCACGGGGCATCAAGGTCTATACCGAGCTTCCCGATGCAAGCAACGGCACGTCGCCGACGGCTCTCGAATGGCTGCGACGCACAAACGCGCTGCCCGGCCGCATCGCGGTGGAGGACGCCAGACGGCTGCTCGCTTCCCTGCGCACGTTCAAAGACGCCGGCGAAGTCGCGCTGATTCGCAAAGCGACCGACGCCTCTGCCGCAGCACACCGCGCAGCGATTGGTGCCATGAAAGCTGGCATGAACGAGCGCGAGATCTCCGCCGTCCTGCAGTACGAATGGGACAGGCGCGGCTGCGAGCGTCCCGCTTATTCGCCGATCGTCGGATCGGGCTTTAATTCAACCGTGCTGCATTATTCGGCAGATTCCGCCACCATCCAGGCGGGCGATGTTGTGGTAATCGACGCTGCCGGCGAATATTCAATGTACGCCAGCGACATCACCCGCACCTTGCCGGCTTCGGGCAAGTTCACGCCGCGCCAGCGTGAAATTTACGACATCGTGCTGGGCGCGCAGCAGGCGGCGATCGACGCTTTCCAGGTAGGCAAGTCCATGATCGGACCGGAAAGGGGCGAGAACTCGCTCTACAAGGCGGCTAAGGACTACATCAACACCCACGGCAAAGACCTACACGGCAAACCGCTCGGGGATTACTTCATTCATGGACTCTCGCACTGGGTCGGCCTCAACGTGCACGATGAGGGAGACTACGCTCTGCCGTTGAGTCCGGGAATGGTGTTTACGATCGAGCCTGGAATCTACATTCCGGAAGAAAAGTTGGGCGTCCGCATCGAAGATATGTTTTACGTGGATGCGAATGGAAAACTGGTTCGCCTATCAGAAGGCCTACCGCGCACGGCGGACGAGGTGGAAAAGGCGATGGCAGCAAAGTAGTCGCTTTACTTTTCCGCCAGTCGTTGTTTCATCCATTCCAGAATCGCGGGCAGGAGAGGATCATAAAATTTCCCGCCGACCGTGAAGAGATGATCCATGCCATCGACAATGTAGTTGCTGGCTCTGCCAGGGTGCGCGCGGTTCACCGTTTCAGAAATGGCATCGCTGTCGGCGCGGCTCATGATGGTGTCGCCAGTGCCATAAACAACCAGCACCGGAGCATCCACGTTCTGCCACAACTGGCCGAGGTTCAAAGCCTGTAGCTGCTGGTAAAAGGCAGCCGGTCGCCCATACTGCCCGTCAGGCGCGTCGTACCACAGACTCTTCCATTCTGGATGCTTCTCCAGAACCTCGCCGGGCGTCATTCCCTGGATAAGGTACAAGTCATAAAATTGCGTGAACACCTTTACCGCGTCGTTGACTTCTGCCGGTGTCTTGCCTGCTGTTGGCTTCTGCCGGTGTCTTGCCTGCTGCGGTAAGCCGCCGCCGTTCGTTCTCGAGCATATGCTCGTACCAGGTGCGTCCCCAGGTACTCGACGGAATGTAACCACGTACCCGGCTGCCCTGCACCACGAGCGGTGAAAAACCACCTCCGTTACTCATCCCGAGAACGAAAACGCGGCCGGCATCGATGAATTCATATTTGCTGAGCGACGCAAAGGCCGCACGCCATCCTTCAAGCTCACTTTTGAAGTCAGCCTTACCGCAAGTGCCTTGGCTCTCGCCGACACCGGGTTTATCCATGCGCACGGTCACATAGCCAGACTGGTCGATCAGCCGCCGAAGAAGCGCTCCGAAACCATCGCTTTCGCCATCGGGATACTCCATGCTGTCGCAGCTCAGCCAGCCAACAAAGAAAATTGCCGGTACTCTACCGGCGGCGTTCTTGGGGCGAGTAATGAAGGTACGCAGCTTCTCGCCCCGGCTGTTCGTGACCCAGTCGTAGAGGACATCTGCGTTCTGAAACTGTTCGCGCTTGGGCGCGCTCTGGGCAACAGCTGTAAGCGTGAGGGCAAAGGCAACCACACAGCGCAACAGAGTCATAAGAACCATCCCCTTGGCAGATGGCGGTATAGACGGAGCAGGCCGATGAAGGTCACCTGTCCGGGAAAGGCGGAACCGCCGACCGGGCATCTTCCACAGTCAGCTTTTGGTATGCTACTCAGTCATGCGGATGTTGTGGCTGTTTGGGGTCCTGGGAGTCAGTCTCGTAGTGGCAGCGCTCGCGCTCCTGGCCATGTATTTGCGGGTGCGCAAGCACATGCGTTCGGCCCCCGCTCTTGAGGACGGCAAAACCGAGCAGCCAAATCTGCTTCAACAGGAGAAATAGATCACTATGGCGAGGGCAGCCGTTTCCGGTTTTGAGAACGTACCAAGCAGACCCCTGGCGTGGCCGGCCCAGCTTGGGATTGTCATTGGCGCCAGCCTGTTCGTCGCGCTCTGCGCCCGCGTCACAGTGCCCCTGCCCTTCACTCCGGTCCCGCTGACGTTGCAGAATCTGGGAGTGCTGCTGGTAGGCATGATGCTCGGCAGCCGTCGCGGCGCAGCGGCGCTCGCGCTTTACCTGGCGGAAGGCGCCATAGGCCTGCCGGTCTTCAACCCGGCTGGACCGGGCGGCATCGCCCAGATCCTGGGCCCGACGGGCGGATATCTGATCGCCTATCCTCTGGTGGCGTTCGTGGCTGGCTGGATCACGGAACGCGGCACTCGGACATTTCTGCGCGCTGTCCTTGCCGGTATCACGTCAGAAGCAGTTCTGTTTGCCGGCGGACTCAGCTGGTTGGCGATTCTGACGCACTCGATTTCTACGGCTGTACGCTTCGGCTTGTACTGGTTCATTTTTGCGGAAGTGATCAAGGTTTTGCTGGCCGCCGGCATCAGCACGCAGCTGCGCCGTGGCGTCCGCGTTGTGTAGTAATCGGAGTATGCAACCTGCGTTGTTTCCCACATCCTGGCTGACCAGAAAACCGACCATCCCCGGCGATTGACGATTCTCCATGTTTCCAGAAAGAAGCGAATGACTGACAGCGCCACCTCTCAAACTCGCGAAATCACAATCGCGCACAGCCCCGACTCCGACGACGCCTTCATGTTTTATGGTCTGGCCACCAACAAGGTTCGCGTCCCGGGCTTGCGCTTCACGCACACGCTGAGTGACATCGAAACCCTCAATCGCAAGGCGATGGAGGGCGTCTATGATGTGACGGCGATTTCCTTCCACGCCTATCCCTACATTCAGGACAAGTACGCCCTGCTGGCCAGCGGAGGCAGCGTGGGCGAAGGTTATGGCCCCATGATCGTGTCGCGCCATGCTTTCAGCATGGACGACATCAAGACTAAGAAAATTGCGGTGCCGGGGAAAATGACTACTGCCTATCTCGCCTTGCAACTGTTCGCGCCCGGCATCGAGACAGAGGTTGTGCCCTTTGACCAGATCATTCCGCGAATCACCGAAGGACAATTCGAAGCTGGCCTGATCATTCACGAGGGCCAGCTCACCTACGATCGCTCTGGCCTGCAGCGCATTGTGGACCTGGGCCGCTGGTGGCAGCAGGTAACTGGATTGCCCCTGCCCCTGGGCGGCAACGCCATCCGTCGCGCACTCGGCCCAGCGCTGATGAGTAGCGTCGGGAATGCGTTGAAAGAAAGCATTCAATATGCTCTCGACCACCGCGAAGAGGCCCTGTCTTACGCCATGCAGTTTGCGCGAGACCTGGATTCATCGCTGGCTGACAAGTTTGTCGGAATGTATGTGAATGAACGAACCATCGACTACGGCCCCGACGGCCGCGAAGCGGTACGCCGCCTGCTCGCCATGGGACATAGTGCAGGCATCATTCCGCAGCAGGCGCAGGTGGATTTCGTGGATTAGTTCGTCGCTGCGTGCTGATGAAGGCTCCGTTTTGCCGGAAGGCCATTGCCCGACCAAACTCGCCCCTTAACGCACACCCTCTTTGAACGAAAACACCGGGTCGATGTCCACCGGGATGTCAGCCGTCTTCTGCAGCGATTCCTTCAATTCCTCGGGCATGGCATCGTACTTGGCAAACCATTTTTCGGCGCGCGCCCGATCGCCCGTGGCTTCTGTCTCCAGCAACTCCTTGGCTAGGGCGGCAATCGCGTCGGGCATTTTGTCCAGATTCAAGGCGTAACGCCCCGCGGCATCTCTAGCAACGGCGCCGCACTCACTTAGAAAGTTGAACTCCATCATTTCTGCGCGTCCGTGCGCTTCGCCGACGCCAAAGCGCACGGTACGAAAGATATCGGCGATGTACGACGCGTAGTACTCCTCCATTTTCTCTTTTGGGAGGACATCGTGATCCACCAGCCACTTCAGGGCATACATGCCAACCGCATCCGCCTTGGCTTCTTCGAGTCCGCTGAAAGCAGGTCCGATCGCTTCCCGAATGTCCTTCTTTCCTTCTGCCGTCCGCGCAAAGGCGGGACCAAGGCCGTGGCAGATTTCATGCATGATGGTCCCAACGAGATAGCCTTCCGCGGATGCTTTCGCCGCCTGATCCTCGCGCATCACTCTGCGGGCCAACGGAATAATCACGTATTTCACGCGGGCCTCCATGAAGTTGCGGAAGAAGATCTTCTTGCTTCCTTTCTGCTCGTGAATGCGGGGATCGTTCGGCAGATTGTCGGCCACGGCCTGGTAGCCGTGACGCAGGTCGCCCGAGCGATAAGGCGCGTCCATCACCTCCATGGGCGTCTCGAGCCCTCGCTTGGAGGGCCGATCGGCGGCATCGAGCGGCAGCGCATCCTGAATGTCAGGAACGTATTTCTGGAACAGCGCCAGCTTCTTGCTCTCCTTGTCGTTGCGGATGAGGACTGCCCCGCCGAACGAACCCTTCACACCCAGGAGACCGTCAATGTAGGTTTCATAGGGTGCGAAAATAATGTCGAACTTCGGATCCTTCAGGTCCATCCAAGCCAAGTCGCTCGCGAAATAGTCGTCACTGAGCAGCGCGTCGGCACGCAGGCGCAGGAACTTGGCGAAAGCCTTGTCATCGCTCAAACGCGCCGCGGCGCGCAGAGACTTGGCAGCCGACTCAAGGAACGGGCGGTAGGCAAGGTGGTACGGCACCGCCTCCAGAGCATTCCCCTTCCAGCGGACAACGGTCGTGGGACTGTAAATGGCGGCCTTCTGCTCGGGATGATCCTGGAGATAAGCATCGAGTTTCGCCTGCGTCAGGTCCGGCGGATAGAATCCCCGCCCCGGCGGCATGGGCTCGGCGCCGACAAAAGGCCGGTTCTCGTCGAGCAAGTCGAAGCGAGAGGCGTTGATCCACAGGTAGTGCCGCAACTGCCGGTCCTCCGGATGCACGCTACCTTCGAGTGAAAGGTACAGCGCCAAACCCTCCGGATCGCTCTGCCGCCAATAAATATTTTCCAGTGCCCGGTTCGCTTCCACCAGCTTCAGGACGAGTTGTTTCTCGCGCGCTGTCAACGTGGCCGCGTTGAACGGCATCTGCACGCGGCGGAACTTGGCCAGGCGCTGGACAAGATCGGGAACGACTCTCACATTCATCGTCGTCGCTCCGCGGGCGGATGTGCCAATCATTTTGCGCAGGTCGCGCGCGTGAACCGAGGGAAATACAGCAAAAAGTAAGAACGGAAGAAGTATCAGAAGCCGAGGGCGCATAGCGACTTCGATTCTAAAACACGCGACGCCATCGCAGAACTGCTGCCGCCATGTGTCGATTATGATGGTGACAATGTCCGCCCCGCCCAGCAATGGCGCCCAGACGCTGCTCATCGACGCCGATGACACGCTCTGGGAAAACAACATCTACTTTGAACGAGCCATCGCCAACTTCATTTCTTTCCTCAACCATCACGAGTACACGCCACAAGAAGTGCGCACCGTATTAAATCAGGTCGAGCGTGAATCCATCCTGAGCCACGGTTACGGCCTTCACAGCTTCACCCACTCCCTGGTCGACTGCTTCGAGCGGCTGGCGGTCGAGCCATTAACACCGGCTATCCGCGAGACCATTCATGGGTTCTCCCGCACCATCGCTGAGCATCCGGTGGAGATGCTGCCGGAAGTGCCGGAAACCCTGGGCTACCTGGCCGAGCGCCACCACCTCATTCTGATGACCAAGGGCGCGATCGCTGAACAGACCGGCAAGATCGAGCGCTCGGGACTGAAGGAGTACTTTGCTGCGATCGAGATCGTCGCGGAGAAAGACGTTCCCACCTATCGTTCAGTCATCGCCAAGTACGAACTCACCCCCGAAATCACATGGATGGTGGGCAACAGCCCGAAGTCGGATATCAACCCCTCTCTCGGGGCCGGGCTCAACGCCATCTTCGTTCCCCACGGCAATACATGGATTCTCGAGCACGACGATCTGGCACCCGTACCCAATAACCAGAAGCTGCTCGTCGTGGAGAAGTTCTCCGAACTGCGTCGGCATTTCTAAGGCACCAAACTAACCAATACGGCCAACTCCCGATGCTCCAGACTGCATGCTACTCTCGACATGCGCGCTGTTCGTTTGCACGCAAACTTGCGTGAGTGTGGGCCGACCCAACCTGAGAAGTGTACTGCGCACGGTCGAGGCGCTTTCTGACCTCGGACCGCAGCTGACGGCCGAGCGCGAATTCCCTGAAATCGCGCTGTCGATGCTCTCTGCCGCCATGGAAGCCGCCGGGGCCGCCGAGGGGGTCCTTTTCACCTTCAACGACCGCCCTTCTCTGCTCACCTCTTTCTGCTCGCGCGGATTCGCCATGCTGCCCGAGCCAGCGGTCATTCCGCTGCTTCCCAAACACGTGCATGCGCTGACTGCGGCGGCGGCGCCGCTGCTCCTCCATCCCGACACTTACGACAACTATCTCAGCGCCAATGGCAACGTGGCGCCCGAGCTGTTCCGTTGCCTGGCCCCACTCAGGGTCGGCCGACGCCTGGTCGGAACCGTCGTTCTTGGGCGGCATGCCGGCGATGCGCTCTACGAAGCTCAGGATCTCGAAGCTCTGGGCATGCTCGCGAACTACATCGCGCTGGCGGTTCACAACCGGAATCTGACGGAGACACTGTCTCAGCGGGTTTCTGAAAATCTGCGCACGCTGGGGTCCATTCACGGCTTTTACGACAACGCGCTCGAAGCCTTTGCCGCCGCCATCGACGTGAAGCATGTGAACATCCACGGCCACTCCCTGCGCGTCGGCCGTTACGCGGCAGCTATGGGCGAGTCGATGGGACTTGAACCGGGAGAAATCACCGCCCTCCGCTCAGCGGGATACTTGCACGACATCGGGAAAGTCGCGGTCGACAAGTACCTCTTCGGCAAAACCACGCCGCTCGATCCCGAAGAATTTCGTGCAATGGCAGATCACACCGTGGTCGGCCACCAGATCGTCAGCAACGTGCACTTCCCCTGGCCGCGCATCCCTGAAATTGTTCGCTGGCATCATGAGCGCGGTGATGGCAGCGGCTACCCCGATGGCCTGCACATGGACGAAATATCTCTGCCCGTGCGCATAGTCGGACTCGCAGATACGTTCGACGCGATGACCAGCGCGCGCCCCTACCGCGAGCCGCTTTCGGTGGGCAGCGCTTTGCGCGAGATTGTGCACTTTGCTCCAGCCAAGTTCGATCCGGCCGTGGTGCAGGCTTTGCTGGTGCAGGTACGCCGCGACGCGGTCGGCAGCAACCGCATTCCTTTCCTCGTGGAAAGCCTTACCGGCAACATTGCCGCTAATGACGTGGACATGCTGGCCGCCACCCTGCAACACAAGGTCAGCAACGGGAAACTGTATCTCACGTAAATTCAGTCTCTTAGCCCCTTCCACTTCGTTAGTGCTGGCCGCAACTTTTTTCCTGGGCCCGGGTTCATAATCGGGTACGACTATCGCTTAGCGAGGGCATTATGTCCCATTCCCCGAGGCGCATCCTCATTCTTGTGGTCCTTCTCGTTCTTGGTGCGGGGACCGCTCTCTATGCCAAAAAGAAGTCCACGCCCGCGACGGTAGACGAACCGAAGCGCGCTCTGCATGCCTTGAACCGGCTCACGTTTGGTCCGCGCCCCAGCGAAGTCGACCGTGTGGTCGCAATGGGAGTGGACCAGTGGATCGAGCAACAGTTGCGTCCCGACAAAATTGATGACGCGGCAGTGGAAGCCAGACTCGCGCCGCTTCGAACGCTTCGCATGGACCCTCGCGAGCTGGCCGAGAATTTTCCCAACCAGCAGGTGATCAAGGCCGTCGCCGAAGGCAAGGCGCGGATGCCACGCGACCCCGAGAAACGCGCCGTCTACCAGGCGCAGCTGGAGCGTTACGACGAGAACCTGGAGAAGAAACAGCAGGCTGCGGAGAACCCGCCTGCCACGAATGACGATGCGATGAAAAATGGCAAGGCCAACGACGATGAAGAGGCCCGGCGCCGCGAAGCCAGGATGTATGCCGAGTTGAAATCGCAGGATCTCCTCGACTTGCCACCGGAGCAGCGTGTGGAGCAGATCCTGAAGATGCCACCCGATGAACAGCGCGCCATGGTGGAACAGAAAGATGAAAACCGCGAGCAGTTGATGGAGGGCATGTCGCCCAAGCAGAAGGAAACGCTGATGGCGCTGAACGCGCCGCAGCGCGTGGTCCTCTCTGAATTGATGCAAGCCAAGCTGCTGCGTGCCATCTATAGCGAGCGCCAGCTCGACGAGGTGATGGCCGACTTCTGGTTCAATCACTTCAATATTTTCATCAACAAGGGCGCTGATCGCTATCTCGTAACTTCGTACGAACGTGAGGTAATTCGGCCGCATGCGTTGGGGAAGTTCGAGGACCTGCTGGTGGCGACCGCCAAGAGCCCTGCCATGCTGTTCTATCTCGACAACTGGCTGAGCGTGGGACCGGATTCAGATTCGGCTCGCGGCGTTGT
>Ga0075015_100000255_pt1 | contig 17427 bp, 14 predicted proteins | sample AleBraG_ABR_2013_FD_71476 | JGI IMG/M metagenome (GOLD analysis project Ga0075015, IMG submission 71476) | Freshwater sediment microbial communities in response to fracking from Pennsylvania, USA - Alex Branch Run_MetaG_ABR_2013 | ecosystem: Environmental > Aquatic > Freshwater > Creek >...
CCACCGAAGCACCGCCGAAGGTGGCACTGGCGTCGGCGCGCAGTATGATCTGCGCCGGCAGCGAGCGCGCATGCTGCAGCGTCACCTCCACCGTGAATTTGGAATAGCCGCCCGAGATGAAGCCGCTGTGCCCGATCGTCACGTCCGGCTCCTCCGGAAAGGCGCTGCGGATGAAGCGCTGCAGGGCCTGTGCGTCGTAGTCGCGCGCATTGCGTGCGGTCGCGGCGGTCCGGTTCGCCGCGGCGGCCGCCTGCGCCCGGACTGCCGCCTCGAATCGGCGCTGGTAGTCCGATTCGATGCGCAGCAGGGCCTTGCACAGCTCCAGCGCCGGCGCCGTGGCCCGCGCCAGCAGCCGCCGCTGCAGTTCGCCGAGCTGATGATTGAAGCGATCGAAGTCCAGCGGGTCTGCGGCGGCGCAGGCGGCGCGCAGGCCGGCCAGGCTCCCGCCAGAGCCTGCGGCGAGCGCGGCCTCGGCGGTTGGCAGCAGCCCGCCCACCGCGGCGTAGCACTCGAGCCGCAGCGCCGGGGCGGCCACGCGCTGCTCGACCATGTAGTCGATCAGCGCATTGGCGGCGCCCACCTGCAGGGCGGCCGCCGGATCCGCGCCCGCCACGGCCGCCAGGTTCGCGTACGTCGTACGCAGGAAATGCAGGTACGGCAGGGTTGGGGAGTTCACGGCAGTCCCGGCGACGGCGTCGAATCGACCGCCGGCTTCGAATTGAACCCCATCTCGACCAGGGCATGGCCCCGTTCCCCCGTTTCCAGCAGCGTGACCGGGCAGAAATTCTCGACGATGTGGTAACTGAAGCCGCTGGAGCTGGCAGCTTCAGCGACCAGCGGCACATGGCCGTAACGCCCGGCGATGTCGGCCATCACGTTGAACGTCCTGCCGTACACATCGCTGAACCGGAACTCCACCTGCGCCGGCATCTGGCCGGGCTCCTCGCCGTGCCGCAGCACCTCGATATCCCGGAGCGAGCGCAGACCCGCGGCGTCATGGACATAGCCGGAATTCGAGGTCAGTCCGGGCCTCAGCACATTATTGAGGGACATGGCGCCGAACACTGTCCCGGGGAACAGCAGGCAGGTCCACACGTGACGGGCCGTCATGTTGTCGCTGCGCATCGCCCGGGAGTGATCGCGGTAACCGAGTCCGGCCATCGCGATGGTCTCACCCCGAGCGCTGCCCGCCTTCAGGCGCAGCGTGCCGCCGATGCGCATCGCCTGCTGCTGGTGCTCGAACAGCTGGTTGGTGGCAAATCCCATCAGCTCCCGGGCGGACGGTTTCTCGGGATTGGCCGCATCGTAGTCGCGGTAATCAAAGGTGGGCGCCTGCCTCTCGAACAGCAGGTCGAGCTCCAGGTCCGAGCTGTGGAGCTGCAGCGCGAAGCGGGCATGGGGTTCGAGAAACCGGACCGTCAGGCGCTCGTCCCCGATCTGCGGTGCGAACGCGAAATGCTCCGGAAAAGGGATCTGGTTGGCGTACTTGAAGAGTTCGCCGCGCACCATCAGGTTGCAGGAGACCCGCGCCCGGTCAAAGCCCGGCTCGTAGTTAAAATGCGCCATCCCGAACACGCTGTGCTCCACATCGATGATGATGAAGAACCAGTTTTCCTTGTACCGCAGGTACGCGAATGGCGGCACCGGATGGGGCAGGTCGTCGTGCGTCACGATCATCGGTCAGGCTCCTCGGGCGACAGCGGCCCTGAGCGCGTGCCCACCGCGGCGTACCCGCGGCAGCCATAGGCGCGTTGCTGCAGCGCAACCTCCCTCAACAGGCCCGGAACCCAGCAGGCGGATCCGCATTGCCCCCTCCTCCGTCAGCCCCCGACCCGCGATTTGAGCCGGCGAGTTATCGGCGATTAAGATGACCGCATGGCCAATACTTGCATAGTGCGGGATCGGATAATAGACTGCCTTGACAGTGAGCATGCATGCGAATGCGCGCCGCCGCAGGGGCAGGAGCGCGGACGCGGCTGTTGCCTCGCTGCAACGAACAGAAAGTCGGTCAGGGGGAAATCTCATGGAGTCTCAATTGATTGCCAAATACCGCCCGTTATTCGTGCTGGCGGCGCTGGGTCTCGTACCCACCGTCCAGGCACAGGTGCTCGAGGAAGTCGTCGTCACGGCCACGCGCCGCGAGGAAAGCGCGCAGACGGTGCCGGTGAGCATCACCGCCATTTCCGCCGCCCAGCTGGCTGACGCGGGCGTCGCGGGCATCCGCGACCTGGGCACCCTCACGCCCGGCCTCAACATGAACGCCCGTTCGAACGTCTGGATCCCCTTCATCCGCGGCATCGGCGCGGGCGACACCTCCGGTGGCCAGGAATCGGGGGTCGCGATCTACGTCGACGGCGTGTACATGTCCAGTCCGCATGCCGGCCAGTTCAACTTCGACAGCATCGATCGGGTCGAGGTGCTCAAGGGTCCGCAGGGCACGCTGTTCGGCCGCAACGCCACCGGCGGCCTGATCCAGGTCATCACCAAGGATCCGACGCAGAAGACCGAGGCCTTCGCCAAGGTCAGCTACGGCAGCTACGAGACCTCGGCGATTTCGGGCTACCTCGGCGGCGGCATCACCCCGAATCTCACCGCCGACATCACCGTCCAGTACGGCGACCAGGGTGAGGGCTACGGCTACAACCTTTTTGGCGGCCAGCGCACCCGGCTGCAGGGCGATCGGGACAAGGGGTTCCGCTCGAAGTGGATCTGGACGCCGAGCGACGCGACCAAGGTCACCTTCGCCGTGGACTCGCAGCGCCACGACACGAATACCGGCGACGACCGCTCGCTGCTGCCCGGATCGGTGGCCTTCGATGGAACCACGAAACTGGGCGGCTTCTACGACGTCAACTACAACTTCCCGACCTATGGCTTCGTCGAGAACTCCGGCGCGATGCTCAAGGTCCAGCAGGACCTGTCCTTTGCAAACTTCGTCAGCATCACCGCCTACCGGAAGCTGCGCGAGTACAACAGCTTCGATAACGACGCGCTGCCGACCTCGGTCGTCGAAGCGCAGCAGTTCCTGCGCGTCAACACCTTTACCCAGGAACTGCAGCTGCTGTCCAAGCCGGGCGGCAAGCTCGACTGGATCGTCGGCGCCTTCTTCATGCATGACCTGAACGGCTACGTACCGCCGGGCGGCCTGCAGCTGAACGGCGTGCAGGTGACGGGTACGGCGGCTCCGGTGTACGTCGAACTGATGCACTCCATGGATACCCAGAGCATCGCCGGCTTCGCCGAGACCACCTGGCACTTCGACGCCTCGAATCGCCTGGTCACGGGTGTGCGCGTCACACGGGACCAGAAGCGCCTGGCCGGCGAAATCCGGCTCGACACGACGGCGGTAGGCGGTGGGATTTCCGTCCTGAGCGCCAACAACGTGACCGACAACCCGCCCGCGGCCAGCTGGACCAAGCCTTCGGTACGCATCGCCTACCAGCACGACTTCGCCAAGGACATCATGGGTTACGCCTCGTTCAACCGCGGTTTCCGTGCGGGCACCTACAACACGGTCGGCGTCACTGGCGTGCCCATCAACCCGGAAACCGACAACGCCTATGAAATCGGCCTGAAGAGCCAGTGGTTCGATAACCGCCTGCGCTTCAACGCGGCCGCCTACTACACCGATTACCAGGGACTGCAGGTGGTGATCTCGCGCGGTCCGACCACCGATACCCTGAATGCCGGTGCGGCCCGGATCGAGGGCCTGGAACTGGATGTGGAAGCGGCAGTCACCGATCAGCTGACGCTTCGGGCGGCGACGTCACTGATCTCCTCCAAATATACCCAGTTCGTGAGCGGCGATCTTTGTTCGATCCGCAACAACCTGGGCCAGACGACGCTGGGACCGGTGTGCTCGCCGCAGGGCAACGAGCTGCTGCGCACCCCGAAGGAGACCGTCAACCTGGGCCTGAACTACAAGGTGCCGGTCGGTTACGGCACCCTGCAGGGGGACCTCGATTACTTCTGGACCGCCAAGTTCAACTGGGAGCTGGACGGGCGCCTGGTGGAGCCCGCTTATGGCCTGCTGAACGGCCGTATCAGCTGGGAGCACCCGAACCAGCACTTCGGTGTAGCGGCCTACGGCAAGAACCTGACGGGTACGAAGTACTCCTCGTTTGACGTGTCGCAGGCGGGAAGCCGCGGTGGCATCGGCATCGGCGACCAGTATGTCGCCGGCGCGCCGCTCACCTGGGGCGTGGAGCTGAACTTCAAGCTCTGAGCAGTGCTGAGGCGATTTGATCCCGCCTTCCCAAGAGCGCTCCCTGGGTCGACCAGGGGGCGCTTTTTTTTGTCCCGATATTGGCGATACACGCCGCGCGACATACGCCGCGTGACCTACGCCGCGTGACACGCGTCGCTCGCTTCGGCGACACTGACCGCCATGCAGATTCATCCGACCGCCATCGTCCAGGAGGGTGCACGGCTCGGTGCCGGTTGCATCGTCCATGCCTACGCCCTGATTACCCGCCATTGCGAGCTCGGGGACGGCGTGGTCGTGCATCCTTTCGCCGTGATCGGAGGCGACCCGCAGGATCTGGGTTTCGATGCGGACACGCGGTCCGGCGTGCGGATCGGTGCCCGCACGGTATTGCGCGAACACGTGACGATCAGCCGGGCCACGCGGGCCGGGGCCGCCACGGAAGTGGGATCCGACTGCTTCCTGATGGCCTCCAGCCACGTCGCTCACGATTGCCGCCTCGGCCACCGGGTCGTCATGGCGAACGCCGTACTGCTCGCCGGTCACGTGCAGATCGGGGATCAGGCCTTCCTCGGTGGGGGCGCCGTCGTCCACCAGTTCTGCCGCATCGGCGAGAGCGCCATGATCGGCGGCGGCGCCCGCGTGGCGCGCGACGTGCCGCCCTATTGCCTGGCCACGGAGCGCAACGTGCTGAACGGACTGAATCTCGTCGGCCTGCGCAGGCGCGGCCTGCCGCGCGGGGTCGTCGACGAGATCAAACGCGCCTACCGCAGGCTGAACACGCCGGCGGGCGACCTGCGCCGGAGCGCCGCCGAGATCCTGGAGCAGGGTGAGTTCACGAGCGCGGAAGCACGGAAATTCCTTGAATTCTTTGCCGGCGGCCGGCGCGCATTCATGCGCGCCAGGCGCGGTGCCGCCGCAGAGACGGACGACGGCGACTGAAGCTGCTTGCGGGGCCGGTATCGCCTGTACGCTGCCCGTACACGCAGCATCTGCTACCCTGGGAATGGATGGTCGCGCATGATCGGAGCAGTGGATCGAGAAAGTCGCTGGTGACATGGACAAGCCCGGCCAGCCCTTCGTGATCCGCATCCACCACGACGCCGGCTACCTCGTACTGCCGCACACGCATCCGCAGGACGAGTACATCACGGTGTTGACAGGCAGCTGGGCCCTCGGAATGGGTTCCCGCGTCAACATGGCCGGCCTGGTGCCCATGGAGCAGGGTGCCCTGGGACTGGTGCCGCAGAAGATGGCGCACTTCGGATACGCGAAAGTCGAAACCATGCTTCAGGTTCACGGGATCGGACCCTTTGTAAACCAGCCCATCGATCCCGTATTCGAACTCACGGCTAAGGGAGTCCTTGCCAAGCCGTCCTTGCTCAAACCCGGAGTTCCGACTTCCTCCATCCCACCCGATTGCTTCAGGCTGAACGTTGGCGCGCACCTGCAGGGTGAGCGGGGTGAAGGTATCGTTGTCGGCGCCCTGTGCTCGCCGGCCAATCAGTTCACTCAGTACTGGATCCGGAAACCGAATGGCGAGCGATTCTGGGCCACCGCGAAGGATCTGAAGCCTCTCCCCTAGACTGTCGCCGATCGGCAGCCCATTCTACGGTTGGCTCCGCGCGGTGGCCGGCAGCTGCAACCAGATTTCATTGCGACGCAGGAACCAGGGCGTGAACGGCGGGTTGTAGCGCGAGTAGACCGGCTGGCCTGACCACGTCATGCCCGCCTTCCTCAGGGTCTCTTCCAGCTGGGCCAGGTGACTGCTGTAGTTGGCATCGGACCAGAAACCCGAGTAGCGGATGACGGCCACGCGCGTAGAGGGCACCTGCCGAAGGACGATCCGCGGGTCGATGGGTTCGGGCGCGGTAGCCAGAGTCACGCCCCTGGGTAATACGAACTGCACCAGATACCCGCCCGGCGCGGCGTTCTGCATCACCGGGGCCGTCATGTTCAGCTTGACCGGCGCCGCGGTCTGCGTGACCGGCGCGGTCATGGCAAGCTTCTTCTCGCCTTTGTTCCTGCCAAAGATATAGCCGGCCAGAATCCGAAATCCCTCGTTGCCTGCCGCCGTCGCGGACCCGGTGACCCGTACCTCGGCCACGACGTAGGGCGCATATTGGCGCACCTCCACCTCACCAATCTTTGCGGTGACGTCGTAGGCGGGCTCTTCGATGGCGTGGGTCGGCATGGATGCGGCGAACAGCGCAATGGCCAGAGGCAGGGTCAGCTTCATGATGCGCATGGTCTGGGACGGCCCCTCCAAGACTGACAAGACTGATAGGAGCCGATTCTGGAGGAGACCGCCCGTACGGTACAGCCCTCGATCAGGGTCAGGATCCCGACGCGGGCCCGCCATCAACTGCCGGCGTCGGCAGGTGATGGCGGATCGCCGTCAGAACTTCGCTTCCAGCTGCAGTCCCACCAGTCGCTTGCTGTTCGCATCGAGGACCTGCCAGATACCTCCGGTGGCAAACGGCGTCGGGTAGAGCTGGCGGGTGAACCGCTCGGCACCGAGGTTGCGGCCGAACACGTAGATCGACCAGTTCCTGGAGGAGGTGACCCCCAGCCGGGCGTTGTAGATGCTGCTGGACGGCGCGATGAACTGCGGCAGTCCCGAGGTGTATTGCGACTGTTCCGAGCGGTAGGTGTAGTCGGCACCAATGACCGCCGAGTAATCTCCAATCAAGGGTATGGTCTGTTCGGCGGATAGCGTCACTTTGGTCTTCGAGCCATAGTTCAGTTGCTGGCCGCCCAGGGCCGAGCCGTCGCTGCCCAGAAAGCCGCTTGGGAAAGTGGCCGGGTTATAGATTGCGGACAGGTTGACGCTCAGGCCGCGGTAGGGCTTGCCAAAAACGTCGAGTTCGACTCCCTTCGACACCACCACGGGTACGTTCGACGACACGCAGGTGACGGTTCCCTGGCTGTTCGGATTGCAGGTCTGACCCTGGTAGTCCTTGACGCGCTCGTAGAACACGTCCGCGTCGATGGCGAGGCGATCGTCGAGTACCGATTGCTTGATGCCCAGTTCATAGGAAGTCGGAATCTCCGGCTGCACCACGTACATGCAGCCGCTGGCGGCCACACCGGGCGGCGTGCAACCGGCAGGCGGGAGGGGTTGAGCGGCAACCAGATCGGCGATTTCCGGCGCCTTGTAGCCGGTGGAGACCGTCGCATAGACCATTGTATGGGCGGCAAGATCCTGCTGCGCGCCCACGCGCCAGGACACCTTGCCGGCGGAACCGGAAATGTAATAGGTGTTGTGGTCGTGGGAGTTGCTGGGATCGAACTGGCTCTCGTCCACTGTGGAGTGCGTATACCGTGCGCCGGCCAGCAGCCGCGTCGAGCCGGTGAGGTGGTAGGTCACGTTGCCGAAGGCCGCGTAATCCTGCGTGGTGGCCGTCTGGTCAGACGTGGTGTCGGCGAAATTGCCGCCGGTAAAGAACGCGTTGATCAGGCCTGGTTGGTCATCGATGAGCTTGTAGTGCTGGAAATACAGACCGCCGACCCACTCGAGCTGGCCGTTGGTCGCGGAGGCGAGGCGCAGTTCCTCGCTGTACTGCTGGCGGTCCTGGGTCTGCAGGCCGTTGATGCCGCCCGGGAGAATGGCGTAGATCGGGATGCACTGCTGGGTGGGACCGAAGGGCATGCAGGAGGGGAAGGTCAGGTACTGTTGGGTGAGGGCCAGCGGGATCGCTTCGATGTCGCCGCGACTGCCGACGCTGCCGAGGCGGTAGGAACTGATCGAGGTCAGCGTTGCCGGACCGAGGTTCCAGTCCAGCTGCAGCGAAGCGCCGCGATCACGCGTCTTGTACAGGTTGTAGTACTGGGAGCAGAAATCAAAGTTGCCGGCCGATGGCCTCACGCCGCAGGCGGCGATGGCCTGGGCGACCGGCGCGGACGGCATCGACCGGAACTCCAGAACGCCGCCATTGGTCTCGTGGGTGCTGTTGTAGTCGGCAATCAGATTGAGCGTGAAATCATCGCTCGGCTTCCACAGGTAGCGCAGCCGGGCGCCGATGCTGGGTTGGTCGCTGTCCTGGTTCTCGTAAACATTATGGAACACGCCGATGTTCTCGTCGCTGTGGAACGACAGGCGCAGGGCGGAATCCGCGCTGACCGGCAGGTTCGCCGTGGCGCGCAGCGATTTGCGCTCGTACTCAGAGCCGAGACTTCCGGAACCGTACTCGGCGCTCACGCTGGCGCTCATCTTGCTCGGATCCGGGGCATTGGTGGTCAGCGAGATCACGCCTGCGGATACGGAACTGCCAAACAACGTGCCTTGCGGGCCCTTGAGGATTTCCACGCGACTGATATCGAAGATGTCCGTGACGTTGGTATTGCCCAGCACGACGCCGTCGAGCACCACGCCGACCGAGGCCGTGGCGGTGACACCGCCCAGGGTTTCGGTGCCGATGCCGCGAATGAAGGCGCCGCCGCCCGGCGAAGTCGCTGGTGCGGTGAATTCGACGGCCGCGCTCATGCGCGACAGGTCGACAATGGTCTGTACGCCCTGGCGCGCGAGTTCCTCGCTCGGGATCACCGTGACGGATACCGGGACGCTCTGGACCGTTTCGACGCGTTTCTGGGCGGTGACGACAATCTCTTCCAGCGTGCCGGACTTGTCGGTGGCTTCGTCGGCCGCCACCGCCTGGAGGCTGAACAGCGCCGCGCCAAACAGTACCGCGGCAGCGGCCGATGCTCTGATCAATCTCATGGCAATCTCTCCTGTGCTTCGCGCATTGGTATTCCCGAGGTCACGGCGATTCCTTACTTGAAACCTGCGCTCCGGAGCCCCGCGTGGATGCGGTGGACGGCCAGGGGCATATGGCGGCCTCAGGCATCGACGAACGCCTCAGGCATCGACCGTCCTACGGTATCGCCAACACGGTCGGGGCCTGTGTTCGGAAATCGTGAAACGGTCAATCCCCCGGTCTGTGGCGAGGTCCAGCCACTTGCTGGCCCCGTCTGATACTAGAATACAGAATCCAATTATCGAGTGCAACAGGTGTTGCCGCCCGGGCTGCCGCGTCTGCGGGATGGGCCGCGAGCACGTCCGGCTTGCCTGCGCCATGGAATGAAAATAGAATCAAGCCTCTAAGCACATGGGATGGGCGCGGCCGGCGAACTCCCGCGGCACCGTCCGGACCGTCCAGCGTCCCCGCAGGCCGGTCCGGCCCGTCGAATAGGGGGTGGCCGTGGGATTGCGACAACTCGCCAGCTGGCTCGCCGCGACCGCGCCCAGCCAGTTGCTGCAGGATCACCAGTGGATCGTGCCGACCTCCCAGTCCCTGCATATCATCGGCATCTCGCTGGTGTTCGCATCGGCGACGGCCGTCAACCTGCGCCTCGTGGGGATGGCGTTCCGCCGTCGCGGCCTGCTGCAGGTCATCGATGCGCTGGTACCGTGGATGTGGCGCGGACTCGCGCTGCTGCTGGTCACCGGCGTGCTGCAGACCCTGACCGAGCCGGTGCGCGAACTGGTCACTCCCGTGTACTGGGCCAAGATGGGCATGATCGCAGCGGTGGCGCTGCTGACGCGCGCTTACGTCGGCACAGTGCGTCGCCGGGCCGGCACCTCCGGCGCCGACGCGGCGCGGCCAGCCGCGGCACTGCCGTTTGCCGTGGCGTCCACGCTGCTGTGGCTGGCCGTCATCGCCTGCGGCCGGTTCATCGCCTACACCTCGATGTATTTCACCTGAGGCCGCCCCGGGAACTGTTGCATGGACCTGCCGGCATTCTGGCATCAGCTGCACGAATGGCCGTTGGCCGCCGCGATGCGTGGCGATACGCCGGGGACCGAGTGGCTGTTCCCCATCGTTGAGACCCTGCATGTGACGGCGCTGACGCTGTTTTTCGGCTCCATTGCCCTGGTGGATCTGCGGTTGCTGGGCCTGGCGCAGCGTGAAGCGGGCGTTTCCGACGTCGCGCGCGATACGCTGCCGCTGACCTGGGCGGCGTGGTGCGTGGCCGCGCTGATGGGAGCGCTGATGTTCGTGTCCAAGGCCGACAGCTACGCGGCGAATACCCCGTTCCGGCTGAAATTCCTGTGCATGGTGTTCGCTGCACTGAACATGCTGGTGTTCCAGTTCGGCGCCTATCGCCAGGTCGGGCGCTGGGAGCACGGCGAACCGCCGGCGGCGGCAAGATGGGCCGGAGCACTGTCGCTGGCTCTGTGGACGGCGGTCGTCTGCTTCGGACGCTGGACGGGCTTCACCACCTGAGAGGCCCCATGCCCGCGCCTGATGCCGCGGGCGGCGCGTACCGTAGACGGATCTAAATAGAATCGGTATATTGTTTTTTTAGACCACGCATCCGGCGCTCGGTGCAATCAGCCTGACTGGTGCGGCGCCCGCGTGGCACTCTGGCCGTGCGGCGCCACTGCCTTCCCAGCCCGTGGATAGTCGGAGTCCGACATGAACAGAGTCTGGAGAGCATTTCTGGGTTGTGGCGGCTATGCGCTGGCGACCCTGGCGTGGGGCCATCACTCGGCCGCGGCCTACGACCTGACGCGCGTGGTGCGCGAGCAGGGCATCCTGCGCGAGTTCGACTTCGAGAATCCGCACGTGCGCTTCCTGCTGGATGTCAAAGGCGCCGATGGGCGGGTGGTGACCTGGCACATCGAAGGGGTGCCTCCGGGCTGGTTCCGCCGCGCCGGCATTCACAAGGCCGACATCGCCAAGGGTGTCGGCGGTCCGGTGACCATCGAAGTCCATCCGGCCAAGGACGGCTCCGCCACCGGGTTCTTTCAGATGATCACCTACCCCGATGGCACATTCGTGCGCTTCAGCGACACACTGCAGTAGGAGCCCGTCATGGATACCTTGACTCGCGATGGCCGCCGTGCCTGGGTATGCCGCCTGGTGTTCGCCGTCGCGCTGCTGCCGGCCGCTCCGGTGCCGTCACTGGCGGCGGATCCGGCCACGGTCGCGACGCCGCGCTTTCAGGATGGCCATCCGGATCTCAACGGCAACTGGGTGGGCGTGACCGGATCGGTGTCGGCGGTGAGTTATCCGAGCAAGTCGGCGCCGCAGGGTTCGATCGACGTGGGCATGATGTCGCCGGAGCGCGCTGCTTTCGCGCTCAAGCAGATGCAGAATACCGGCGCCGGGCACGCGGCCGCCGCCTTCGCGGACCCGACCAACGTGCCGGTCTACAAGTCGGCCGCGCTGCAGGCAAAAGCGGCGGCGCTGTGGCAGGATGGCAGCAGTGCCGATCCGGTCGTCGCCTGCGCACAACCGGGGCTGCCCCGGGTCGGCGCGCCCTTGAAGATCATCCAGTCCGCGAAGGAACTGGTGTTTCTTTACGCCGACCAGTCCGGCATGGTCTGGCGCGTGATTCCCACCGATGGCCGCGGCTATCGCGACCGCGCCGATCCGTCGTTCTATGGCGACGCGGTCGGCCATTGGGAAGGTGACACGCTGGTCGTCGATACCCGGAATTTCAATGACGAGACCTGGTTCGGCGAATACGGCTACTTTCACAGCGACCAGATGCGCGTCATCGAACGCCTGACGCGCCACGGCAGGACGCTGACCTGGCAGGCGACCGTCGAGGATCCGGTGGTCCTGGCCAGGCCGTGGACGCACCACGCCGTCGAAATGACCTACAGCGACGAGCCCCTCGAGGAGCCGCTCAAGTGCGTACCGACCGGATATGTCGCCGGCCATCACGAGCAGCGGGTTCCTTAATACGGCTTGCTGTCGGGGTACCAGAAGGTACGATGACAGGCCTCGCAGACGGCATCCAGCGTCTCGCCGGCCTCGAAGAACCGCCGGACGTCGCGGGCATCGATGGCCTCGAGCATGGTCCGTCCGGCATCGCCCAGTGTGCCGGCGAAAGCCGTGAAAGCGTCCCGGTCCCGCTCCAGCCGTTGCTGCATGTGGACCGAGTCGAGCTCCTGGGCATTCGCGGCCCGGATGTATCCTGCGGAGATATTCCGCCCGGGCATCGCCAGCAGGTTGGACGCCTCGACCAGCACCAGGGCCTGGAGCCGCACGGCGTCCCAGTCGGCATCGGTGCGCGGCTGGCGTTCCACGGTGCCGTCGCTGGTCGTGATGGTCGCCACCGAATCCCAAAGCGAGTCGGCGGATGGATCGACCTCGCTGCGCATCAGGTCCTGCACCGTGGCGGCGATCCGATAAGGCGCGGTGAGCGGGCCATGGAGCGCCGGTTGCGGTGTCGGTGGGGGGTTCCCTTCGAGGCTGAGCCGGTAGACGTGGCCGCTGCCCGCGCCGGCGCCGAAGCCGTGCGTGACGAGGTACAGCCACTTCGAATCGCCCGACAGCAGCGCCGCATCGCAGCCCCGGCAGTCCCCGGCCAGCGGCCTGGTCGTGCCATCGGGCCGGACCGCATACAGCTGATTGTCGCTCGGCAGGTACACCGTTCCATCGCCGGCGACGTCGAAGTCGTCGGGACTGCGCAGCGTGGCGATGAGCCGCGGGGCGCCCGCCGCCTGGCCGCCGGCTACGACGATCCGGTACAGCGCGTTGCCGCGGGTGTTCGACACGTACACGGCGTCGCCGCGGTACTTGATGCCGTTGGCACCGGGAAACTGGCCCTGCACCGGCGCCAGCGCCTGGTCGCGCAGCCAGGGCTCGAGCGCGCCGCGCGCGGTGTCCAGCTTCCAGATCGTGGCGGCGCTCGAATCCGCGATCAGGTAGTCCCGCCCAAAGCGGGTCATGCCATTGAAGAAACTGCCGGCCGGTCCGACGATGGACCGGCGCACCGCACCGCTGCGATCGAGCACCAGCACGCGCGCGTCGAGGGCGCCCATCGCCGCGGCGGTCATCCCACCGGGCGAAGGATGCGAGAAATCCGGTTCGCGGACCTGACCGGTCACCAGGAATCCTGAATCCGTGACGAGTACGACCTGCGGCGCGATCGGCAACCGCGCCACCACCGTGGTCGTGCCATCGGGCGCTACGCGGATCAACTCGTGCGTGAAGGCGTTGGTGACATAGAGCGTCCCCGCTGCATCGAAGTCCAGACCCTCCAGACCGTTGACGGGTGTCGTCGCCCAGGTTTCAAGCGTCGAGCCGGCGGCGGCGCTGGCCTCGACCGCGGACAGCGACAGCAGGCCGGTCAGGGCGGCGCCGCACAGTGCCCTGGCATGCCGGACCGGAGTGCCAGCCCCGATCGGCCGCGGAAGCTCGATATCGCCCATGCATTCACCGTCCATTTTGCGTCCGATCGCCATGAACCTGCCGGTGGCGCTCACCAGCCCGGCGAATCGGGAGCCGCAGGGTCGAGGTAGAACATGACCGCGTAGATCGCGGTAATCCGACCCTGCTTTTCGTAGAAATACTCCGTCAGCAGGTTGCGCCTCAGCGTCGAGGACGGCGGCCGATGAAACAGCGTGGTTCCCATGACGACGCCCGCCGCTTCATCGACGACCGGGAAGCGCCGGTGGCTGGTTTCGGCGATGGTCTGCGCGAAGTGTTCAAATCCGGCCGTGCAGTCCCCGGAGCGCATTTCCTGGGCCGTGCCGGGCATCGCGGCCGTAGCGGCCAGGGGTACCGCATTGCCCGCAACCGCGGCGTCCGCATGCAGCCCTGGCGGCGGAGCCGTGACCGTGACCCCATTCTCGACCCGCTTGCAACCCGCAACGTGCGGTACGCGGCTGCCGTCGTGCTGCTGTAGACCGTCGAAATAGGCGTCAGCGGTCGCGACCAGGACCGGCCGGACGCTGCGCTCGGCCGGGGGCAGCGGTTCGTCCGGCGGCGGCGGATTGTCGACCAGCCCTGCAATCGAAAACAGGCCGCCGGCGCCTTGACGTGCCACCGTCCATTCCGCCTCGCGCACCCGACCCTGCTCGACCGCCAGCCGCAGCGAGACCAATGCCGGTCCTCCCTGTTCCTGGACAATCCCAAGGAAGGCGATCTGCCCGGCGACGGGGTCGACGAAACGGCGCGCGACCGCGCCATAGCCGGTTGCCGAGCGCCAGATGCCCGTTCCATTGCTGAGCGGCGCGCCATTCTCCGTCGCACGGTAATGGGCCGCCAGCGGCGCCGCGCCGGGGTCGTGCGCGAACACCGCATCGAAATAACGATCCAGCGTGGCCCGGAGACACTCCCGGCCACAGGCTGGCTGCGTCCAGCCCGCGCGCGGCGCCACGATCCACAGCAGCAGGCAGGTCAGCGCACACGCCGTTCGCGCCGGTGCGCGGCGCGCGACTCGTGATTCACCGCGTCCGTGATGCTTCCCCATGGCCCGATCCAGCGCGCTCCCTGTGAGTTCTGCGTCGACTTAGAATTATGATTCTAAAAAAGTCTATAGGATGCTGCTGCCGGAGTACAGGCCGCCCCGGCACATCGGCGTCGGTCAGTCCGACTTTGGCGTGATCTGGAACGAGACGAACTTCCACCGGCCCCCGACCTTGTGCGCCACCTGCGTGACGATCGTGTCGTACACGCGTTCGCCCTCGGCATAGTGGACGCGGTTGAGCAGGCTGCCCGTGACGACGGCACAGTCGCCGTAGATGCGCACCTGAGTCGGCCCGCGGACCGGCACGCGCGGCGCCGCGCGCACCTGCGCGATGTACCCGGCCCGGTCGCTGGTACTGCCGTTGCCGTACACATGCAGGTAGTCGTCGGCGAGTACCTCCTGCAGCACGGCGAAATCGGGGTGCGCAATCGCCGCCATGCGGCGCTCTTCCAGCGCGATGACCTCGCGCTGCGCGCCGCTGAGCCTGGCCGGCGGGGCGGGCGGGTATCCGGTCACGGTGGAAGCCGGGAGCTGCGCCAGGGCCCGCAGCGGCGTGGTCTGCATGGACACCAGCCGCCAGCCGTCCGCCTCGCGATGGGCCACCTGCGTGGCGAAATAACTCATGCGGGTCGGCGCTGCGCCATCGCTGCCCGCGAAGGTGTTCGACTGTTCGCCGGTGATGACCGCGAGGTCGCCATAGATGCGCACCTGCAGGTCACCGCGCATGGTTTCCCGCGGGCGCCGCAGGACGCCGGCAATGAAGGCCGCGCGATCCTGGACCAGGCCGTTGCCGTGCACGTGCACGTAATCGTCCGCGAGCAACTGTTGCAGCCCGGCGGCGTCGCCTGCGCGCAGTGCGCGCAGGCGGCGGCCCTCGAGCGCGCGCAGGCGGTCTTCATCGGTGGCCAGCGTCGACTCCTCCCACGCGACCACCTTCTGCCGTTGCTCGCCCAGCCCCTCGATGCCGAGCGTGATTTCGTCGCCAGGCTGCAGGTAGACGGGCGGCTTCATGCCCAGGCCGACGCCCTCGGGTGTGCCGCTGTAGATGATGTCGCCAGGCTGCAGCGACATGAAGCGGCTGATGTAGCTGACCAGGAAGCGCGGCTTGAACAGCATGGCACGCGTGTTGGCGTGCTGCCGCTCCTGGCCGTTGACCTTGAGCCAGAGGTCCAGCTGCTCCTCCCGCACGCCATCGGCACTGACCAGGTAAGGGCCGACGGGCGCGAAGGTATCCGCGCTCTTGCCCTTGGTCCACTGCCCCTCGTGGTGGATCTGGAAATCCCGCTCCGACACATCGTCGCCCACCGCGTACCCGGCGATGTACTGGCCGGCGTCCGCCTCGGACACGTAGCGGGCCGTCTTGCCGATCACGATGACCAGTTCGGCCTCGTAATCCAGCGCGGCGGAGCCCTTGGGGCGGATCACCGGGCCGTCGGGGCCCGTGAGTGCCGACGTCGCCTTCAGGAACAGGATCGGCTCCGTCGGCGGCTCGCCGCCGGCTTCAGCGGCGTGAGCCGCGTAGTTGAGTCCGACCGCGACAATCTTGCCGATGCCGTTCACGGGCGTGCCGAGGCGGACGCCTGGCGCGACCAACGGCAGGCGCTGCGGGTCGAGCGCGCGCAGTTTCGCGAGCGAGTCGGCGCCCAGCTGCGCCGGAGTGACATCAGGAATGACGTGCGAGAGATCGCGAATGTTGCCGCCCGCATCCAGCAGGCCCGGCTTCTCGTGGCCGACCGGGCCATAGCGAAGCAGCTTGAGCGTGCCTGCCGGTTCGGCGGCATCGGTTTGCGCGACCATCCCGAGGACGCACAGTGCCCCGGCAAACCATCCCTTGAGGGCGGCCCGCAGCCCTATGGCCACCACGCTTGAACTCGCATTGCTCATGACCTTGCCCCCGGCGGGTTTCGCCCAATGTGCAGGTGGACGGCCGCTTGTTCCGGCCTGCAGCGGTGCTAGCGGCTCGCGGGCCCCTGCGCTGCGGCCACATCGCCGTCCGGCACGACCTTCTTGAGATGGACGCGGTAGAAGTGCTGCGGCGGGCCTGCCTTGACCGTGACCTCGTGCGGTGCCTGTGGCATCGCTGACCAGCACTTCGGGAACGTGGGCTCGTCCCGCGGGCTCGTGAACGTGCCAAAGGCCTGGAATGAACTCCTGGACAGGTCGAGGTTCGAGTAGTCGGCGCCCGGCGGCCAGAAGCCGCCGTCGTCGGCAAAGATTGAATAGTAGGGGTGACCGTGCATGTGCTCGGTTTCCCCCTGCCGGACGGTCACTTCGATCAATTCGAGGCGATCGTCATGATTACGGAGGTGGTGATCGGCGGGCGCTGAGTCCACCGCATTGTAGTGGAAATCATAGGGCCACATCTTCGAGTATGGCTTGCCATTGAAGTACTTCTTGCCCAGGTCGGGCATCGGCCTGGCGGGCGGTGCGAACACTTCCTTGTACCAGGTCTGCCAGTGTGCCGCGTAGTCCGCGCCGTCGATGCGCTTGTAGTCGATGCGGTAATAGCTTTGCGGGGCAGCGCCCTGGACCGTGACGGTGCGTGCTGCGACCGGACCCTGCACGTAGCAGACCGGCACGGAGTTCTGGTCGCCCGGACGCGAGACGATGCCGGAGGCCGCAGCCGCTGCTTCCTGCGCCTTCGGCAAGGCTACGTCGCTGAACACGACCGAGCGATAGGGCACGGCCGGCAGCGGGTTGACGCCGGGCAGACTCACGACCTGCACGAGGCGGATGTGGGCGTCCTCGTACAGCACTCTTTCCGGCGCCGCCGCACTCGCCGCCGCAGCGCTCGCCAGGCCACCGACGAGCGCAGGCAAAACCATGCCACGAATGAATCTCATGCCCCGATCCCCCATGCCCTTGTTCCCCCTGCCGCGGCCGACCTCTGCAGGTCTCGGCGTGGGTTCGTCGGACCGGCTCGGTTGCGCCTCGCCACGCCCCATCCTATCCCCACCAGCCCCCGGCGTGCCATTGCCTGGCTCTGGTCACTGATGCCGAAGCGCCGCTTTCGC
>Ga0075015_100000256_pt1 | contig 17410 bp, 20 predicted proteins | sample AleBraG_ABR_2013_FD_71476 | JGI IMG/M metagenome (GOLD analysis project Ga0075015, IMG submission 71476) | Freshwater sediment microbial communities in response to fracking from Pennsylvania, USA - Alex Branch Run_MetaG_ABR_2013 | ecosystem: Environmental > Aquatic > Freshwater > Creek >...
CCGCGCCGGCGCACGGTTTCCAACCGATCACGCTGCGTAGTCGCTGCTCACCCCGCCGGTGGCTGTGTGTGGTGATCACTGCCGCTACGGTCACAGCATGTCGTCGGGGAGCGCCCCAGGTCCGGGGCCGAGCGGTCAGTCCCGCGACGGCGGCACCGTTGCAGACCGCACTGCCCTGCGCCAGCTGGTCTTCGCCGTGTCGGTCCTGCAGGACCTGGACCTGGTACCGGTCGATGACGGTGTGATGGTCGCCAGCGGCCGACTCCTGCCCTGGCAGGCCGTTGAGGAGGCGCTGGCCGGCCACGACCTACAGGCGCCCAGCACCAGGGGGGTGCTGTCGACCTGGCTGAGGGCTGTCCAGAACGTGGCCTGGCGCTCCCCCGCCGACCTGGCAGCGCGCGCGCGGCCGGTGGGGCTGCCACAGGGCCACGCGGTCCACCCCGGCGCAACGTGGACGCAGGCCCGGGTGCCGGGCGGCGCCCTGGAGCTCGGTGTGGGCCTGCTGGGAGTCGCAGACGACCCCGACGAGGTCGTGGTCCTGGGCGCCGGCCTGCTCCAGGCCTGCGGCCACGACCCCACCATCTGGTGGCCGGGCTGCGTGGCCTACCTGGAGCAGATGGGCGAGCTCGCGGCCAGCCGCCACCTCCTGCACCCGCAGCGGCCACTTCACCCGATGGGTGACTGCGACGTGGTGACCCTGCTCGGCAGCGCGGCGCTGCGCCGAGCGCTGGCCGGCCACGACCCGACGGGCATGCGCGCCGCCGCGGTGCCGACCCGGCGCCGCGGCTGGCTGGACCTGTCCCGCATCGACCCCGCGTTCGCCCTGGTGGCCGCCAGCCTCGCCGACTCCCACGAGCGCGGCTTCGAGCGGCCACTGCTGATCACCGCGGAAGAGGTCGCGCTGGCCAAAGCCGGAGGGGACCCGGTCCTGCAGGCCATGCGTGACGCTGCCGCGCCCGACCCGCAGATGCCGGCCGTTCTCTACCGCTGACCGTCGGTGGAGTACGACGGCCACCGGCATGCACCCACATGTTGAGCCGCGGAACCCTGAGCACAGACCCAGCGAGGCGAGCGGAGCTGGGGTGACAAGTCGCACCCAGTGTCGGCATGCCTGGTCAGCCGCTGAGCAGTCCGTGTAGTTGTTGCGTCTTACAATTCAACGTAGCATTGTCGTATGACGGTAGTGAACTTCCGAACAGACGAGCGAACCGATCGGGCCCTCGCAGAGCTGACCGCTGACGGCTCCACCATCTCCGAGGCCATTCGTCAGGCTCTGGTCGATGCAGTTCGTCTGCGACGCCGCGAGCAGATGCGTCGCGAGTCGCTCGACCTGTCTGCCGATCCCGCCGATCGGGCCGAGAGCCGCCAGGTGCTCAAGCAGATGGACGAACTTCGTGCGCGGTGACATCCACCGTCTGCGGGCGCCTCGAAACGCCCGGGGCCACGAGCAACAGGGCGGTCGGTACGCAGTCATCCTGCAGGCCGACGACCTGCTGCTCTCAACCGTCCTGGTCGCGCCGACCTCACGCTCGGCAGCTCCTCGCATCTTTCGTCCGACCATCAGCATCGGATCCGAGCACGCTCAGGTTCTGGTCGAGCAAGCCGCCGCCGTTGACCCCGAACGTCTGGGTCAGCTGGTCGGCCACATCACGCGCGACGAGCTCGAAGCGATCAATGCCTCGCTACGGCTCGCCTTCGAACTGGACTGACACAAGGGTCGAGCTCCGCTATTCGCACCGCCCTTGGCAACCTCGCACGTCCATAGTCTGACCTCTTCTCTGCCGCCCACTCTGCTTGTGAATCCTGCATACCGATTGGTTGACGCCCGCTGTAGTCTGCGGCTTATGAGTACACAGATCGCTGTTCGTCTCGAGGAAGCCGAGCTGGCCGCTCTCGACGTCGAGGTCGCCGAAGGACGTGCCGCCAATCGCTCAGACGCGGTGCGTCATGCCATCGCCCGCGTTCGCCGCGACCAGCGCTACCGCGGCGAGGAAACCACGCTCATCGAACTCGCCCGTCGCGGCGAACCCGTCTACCCCGACTTCGACGGCATCCTCGATCTTCCCCGCCCCTCGCTCGACTGATGCGCACGATCGCGACAGTGCGCCTGGACAAGATGCGCCCAGCCGTGGTCCTGACCCGCGCCTCGAAACTCCACCTGCTCACCTGGGTCACGGTCGCACCCATCACCAGCACCATCCGCGGCATCACCAGCGAAGTCCTCGTGGGACCGCGAAACGGCCTGGACCACCTCAGCGTCATCAGCTGCGACAACATCACCACCGTTCCAAAGGAGGCCATCGGCGCCACCATCGGTCTCCTGTTCGATGACCAAGAGGTCGACCTCGCGCACGCCATCAGCGACGCCTTCGATCTCCTCCTGATGTAGCGCCACGGCGCTCAACGACAAGGTCCGCGAACCTCGCACGTTCGTCATCTGACCTCATGCAACTCGACGACGTGGCAGCCGCGCTGCGACGTGAGCCCCTCGACGCGAGCAGTGCACTTGACGACCCTCCCTGCCGGCAAATCCCGAGCATCGTGGAACTGGGACCCTCTTTGGTGTTCGCAGCGCGGGCCGTGTGCGATGACATCACCGAGCCCTACCGGGACAAGGAGCGACGCGACCTCGGAGCGCTCACTCCTGGAGCGATGGCTGCGGTCAACTCAGGGCTGCGCGCGGCCTTGTCCCTTCCAGAGACCGGTCGTTAGCAGCCGATCGAAGAAGTGCACCAGGCCGGCCAACCTCACTAGTACGTAACCTGCCCCCTCGACCACGGCCGCGTGGCGGTCGAGCCGGAAAGCCGCGTCCCCGAGTCGCCCACTGCGTGGTCGTGCGCCTCCAGCCAGGGTGACAATACCCAGTTGACCAGAGTATCTTCGCGCCCATGGGACAACCCAGGCTGCAAGAGCCGTCGTTCCTTATCCTGGCCTCGCTAGCGACCGGCGCGCAGCACGGGTACGGCGTTTTGAAGGACGTTGAGGCGCAGTCGAACGGTGCCGTGACTTTGCGGGTCGGCACCCTGTACGGCGCCTTGGACAGGCTGACATCAGAGGGTCTCGTTGAGGTGGACCGAGAGGAGGTAGTGGCTTCCCGTCTCAGGAGGTACTACCGGCTCACCGATGCAGGACGCCAGTTGTTGGCCGCGGAGGCGTCGCGGACACGTAGGCAGGCCGACGTTGCACTGCGGCGGCTCCGCATGAACGAGGGAGCGGTATGAGCGGCGAGGCAAAGGCCGCTGGGTTAGAGCGTTCTTACCGACGACTACTGCGGACCTTTCCGCCTGCATATCGTGCCGACCGGGAGGAGGAGATGCTCACTGTGCTCCTCGCGGGTGCGCGGCCCGTTCAGCGGACGGCGTCTCCGGGGGAGGTTGTGGATCTGTTGACTTCGGCCCTCCGTGCCTGGTTCGCCGTCGCTCTCGGACCGAATCGGGCGTCTAGTCAGAGGGGCGCCGCGGTCTTGTCTCTTTTGCTGCCGTTGCTTCTGTTGTTTCCTGCAGCCAGCATCGCCTGGTCCGTTCAGCAGAATCATGCCGCCCACCAGACGCATCTGTATCTAGCCCGCGCGTGGGATTGGCCCGCCTGGGTGCTGTGGGGTGGGGTTGGCATGCTCGTTCTGGTTCGCTGGATTCGTCCCGTGCGCTGGGTCGCGTCGGCTGCCTTGGTCGCCTACCTCAGTCTGTGGGTTCACGAGATCCTCCTCCACCATCCACAAGACTTCATTCACGGGTCCGGCTGGATCATCGTCCAGGTCGGCGCAGCGGTGCTGCTCGTTACACCGCGCCGGCTACTGCAAGGGATCCGCCTGATCCCCTGGTGGCTCCCATGGGCGACATCGTTCGGGATGGTTGTCCTGGCCTTCGGGCGGACGTACTGGAGCGGGTACCGACTAGGCAGCACCCTGGTCCTGGCCGCGGTCGTAGCGGCCGCACTCGGCGTGTGGGCCTTACGCTCAGCCACCGGACGGGCCGTGGTCCCGTCCCTGGGTGCATGCGTTGCGTTTATGGCGGCCACGCGAGTGTGGGCGAATCATGTGCCCGCCGACCAACCAACCGACACGGTCTGGCAGGTCCTGCGCCTCGGGGACCTGGCTCTCCTCGTGGCCGCGCCCGCCCTAGCTCTTCTGCTGCTTCGCGGACTGGGTCGCGTGATCGCTGCCTCGGCTGAGCCGACGGCCTGGGTGGACGCGTCCGGCGACACGTGAGTACACGTCGCGGCCGCGACCGAACAGGACCTTGCTGGCCAGCTTCACTGCACTCGACGACACGGGCGATTGCAGACTGGCGCAGTTGGCGCCATAATGGCGCCATGCCAAGTGTCCAGATCAAAGATGTCCCAGAACTGACTCACAGCGTGCTGCGCCAGCGCGCCGCGGCTGCGCATCAGTCGCTGCAGGAGTATCTGCGTGCCCGACTGATTGAGGAGGCCAGCCGTCCGACCTTGGAGGAAGTACTAGCCAGAGCCGGCGGACGCGCCGGTGGCTCGGTGCCGTTGACCGCGGCCGTGGCAGCCGTGCGCTCCGAACGTGCTCGTCGTTGACGCCAGCGTCCTGGTCGTCGCGCTAGCCGACGACGGCCCGGACGGAGACCATGCGCGCACGCGCCTGCGAGGCGAACGACTCGCTGCACCCGACATCGTCGATCTCGAGGTCGCCTCAGTCCTCCGGCGCCTGATGCGCGGGGAGAAGGACGCCCGGCGGGCGCAGCTGGCGCTCACCGATCTCGCTGAACTTCCTCTTCTTCGAGCGACCCATCTGCCGCTGCTTGCCCGCTGTTGGGAACTTCGCGACAACCTCACGATCTACGACGCGGCCTACGTCGCGCTCGCCGAAGCTCTGCAAGCGACCTTGATCACCGGCGACAGACGCCTCACCAGAGCCAGCGGTCCCCGCTGCCACATCGAGCTACTACGCACCAGCACTTGAGGAACCGATAGACGGGACCCGCTGGACAACCTCACTAGTTCGCAGTCAGACCTCATAGGGCGCCCCCCGGGCGCGGTTGAGCTCCGACACACAGCTCTGTCTAGTTCCTTTGACCTGAGTGTCTAGGGATCTAGACTTACTCTGTGAAGCGTCGTGACCTGCTCACGCGAATCCGCAGGTCCGCCCAGGCGAACGGGCTCGAGCTTGAACAGGTCCGGCAGGGGAGCCAACCACACGATCTTCGGGCTGGGGGACTTCGAGTTCCCGGTGCCGCGACACAGCGAGATCAACGAGTACACCGCACGGGCGATCATGAAAGATCTGAGCGAGCAATTGGGAGAGGGCTGGTGGCGACGATGAGCAGGCTCAACTACACGGCGGTCTGCCGCCGCGTCGGAGACTGGTGGGCGATCGACGTTCCTGAAGCCCACGGGGTGCACACACAGGCTCGCCGGCTGGAGCAGGCAGAAGCAATGGCACGTGATGCCGTGGCCCTGCTGCGCAGCGTTCCGCAGGACAGCTTCGACGTGACCGTCGAACCGCATCTTGACCACGAGGCAGAGCGGACCCTCGCGGCGTCGGTGGAGGCCACCCGGCGGGCTCGCGAGGCTGCCGAGACGGCCAGTCGACTGCAACGCGAAGCCGCGACCGCGTTGGTGACCAGATACCGACTCACCGTCCGCGACACCGGCATGCTCATGCACGTCTCTCCGCAGCGAGTCAGCCAGCTCACCCACTCGGCCGCTCACGGGGACGGTGACGGCCCGTCCGGCGCTGCGACTGCCCCTCGCAAAGCAGGCTGACGGCAGCCGAGCTGCGCTCACGACCGAAAGCCTGCACCCGTGCCGAGACCAGCCTGAAGAGGCGGCGAGCGATCAGGCGTCGCGTTCCGCCCTCCTGACCGGCATCCAATTCAGGGCATCAGAGTCAGCAGACCAACCTCGCACGTTCGTCATCTGACCTCATGCGGCTCGACGTCGGGGCAGTCGCGTTGCGACGTGAGCCCGTCGACGCGAGCAGGCGGACTAGTTGACCTTGCAGCACCCACTGATGCACTATGTGATGCATGTCAAGCCGCATGCGAGACGTGGTCCGACGCCCCTCTCTTCCCTTGACCGAGCAGGACGAAAGGGATCTTGCGCGGCTACGCGACTCGCCGCCCTACCGCCAGGTGCTGAGCCAACTGTCCGGCCAGGAGTTTGACGCCCGCACGAGCGAGGGCGTCTTCCTGCACGCCATCTTCGAAGCAGGCCTCAACAGCGTCCGATCCGCGGCCGAGGAGGTCGGCTACGCCATCCTCGCCGATGACCAGGAGGAGCAGGCAGCCAGGCGCGCCATCGCCCGCAGGCGGCCTCCCACATGGGCTGAGGAGAAGTGAACTTCAGCGGATCGCTCATGCGCGGGCGTGTCTACGCAGCAGAGTTGCAGCACATCGAAGGGCAGAAGTACTTCCTCGTGGTGTCGAACAACCGTCGCAATGCCGCCCTCCCCCAGGTCTTGGCCGTTCGCTTGACGACCTCTCCCAAGCCGGCAATCCCGAGCATCGTGGAGCTGGGACCGTCGGAGGTGTTCGCAGGGCGCGCCGTTTGCGATGACATCACCGAGCTGTACCGGGACGAGGTGCGACGCGACCTCGGAGCGCTCACTCCTGGAGCGATGGCTGCGGTCAACTCAGGGCTGCGCGCGGCCTTGTCACTACCAGAAACCGGTCGTTAGCAGCATATCCAAAAAGCGCAGCAGGCTGGGCAACCTCGTCATGGTCTGCTACACCCTGTTGACCGTGTGTCGAAGGCTGTCCGGTGGTTGCCGCGGTCGTGGTGGCGCGGATCGAGCTGCCCACCTGCCGGCGTCCAGGCAGGGCATCACGACGGCCGTTTGCCTCGTAGGATCAGAGCCCGACTTCAGGAGGACCGAGTGAGCGACGACCGACCGGATCTGACGGTCCTGGACGAGGGCGAGTGCTGGAGGCTGCTCGACTCGGTCGCGGTTGGACGGGTCGCCATGGAGGCGACCGAGGGTCTGGTAGTGGTGCCGGTGAACTTCGTGGTGGACTCCGGTGAGGTGGTCTTCCGTACAACCGAGGGTGGTCTGCTGGGCAGGGCCGCGGACTGGGGGCGACCGGTGGCTTTCCAGGCCGACAGCTTCGACGAGAAGTTGCGTACGGGTTGGAGCGTTCTGGTGCGTGGGGACCTGCGCCGTGTGCCCGAGGACCAGGCGGCCGTTTTGGTGGAGCTGGTCGCCCCGTGGGCCAGCGGGGAGCGCAACGTGGTGGGCCGGGTGACACCGTCGATGGTTTCCGGTCGCCGCATCGGTGACGCCTGAGGCAGCGGTCGCCGGCAGGGCCGGGCTGGTCCACGGTGGCTAGTGGGTCGGTTGCCTGGTCGGTCAGCTGCCGGGGTGCGTCATGACTCGTACGTGCAGTGGTCCCACCCTTGTCGTAGCTGCGATGCTCCAGCCGGCCCGCTGGTAGATGTTGACGTTGAGGTCGCTGGCGGTCTCCAGGTAAGACGGCAGCCCGTCTTTCGAGGCGAGGGCCAGGCCTTGGGCCATGGCGACGCGGCCCCACCCGTTGCCCGCCGACGCGGGGTGGGTGGCCAGTACTCCCAGGTACCAGTGCTCGCTGGTGGGCAGCAGCTCCTCGACGGCGTGGTCGTACTCGAGCAGGCGCTGCGCGGTGGCATCTGGCAGCTGCAGGTTGTCGAGGGCACCTGCGTGCCCACCTGGGGCGGGCGGGGACCACATCGCCAGGGACGCCCCTTGCTCGACCAGCCAGATGGTGCCGAGGTTGATGCGCATGTCGAACAGGGCACCGGCGAACATCGCGGCCTGCTGCGGGTAGTCCGCGCCGAACACGTGCGTGAAGACGGGGTCGGCGACGAATGCTGCGACGACGGTGTCGACGACGCGCTGACGGTCCGCCGGGTTCGCCGGGCGGACCTGGGGCCCGGTCAGCTCTCGCGGGGTGCGTCGGTGGGCTCGGGCGCCGGCACGTCGCCGGGGACGGCCAACGTGGCCTCCAGCGAAGCGATGTGCTCGACGACGGCCCGTGAGATGTCCTGGGCGTTCAGGCCGATCTCGGACAGCAGCTCGGTACGGCTCATCTGCTCGAGGAACTGCTGCGGGATGGCGAAGTCGCGCAGCGGTGTCGCGACCCGGGCGTCGCGCAGCGCCAGTGCGACCGCTGATCCGACGCCGCCGACACGGCCGTTGTCCTCGACGGTGACCACCAGCCGGTGCTGGGCGGCCAGCTCCGGCAGCTGCGGGTCGAGCGGGACCACCCACCTGGGGTCTACAACGGTCACGCCCATCCCCTGGTCGCTAAGCCGGTCGGCGATCTCCAGGCAGGTGGAGGCCATCACTCCGACTGCGACCAGGAGCACGTCACGCTCGCCGCTGCGGCGCAGGACGTCCATCGTGCCCAGGCGGTCGACGGCGGCGATGTCCGGGCCGACGGTTGTCTTGGGGAACCGCAGGACAGTGGGGGCGTCGTCCACGTCCAGGGCCTCACGCAGCTCGGTTCGCAGTGTTGCCGCGTCACGTGGGGCTGCCACCCGCACCCCGGGCACGAGCTGCAGAAACGACAGGTCCCACATGCCGTTGTGGCTGGGGCCGTCATCGCCGGTCACCCCGGCCCGGTCCAGGACGAAGGTCACCCCGGCCTTGTGGAGGGCGACGTCCATCAGGACCTGGTCGAAGGCCCGGTTCAGGAACGTCGCGTAGACGGCGACGACTGGGTGCAGCCCGCCGAAGGCCATCCCGGCCGCGGAGGTGGCGGCGTGCTGCTCGGCGATGCCCACGTCGAAGACGCGGTCGGGGTAGGCGCGGGCGAATGGTCCCAGGCCCACGGGGGCGAGCATGGCAGCGGTGACGGCGACCACGTCGCGGCGTCGGGCGCCGACAGCGACCATCTCTTCGGCGAACTCCTGGGTCCAGGTGCGGGCGGCCGCCGCCAGTGGCGCACCGGTCGCAGGGTCGACCACGCCGATGCCGTGGAAGTGGTCGACCGCGTCGTTCTCGGCCGGGGCGTGTCCGCGGCCCTTGTGGGTGATGGCGTGCACGATGACGGGGCCGTCGAAGCTGCGGGCCCGGTGCAGCGCGTGCTCCAGCGCCTCGACGTCGTGGCCGTCGATGGGGCCGATGTACTTCAGCCCGAGGTCCTCGAACATGCCCTGCGGGGCCACGATGTCCTTGAAGCCCTTCTTCATCCCGTGCAGCGTCTCGTACAGCGGGGGCCCGACGACGGGGGTGCGGCCTAGGAGGGTGCGGCCCCAGTCCAGGAACCGCTCGTACCCACGGGTGGTCCGAAGGGTTGCCAGGTGGTGCGCCAGGCCACCGATCGTGGGGGCGTAGGAGCGGGCGTTGTCGTTGACGACGATGACCAGCGGGCGGGCCCGGGCCGCGGCGATGTTGTTCAGCGCCTCCCAGGCCATTCCGCCGGTCAGGGCGCCGTCGCCGACCACGGCGACCACGGCCCGGCTGTCCAGCTGCCCGGCCAGCTCGCGGGCTTTGGCCAGCCCGTCGGCCCAGGACAAGGCGGTGGAGGCATGGCTGTTCTCGACCACGTCGTGCGCCGACTCGGCGCGGTTGGGGTAGCCGGACAGGCCGCCACGCTTCTTCAGGGTGTCGAAGCGGTCCCGGCGGCCGGTGAGGATCTTGTGCACGTAGGCCTGGTGCCCGGTGTCCCAGATGATGGTGTCGGTCGGGGAGTCGAACACCCGGTGCAGGGCCAAGGTGAGCTCGACGACGCCGAGGTTGGGGCCCAGGTGCCCGCCGGTGCGCGAGACACTGGCGACCAGGAACGACCTGATCTCTGCGGCGAGGGCGTCGAGCTGCTCGCGGGTCATCTGCTTGATGTCCGCGGGACCGTTGACCTTTTCGAGCACCTGCGAAGTCTAGGGCCGAAGTGGCTGCGGCGCCTTCAGGTCCGGCCAGGACCAGGTCCATGTGGCGCGGGCCACACGGGGGTGCCCGGGTGAGACCACCCCGGGGTCTCGGTTGATCCAGTCCGGTGGTCCGGTCTGCGGCTCCACGCACAGCGCGTCGGGCTGCTCGTCGAAGATCACCACGTACCGGCAGTCGGTGCGGCAGCTCAGGTCCAGCGCGCCGGGCCAGCGGACCCCGACCGTGCCGCCGGGCAGGTCGAAGGTGTCGTCGTAGGGGCCGGGCCCGGGGGTGGCGTGCTCGCCGGTGGGCAGGTAGTCCGGCCCGCGTGGCAGCATCGAGGTCGATGGCAGGTCCAGCTCGGCGGGGCCGCCTTTGTCCAGGACGCGCCGCAGCCACGGGTGCCAGCCGAGCTCGGCGGGGAAGGTGTCGCGGTGCGAGACGACCGAGAGCTCGGTTTCCAGTCCGTTGTCGGTCAGGTGCCAGCCGGCCCGGACCTGGCAGGGCCACGGCCACGGGTCGGACTCTGAGGTTCCGATCTCGATGCTGAGCTCGACTGTGTCGGCGGTGAGCTCGCACACCTGCCAGGGCGCGTCGTAGACCCGGCCGTGGATCGCCCACGTGTCGTGGGTGGGTGGCATCGGGTGGCTGCGGCCCTGCCAGCTGACGGTGTTGTCGGCCAGCCGCCCGGGCCATGGGGCCATCGGGAACCAGCCCCAGCCGGTCGCGGTGTCGTCGTGGTGGGCCAGCAGCTCCAGGCCGGCCACGACCAGCGAGCTGGCCCGCCCACCGGCTTCCGGCGCGACCGTCAGGCTCGCCTGGGCCGACCGCAGGACGACGGGCGCCTGCGCGGTCAAGCGCGCAGCCGCACGGACCCGTGCGCCAGCGCACCCAGCGGGTCGTCCAGCAGCGGAGCGAAGGCGGACTCGGCGGCGCCGAGCAGGGTCGAGTCGCCGCCGAACTGCGGCAGCGCCAGCCGGACTTGCTCCCGGGGGGCCGACAGGGCGGTCCCGAGGGCGGCGCGGACCATTGTCTCGGTGGCCGGGAACAGCTGGCGGAAGACTCCGCCGAAGACGACGACCTCGGGGTTGAACAGGTTGACCAGGTTCGCCACGCCGATGCCCAGCCAGCCTCCGACCCGGCGCAGCCCGGCCCGGGCCTGCCGGTCGCCGGCGTCGGCGAGGGCGACGATCTGCTCGATGGTGGCCTCGGGGCGGCCTGCTGCCAGCAGCGCCGCCTCCTCCCCGACCTCGGTCTCCCAGCAGCCGCGGGCCCCGCACCGGCACAGCCGGCCGCGGGGGTTGACCGCCATGTGTCCGACCTCTCCCCCGTAGCCGCCGGCCCCGCTCATCGGCCGCCCGTCCAAGATGATGCCGCCGCCGACGCCGACCTCGCCGGACAGGAAGATCACGTTCGCTGAGCCTTTTGCGGCTCCGCGCACGTGCTCGGCGATGGCCCCGAGGTCGGCGTCGTTGCCGACGACCACCGGAAGTGTCGTCGCGAGGCGGTCGGCGATCTGGGTGCCGAAGGGCACGTCGACCCAGCCGAGGTTGGGGGCGAACCGGACCAGGCCGTCGGCGTGGGAGACCACCCCGCACACTCCGGCGCCGATCCCGACGCAGACCGAGTCCGGTGAGGCGCCGGCCAGCACCGAGCGGCCCAGCTGTTCGACGTGGCGAAGGATCTTCGACATCTGGTAGTCGCCTCGGGACTGGCGCAGCTCGCGCCGGTCCAGCACCTCCCCGCCCAGACCGACTCGGGCCGCGATGATGTGGTCCACTCCGACGTCCAGGGCCAGCACGTAGACCCGCTGGGTCTGCGGCCGGACCATGATCGACGGGCGGCCTGCGCCCCCGCGACCGACCGGTGCCTGCTCCGAGACCAGGCCGGCGTCGGCGAGCTCGGTGGTCAGCGCACCGACGGTGCTGCGGTTGAGGCCGGTCAGTGCGGTCAGGTCTGAGCGTGACGTCGCCCCGTGGACGTGGATCAGCTGCAGGAGGTTGCCGAGGTTGTGTCTTCGGACCTCGTCCTGAGTGGCGCCAGCGAGGCTGTTAGCCATCCGTCACGCCGCGTCCAGCACGCGGTGCTACGCGCGCCCGGTGGCGACTGCGCGCCTCCGGGACAGTGCGTCGACGCTCGCGGCGAGCAGCAGGACCAACGCGGTCACCACGAACACCACGCCGGCTTGCTGGGTGATGTAGGAGATGCCGTTGTCGATGATGCCGATGACCAGGCCACCAAGGACAGCGTCCTTGATGTTGCCGCGCCCGCCGAACAGGCTGGTGCCGCCGATCACGGCCGCACCGACCGCGTACAGCAGGGTCGTCGACCCTCCGGTCAGTGGCGACACCGAGAACGTCCGCGACGCCAGCACAATGCCGGCCATCGCAGCCAGCAACCCACACATGACGAAGCAGAAGATCTTGACGCCGGGGACGTTGATGCCGGCCCTGCGGGCGGCCTCGGCGTTGCCGCCGACGGCGTAGATGTGGCGGCCCAGCGCGGTGCGTCGCAGCAGGAATGTCAGCACGACCAGCAGAACCAGCACCAGCGGCACCACGTACGGGGTGCCGCGGATGACGATGCCGTTGGTGCCGCGGTCAAGGCACAGGATGTAGGTGGGGACGGCCAGCACGACGAGCATGACGATGACCTTGCTCGCCCACACCGACATCGCCGGGGTCGGCAGGTGGCGGCGCCGCCGGCCGCGGATCGACCAGAACGTGACGAAGGCGTAGAGGGCGACGGTGATCACCAGGAACGCCCAGCTGCCGGCGACGCTCAGGTGCCCGGAGGTCAGTCCCTGGATGGTCGGGTCGTGGATGACGATGGTGCCGGCGTTGCCGATGACCAGCAGCAGAACCCCTTGCAGGCCGAGGAAGTACGCCAGCGTCACTACGAAGCTGGGGATCTTCAGCAGGGCGACCAGCAGGCCGATGGTCACGCCGATGGTGGCGCCGGTGGCCAGGCACGCCAGGACCGCCCACGGCCAGGCCCAGCCGTGGTTGGTGAGCGTGATGCCCAGGACGGCGGCGCTGGTTCCGGCGTTGTAGCCGGCGGACAGGTCGATCTCGCCGAGCAGCAGGACGAAGATCAGGCCCATCGCGATCACGATCGTCGCGGTGGACTGGGTGAGGATGTTGGCGAAGTTCCCGGCGTCGGCGAACAGCTGGGGCTTGAGTGCGGTGAAGACGATGACCAGGACCACGATGCCCAGGACGGCCGACAGCGAGCCGATGTCGCCGCCGCGCACCCGGTCGAGGTACTCGCGTACGGCCTCGCCGATGCTGCCGGCGCCGGGCTGGACCGGGGCGCCCTTGGTCTCCTGCACCGGCGCCGAAGTGTCCGTGCTCATGAGGTGCCCCCGTCTGCCGTGCCGGCCGCGCTGGACTCGCTGCGGCCGGTGGTGATCATCTGGACGACGTCGTTTCTGGTCACGGTGGCGATGTCGACCTGGGCCGCCATCCGCCCCAGGTACAGGCAGGCGACCCGGTCGGCGACCTGGAAGACGTCGTTGAGGTTGTGCGAGATGAGGATGACGCCCAGGCCCTGGTCGGCGAGTCGGCGTACCAGGTGCAGGACCTGCTCGGTCTGGGCCAGGCCCAGTGCGGCGGTCGGCTCGTCGAGGATGACCAGCTTGCTGTTCCACAGAACGGCCCTGGCGATCGCCACCGTCTGGCGCTGTCCACCGGACAGGCTCGCGACGAGCTGGCGGACCGACTTCAGGGTGCGCACGGAAAGGCCGGCAAGGGTCTCGGTGGCGCGCTGCTCCATCGTGCCCTCGTCCAGGACCATGCTCCTGGTCTGCTCGCGGCCCAGGAACATGTTGTGGACGACGTCGAGGTTGTCGCACAGCGCGAGGTCCTGGTAGACGACCTCGATGCCGAGCGCGCTGGCCTGCTTGGGGCTGTGCACGGTAACGGGTTCGCCGTCGAAGATGACCTCGCCGCTGTCCACCGGGTGGATGCCGGCGATGGCCTTGATCAGAGTGCTCTTGCCGGCTCCGTTGTCACCGACCAGGGCGGTTACCTTGCCGCGGAAGACGTCCATGTCCACGTCGTACAGGACCTGGACCGCACCGAAGCTCTTGTTGATCTTGCGAAGGGACAGCAGCGGCTGGCCGTCGCCTGAGGCGCCCACTGCTCGTTCCACTGCTGGCTGCGCGGACATCTGGCTGCCTCACCCTCTTCGCTGCGGCCCGCAAGGGGGGCCGTGGGTCCAGGACTGGTTTCGTGGTGCACATGCTGACGGTAGGGGTGGCCGCCTGTGGCGACCACCCCTACCTCAACCCAGCTTCTTAGTGGACGCCGTACTTCGTGCAGTCCGCCTGCAGGGCAGCCGTGGTGCACAGCTTGGCTGCCGTGGTGAAGCCATCGGTGACAACGTCCTGGACGTTGGCCGCGTAGATCGCCTCAGGTACCAGGAGCACCGACGGGACCGTACGGTTTCCGGTCTTGTCGGTGACGCTTCCGGTCGCCAGGGACGCCGCCGTGGCGGTCTGGTTCTTGGCCATCGCAACTGCGATGGCTGCGGCCGCGGAGGCCTCCTTCTTGATCGCCTTGTAGACGCTCAGGCACTGGGTGCCCGCGAGCACTCGCTGCAGACCCTCGTCGGTCGCGTCCTGGCCGGTGACCAGGATCTTGCCTGCGACGCCGTTGGTGGCCAGGATCGCCTCAGCCGCTCCACCGAGACCGTCGTTGGCCGAGGCCACGCCGACGATGTTGGGGTGGGCGTGGAACAGGTTCTCGAAAATCGTTCCGCCCTGGACGTTGTCCCAGTTGGGAACGGCCTGGTCGGCCGCGACGGTGTAGCCGGCGCCGCGGATGACCTTGTCGTAGCCCTGGTGGAACAGGGTCGCGTTGTTGTCGGTCGGGGAGCCGTCGAGCTCGATGACCGCGCCGGTCTTGTGGCCCTGGGCCTGCATGCACTTGACCAGGCCGGTGCCGATGGTGGTGCCGACTGCGACGTTGTCGAAGGACACGTAGTACTTCGCGCTGCCGCCGAGGGTGAGCCGGTCGTAGTCGATGGTCGGGATTCCGGCGGCCGCCGCCTTGGTCTCGACCGCTGCGCCGCTGGCGCTGTCGAGGTTGACGATCATCAAGACCGCGACCTTCTCGTTGATCATCTGGTCGGCGATCGACTGGAACTTGGTGACGTCGCCGTTGGCGTTCTGGATGTCGTACTGGACGCCTGCGGTGGTGAAGGCCGCCGCGAGCAGCGGCCGGTCGTTGGTCTCCCAGCGAGCCGAGGACGCCGAGTCGGGCAGGATGACGCCGATCTTCGGCGTGGCAGCCGACGCCGAGGTCGACGTCGATGCGGAGGTGGACGCTGCCGGCGTGGCGGTGGAGTTGCTTCCACAGGCCGCGAGGGCGAACACCGACACCGAGACTCCGGCGACGGCCATGAGGGAACGCTTGCGCATGTGACCCGATCCTTTCGTGGCGGGAGGTGCAGGACTTCAACCGATCAACCTGGGGACGATGGCCCGGGCGAGATCAGATCGTGCTCGTGCTGACGTGCGAATGTTGTCGGCCACAACTTATTCACGCTGCTGATGCCGGAGCAACCCCAACGCGACAACAATTTGTAGTTGCCGGTAACAATTCCGTTACGCGACGTTCACGGAACGGTCGCGGCACGCTCAGGGCGTGTTCTGGAGCCCGCTGAAGGCGTGTGGTGGCGGGGTTGGCGGCTGGTCGGGTGTCACAGCCTCGGGCGGTGCCGGATGCCGCGTAGCGCGTCGGCCACCAGGGCCACTGACTTGGCGGTGGCCTCGAGTCTGGCCTGCTCCAGCTGGAGGGCTTGGACTGCTTCGCTGAGCGCTTCGGGGGCCAGGATGTCGCGCAGGTCGGCGCGCATGGAGGCCAGCGATCCGGCGAGGCCTCGCCGCGCCCCGTCGACCTGGCCGATGGCCACGTAGGCCAGGAGCAGGGGGTGGCGGCGCAGCACCTCGTGGGCGCGAAGGTCGGCCGGGCACTGGTCGAAGAGCCAGCCGCCGGCGCGCTGCTGCCAGCCGGGAGCGTCCGGGGGCGGGACCTCGGGCGGCCATCCTGCCGGCAGCCGGGGTGCTGCGCTCATGGCCGGGTGCTCACGTGCTCACCGGCTCAGATGCTCGCGGTGGCGGGGTAGGCGGCGGTGCGGGCCGCAGCGTAGGCGGCGCGGACCTGCGGCTGCGGGTCGGCTTCGATCACCTCGGTGGGCGGGTGCTGCCAGTGCGGCGGCTCGGCAGTTCCGGCCAGCGCCCAGGCGGCCTGCCGGGCGGCGCCTTCGGCCACGTACTCCCCCGGCGCCGGCACGTGGACCGGCAGTGCGAACAGCTGGGAGGCGACGGTGCGAACGGCCGCCGAGACGGCTGCGCCGCCGATGAGCAGCACCCGGCGGGGCAGCACGCCTTGGCCTCGCAGGGCGTCGACGGCGTCGGCGAGGCCGCCGAGCATTCCCTCGACGCAGGCGCGGGCCACGTTTTGCGCGGTGAGGTTGCCGCGGGTGATCCCTGAGAGCTGGCCGGTGGCGTTCGGCAGGTTGGGGGTGCGCTCGCCGTCCAGGTAGGGCAGCAGCACCAGACCGTCGGCACCTGGATCGGCGGCAAGCGCGAGCTCGCCGAAGCGTTCAAGGTCGACTCCGAGCAGCTGGGCGCCTGCGGTGAGCACCCGGGCGGCGTTGAGCGTGCACACCAGTGGCAGGTACCGCCCGGTCGCGTCGGCGAACCCGGCGACCAGACCGGCGGGGTCGGCGCTTGGGGCGTCGCTGACGGCGAACGCGGTGCCGGAGGTGCCCAGGGAGACCACCACGTCCCCGCCGGCCAGGCCCAGGCCGAGGGCCGCGCCCATGTTGTCGCCGGTGCCAGCGGCCAGCGCGGCGCCGGCGGCGGTTGCCCCGACCAGCTCGGCCGGCGCCGCGACCCGGGGGGTGTGCGGGGCGCGTCCCATCGCCAGGGTCAGCAGGTCGGTTCGGTACTGCCCGCTCGCCGGTGACCAGTAGCCGGTGCCGGAGGCGTCACCGCGGTCGGTGGTCGGCGGGGAGGAGGAGCCGGCCAGTCGCCAGGTCAGCCAGTCGTGCGGGAGCATCACCTGGGTGACCCGCGCTGCGTGGTCGGGCTCGCAGCGGGCCAGCCAGCGCAGCTTGGTGACGGTGAAGCTGGCCACCGGTACGGACCCGACCGCCTGCGCCCAGGCCGCCGGGCCGCCGAGCTCGGCGACCAGGTCGTCGGCGTCGGGGGCCGAGCGGGTGTCGTTCCACAGCAGCGCCGGGCGGACCACCGCGCCTTGGTCGTCCAGGGCGACCATGCCGTGCTGCTGGCCCGCCACCGACACGGCGGCGACGTCGTCGAGGATCCCCGACGACGCCTGCGTCAGCGCCTCCCACCATGCCTGCGGCGGGCACTGGGTGCCGTCGGGGTGGCTGGCGCGGCCCGACCTGACCACTGCTCCGGTGTCGGCGTCGCAGACCACCACTTTCACCGACTGGGTGGAGGAGTCGATCCCGGCGACGAGCGGCATGGGCCGAACCCTAACAAGGGCTCCGGTGGGCCGGAGCGGCCGAAGCCGGGCCCGCCGGGCCGAGCCGGCCGGTGCCAGCCGGCCGAGCCGGCCGGTGCCAGCC
>Ga0075015_100000257_pt1 | contig 17408 bp, 13 predicted proteins | sample AleBraG_ABR_2013_FD_71476 | JGI IMG/M metagenome (GOLD analysis project Ga0075015, IMG submission 71476) | Freshwater sediment microbial communities in response to fracking from Pennsylvania, USA - Alex Branch Run_MetaG_ABR_2013 | ecosystem: Environmental > Aquatic > Freshwater > Creek >...
CAGAAAATAGAAGTCGGAGTTTTAGGGGCCACCGGAATGGTGGGACAGCAGTTTGCCAAACTGCTGCAGAACCATCCCTGGTTTGATTTCAAGTGGGCCGGCGCCAGCGATCGCTCGGCCGGCAAGAAGTATCGCGACGCTACGAGTTGGCGCTTGGACGGCGCAATGCCCTCCGGCGCGGCGGATCTCACCGTGGACGACTGCAAGCCCGGCAACGCGCCCAAGCTGGTATTTTCATCAATGGACGCTTCCGTCGCCACGGAAATCGAACAAGCCTTTGCCAAGGCGGGGCATGTGGTAGTCTCCAATTCCCGCAACCATCGGATGGAAGCCGATGTCCCTTTGTTGATTCCCGAGATCAACGCCAGCCATCTGAAGATCATTCCGCTCCAGCAACGGCGGCGCGGCTGGACGGGGCAGATCGTGACCAACCCCAACTGCTCCACCATGGCGCTGGCCTTGGCGCTGGCGCCGCTCAAACCGTTTGGCATACGGCGCGTGCTGGTGACCACCATGCAGGCGATTTCCGGAGCGGGTTATCCCGGCGTGGCGTCCATGGACATCAATGCCAACGTGATTCCCTTCATCGGCAGCGAAGAAGAGAAAATGCAGCAGGAGACACAGAAGATCCTGGGCGAGTTCACCGGCGATGCGCTGGTGCCACTGGCTGCGATGGTCAGCGCGCATTGCAATCGCGTCCCGGTGGTGGACGGGCACATGGTGGCGACGTCGGTGGAGCTGGATCGGAAGCCTTCAGACGCCGACATCCTGGCCGCCTTCGCGAGTTTTCGCGGCGTTCCCCAGGAGCGCAAGCTGCCCAGTGCCCCGCCCCAGCCGGTCATTTATTTAAATGAACCCGACCGCCCGCAACCCAGACGCGACGCCGAGCGCGAGAACGGCATGGCGGTGTTTATCGGCCGCCTGCGCCCTTGCCCGGTGCTGGGAATCAAGTTCATGGCCCTGGGTCACAACACCGTGCGAGGCGCTGCCGGAGCCGCGTTGCTCAACGCCGAATTAATGTATTCGGAGGGCATGCTGGACTGATGATTTACAAGGTGGCACAGGGTTTAGCCTGTGCTGGGCAGACTAAAGTCTGTGCCACAGGGATGCTGGACTAATGATCGTGATGAAATTCGGCGGCACCTCGGTGGAAAGCCGAGCCGCCATGGAACGCGTCGCCGGGATCGTGCGCGATCGCCTTGCCCGCAAGCCAGTGGTGGTGGTGTCTGCCATGGGCAAAACCACCAACCGGCTGCTGGCGATCGCACACGCGGCGGTGAGCGGCCAGAAGGACGAAGCGATCCGACTGCTGCACGAGTTGCGCGATTTCCATCTGCGGGAATCGAACATGGAGCGCACTGTAGACGATCATTTTCAGGAGCTCACTGAGCTGGTCAAAGGACTGGCCATTTTGGGTGAACTCACGCCCCGCGCCGTCGATGCGATCTCGAGTTTTGGCGAGCGCCTTTCCAGCCGCATCGTCACCAACTATTTCCAACACCACGGTATCAACGCCGTACACGTGGACGCGCGCAAGTTGATCGTCACCGACAACCGTCATACGCAAGCCGCCCCGCTGCTGGAGCAAAGTTACGCGCTGCTGGCAGGCTGCATTCCCCGGCTGGCGAACAACCAGGTGGTAGTGATGGGCGGCTTTATCGCAGCTACTGAAGACGGCGTGACATCCACGCTGGGCCGGGGCGGATCGGATTTCACCGCATCCATCGTCGGTGCAGGCATTGGCGCCGAGGAAATCCAGATTTGGACCGACGTGGACGGCATGCTGACCGCCGACCCGACGGTGCTGCCTGGTGCCCGCCGCGTACGGGTGATCTCCTTTGAGGAAGCCGCCGAACTGGCGTATTTTGGCGCTAAAGTGCTGCATCCTGCCACCGTGCTGCCGGCCGTGGACAAGAACATCCCGGTGTTGATCCTGAACTCACGCCGCCCGGAAGTGGAAGGTACGCGCATCACCAAGGAGACTGTCCCCAGCACGAACGCAGTCAAGTCCATCGCCTGCAAAAAGAACGTAACCGTGCTGAACATCCGTTCCACGCGCATGTTCATGGCGCATGGTTTTCTACGCAGTATCTTTGAAATCTTCGACCGTCATCAGACGTCGGTGGATATGGTGTCCACTTCAGAGGTGAGCGTGTCTTTGACCATTGACCAGGGCAATCACGTGCAAGAAATCGTCGACGAACTGCGCGAGTTTTCCGAAGTTTCGATCGATGAGGGTCAAGCGATTGTTTGCATCGTCGGCGCCAACATCCGCAACACGCCGGGTGTGGCTGCCCGAGTCTTCCGCTCCTTGGGCGATGTCAACGTGTATATGCTTTCACAGGGCGCTTCCGCGCTCAACATCGGCTTTGTGGTCTCCGGCGCGGATCTGCCAAAAGCCGTGGAGCGTCTGCACAAGGAGTTCTTCAGCGAGTTGGATCCGGAGGTGTTCGATGCCTAATCTCGCCTTGCTCGGTTACGGCAAAATGGGCCGCATGCTGGACCAGTTGGCTCCCGAATATGGGTTCACCGTCATCTGCCGAAGAGATGTAAACCGCGATGAGTCTCTCGCCGGCGCGGACGTTGCCATCGAGTTTTCCACGCCCGCCGCCGTCCTCGGCAACGTGAGACTCGTAGCGGACGCGGGCCTCCCGGTCGTGATCGGCACCACCGGCTGGCTGGATCATCTGGATGAGGTGAAAGCATTGACGCAATCCACCGGCGCGGTTTGGAGTCCCAACTATTCTGTCGGCGTCAACGTTTTCTTGCGCGTGGTCCAGCAAGCAGCCCGGCTGCTCAAGGATGAAAAAGAGTACGGCGCATGGGCCTGGGAGATTCATCACAGCACCAAGAAAGACGCGCCCTCCGGTACACTGCTCAAGCTGGTGGAAGAGATGAGGAGCGCGGGCTTTGCGCGCCCCATTGATGTAAGTTCGAACCGCGCCGGCGCGCATCCCGGTACCCACGAGATCGGTTTTGATTCCGCGGCGGACACCATTACGCTCCGCCACAGCGCCCGCAGCCGCGAAGGCTTTGCCCGCGGCGCTCTCAAGGCGGCACAATGGATTGTCGGCCGCAAAGGCTTTCACGAGTTTAACGAAGTTCTTTTTGGAGGTTGACCATGCTGTTTACCGGATGCGGTACCGCCCTTGTTACACCGTTTCGCCCGGAGGGCGCGCTCGACGAAGACACCTTGCGAAGCCTGGTGCGCCGCCAGATTAGTGAAGGCATCGATTTTCTGGTACCCTGCGGCACCACCGGCGAAAGCCCCACCCTCACGCACCATGAGCACTTGCGCGTGGTCGAAATCACGCTGGAAGAGGCCAAGGGCAACACGCCGGTTCTGGCCGGCGCCGGCGGGTACAACACCGCCGAAGTGATTCACCTGGCCAAGGAACTCGATACCTTGGGCGTGGACGGTATTCTCTCGGTGACGCCTTATTACAACAAGCCCACCCAGGAAGGCTTGTACCAGCACTACCAGGCCATCGCGGCGGCCGTTCCCCATTTGCCCATCGTCGTTTACAGCGTGCAGGGGCGCACCGGCGTCAATGTCGAGCCGGCAACTTTAAAGAGACTGGCGGAAATCGACACCATCGTGGGGGTGAAAGAAGCTTCCGGGAACATCGGGCAGATGGCAAGCGTACTTCATCATGTGCCGGAGCGTTTTGCCGTACTTTCGGGCGACGACGCCATCACCATCCCGTTGATCGCCTTGGGCGGCCGTGGCGTGATTTCGGTGGTTTCCAATCAAATTCCCAAGCAGATGACCGAGTTGACGCAGAGTGCGCTGGCCGGGGATTTTTTGCGCGCCCGGACGCTGCAGCGCCAATACCTGCCGCTGATCGAAATCAACTTTGTCGAGTCCAACCCGATCCCGGTGAAATGGAGCATGGCCCATATGGGACTGCTGGAACCGGTGTGGCGCCTGCCCATGTGTCCGCCCAGCACAGCCAGCCAGGAGAAAATCTCCAAGGTGATGGAACAGGTTGGCCTGATGGCTGGCCGGGGCGTGCATGCAGGCTGAAATCGAAAAGCTGTATGACCAGAATCCGAAGCCGCCGCGCATGGCGGATTTCGATCTGTTTCGCAGCTTTGTTACGGCTTTGAACCTGGGCCAGGCGCGCGCGGCTGAGCCATGTGCCACTTCAGCCAGTGGTTGGCGCGTGAACACGTGGGTCAAGAAAGGTGTCCTTGTCGGCTTCCGGATTGGCGCGATCGTCGACATGTCCATCGATCGCCATCGGCAGCCCTGGTTTGATAAGGCAACTTATCCGGTGAAGCAGTTCGACGGAACGGAAGGTGTTCGCATTGTGCCGGGCGGCTCCTCCATTCGCGACGGTTGCTACATCGGCAAAGGCGTCACGTGCATGCCGCCCATGTACATCAATACCGCGAGCTGGGTGGGCGACGGAACCATGATCGATTCGCACGCGTTGGTGGGCAGTTGCGCGCAGGTGGGGAACCATTGCCACGTTTCGGCGGCCTCGCAACTGGGCGGCGTGTTGGAACCAATCGGCGCCATGCCTGTCATCATTGAAGATAACGTGCTGATCGGCGGCAATTGCGGTGTCTATGAAGGCACAGTGGTCAAGCGCGGCGCCGTGCTCGGAACCGGGACCATTCTGAATCGCTCCACTCCGGTCTACGACTTGGTTCGCGAGAAGATTTATGTGGCTTCGGACGACGAGCCGTTGGTGATTCCGGAAGATGCAGTGGTGGTGCCGGGTTCGCGTCCCATCGGCAAAGGCCCTGGCAAGGCATGGGGTTTGTCGCTGTACACTCCGGTGATTGTGAAGTATCGCGACGACAAAACCGGCTCAAAAATTCAGCTCGAAGATTTACTGCGATAAAACTAGAGATATGGCCCGGGACGAACAATCGGTTCAAGTAACGCCCGAAGAGATCATCCACGTTCTGCTGGAAGAGATGGAAGCCGGCCTGTGCCCGAGCTATTACAGCAACCTGGTGCCCAGCAGATATGACGTATATTTATCCTTGGATGACCTGGAGCGCCTGCGGCCGCTGGAATCGCGCATTCGCGAGGAAGCCACCCGCGCGCTGAGCGAGCAGTTGAAGCGGCTGAACCGCGAGTCGAAATTCCGAGTCCCCTTGTTGTCCGGCAGCAAACAGTCGAAGCGATACGAGACCCTGGGTGAATGGTCCATTGCGCTGCACGAAAACATCGAGGACGCCGAGGAGCATCCACTGGTGGTTCACTCGACGTTTCCGCACACCACTGCCGCCGACGGCCGTGACGGCCTGTTGACCGAGCGCGTTACCCGGCGTAGCCTGGCCGGCGGAGAAAGCATCAGTACTTCGACCGTGCGGAGCGGAACGGCCGCCGACACCAAGCGCGCCGCGGGCACGGTGTTCGCGACGCTGGAGTACGAAGACGACACGGGTGTGCACCAGTACCCGGTGATGAAAGAGACGTTCAAAATCGGCCGTGGCGGCGTGGACCGTTGGGTGGATTTGCGACTGAATGCAAAGAAAGACGTCTCGCGCGAACATGTGCAAATCCGCTTCGACTCAGCCAGCGGAAAGTTTTTCATCAAGGACCTCAGTTCCCTGGGCACCACCGTCAACGGCAAGCCCATTCCCGCGAGTATCGTACAGGTGAACGGCGAAGACGTGGACAAAAACTTAGAAGTCTCTCTTCCGGCCAAGGCCCGCATCGGCCTGGCCGGCATTCTTTTTCTGGAGTTCCGGGCGAGCAAGCGGTGACCGCGCTACACACAGCACGCTTCATTTTTCTCGCGGCCCTGCTGCTGTTTGTGGCTTGCGCCGCCCTGGCCAGCCGGGCTCGGGAATGACCATGCCTGCCACACCCGCCACCGCCAAACAGCGTTTCTTCTCCGCCGCCGTTTCCGATCCCGGCAAAGTCCGCGATCATAATGAAGACCGCGTGTGGGCCGATGACATGCGCGGTTGTTTCGCCGTGATCGATGGCATGGGCGGCCATGCCGCCGGCGAGCAGGCTGCGCAGATCGCGCTGGAACGGATTCGCGTCCGTCTGGAACGCCAGACCGACGCTGTCGAGCAGCGCGTGCGCGAGGCCATTACCATCGCCAACAATGCCATCCATGAGGCTGCGCAAAGCAAACCGGAATGGAACGGCATGGCCTGCGTACTCACCGTTGCAGTGATCGACAACGGCTTTGCCACCGTGGGCCACGTCGGCGATTCGCGTCTCTACAAGCTGCGGAACGGCAGCATCAACAAAATCACGCGGGATCATTCGCCAGTCGGCGAACGCGAGGATGCCGGTGAGCTCACCGAAATCGAAGCCATGGCTCATCCCCGGCGCAATGAAGTGTTCCGCGACGTTGGCTCCCAACTGCATTCGCCCGACGATCCCGACTTCATCGAGATTCAACGCATTCCTTTTGAGCGGGACAGCGCACTCTTGTTGTGCAGCGATGGCCTGAGCGACGTCCTGCCGTCCGACCAAATCCTGGAGATCGTTCAGGGCCGGGCGGGTGACCGCTGGGACGCCGTTCGCACTCTAATCGAGGCCGCCAACGACCACAGCAAAGACAATGTGTCCGCCGTGCTGGTGGAAGGTGAAGCCTTCGGTGGGTCGAAACGAAAGCAGCCCGCCTCCCTGGTCGGCCCGAACTTCTATCGCTGGGCTTATCTGGTGGTCGGATTGCTGCTGGGCGTGTTTGGCGTGATTGCCGGCATTCGCTGGTTTGTCACTCCGGCGGCGCCCCGCGTGCCCACCAGCATTGCCGTTGCCGAAGCCGGCAGCATCAGCGCGGCGCTCGATCGGGCTCTCCCCGGAGACACCGTTGTGCTGGCGCCCGGCGTCTTTCATGAGACTGTCCATCTCAAGAGCGATGTCGATCTGGTGGCGCGTCAGCCGCACGAGAGCACACTGGAAGGCGGCATCATCGCCAACGGAGTGACCCGCAGCCGCGTGGAAGGTCTGCGGATCCGTGCCGAGGAGATTGGAGTCAGCGTGAACGATAGCAACGTGGCCATCTCCCGTTGTGAAGTCTCCGGCGCGCGCTCGGCTGGCGTCCAGTTCACGGGCAGTTCGCTGGGAGCTTTGTCGGCGTCCTCCGTCCATGACAACGCGGGACCGGGCGTGAGCGTCACCGGCAATGCGGCGCCGGAAATTGAGAACAACTCCGTCATCGGCAATGGCACGCAGCCGGGCAATCTTCATCCGGGCCTCGACCTGGAATCGAGCGTAAAGACACGCGTAACCGGAAATGTCTTTTTGTCGAACGGAGCGGAAGCAGTCTGGGTGAAGACCGCCGACCCGGCCATCGCCGAACGCAACTACTTTACGGCCGGCGGCAAAGCGGACAAGCGAGCGGGGGTTAAGGTGGTGGGAGCCAAGCCGTGAGCCCCGCGCACAGCCGCTCAACACCGGATCGCCTGCAGATCATCCGGCTGATTGGTCATGGCGCCATGGGGACCGTGTACCTGGCCACGGACAGCGAACTAGGCGCGCAAGTTGCCGTCAAGATCGTCTACCGCGGCCCCGATCGCGATGACAAAGAGATTCAGGATGCCGAGCGCATCGGCGCCGAACTGCAAAAGCGCCTGTCTGCCATCGATCCCCGCGTGTGCCGCGTTCACCGCTACGACGAACACGAGGGCGATCTTTACATCGAAATGGAGTATGTGGATGGCGACGACCTGTCCACCATTCTTGCTTCCGGCCCGTTGGCGCCCGGCATGGCTGTGCGCGTCGCCATCGAGCTCTGTGAAATGCTGGAGCATCTCAGAGCCTTTACAACCGTCATCGACGGCAAACAGTTCACCGGCGTGATTCATGGCGATCTGAAACCGAAGAACATTCGCCTCACCCGCCAAAACCAGATAAAAGTGCTCGACTTCGGCATCGCCAAAGCTCTCTCGCACACGCACAAGTACACCACCAATTTGTTCGCCAGCTCCGCTTACTGTTCGCCGGAGCGCCTGGACACCCAGCACATGGATGCTCACTCCGACCTTTGGTCGGTGGGAGTGCTGCTGTATCAGATGCTGGCCAATCGCCTGCCTTTTGACGAGGAGAATCGCGAGCGCATGGAACGCCGCATCCGCAGCGGTTCGCCGGACGCGCTTCCTGACAGCGTACCAGAGCCCTTGCGCCGCGTCGTTTCCAAGGTTCTAGCGCGCGATGCAGCCCAGCGCTACCAAACCGCGGAGGCCTTGCGCGAAGATCTGGAGCGCTTCAATCTGGGGCAAGCGGTGGAAGCAAAATTCGTCGAGAGCGATGCTACCGTTCGCACCGCTCCGCCGCTGCCGGCGGACGACCGCACAGTTCGCGTCACGCCGGTGCCCACGCCGGCCGCGATTCTCCAGCGCCGGCCACAGAATTATTTCGCGACCGGCTGTCTGGCCGTCTTTGGAGCTATTTTTTTAACGGGCGCTAGCTTTGCCGTGTTGCAGATGCGCACCTGGAACGCCGCCGATGAACTCAAGGCGGACATCAAGAACCGGCGCATTCCCGCGGATCAGGCCTGGGACCGCTATCAGGTGCTGGTCAAGCGGACTCACTTGCCCGGCACTATGTGGAGTGTCAGCAACGCCCTCAAACAAGAGCAGGAGCAAGTGGCGGAAGATCCCATCCGCGAGTTCCGCAGCAGTGATGCTCCAGTGATTTACCGCCCGCAATGGGCGCAGGCGCGCAATGCACTGGCCCGTGCTCTCGAACTCGACCCGGACAACCACACCATACAAGGCAAGCTAAGGCTGGTGGAAGCGCATCTGGATCGAATCGACGCAGCGGGCAAAAATGCGCTGCGCCAAAAGCTGCTGAACACATCCCTAACCAAGTTTGAACAGGCGGCGGAACTGCTGCGGAACTCCCCCGACCCTTATCTCGGTCTGGCCCGGCTCTTCGTCTACGATCTGTTGGATGTGGACCGCGCCGAAGACGCCTTGCACAAAGCGGCAGACTATGGCCATCCGCTGGGCCGGCGCGAGCATGCGCAATTGGCCGATGGGTACAAACGCCGCGCCGACAAAACCTGGCGCGATTCGCGAGCCTACACGCAGACGCCCAGTCAAGAGAAAGACTATCTCGAGCGAGCCCGGCAAGACTACATTCACTCGCAGGATCTCTATCAACAGGTGGGTATGTTCGGTGACGCCGCGCGCAATGAAACGCAGGCGATGCAAGGCCAACTGCGCGTGGAACAGCGTCTGAGCCAAATTGAGAGCCAGCAGCCATGACCCTCACGCGGGCGGCCTTGACAGAGCGGGCGCGCCAGCGCCAACTGCAACGCCCCGTGTCGCGCAATATCGAACTACTGCTTCTGTTGTTCGGCATGCTCGCCATTGGCGCCGGCCTGTGGCTGGTCTACCGCGCCAAAACCAGCCCACCCCCGGAAGCGGTCGTCAATCTGAACGAACTGTCCGGCCCGCAACCATTGATCGCGCTGCTGGAAGGCGCTCCAGACGGCGAATACATCGCGGATCAAATTTACGAACTGCGGCGCCACGAGGTCCACTTTGAAAACGACGGCGCACTGGCCCGTCTGCGGGCAAAAGAGAGTGAGCTCAAATCGGCCCGCGGCCTGGACGCCACAAAAGAACGCATGTCGGAAGCGCGCACGCGGCGCGCGGAGCGGGAAGAAGAGCAACTTGAGCATGCGTCGTTCTTTGAAAGGGTGTGGGAAAAAGTGCGCGGCCGGCGGGCGGAACGCGAACTCTCCATTCCGCTGCTCACTTCCCAGCAATACGCCGCGCTCAAACCGGCGCTGGTGGTCCGGCGTCAACGGGACTTCCGCCTGCGCTTTCTGGTGTGGATCGGCCTCTTCTTCGCCAGCTTCGCAGCCGTTCATCTCGTCTGGCGCATCCGGGGTTTCGCCGGCGATAACCTGCTTCTGCCTATAGTTCTTGTCCTCTGTGGAATTGGTTTGATCCTGATGCTCAGCCTGCGCGATCCGCTTCGCGACACGCTGATGTTCACCGAGTTCATTCAGGGCGTGGTTGTGGGCTGCCTCGGCCTGCTCGCCTTTAGCGGGCTCGATTATGAGCAGCTTTTTTCCAGGCTCAGTTATGTCCCGCTGCTTGCGGCATTCGCGCTCGCCATTGCACTCGGTTTCTTTGGCAGCGGCCCCGGCGGAAGCGATGCCAAGGTCAACCTCTTCTTCTTTCAGCCGGTGGAATTGATTCGCATTCTCCTGGTGCTTTTTCTGGCCGGTTACTTCGCGTCAAACTGGGACGCGCTCAGGCAACTGCGCCAGCAGGCCGGACCCTGGAACATCCCACGGCTCGACTACGTTTTGCCCTTGATCCTGGCTGTACTCGTTTCCATCGCGCTGTTCTTCTGGCTCAGCGATCTCGGCCCTGCGCTCGTCATCGGCTGTCTCTTTCTCACGCTCTACAGCATCGCCCGCAAGCACGTGGTGCTCGCCGGCGCCGGCCTGCTGGCCATTGTTCTGGCCTTTGTCATCGGTTACGCCATTGGCTATCCCCACGCCGTGACCGCACGCGTGGATATGTGGAGGTCCCCCTGGGACAACCCCGTTCGCGGTGGCGATCAAGTGGCGGATTCGCTCTGGGCGCTCTCCACCGGCGGCGCAACCGGCACTGGTCCCGGCCTGGGGAACCCCGCGCTGATGCCCGCCGCGCATACTGATTTGATCCTGTCCGCGATCGGCGAGGAGCTTGGCTTTGCGGGGATCGCGGTGGTGTTTCTGCTCTATGCTCTGCTTCTCTGGCGCTGCCTGCGTATCGCTCTGCGCGCCCGCACCGTCTATGCGTATTTCCTGGTGATTGGCCTCGCGCTGATTCTGGCCCTCCAAACATTTCTCATTGCAGGCGGTTTGCTGGGATTGATTCCTCTCTCTGGCGTGGTCTCGCCTTTCTTGAGCTACGGCCGCACTTCCATGGTGGCGAACTTCCTGGCGATCGCCGCGATTCTGGCCGTGTCCAGCCGCTCACGGGGTTCCACGGTTGCGGAGAATTTTGCCGGGCCGACGCGAGTGTTGGCCATGGCGCTCTCCGCCATCATGGTTGTGATTGTCGGGCGTGCGGGGTACGTTCAAATCGTTCGCGCGGACAATCTGGTGATTCGCGGCGCGCTGGTTCCGCAGGCCGACGGCATGCGCCGCTACCAATACAACCCGCGAATTCTGGAAGTGGCGCGCCATCTCCCCAAGGGCTCCATCTTTGACCGCAACGGCCTTCCTCTAGCCACCAGCGACTACAGCTTGATAGACAAACGCCGAGACGACTACGGCAAATTGGGCGTAACGCTCGACGCTGCTAACAAGACCGAACACCGCCACTACCCGTTGGGCGCGCCGATGTTTTATCTGCTCGGCGATACGCGCTCGCGCTGGAAGCAGGGGGCAGGCAACACGGCGTTCCAGGAGAAGTCCTCTCGCGTCCGGCTGCAAGGCTTTGACGACGTAGCCGAAGTGGAAGACGGCCGCGTCAAGCGAGACTACCGCGAACTCATCCCGCTGCTGCGCCACCGCCACGAACCGGATAACCCGGCCGTCAAAGCGCTGCTCCAACGCCCTCGCGATGTCCGCATGTCGATTGATGCGCGATTGCAGATGCGGGTCTCCTCGATACTGGAACAGCGTCTGCAGAAGCTAGGGAAACAGAAGGCCGCAGCCGTAGTGCTCGATCCGGCCACCGGCGAGATGCTCGCAGCGGTGAGCTATCCGCTGCCCTCGCCCGCGCAGTTTGCTTCTTTGAGCGAGAACCCGCGAGCGCCTCTGCCGGATGCCGATCTCATCGATCGTGCGCGCTTCGGTCTTTATCCTCCCGGTTCTTCGTTCAAAATCGTAACGGCCATGGCGGCACTGCGCAAGGATCCCGCCCTGGCGCAGCAGCACTTTGATTGCATTCGCCTGCCGGACGGGCGCAGCGGCAATTACGTGGGCAAGCGCGCCATTCGGGACGATATTCAGGATACGGTGCCGCACGGCTCGGTCGACATGGCCAAAGGCATCACCATTTCCTGCAACGCCTATTTCGCCCAACTGGGCGCGGAGAAAGTGGGCGCACAGTCGCTCTACGACACCGCAACATTATTGGGTATTTCTGTCGCGCGGCCCAACACCGTAAAGCAACTGCAGCAGTTCATGGCACAGGCATCCTACGGTCAGGGCCAAGTGCTGGTGTCGCCGTTTCAAATGGCCCGCGTGGCCGCCACGATTGCCCAGGGCGGCCAAGCGCCACAAGGCCGCTGGGTGATGGACGAAACCAATTCGCGGGTACGCGCTCCGCAGACCATTCTGCCCGCCAATCTGGCGGACGAAATCGGCCGCTACATGCGGGCAGTCGTCACTTCCGGCACCGGCCGGGGTCTCGCGGGCTCCGCCATTCCCATCGCCGGAAAAACTGGTACGGCCGAGCTCGCCCACGCAGCCTCCCACGCCTGGTTCATCGGCTATGCGCCATACGGAGGCAAGAAACAGATCGCCTTCGCGGTTATCGTGGAAAACGGCCAGTACGGCGGTGCGGCGGCAGCGCCCATCGCCGGCGACATCGTTGCCGCCGCGCATCAGTTGGGAATCTTATGAGATCACTCCAAGACCTGGATCGCTGGATCGCCGCCAAGGTCAAACAGCATCTCGCAGGCGCGGCGCCGCAACGCAAGGAACTGCTCGAGGTGCGCCGTGATTTGCTGGAAGACGTGCGCGCCCACATTGAACCAAAGGGTGCGGGCAAAGTCCTGTTTCCCTACAACTCTCTGGTCGCTCACATCGCAGTGCCAACCGAGGACGAAGCCGAGCGGCTGCGCGCTTCTTCGGAAGCGCTTGAGGCGGACGTGCGGGAGTTCCTGGTGGAAGCAGGCTGCCCTGTGGCCACATTGACGTTGGAGTTGGACCTCCAGGTGGAGGAGCAAACGAGATTTTCCGTCGCGTATCTTCGCCGCGCGGTAGACCCGCCCAAGGTCTCTCAACGACCCGCCGCGAAGTTGGTCGTACTAAGCGGCGCGGCTGAATCCCCGGAACTCGACATCGCAGCCAATCGCATCAACATCGGGCGAATGAAAGAAGTCCTGAGCGAGCGCGATGGCCTGCGGCGGCGTAACGATCTCGCCTTTGCGGAATCGGAGACCAGTGTTTCCCGCGAACACGCCTACCTGGTTTATGACGCAGCTTCCGGCAAATTTCGCCTTTGCGACTATCAGAGTACACGCGGCACGGCGGTGTTTCGCGATGGCCGGCGCATTGAAGTGCCCCGCGCCTCTCCCCGCGGAATCGCTCTGCAGTCCGGCGATGAGATCCACTTGGGCACAGCACGCGTTCAATTCTTGACGGGTTAGGTTGGAGGCCGCGAGGCTTGCGGCGCCTCGAAGTGAAGTTCCAGTGCTTCCTTCAGGTTTGCGAGCGCCTCTTCCTGGGTCTCCCCTTGGCTGGCGACGTTCACTTCAAGACATCGCGACACGTACCAGTTCCCTTCTCGCCAGACAGCAGCACCAAACGGTCGCTTCATAACTCCATTCTCTCAAGGAGGACTTCCAACGTCTCCCGTGCGCACTTCCCCCAACTAAATTCGGCAGCCCGCGCGCGCGCCGCGTCTACACGGCTCCGATCCTCCACCACCCGGCGTAGCGCTGCACTCATGGATAGGGCATCGTTGGGATCAAAGTAGATCACCGTTTCTCCGGCAATCTCCCGCAGCGGAGGAATATCGGAACAGGCTACGGGAATGTCCGCCGCCATGGCCTCCAGCACCGGAATGCCGAAGCCCTCAAAGCTCGATGGATATACAAATGCACGCGCGCCGCGAAACAAACGATACAGTTCCTCCCGTGGGATCCATCCCGTGATGCGCACGTTGTCTCCCGCCAGCTCTTCAATGCGCTTGGTGGCAAAACCCTTCATACCGGCAATCACTAAATGCGGCAGACCGGGCGTACCGGCATACGCTTGCAACAGGCGTTCTAGATTCTTGTGGGGATGTAGTGTCGAGACGCACAGGATATACTCCTGGGGCACACGATCAGCCGCCATTGTTTGAAACATCGGGTCTACCCCGTGATGAATCACCCTCGAATCCACGCCATAGTAGCGCCGCAGATCCTGCCGCGTTGCCTCAGACACCGCAATCAACGCGCGCGAGCGTTTTACGGCGATCCACAAAAACAGATTCCAGAACGGCAGATCGAACCAGCGGAAATGTTGCGGAAACCGCTTGTGCTGCAGGTCGTGAAACACCGTCACACAGGGGCAAAGACAAAACGCCGGAGCCGTGAATCCGGGATTGAACATTACATCCAACTCCCTCGCCGCCCAAACCAGCCCGGTCTGCTCCCACGCTAGCCGCCATGGCCGAATGGTCGCGCGCACCGGCTGTGGCTTCCAATAAAAGTTTGGCCGATCCGGCACCAGGTCGCGTCCCGTTTCGCGGTTAGTGAAAATCCAGTATTCGTTGTTCGAATCGATTTTCGCCAGCGCCGCCAGCAGGCTTCGTAGATAGATTTCTGTTCCGCCCACTCCGCCGGGAATCAGATAGAGCGCGTTGACGCCGATCCGTGCCATCAGCGGCCCAGGCGCCGCAAACCGTCCAGCGCCATCTGGTTCCTCGGATCGATCTGCAAGGCATGATGATACTCCTCGGCAGCGCGGCCGGCGTTTCCGAGCTTTTCAAAAACACCGCCGCGGTAGGCGTAGATCATTTCGAAGTTCGGATCGTAGCGCGCCGCCTGCTCCAGTTCATCCAGCGCCTCAGGGTATTTCCCGGCCTTGGCAAATTCCATTCCGATCTGAGAAAACACGTGGGCTGACGGCTCGATGGCCGCAGCCTGATTCATCTTCTCCACGGCCTTGTTGAAGTCTCCGGCACAATCGTAGGCCAACGCCCAGTCCACCAGCAAATCGTAGGCGGGACGCTGCAAATGAGAAGTGCGCTCAAACTCCGCGACCGATTCCGGACAACGGCCGGCCAGATATTCCGCATATGCCAACTGAAACCGCGGCCGCGCCTTCAGTGGTGACTTGGCAACGGAGTCGCTCCACATTGCCACTGGATCGTTCCACAGCAGGTTGCGCTGATACGCCAGCGCTCCCTCGACCAGAAGTACGCCCGCCAACGCGGCCGCAAGTGTGGTGGGCGGCGCCTTCCACAGCGATAGCAGGCCCAACGCCATCAGCACCAGCCCGACAAAAGGAAGATACATACGGCGCTCCACCAACAAGTCGCGAATCGGGATTACTGACGAGGTGGGACCGAACAGAATCAGCGCCACAAAAAAGCCGTACGAGATCAACGCAAAGCGCCGGCGGAAATACCAGGCCGCCCCGATGGCGGCCACCAACACAGCCAAAGCAAATAATGCGCCGTGCTCCAGAATGGAATGCGATATGGGGAAATCGTAATCCAGGTTTTGGCCCGTTGGCAGCACGAACAACCGAAAATAGTCACCCAGTGCCCGCCACTGCGAAAACATATACTGATACCACGTGAGGTCCTTCATGCCGAATCCCGCTGTGGCCGCCGAACTCAGCGTACGCCAGACGAACCAGCCTGCCGGCACTCCGATAATCACTGCCAGTATGTACAAGCGCCAGTTGCCGCGGATTCCACTTACTGAGAACCCTGGATTCCAGAAATAGTCGGTAAGTAGAAACACCCCAATCATCGCCGCCGCGTGCTCCTTGCTGAGAAGCCCCAAAGCAAGCAGACCGAGAACCGCCATCGCCGCCGGGAAAGCGATCTCGTTCCTTCGCCGGTATAAGAAGACCACAAAAGACGCCAGCCCGAAGAACACGCTAAGTGTTTCCGACCGGCTGGCTACGTAACTTACTGACTCCGCTTGCACTGGATGCAGAAGGAACAATCCTGCTCCAAAAAACGCCAGGACCTCGCGGCTAACCTTACCGCCGCTTCCAGACCACTGCAGAATTTTGCGGATAGCCAGATAGATCAAAACTCCGTTCAACAAATGGAGCAGGACGTTGACCATGTGATATGGATAGGTGTCCTCATTGCCCACTTGCCGGAAATTCAGCCAAAAACTCGCCATTAAAATGGGACGCACCCCCGCCATCCACGTCTTCAACGGAGCATCGGCAAACTGCTGCAGCATATAAGGAAGCTGGGTGTCGTCAAAGAACCATGGCCCATGCAGCGCCGGGCCATATACTTCAAATACGGCCACCACTGCCGCCAACAGCGCCACCACATACGGCCACCAGATAGATCCTTTAGCTTCGGCCGCGGGCTTACTCTTTGCCGGCGCAGCCGATGCTCGTACCTTTTGTTTAGTGCTGCTCATTTCCGTTTTGTAGCTGAAACTCAACAATTGCCAAACGTTGCGTAAGTGCGATGTTGGCGTCCTTCAAGTCGGAGATGATTAAGGAAAAACGGTAGAGGACAATGAGAAACACCGAGAAGACTAGCATGATGAGAGTAAGAGGAGCGTCGGTCACACCCAAAAAGGCAGCCAACCAGTTCAGCAAGCGCTGGGAGCGCGAGAGCACCAGTAACACAAATCCCGCCGTGAGCCAACTTACGGAGTACTCCACGCGAATGTGCGACCTTCTCACAGAGAAGAGCACGATTAGCATCAGCACTGCACTAAGCACAGTCATCACATTGAGTAGCCGGTCCATTCGTAAGTCCTAGTTCCTTCTGCGGCCTTCAAATTTCAATACATTCACAAATACTCCCAGCAAAACGTGAATGATGTAATAAAACGATTTCGCTGCGGTAATGGTGCTCTGGCCGGCCTGCCGGGGGCGCATGGCGCAGGGGATTTCTTGGAACTGAAACTTCTTGCGCTGCAGCACCACCAGCGCCTCTATCTCCGGATACTCTAGCGGAAAGCTGCGCGTGAACACGCCCAGCGCCTCCCGATTGACGCCTACAAAACCCGACGTGGGATCGTACACGGGTTTGCCCAGAATAGGACGCAGCACTATCCTGAATAGCCGAATGCCCAGACCTCGCGCCGCGCTGGTGTGCTCGTTTGCGCCATCACAAAACCGCGACCCGATGATCATCTGGTAACCGGTTTCCCGCAGCGCGGCCAAAACGCGCGGAATGTCCTGAGCGCTGTGTTGCCCGTCGCCATCCACCCGAATCACGTAGTCGTAGCCAAGTTCGAACGCCAGTTTGTAACCAGCTTGCACACAGCCTCCCAGTCCCAGATGATGCGGCAGCCGCATCACTTCGGCGCCGGATGCCCGGGCCACGTCATAAGTGGAATCAGCGGAACAATCGTCAACCACCAACACCGGCGCGTTGGGCAGTACCGAACCGATCTCCTTCAATACACCGGCAATCGCGGCTTGCTCGTTGTACGCGGGAATGAGGATGAGAAACTCGTCCCGCCCGGAGGCTTTTCTCACAGCTCCGCCACCTGCCGTGGACCAACTGAATAACGCCGCAACAACGCGCGATATTGGCGCGACGTCAACCGCCGACGCAACGCCTTTCGCTGCTTCCACAACCGCGGCCATTGTTTTACCAGA
>Ga0075015_100000258_pt1 | contig 17404 bp, 23 predicted proteins | sample AleBraG_ABR_2013_FD_71476 | JGI IMG/M metagenome (GOLD analysis project Ga0075015, IMG submission 71476) | Freshwater sediment microbial communities in response to fracking from Pennsylvania, USA - Alex Branch Run_MetaG_ABR_2013 | ecosystem: Environmental > Aquatic > Freshwater > Creek >...
GTGCTGGCTGACACGGCGTGGCGCCTCCTGCGGAGCGGGGAGCACGGCTCGCGCCGCTCTCCCACGTGGCTCCCACGAGGGCCCCGAAACGGCCGCGAACGCCGTATCGGTGCAGGTCAGAGCCATGATCAACCCGGACGTTAGTCAGCCTTCCAAGCTGACTGTGCCGGTTCGATCCCGGTCACCCGCTCCAAGTAAGCCCTACCCGAGGGCAGGGATCCGTTGTGGCACAATGGATTTCGATGGATCCAGCTACGATAAAGAAGTCGACAATATGACCCAGGCAACCCCAGCCCAAAGGCTGGCCATGCCAGGTTAGAAGCGTTCTGGTTGCCACGAACGTGGCCTCTCGGGACGCTGGTCGTGACGTCAGACCCTCGATCTCCGTTGCGGCTCCTACATGCGCCAGCTCTCCCTCGGAAACGGCGTCGACGCCGACCGGATCGCCGCCACGTATGAGAACGGCGTCCTCACGGTCGCGATCCCGTTGGCCGAGAAGGTCAAGCCGCGCCGGATCCAGATCGACACCGCGAGTGACGCACGCGTCGTCAGCGGTACGGCCGAGCCGCAGGCCCTCAGCGAGTCCTGACACCGCCACTCCAGGGTGCTCCGCCCATTCCGCGGAGCACCCTGGCCGGCCCGGACCCGGACAGCGCCACGACGAAGGCCGATCCAGGTGACTGACTGCAGACAGAATGCTCATTGGCGAGGAGCTGATCGTCGTGACCCTGTTGGAGTTCCTGCAGTCACGGCTGACCGAGGACAAGCTGACCGCGCTCGCCGCAATCGAGGGATCACCGGCCTGGCACAGCAGCCTGGCGTTCCGCGACGTCAAGGACGAACACGGTCACTTCGTGGTCGAGGCCGACCGCCACCACCCCAGCGTGGAACAGGCCGCCCACATCGCCCGCCACTGCCCGGCCCGGGCTCTCGCCGACGTTGAAGTCAAGCGCCTCGTGATCGCGGACTACCTAAGGTCAGACGCCGCCGCCGAACTGCTCGCGCGCGGCGCGCTCGAGAACGTCCTTCGGCGCCTGTCCTCCGTCTACGCCGACCACCCCGACTACAACCCCTCCTGGTCATAGCCGCGGAACGAGGCCACTGACGATTCCAGTCCGGCGGCAGACCGGTTCTCCGCGTCGCAGCAACGGGACGCAAGCGGGCTGGAAGCGTGGATCTCGGTCCCCGATGTGCCAGCGCTGCCTCCCCTCCCCCCGATTGAAGATGGCCGTCGTGACGTTCCTTGTCACCTACGCGTTGACGGCGATCATCGTCGCGCGTGAGACGACATGGCTACCGCGTTCATGGTCGTTCTACCTCGTCAACGTGATCACGAATGTGCTGCTGGTGAGCCTGCTGACCTGTGTCACCATGCCGGTCGCGGCGCGCGCTTTCCGCAGTTGGCTGTACTGACCCGCGAGCCGCGTAGGGCCCCGAGGTGGTACGCCGCGATCGCCGACACATCCGAGTTGCTGTGCCAGGCCCGCTATGGGGAATAGTTGTTGAATCAACTACTGTTCACTCAGGCAAAGAGCTACTTGGCTCCCTCGACTCGCTGAAGGACCCCCACCATGAGCACTGGCCTCCTCATCCTCCGCATCGTCGTCGGCCTCCTGCTGGCCGCGCACGGATCCCAGAAGCTGTTCGGCTGGTTCGGCGGCTACGGCATCGCGGGCACAGGCGGTTGGCTCGAGTCCATCGGCTTCAAGCCCGGAAAGGCGATGGCCGTCGTCACCGGACTCGCCGAGGTCGCCGGAGGGCTGGCCCTCGCCGTCGGCCTGTTCACCCCGCTGGCTGCCGCAGTTGTCATCGGAACGATGACCGTCGCGGCCTGGACCCACTCCGCCAGCGGCCTGTGGGCCACCAATGGCGGCTATGAGCTGCCCCTCCTCTACGCCGTCGTCGGAGCAGCCCTCGCCTTCACCGGCGCCGGCGACTACTCGATCGACAACGCGCTCGGCCTGTCGTTCGGCTCGGCGTACGGCGTCGGCGCAGCCGTCCTGGGCCTGACCGCCGCAGCCGTGAACATCCTGCGCGCCAGGGCCGCCCAGCGCGCGACCGCACCGGCCACCGAGTCAGTCACCGTCACCGTCTGACGCCCTCAACGCGTACGACGCGTCACCGGCTCTGTGTGGGCACCGGCGGTCCCGGTGCCCACACAGACATGTTCCAGAACTACCCTTAAGGAGCGCCATGACGACGACACGACCGTTCGAGATCGGCCTGTTCACCTTCGGTGAGCTGACCACCGATCCGATCACCGGCAAGCCAGTCGACCCGGCCGTGCGACTGCGTGAGTTCGTCGACCTCGCCGTGCTCGCCGACCAGGCAGGGCTCGACGTCTTCGGCGTCGGAGAGCACCACCGCCCTGACTTCGCGATCGCATCGCCCGCTGTGGTCCTCGGCGCTATCGCGCAGGCGACGTCGCGGATCAGGCTCACGAGCACGGTGACGGTGCTCTCGACCTCCGACCCGGTGAAGGTGTTCGAGGACTTCACCGCCGTCGACCTCCTCTCCAACGGCCGCGCCGAGATCACCGCCGGCCGCGGCGCCTACACCGAGTCGTTCCCTCTCTTCGGCCACGACCTCGCCGACTACGACGAGCTGTTCAGCGAGAAGCTCGACCTGCTGATGCACCTGAACGAGTCGCCCCGCGTCACCTGGTCGGGGCGCCACCGTCCCCCGCTGGACGACGTGGCCGTCTATCCGCGGCCGGTGCAGCCCGAGCTGCCGGTCTGGATCGCCGTCGGCGGCACGCCCGCGAGCGTCGTGCGCTCCGGCCGTCTCGGCCTCCCGACGTACTTCGCCATTCTGGGCAATCCGGCCGGCTTCGCGGGGTTGGCCGATCTCTACCGCACGAGTGCTGCGGCCGCCGGTCGCGACGCCAGCACACTGCGGCTTGGCGTCACGAGCCACACGCACGTCGCCGCGACCTCGCAGGCTGCGCGCGACACCTTCTACCCCTACTACGCGCGCTACATCGGGCAGAACATGCCGAGCGCGCGCGGACAGCTGTTGCCGCGGGAAGCCTTCCACGAGTGGGCGGCACCTCGTGGCGCCCTGGTCGTGGGCTCGCCGCAGCAGGTCGTCGAGAAGATCCTCTGGGAGCACGAGGTCCTCGGGCACGACCGCTTCCTCGCCCAGATCGGGCTCGGTGGTCTGCCGTTCGCCGACACCGCCGCGGCGATCGAGCTGTTGGTCACCGAGGTGCTCCCCGTCGTGCGCCGCGAGCTGTCCGCCGCCACCGTCGCGGCCAACCCGTCGTGAACCTCGGCGACTACTACGGCTCGTGGCGAGTGATGCAGACCGCCCTCGGCGACGGTCTCGTCCGGGCGATCGGAGTCTCCAACTTCCACGATGACCGGCTCTTCGACCAAATCGCGCACAACGAGGTCCTGCCGGCGGTCAACCAGATCGAGACGCACCCGTTCTACCAGCGCCAGGACTACCAGGGCTCATGGTCGAGCGAGGCGTGCAGATCGAGTCGTGGTGGCCGTTTCGCCGAGGGTCGCAACGGCCTAATTCACCAACCCGGTGCTGACCGAGATCGCCGCCGCCCACAGGAGGTCGGTCGCGCAGGTGGTGCTGCGCTGGCTGGTGCAGCGCGGCGTCGTGGTTATGCCGAAGTCGGTGCGGCCGGATCGCATGGCGGAGAACCTCGACGTGTTCGGCTTCGGGCTCAGCGACGACGACATGGCCCGCATCGCGGCGCTCGACACCGCCTCGTCGCTGTTCTTCGAACACCGCGACCCGGCCACGGTCGACTGGCTCAACAGCCGCTGCGAGAGCTGACCGTCAGGGCCGCCGACTCACTCCCACTCGACGCTGTGGGTTGCACCGCCCATTCCGAGCGTATGGATCTACAGGGGAATGTTGTGACGCTGCTGCATGTGCAGCGCCAGGCCCGATGCTGCGGCGTCCGGGTCGGGCCAGGTCATGGTTGTCGGCCCGCAGACGCACGTCCACGTGAATCGCCCGCCGTGCTCCCCCTGGCCCTCGGGGATCTCGGTGACGTGGGTCGCCCAGTGAGTCGACTCCTGGCCGGCGTCGAACCTGGTCGTGCAGATGGGGCACACGATGATCCGCGGTGGTTCCTTGCCGAAGATGGGCACGGCGGTCCGTCCTTCCTCAGGTGCTCCACGGTAGGTCAGAGCACAGACCTCCCCTTGAGAGGCGGTGTCAGCGCCGCCAAGAGCAACTCAGGAATCGTGGCGCGACTTCAGTGTCTTCCTCGAGGTCGGGGGATACAACCGCGCCGGAGGCGGTCCGAGGGTCCACGAGCAGCATGATCGGGGTGCCCGATCAGGATCTCCTACGCGGGGCTCAACCGCGAGGGTCGTCGGACTTGGCGATCGGCTGGTCGGTGCTGCGTCGTACCGGTGACGCGGGGATGCGGAGCCGGGCGCCCGGCGCCCTGAAGTGCCCGGCAAGGTGGCTGTTGTCGCAGAACGGCTTGTTTGCCGAGAGTCCGCAGCGGCACAGGGTGGCGCGAGGCGTGACATCCACCCCACCATCCGTCCGTGTCACCTCGAGTGCGCCGGACATGCGTAGCGGGCCGTCGCGCAACGGGGTCACGGTCGTCGGCGACTCCGGTGGCTCCTCGGGGCCGCCGTCGACCCGGCGGTAGCGGAGCGCACCGCTCGGGCACCGCCGGACCACGTCCGCGACGGCTTCCGCGTCGCTCGCGTCCGGCAGGACCCAGGGCCTGCGATGCAGCTCGAACACCTCCGGGAGCCCCGTCACGCAGACCCCGATGTGGATGCAGAGGTCGAGGTCGAAGCTGACCTCGATGTCACGCCCGACGTAGGTGCGGCGCATCAGCTCGGATCCCCCGCGAACTCCTGGAACGCCGCAAACGCGCGCGGACCCCAGACCGTGCCCGGACCACCGTTCATCATGATGGCGACGCCGATGGCCTCGGCAACCTCCTGCGAGGTGGCACCGCGCCGGGCGGCGCCGCGCGCGTGGGAGTTGACGCACCCGTCGCACTGCTTGCTCACCGCGATGGCGAGGGCGATCAGCTCACGCACCTTCGGCGAGAGCTCACCGTCGGCGTCGATAGCCGCATGTGACAGCGCCGCGTAGCCGACATAGACCTCGGGGATGGCCTCGCGCAGCGCGCGGCCCTGCCGAGGACCTCGACCAAAGACTCATGCGCGGTGGTCATGTCGGCTCCTCCGGTGGGTCGCCTTCTCCTGCCACGACCTTACGCTTCGCCGGGCTAGCCCGGACCGGGTCATAGCGACCGAAACCGCGCCGGGTGGCCTGCCTCGTCCCGCGTCACCGCACCGGTCAGGGCTGATGGCTTACTCGCACTCGACACTCTGGTTCGCGCCGCCAAACCGATGCAGCAGCGCCCGCGCAGGGCCAGACCATGGCGGTCGGACTGGAGACCACTCCACTTGGGCGTCCCTCCCTGTTCCCGCTGACCAGCGGGGATCTGCGTGACGTGGGTCGCCCAGTGAGTCGACTCCTGGCCAGCGACGACGGTGCGCGCGTACGCTGAATCATCGGTCGGTCGTTGATCCGCCGGACCACCCAGCCCGACCGCCCCGGGTGCGACGAAGCCGTCCCACGGGATCGGAGGGCGCAGACATGTCCAGCTTCAGCGTGGGATTCATCGTCGGCAGCCTGGCGAGTGATTCGATCAACCGCACGCTGGCGAAGGCACTGATCCGCCTCGCGCCTGAGGACCTGGCGTTCGTCGAGATCGGGATCAAGGACCTGCCGCTGTACAGCCGCGACTATGACGCGGACTACCCGCCCGCCGGGCGCGCCCTCAAGGACTCCCTCGCTGCGGTCGACGCTGTGCTGTTCGTGACACCGGAGTACAACCGTTCCATCCCCGGGGCGTTGAAGAACGCCATCGACTGGGCCAGTCGCCCCTGGGCCACGAACTCCTTCGCTCACAAGCCCTCTGCAGTGATCGGTGCCTCGACGGGCAAGCTCGGCACCGCGGTCGCTCAGCAGCACCTGCGCAGCGTCCTGAGCTTCTGCAACTCACCGCAGATGAACGCCCCCGAGGCCTACATCCAGTTCCACCCGCAGATGTACGGCCCTGACGGCGAGATCAGCGACGAGGCGACCGCGCAGTTCCTCGGCGAGTTCATGGCCGAGTTCCGCGACTTCATCGACCGGGTGCTCACCGTCCTTCCCCGCCGGCCCTGAACCGGACCGACGCCTCCGCAGCCAATTCGACCCCGAACCAAGGAGGACCGCATGCGCGCCGTCGTGTTCACCGACTACCAGACGTTCCCCTCGATCCAGGACGTACCGCGTCCCGCACCCAGCCCGGGCCAGGTGCTGCTCAAAGTCGCCGGCGCCGGCGCGTGCCACTCCGACGTCGCGGTCTACCACGACTTCGCACCCGATTCCCCCGGTGCGCTCCCACCCGGATTCACGCTGGGCCATGAGACCTCGGGGTGGGTCGAGGAAATCGGTCCCGGCGTCACCGGGTTCACCATCGGTGACGCGCACCTGGTCTACGGCCCCGTGGGGTGCGGGCACTGCAAGCCCTGCTCGCGCGGCCAGGACACCTACTGCGAAAACGTCGCCTCGCTCGGATACCTAGGCGTTGGCCTCGGCCTCGACGGTGGCATGGCCGAGTACGTCGTGGCCCCTGCCCGCAATCTCGTCCCCCTCGGGGACTCCGACCCGGTCACCGCCGCCCCCCTGGCCGACGCCGGGCTGACGCCCTACCACGCGATCAAGAACTCGCTGCCCAACCTCGGCGGCGGCGGACGGTTCGCGCTCGTCATCGGACTCGGCGGACTCGGCCAGATCGCCGTGCAGATCCTGACGGCACTCACCGGTGCCACCGTCATCGCCACCGACGCCAAACCCGACGCCATGGCACGCGCCGCCGCCAACGGCGCCCTCACGGTCCCGGCCGGCGAGACCCAGGCGGCCCAGATCCGCGAACTCACCCACGGACGCGGGGTCGACGCCGCGTTCGACTTCGTCGGAGTGGCGCCGACCATCCGCCTCGCCCAGACCTCCATGGCCCAAGGCGGACGGCTGACCGTCGTCGGCATCGCGGGTGGCGTCGTCGAGTGGTCCTTCTTCACCACCCCGTACGAGTCGACGATCACCAACACCTACTGGGGCACGATCGCCGACCTGCACGAAGTCGTGCAGATGTACCGCGCCGGCCAAATCCGGCCCGACATCGAACAGTTCACCCTCGACAACGCCCTCGAGGCCTACCGGCGACTCGAATCCGGCGAGCTCACCGGCCGTGCCGTCGTGGTGCCCCACGGCGCATAGCCGCATGAGCGCGGGAGGCCAGCGCGGCGTCAAACCTCGAACCATCGCGCTCTGACCAGTGGCGCCGTCACTGACGAAAAGCCGCGCCGTAATCCCCGTCGGGGGTCGCCTCACCAACATCACCAACCCCACCTCTACGTCCACGTCAGGAGCACGCCATGGCACACGTAGCAGTCATCGGAACCGGCAACATGGGCCAGGCCATCGCCGGCCTCGTCACCAAGGGAGGCAACTCCCTCCAAGTGATCTCCCAGAACGACACCGATACCGCCGTCAGCGCCGACATCGTCGTCCTCGCTGTCCCCTACACCGCCCTCGCCCAGATCGCCGCGGCCCGCGGCGAGCAGCTCGCCGGCAAGGTCGTCGTCGACATCACCAACCCGGTGAACTTCGAGACCTTCGACTCACTCGTCGTCCCTGCCGACAGCTCCGCCGCCGCCGAGCTCGCGACACTCCTGCCGAACTCGACCGTGGTCAAGGCGTTCAACACCACGTTCGCCGGCACCCTGGCCAGCGGCAAGGTCGGCGACCTCACGACCACCGTCCAGATCGCCGGCGACGACGCCGACGCCAAGGCGCTACTCGCCGGTGTCATCACCGCCGCCGGCCTCAAGGCGATCGACGTGGGTTCACTCAAGCGCGCCCACGAGCTCGAGGCCTTCGGCTTCCTCCAGATCTCCCTCGCCGCCGCCGAGAAGATCTCCTGGGCCGGCGGGTACGGGGTCGTATCCTGACCGCCATCACTTCCTGAAGAGTTCCGTCATATCGCAGGCGCAGCATCGCCGATCGGCTTCGACCTCGAACCGGCCCCGGATCAACGAGAATCGCGCGCCGACGCAGCCACGGTGATCCTGGGCACCGTTGTGGCCATCGAACTTCGTCGTGTGTGCGCGCCGCACGTTCGACGAGCCTGAGATCCACATCGACAACCGTGATGGCGTGTCTCACCTCGAGCGAGCCGACCTGACCTTGAGGCAGGTGAGGCGGACACGCCTTCACCACGTCGCATGCGTGTCCATCTATCGGGCTCGTGTGACTTTCTGAGGCTGTTCCCGGCGTCGGAATCCGCGCCGGGGGCTCCTCAGGTGCCAGCCTTCTCGGGCTCAGCCGGCTCGGCACGCGGGCGGCCCGGAGTACCAGATCTGTCGACCCGACACGACCGACCCGGGCACCGAGCCGGTATCCACCTCACTGTCGGGATCGGTCGGGACGTGCGGTGAGCAGGTGCGCCACGACCGGGGCTGGTGAGGACAGGTCGGATGCGACTGCCAGGACGTGTTGGTCGTTCGTTGTGAGGCGGCCGGTGTGCTGGCGTAGGTGCTCGTCCCAGGAGGGGACGGTGAACTGTTCGATGAAGGTGTTCTCCTGCTCACCGTGCCGGTAGAGGTTCCAGCCGCTCGCGCCGGTGCGCAGCCGTGACCGGCGTACGGCGGGGAGGGCTTGGAGGAACGTCTCCTCGAGGTCGGGAGCCACCCAGTAGGTGACCTGCACGAGCACCAGTCCCTCGTAGTCGGTCGGCTCCAGGACGAGTTGCGGGTCGGGGAGCACGGGTCCGGGGCTGGTGTCGATTCCCCGGATGTCGATCAGCGGCCACGCGGTGACGGTGGCTCCCCCGATGAGGAGCAGGGCGCCGGCGGTGAGGAAGGTCGTCGTCAGCCCGACACGGTTGCCGACCACGCCCCACAGCAGGGCACCCGCGGCCATGCTGCCGAACATGACGATCTGGTAGATGGACAGGGCTCGAGCCCGGACCCAGGCGGGCAGGAAGGCGAGGGTGACCGCGTTGAGGTTGGCCAGCACGGTGATCAGCGCCCCACCGGCCGCCAGCAGCATGGGCAGCGCGACCAGGGTGCTGTGCGTGACCGCGAGCACGACGAGCGCGAGCCCGTAGACCAGGCTCGAGGAGACGAGCAGCGCGTCGGTGGACCACCTGACCCGCAGGCGCGGTAGCGCGAACGCGCCGGCGATCGACCCGGCACCCAGCGCGGCCAACAGCAGGCCGTAACCGCTGGAGTCCAGGCCCAGCTGGCGGGTGGCGAGGAGGGGAAGCAGCGCCCACAGCACGTTGGCCGGCACGACGAACAGGCTCAACCGCAGGAGGATCCGGCGGACGACCGGGGAGTGGTGCACGTAGCGTCCACCGGCGCGGAGGGCGGGGAGGAACCGTTCCGCGTCCGAGCCGTCGTCGTCGGGGGTGGGTCGCCGCCAGGCCAGGAGCACGGCGCCGAACACGGCGAAGGTGACGCAGTTCAGTGCGAACACCCAGGCGACACCGAGGTGGGTGATGAGCAGGCCGGCGAGTGCCGGGCCGACGGCCCGCGCGATGTTGATGTTGATCGAGCCGAGGGCCGCCGCGCCTGGCAGGAGCGCGCGAGGTACCAGCTCCGGGATCAGGGCCTGCCACGCGGGCATCTGCATGGCGGCACCCGTGCCGAGGAGGAACGTGAACGTCAGCAGCAGCGCCGGCTGCAGGTCGCCCCGCGCGGTCATCACCGTGAGGGCGACACCGACGGCGACCTGGAAGGCCTGGACGCCGATGAGCATCCGTCGCCGGTCGAACAGGTCAGCGAACACTCCCGCCGGCAGTGCGACGAAGACCACGGGGAGTGTCTCCGCGACCTGCACGAGTGAGACGAGCACGGCGGCGTTGGGCTGGTCGACCAGGAGCCACTGCGCGCCGACCGTCTGCATCCAGGTGCCGATGCTGCTGACCAGCGACGCGAGCCACAACGCCCGGAAGATCGGCAGACGCAGGGGTGCTCGCAGGGTCTGCTCACCAGCCGTGACGGGTTCGGTCATCGGCCTGCCACCATCCCTTCGCTCGCCCCTCGAGAAGCCAGGGACGACCGTCGCCAGCCCGGACGCGGCGGCAGGTCGTCAGGGCCGGGCACGGTGACCCGCTGACTCGTTCCCATACTGGCCCGGGACCAGGGGCGTCGCGGTCGATCCTGGTGAAGGCCGCCACGGTCATGGCGGGCGGGCGGGAAACCTGCGCGGGGGACGACGCGCCAGGGCATGCCTACGGTCCCCGACCGCACCGTGGCCATGGCTGTCTCGGGCGCGGCAGGCGGCCAGCTCCCGTGAGTTGACGCCTGGGGCCTGGATCACGCACTGGCCACGTGGTCGGGCACCTCCGTGCGGCAGCAGCCTGCGCATCGGCTTCGTCTTCCCGGCGCCTCGCTGCCAGCTGGCCCTTGAGGTCCCCGGGATCAGAGGCAAGGGACGGATGGGGTGACCGCCGAAATCACCGGGGCAAGGCCGCGAGCACCTCGTTGAACGCCTCGGTGCTCGACGGGTGGGTCCAGATGCCGTCGCACAGGTTGGCCGCAGGGACGCCGGCCCGGATCGCCAGCGCCACCAGGTTGATGAGCTCCTGGGAGTCGATGCAGAACAAGGTCGCGCCGATGATCAACCCGGTACTGGCGTCGATGACGAACTTGATCAGTCCGTGGGTCTCGCCGACGATCTTGGGTCGCGGCATCGCGGCAATGTCCGCGACAGCCTTGGCGACCACGTGGACGTCGAGGCCCTGCTCCCGTGCTTGTGTCTCGCTCAACCCGACCCGGGACAGCGGCGGGGTAAGGAACGTCGTGGTCGGGACCGCGACTCGGTCCGTCGTGCGACGGGTGCCTCCCGCGACTAGCTGGTCCAGCACGATGCGGTGGTCGTCGTAGGAGATGTAGGTGAACTGCGGCCCGCCGTTCACGTCGCCCACTGCGAAAACTCCCTCGGCCGAGGTCCGCAGCTGCTCGTCCACCACGATGAACCCGCGCTCGTCCACCGCGATCCCCGCCACGGCGAGCTCCAGCGCTTCGGTCGAAGGTCTGCGCCCCGTCGCGAGGAGCACCGCCTCCGCGTCAAGCAGGCCTCCGTCGTACTGCACGCTGACGCCCGACCCGTGCTCAAGGAAACCCGTGGCGCGCACACCGTTCCTGACCTCCACCCCGGCATCGGCGAGCGCCGCGGCGACGGCGTGTGCCACGTCGTCGTCCTCGCGGGGTAGGAGTCTGTCAGCGCTGTTGAGGAGGGTCACTTTGGAACCGAATCGGGCGAACATCCCGGCGAACTCCAGGCCGATGAAGCCACCCCCGACCACGACCAGGCTGCGAGGGAGCGGGTCGACGTGCTGCAACGTCGTCGAGTCGTGCACCCGCGGGCTCTCGACCCCGGGTAGGTCGGGTCGGGCCGGCACCGTGCCGGTGTTGATCACGACCGTGCGGCCGCTGACCCGAAGCCGGTCCTCGCCCGCGGACACCTCGACCTCGCGCGGGCCCACGAAACGGGCCGAGCCGTCGACCAGGGTGACCGCGTCGACCTCGGCGAGCATCGCGTGATTCCTGGCCCGGAGCTTGGCCGTCAGCGAGTCGCGGGTGTGCACCGCCGACCTGAACCAGGTCGCGGCACTGTCGGCGGTGCGCCGCAGCTCGGCCTGGTGCACGAGTGCCTTGGTGGGCACGCAGGCGACGTTGATGCAGGTGCCGCCGTACATCTGGTCCGACGCCTCCACCATCACGACACTGTGCCCCAAGGAGCCCAGGGTTCGCGCGAGCGACTTACCCGCCTTGCCCCAGCCGATCACCAGGACGTCGGTCTCGATGTGCTTCATGCGCCAGATCGTAGGCCGCGAGGGCCCGCCCGGGTCGGTCGTGCCGCAGCCCGGACCACCCCATCCGACCCTCGACTTCACGTGCGACGCGCGCGAGCATGGTTGTACCTCGGTGACTGTTCCTCGCCCTCCCGGCGACCCGGAACATGCCCACGCGCACGTCTCACGGAAAGAGGAGTCTCATGGCAGACGATCAGGTCGTAGGCAACCTCAAGGGCATGGATGACCTGGACTTCCAGGGATGGAACAACGCGGACTGGCACGGCGTGTTCGCTCACCATCACACCGACGACGTGCTGGTCGACTGGAAAGGCCAGGAACCCACCCGCGGTGTAGAACAGCACATCGACGCCATGAAGGCCTACGTCCACTCGGTGGGCGGCACACCGCCCCAGATCACCGCCCACCCCATCTCCTTCGGATCCGGAGACTGGACCTGTGTCGTCGGTGAGTTCGAGGGCGGCGGCCGCATGGTCACCGTCGCCCGGTGGCGTGACGGTGCAATCGCCGAGGAGTACATCTGGGCCTAGGGCGTGCTGCTAAAGGGTCTGCGCCGGTGGGTCGGCGATTCTTGGTCTCGTGTCGCGCGATGTGATCTCTGACGAGGTGTGGGCGGTCATCGGGCGGATGTTCCCTGCGGTGAAGTCGACGGGCCGACCGCCGGTGGATCGGCGCAAGGTCGTCGAGGCGACGGCGTGGCGGTATCGCACGGGCGCGCCGTCGCGTGATGTTCCGGAGCGGTTCGGGAACTGGAACACGATCTACAAGAACTTCAGCCGCTGGGCTGCGCAGGGCGTGTGGGCTCGGGTGCTGGAGCAGGTGCAGTCGATGGCGCACCAGCGCGGCGAGCTGGACTGGGTCGCCTCGATCGACTCCACGATCGTGCGAGTGCACCAGCACGGTGCGGCGCTGCCGCGCCACACAGGGGGCCGGATCGAACTGCACGAAGTTCGCCGCTGAACCGGTCGATCACGCGATCGGCCGTTCCCGTGGGGACTGGACGACTAGACCCACCTTGTCGCCGACGGGCGTGGACGCGCACTGGCGTTCCTGCTGACCCCGGGACAGAGCGCCGACCCGAGCATGCTCGCGGCCACTCTCGACCAGGTCAGGGTCCCTGGTGCTGCCGGCCGTCCGCGGACCCGACCGGATCGGGTGATCGCGGACAAGGGCTACCCGTCTCGCGCGAACCGTGCCTGGCTGCGCCAGCGTGGCATCGCCGCGACCATCCTCGAGCGTGACGACCAGATCGCCCACCGCCACAGGCACCCGGGCCGACGCATCGACTTCGGCGATGAACAGCAGCAGCCTTACCGGGACCGCAACGTCGTCGAACGTTGCTTCAACAAGCTCAAGCAATGGCGCGGCATCGCGATGCGCTCAGACAAGACCGCTAGCAACTACCACGCCGGACTCTGCCTCGCCGCCACCCTCCACTGGATCAGCACCGGCTTTGGCAACACGTCCTAGGAGTTGAGGATCTTCGCCTTCTCGCTTGGATAATCGACGAGGCGGCCTATACGGGCTGCTCGGTGCCGCAGTACTTGCACTTGCTCGCGCCGATCGGCAGGTCGTCGGACAGGCACGCGGGGCACGTCTTCGCCGGAGCGGGGTCACCGAATGCCGTGATCCCGCGGCGGGCCTGGACCGCCTTGTACGGCACGACGATGATGAAGTAGATCACCGCCATGAACACGATGAAGGTGATGATGGCGGTGATCAAGCCGCCGAGGTCGATGAAGGTGTTCGGGTTACCGGACTTGATCTGCCAGCCCAAGCCGAGGCTGTCGCTCGGCCCGATGGCCGCGAGAAGTGGGCTGATGATGGCCTTGGTGAACGCGGTGATGAGCGCGGCGAAGGCCAAGGCGATGACCAGGGCAACGGCCACTTCGACGACGCTCCCGCGCATCAGGAAGTTCTTGAAACCCTTCATCGTGTCCCCAATCCCGGAACTCGCGTATCCCTGTCCAGCGCTGACCAACTCAGCATGGACCGACTGACCCGCATGTGTCCTGCATTCCGGCAGGGCCCTGGCGGACGGGCGCAACGTGCCCCCTTGTCTCGCCGCTGGCCGAGGACGAGAGTGAGTGACAGGCCGGGCATGAGGCTGGGCCAGAACAGGGAGACTGACATGGCCGTCTCGGTGGAACTGATCAAGGCGCTGGACAAGGCTTACGAGAACTTGTCACTCGCGGAGATCCTCGACGCTCCCGTCGCCGCCCTGGCCGGCGTGACTGACAGCGACGCCGAGCACCTCGCTGCCGCGTTCAACATCAAGACGGTCCGCGACCTGGGCAGCAACAAGTACTTCGCGGTCGCGGGGGTCCTGGTCGCGCTCGCCGGCCACAGCGGCTGATCCCGTCAGCGACGTCCTCGCGGACCGTGTCCCACGTGCGATCTCTTCCCGCACGGTCGCTCGTGGCGTGAGACCGAGCTGGACTCGGTGTTTGGGTTGGCGGTCGCTCAGCGGTGCACCAGGTCCAGGACGGGTGGCTCCCGAGGGATCTGAGCCAGCGGGAAACCTGACGGTCCGTGATCGACGAGGGTCTATCACTGCCCACAGCGTGCCACCGTCCGCAGTGGTGTGAGCCCCTGCTCTGTGGCTGCCCCGCCGCACTTGAGTCAAGGAGGATATGTCGTGCCCCTCTTCGGCAAGGAACCGCCCAAGATCATCGTGTGTCCCATCTGCACGACTCGACTCAACGCCCCCCGGTTATCAGACCACTGGGCAACGCATGTCACCCAGATCCCCGAGGGCCAAGGCGAGCACGGGGGCCAGTTCGAGTGGACGTGCGTGTGCGGCACGACCGACATGATCTGGCCCACCGTCAGCGCGGCAGCATCCGGGCTGGCGCTGCACATGCAACAACGCCACAACATCTCCCTCTGACTCGCGATCGGCGCAACGAGTGGAGGTGACACCAACGTTGCGAGCTTGCACCAATCTGCTCGGGCTTGCGTCCGAGGGCCAACCTGGCCAAGGTTGCCCCCATGAATTCGCTGCCGAACTAGGCCACTGACGCGCCCCGTTGCTCGCACTGCTGACCGTCGGGGTGAACGCCGTAGTCGGCGCACTTCTGCGTCAGCTCGGCGAGAACATCGCGGGCATCGGGGCTTCCGGCGTCGGCGAGACGCTGCAGTTCATCCAGGTCCTCGTGCTCGGTCGCCAGCTCGGCGAGCACGTCCTGGGCGTCCGAGCTGCCCGTGGCTGCGAGCCGACGCAGCTCGTCCAGGTCGCCATGCTCGCCCGCCAGCTCGACGAGCTCATCGACCGCGTCGCGGTCACCCGCTTCGGCCCGCGCACGGAGTTGATCCTTCTCGGTCCGGTCACTGTCACGCATCCGCGGTTCCTCGTCGAGGCGGAAGTTGTGAACCGGTGCCCAGATTCCCATACCCTCCGCTCCGGTTCTGGTATGACAGTGCGCGGCGGCACGCTCGCACCATGAGCCAGCGCCTCGTTCACTCCGGCCGTGCAACGCTGCGCGAGGCGGTGGCAAGGTAGGCGTGGTGCCGCGCCCGATGCTGGTCCGCGCGGCTGGCACCGGGGTTGTCGAAGTCCGGTGCCCCGAACGTCGTTGCGGTCCGCGCAGCGCCTTGGTGCGACCGGCCTCGCTCGCGAGGTGAGCATGACGTCCACGGCGGTCCCCGGTTCTGCGCTCGTGCCGACGCCGACCATGATGCAGCGTCGCGCCGCGGCGTATCCGCTGTCGGCGGCCCTGGCCCTCGTCACGGTGGCCGGAACGGTGCCCACGATCCTGTTCCCCGATCTGCTGCGCGGGCCTGCGGCGATGAACGGCTCCGCGCGCGGGACGGCCCTGATGATGCTGGTCGGCGGAGTGCCGTTGCTGCTGGGGTCGATGGGCGCAGCACACCGAGGTTCGACTCGGGGCATCGTCCTGTGGCTGGGGGCGGTGGCGTACCTCGGCTACAACGGCGTGATGCTGCTCCTCGGGACGGCGTTCAACGCGCTGTTCCTGTTCTACGACGCGATCCTGGGCCTGTCGATCTGGGCCGCGATCACGCTGCTTCACCGGGTCGACGTCGAGGCCGTCGCCGCGCGGTTCACGCCAGGACTGAGAGCGCGACCGGTCGCCGCCTTCATCTGGGTGATCGTGGCCCTGAACACGCTCGTCTGGTTGCGCGGGCTGCTCCCCGGACTGGTGGCGGAAGGGACGCCGGCGTTCCTGGTCGGCACCGGGCTCACCACGTTCCCCACCTACGTGCAGGACTTCGCGTTCTGGCTGCCGCTGTTCACGGTGACGGCCTGGTGGCTGTGGCAGCGCCAGGCGTGGGGGCTGCTGCTGTCACCCGCGCTGCTGGCCTACTTCGTCCTCGAAGGCCTCGGTGTCGCGGTGGACCAGGCCTGGGGTCACGCCGCCGACCCGACCTCGACCGTGGTGTCCGCCGACCTGGTGCCGGGGTTCGCGGTGCTCGCCCTGCTCTGCGCCGGCGTGCTGGCGCACCTGCTGCACCACCTCGATCCGCACGGTCGCACAGCCGACAGCGTTGGTGCGGCCGGCCGCAGCGACGGCTGACGGCCGTCGCACAGGGCACGTCGAAAGGAGCCGTGATGAGCACGGTGGTGGTGTACGAGTCGATGTTCGGCAACACCCGGCAGATCGCGGAGGCGGTGGCCCGCGGGATCGGCGATGCGAGCACGGTCGACGTGCGTGAGGTCGGTGACATCGCGGCCCTGCCGGCCGACGTCGATCTCCTTGTCGTCGGCGGACCGACGCACGCGTTCAGCATGTCCAAGCCCGGCACCCGGGCCGACGCCGCGACCAAGCCGCACGACGGCGACATCGTCTCGACCGGGATCGGCCTTCGGGAGTGGATCGATGCGCTCCCGAACCCGGACCACCGGATCAGGGTCGCCACCTTCGACACCGGGGTCCGTCACCCGCGGCTACCCGGCTCAGCGGCCAAGGCGGCCGCCAAAGCGCTCAAGACCCACGGATACCAGATGGTCGCCGAGCCGGAGACCTTCGACGTGCACGGGATGACCGGACCGCTGCTCCCCGGCGAGATCGACCGAGCCGTCGCGTGGGGCGAACGCATCGCCTCCGCCGCGCACGCGACCTCATGACCACCACCCCCGGAAGCGTCACCGTGACCGCACCGACGTGGAACCGAACCGATGGCCCGCCTGCACCGCCGGTCCCCCGCCACCCGGCCGCGCGCATCCTGCGGCTCTCCGGCGGCGACCTGATGCAGTGGTGCGCCGACGTCGGACCGATTGATCGGCTCCGCTGCGATACCGAGACCCGTTGCCTCGACGCTGGCGACGGACAACACCGCAGATCCGTTCGCGGGGGTCGCCCGGTCGCTTCAAAGGGACGGTGGCTGCGGCTCGTCGGGGTTCATGCACAGCTTCAGCGCCCTGGCTAAGCCCGGATCCACCGATGGACTTCGGGGTGCGGGTGTCGTGGGGCTGTGAGCCTGCGGCCTGCGTGTGAGCGTGGTGGTTCTCCGGATCACGGTTCGTCCGGGTTGTTCCACGTGCTCGGTGCTCTCGGGCCGGTTGGTCGGCGG
>Ga0075015_100000262_pt1 | contig 17180 bp, 17 predicted proteins | sample AleBraG_ABR_2013_FD_71476 | JGI IMG/M metagenome (GOLD analysis project Ga0075015, IMG submission 71476) | Freshwater sediment microbial communities in response to fracking from Pennsylvania, USA - Alex Branch Run_MetaG_ABR_2013 | ecosystem: Environmental > Aquatic > Freshwater > Creek >...
GCCGTGGTCGTGCTCGAGGCGATGAAGATGGAGAACCACATCAACGCCGAGGTCGCGGGCACCGTCAAGGAGATCCGCGTGGCCGAGGGCGACACCGTCGGCACCGGCGACGTCCTCGTCGTCATCGAGTAGCGCTTCGTCTCGCTCCGCCGGGGGCTGCGCTGTCCACTGGACCGACCACGGCCGGACCATCACGGTGACGGCCGATGGCATCCCGAACGAGCAGTTCCTCGCCATCGCGCGGTCGCTCGACCACTGAACCAGCGACCGGGACGCCGGGTGCCGCCGACGAAGCCTTCGGCCGAGCGAGCGCAGCGATGCGAGACCGTCGCGAGGAGGCGGTGCCCGGCGTCCCGGCGCGGGACGCAGAACGAGGGCTACGAAGCCGCGTCGGCGAGGAGCTCGCTCAACGACGGGTGCACCAGCAGCGAGTCGACGATGTCCTCGACCTTGAGGTTGTTGGTGACCGCCACCGCGACCACCGCGATCAGCTCGGCGGCCGCGCTGCCGACGATCGATCCGCCGAGCACCACCCCGGTGGACGGGTCGGAGATCAACTTCACGAACCCGCGGGTGTCGCCCTTGATGAACGCCTTGGCGTTCGCGGTGTACGGCACCTTGGTCACCCGGATCTTGCGGCCGCTCGAGAACGCCTCCGCCTCGGCGAGCCCGACGTCGGCGATCTCCGGCACGGTGAACACCGCGGACGCGGCCTTGTCGTAGTCGAGGTGGCGGTGCGGGCGGTTGTGCAGGCCCATGAGGTGCTCGGCGATCTTGCGCCCCTGCATCGACGCCACCGACGACAACGGCAGCTTGCCCGACACGTCGCCCGCCGCGTAGATGTGCGGCACGTTCGAGAGGCAGTTGTGGTTCACGCTCACGTAGCCGTAGTCGTCGAGCGCGACGCCGGCCTGGTCGAGGCCGAGGGTGTCGGTGTTGGGGATCGAGCCCACCGCGAGCAACGCGTGCGAGCCCTCGACTACGCGGCCGTCCTCACAGCTCACGCGCACGACGTCGCCCTCGCGCTCCACCGCCGTTGCGCGGGCGCCCTTGAGCAGCGCGATGCCGCGCTCGAGGAACGCCTCTTCGAGCGCGGACGCGACCTCGGCGTCCTTGATCGGTAGCACCTGCTGGCGCGACACGAGCAGCGACACGTGCGAGCCGAGCGACTCGAACAGGTGGGTGAACTCCACGCCGGTCACCCCCGAGCCGACGACCACCACGTGCTCGGGGATCTCCGGCGGCGGATACGCGTCACGCGTGGTGAGCACGCGCTCGTGGTCGACGGGCACGAACTCCGGCACCCGCGGGCGCGACCCGGTGGCGACGAGCACGAAGTCGGCCTCGAGCTCCTCGATGCCGTTGACCGTCTCGGCCACCACCTCGTGGGGACCCTTGAACGTGCCGGTGCCCTTGATCACCCGCACGCCCTGCGACTGGAGCTGCGACGAGATGTTGCGGTGCAGGTGCTCCTCGATCGACGCCACCCTCACGCGCAGCGCGTCGATGTCGAGGTGGCCTTCCGCGGTGAGACCCATCGACTGCGCCCGCTGCAGCTCCACCAGCTCACGACCGGTGGCGATGAGCGCCTTCGACGGGATGCAGTCCCACAGGTGGGCGGCGCCGCCCACGATGTCGCGCTCGATCATCGTGACGTCGGCGCCCAGCGTCGCGGCGACGCTCGCGCAGGTGTTGCCGGCGGGACCTCCGCCGATGATGACGAGTCGGGGCATACCCCTGATGGTAGGGGCGATCCCGGAGGTTCCCGGCACGCGTAACCTGCTCGCAATGTCGCCACAGCACTCCGCCGAGCTCCGGTACGACCAGCTCGGCGGACGCGTGGTGATCGTGGCCGCGGGGCGCGCCGCCCGGCCGCACCAGTTCGCCGCCACTCCCGACGATGAGCGCAGCGGCCCGTGCCCGTTCTGCCCCGGCAACGAGGTCGAGACACCGCCCGAGCGAGTGCGGACCGGCGCCGGTGACGCCGACGCACCCGGCTGGCGGGTGCGGGTGGTCCCCAACAAGTTCCCGATCGTGGGCGGCAAGGGCGCCGGACCCGGTGCGACGGGCGCGCACGAAGTCGTTGCGTTGTCGCCCGACCATCGCGCGTCGTTCGCGCAACTCGACGACGACCAGGCCGCCGAGGTGTTCATGGTGTTGCGCGATCGAGTGCGCGCGCACGGCGACGCCGGGCACGCGTTCGCGCTCGCGATCGTCAACCACCGGCGCGCCGCGGGCGCGTCGATCGCGCACCCGCACGCGCAGGTGCTCGCGCTCGACTTCGTGCCACCCGCGGTCGCCGCGGGGCTCGCACGGTTCCGCAGCGCGGGTGAAGATCTCGTGCACGCCGACGCGCACGCGGGGAGCGCCCTGTTCGACGGCGCCGCCGCGGCCGCGCACCCGGGAGTGCTCGCGTGGTCCCCGTACGCCGCGTCGTCACCCGGCATGGTGCGGCTCGCGCTCGCCGACACGGGCTCGAGCTTCGGCGCCGTCGCCGACGCGCAGGCCGCCGCCATGGGCCGGGCGGTGCGCGAGGTACTGGCCCGCCTCGGAGCGTGGATGGCCGACCCTCCGTACAACCTGGTCGTGCAGACGAGCCCGGCGGGAACTGCGGACGGCGCGTTCCACTGGTACGTGGAGATCACGCCGAGGATCTCGATCGTGGCCGGATTCGAACAGGGAACCGGGGTGTTGGTGAACACCGTGCCGCCGGAGCAGGCGGCCGAGGCCCTCAGGAGCGCCCCGTGAGCACGGAACCGTGAGCACCACCATCCACATCGCCGTGATGATCGACGCCGACCCCGACGCCGTGTGGCGCGCGGTCGAGCGCATCGAGTCCCACGTGGACTGGATGGCCGACGCCGAGACCATCACCTTCCGCAGCGAGGCCCACGCCGGCGTCGGCGCCGAGTTCGACTGCCTCACGAAGATCGGACCGTTGCGCACCACCGACCGGTTCGTGGTCACCCGCTGGGACCCGGGCGTGGCCATGGGCATCGAGCACCGGGGCGCGGTCACCGGCACCGGCGAGTTCACGCTCGCGCCCGTCGACGGGCCCGTCGGGGTCGGCACGCGCACCCAGTTCACCTGGGAGGAGACACTGCGCTTCCCCTGGTGGCTCGGCGGCCCGCTCGGCGAGGTCGCGGGCAGGCCCGTGCTCGAACTGGTCTGGAAGGGCAACCTCCGGCGCCTGAAAGCGAAGGTGGAGCAACCCTCGGTAGCGTGACGCCCGTGCGTCGCACTCGGAACCGCCTCATCCCCGCTCTGGTCGCCCTCCTCGCGGCCCTCGTCACGCTGGGGGCAGGCGCCCCGGCGGGCGCCCAACAGCAGGTCGAGCTCACCCCGGCGACGGGCGGCAAGGGCGTCCCCTCACTCGCGGCCACCAACTTCGACCTCGCGTCGGTGGGCTACGAGCAGGCCGAGTACCTCCTCGGCGGCACCGCGCAGTCGTACACGAGCGCGCAGCCGCTCACCACCGACGGCAGGTGGACGGTCACGCCCGCGTCGAGCGCGCCCTACAAGACGCGCGCCGTCGTGTACCGGCCCACCGATCCGACGAAGTTCAACGGCACGGTGATCGTCGAGTGGCTCAACGTGAGCGCCGGGCTCGACTCCGCGCCGATCTGGCTCGCCGCGCACACCGAGCTGGTCCGCGAGGGCTTCGCCTGGGTGGGCGTGAGCGTGCAGTCGGTCGGCGTCGAGGGCGGCGCGGCGAGCGCGATCGTGGCCAACCTCGATCTCAAGCACGCCGATCCCGACCGGTACGGCACGCTCGTCCACCCGGGCGACAGCTACTCGTACGACATGTACACCCAGACCGGCGACGCCGTGCGTTCGCAGGCAAAGACGATGCTCGGCGGGTTGCAGCCGAAACACGTCATCGCGGCGGGCGAGTCGCAGTCGGCATTCCGGATGGTCACCTACATCGACGCCTTCGGCACGATCGCGAACAGTCCCTACGACGGCTACCTCGTGTACAGCCGGGCCGGCAACGCCGCACCGTTGTCACAGGCGCCGCAGGCCAGCATCACCGCACCCGACGGCACGCTGATCCGCACCGATCTCCACAAGGCGGTGCTCACCTTCACCACCGAGACCGACTTCGCTGTCCTCGGTTCGTTCAGCGCGGAGCAGCCCGACTCGAAGTGGTTCCGCGAGTGGCAGGTGGCGGGCACGTCGCACGCCGACACCTACACCCTCACGGTGGGCACCACCGACGCCGGCAGCGCGCAGGCCTACGCCGACCAGTTCGCGACGATGCTCGACCCGCCCAACAAGGTCGCGGGTGGGTTCATCACCTGTGACACGCCGATCAACACCGGCCCGATGACCTACGTGCTGCGCACCGCGATCGGCGACCTGAACACGTGGGTCGTCGACGGCAACGCGCCGCCGAAGGCACCGCGCTTCGACACCGTGCCCGGCACCGGCCCGCCGCAGTTCCGCACCGACGCCGACGGCAACGTGCAGGGCGCAATCCGCACACCACAGGTCGACACGCCGGTCGCGCAGCTCTCGGGTCTCGGGCAGAGCGGCGCGGGTTTCTGCAAGATCTTCGGTACGACCAAGCCGTTCGACGCGACGAAGCTCGCCGCGCTCTACCCGTCGCACGCACGCTTCGTGCAGGAGTGGAACCACGCGGTGAACGACGCGGTGCAGGCCGGCTTCCTCCTGAAGATCGACGCGAAGGGGCTTCGGAGCGCGGCGCGCTCGTCGACCGTGGGAGGCGCTCCGCAGTGACGATCAGCGAGCTGACCGCGGGCCTCGGCCCGGTCGTCGCGACCACGCTGTTCGACCTCGCGCCACTCGGCTACGCACAGTCGGAGTTCGCGCTCTCGGGCACCGCGGCCGCGTACGAGCGCCACCGCGCCGACGTGCGCGTGATCGAGCGCGCCGACTTCACCACCCGCGTGCTCGTCTACCGCCCCGCCGACCCGGCACGATTCAACGGCACCGTGTGGGTGGAGTGGCTCAACGTGAGCGGCGGGCTCGACGCCGGCCCCGACTGGACCTTCGTGCACACCGAGCTCGTGCGCGCCGGCGCCGTGTGGGTCGGCGTGTCGTGCCAGCAGCTCGGGATCCACGGCGGCGACGGCCTGGTGATGCCCGGCGACGGCGGCCTGCGCTCGGTGAGCCCGGAGCGCTACCAGTCGCTCCACCACCCTGGCGACCGCTTCTCCTACGACATCTACTCGCAGGCCGGCGCCGCGGTGCGCGCCGACGCCGCCACCCTGCTGCCCGGGTTCGCGGTCGAGCGCGTGCTCGCGATCGGCGAGTCGCAGAGCGCGTTCCGCCTCACCACGTACGTCAATGACGTCGACGTCGAGGCGCAGGTGTACGACGCGTTCTTCGTGCACGCGCGCGGCGGTCCCGACGCGCCGCTCGACGACGACTCGCCGGCGCTCTCGTTCGACCGGCCGCCGGTGCCGTTCCGCGGCGACCTGCGCGTCCCGGTGCTGTGTGTGGAGGCGGAGACCGACCTCATCGTGCTCGGTTACCTCCCCGCGCGGCAGCCCGACGACCACCGACTCGTCACGTGGGAGATCGCCGGTACCTCGCACGCCGACGTGTACACGTTCGGCGCGGGGATGATCGACACCGGCGCGCTGCCGATCGAGGAGCTCGCGGCGGCATGGACGCCGAGCGCCGATCTCTTCGGCACGCAGCTCAAGGCGCCGGTGAACGCGGGGCCACAGCACTACGTCATGAACGCGGCGGTCGCCCACCTCGACCGGTGGGTGCGCGACGGTGTGCGCCCGCCCGAGGGCGGCGACGTCCTCGCGATCCGCATCGGCAAGGACAAGGTCGACTTCCAGCCCGACGACTGCGGCAACGCGATCGGTGGCGTGCGCACCCCGCACGTCGACGTGCCGGTGGCGCTGCTGTCGGGGCTCGGGAACTCGGGTGGCCCCATGGCGCACCTGTGCGGGCGCACGGTGCCGCTCGCCCCGAAGAAGCTGCGCCGCCTCTACCGCGACCGCGACGACTACCTCGCCCGCTACGCCGCGGCCACCGCCGAGGCCGTCGCCCGCGGCCACGTGCTCGCCGCCGACGAACCCGAGATCGACGCCCTGGCCGCCGCCCTCTGCCCCGACTTCTGACCCCACCACCCGTTTGGCGCCACTGAGCGCGGATATGGGCGCCTGAGTGACGCCAAACGTGCTCTGGACCAGCTAGCGGCCGGAGAAGGTGGCCTTGCCGGGACCGTGCTCGAGGAAGCTGGCCACACCGGTGGCGGCGTCCTCGGTGCCGAAGGCCTCCACGAACTTCGCGGTCTCGAGGTCGAGCCCCTCGGCGAGGGAGCCGTCGAGGCCAGTGTCGATCACGTGCTTGGCCAGGCCCATCGCGACGACCGCGCCGGCACCCAGTTCCGCCGCCCAGGCGAGCGCGGTGTCGAGGCACTCCGCCGCGGGCACCACCTTGTCCACCAGGCCGATAGCGAGCGCCTCCTCGGCGCGCACGTGACGGCCGCTCCACACCAGCTCCTTGGTGCGCGCGGGCCCGATGAGCCGCGCTGCGCGCTGGGTGCCGCCACCGCCGGGGAAGATGCCGAGCTGGATCTCGGGGAAGCCGAGGCGCGCGGTGTCACCGGCGACGCGCAGGTCGCAGGCGAGCGCCACCTCGAAGCCGCCGCCGAGCGCGAAGCCGTTGACCGCGGCGATCACGGGGCGCCCGATCGCGCCGAGCGCGTCACCCGCGGCACGGAACGCCTGGCTCGCGGCACGCGCCGCGTCCTGGTCGGTGAACTCGGAGATGTCGGCGCCGGCCGCGAACGCGCGCTCGCCGCCGGTGACGACGACCGCTTTCACCGCGGGATCTGCGGCGATGTCGCGGGCGTGCGCGGCGAGCTCCTGCAGCAGCGCGATGCACAGGGCGTTGAGCGGCGGTCGGTCGAGCTGCAGCAGTTCGACGCCACCCGGGCGCGACTCACGGACGACGAAGGTCTCGGGCATGAGGGGACGACTCCCGGGATCAGCGGGTATAGGAGAAGAAGCCGCGGCCGGTCTTGCGGCCCAGGAGGTTGGCCTCGACCATGCGCGACAGCAGCGGGGGCGACGAGTAGAGGGGCTCCTTGAACTCGTCGTACATCGAGTCGGCGACGTGCTTGATGGTGTCGAGACCGATCATGTCGGCCAGGGCGAGCGGCCCCATCGGGTGCGAACACCCCTCGACCATGCCGGCGTCGATGTCCTCGGCGGACGCGAAACCCGACTCGAGCATGCGGATCGCGGAGATCACGTAGGGCACGAAGAGCGCGTTCACGATGAAGCCGGCGCGGTCCTGAGAGCGGACCACGTGCTTGTCGAGCACGCCGGTGACGTAGTCCTCGGCGCGGTTCACGACGTCGACGTCGGTGACGATCGACGGGATCAGCTCGACCAGGCGCATCACCGGCACCGGGTTGAAGAAGTGCAGGCCGAGCACGTGGTCGGGCCGGCTGGTGGCCATCGCCAGCTTCATGATCGGGATCGACGACGTGTTGGAGGCGATGATCGCCTCGTCGTCGACCAACGCCTTGCCGAGCGTGGAGAAGATCTCGATCTTCTCCTCCTCGATCTCGCGCACCGCCTCGATCACCAACTGGCGGTCGGCGAGCTCGTGGAGATCGGTGACGAAGCCGATGCGGGCGATCGCGGCGTCGCGCGCCGAGGCCTCGAGCTTGCCGCGGCCGACGGCACGGTCGAGCGACACCTCGATGCGGTCGCGCCCGGCCGCGGCCGCCGCGGCGTTCATCTCGCAGACGAGGACCGACGAGCCCGCCTTGGCTGCGACCTCGGCGATGCCGGCGCCCATGAGGCCCGCGCCGACCACGCCCACTCGTTCGATCGCCTCACTCATCTCGCTCCTCCGCGGTCGGCGCCCTCGTCCCAGGCTCCGGCCTGGAGAAGGATCGCCGCTGTGTAGAGATCAAGGTCACCATCGGCAACCTGCCGGCTCACCGTAGCGAACCGGGGCCCTTCGCAGACAGTTGCGGCCCGGGCCACGGCACCCTCCACGACCAGGGCCCGCAGCTCGTCGGTGACCCGCCGGGCCCGCCGGACCGCCAGCTCCCCCGTGGCGGCCAGGTGCGTGCGGTGACCGAGCACGGCGGCGAGCAGCTCGGCGGTCCCCCGCCCGGTGGTGGCCACGGTCTCGACGACGGGCGGCTCCCAGCCCCGGCCGGCCGCCAGCGACAGCATCGCGTGCACATCACGCAGCGTGGCCGCCAGCCCGTCGCGGTCGGCCTTGTTCACCGCGAACACGTCGGCGATCTCCATCAGCCCCGCCTTGGCCGCCTGCACGCCGTCGCCCCAGCCGGGATTGAGCACGACCACGGTGGTGTCGGCGGCGCCGGCCACCGCCACTTCGACCTGCCCGACCCCGACGGTCTCGATCAGCACCCAGTCGAACCCGGCCGCCTCCAGCACCCGCACGGCCTGCGGGGTGCTGCGGGCCAGGCCGCCGAGGTGACCGCGGGTGGCCATCGAACGGACGTAGACGTCGGGGTCGGTGTCGTGGTCGGACATGCGGACGCGGTCGCCGAGGATGGCGCCGCCCGAGAACGGGCTGCTCGGGTCGACCGCGAGCACCGCGACCCGCGCGCCGGTGGCACGCAGCGCACCCACGAGGCGGTCGGTCAGGGTGCTCTTGCCCGCTCCCGGCGCGCCGGTGATACCGACGGTGGCGGCGGGCTGCTCGGCGGTCGCGGGGAGCCCCGCGAGCGCCTCGCGTGCGGAGTCCCCGCCGTTCTCGACGACGGTCAGCAGCCGCGCGAGCGACCCGCGGTCACCGTGGCGCGCCGCGTCGAACAGCGACGCGGGAGCGGTCATGGCCGGGCGGGCGCTCGGATGGGCGTCCGGGCGAGGTGGTTACTCGAGCTCGGCGAGCGAGTCGTCGACCACGGCGGTGATGCCGGGGACCCGGTCCATGATGATGCGCTCGACGCCCGCCTTGAGCGTCTGGGTGGACACCGGACAGGTACCGCAGGCGCCGAGGAGCTTCACGTGCACCACGCCGTCGGCGTCGAGCTCCTGGAACACGATGTCTCCCCCGTCGCTCTCCAGCGCGGGGCGGATGAGGTCGATCGCCGCCAGCACGGCGGTCTCACGCTCGGCCGGGGAGAGTTCGGTGTCGGTCGCCATGTCGGTTCCTTCCAGAACTACGAGTCTGCCCAGCTTAGGGCACCCGAATCAGGTTTCGGCTGCGACCTTCAACCGCTCCAGGGTGGTGCGCATGCCCTCGGCGTTGGTGCGGCGGCGGCCCTTGAAGAGCTTCCAGTACGTGCGCATCGCGAAATCGTCGGCCGACTCGTAGAACTCGGTGACGTCGGTGGCGGGCGGCTCGCCCTCCTCCACGTCGGCCGGCGCGAGGCTGTACCCCCACGTCATGAGGTGCTTGGCGGGTTTGCCGACGACGAACGCGAACTCCTGCTCGGTCTCGCACCGCACGATCGTGCAGGTCGTCCAGTACACCGGACCACGCCCGTTGCGCCGCACATGCCCGCGGAAGCGCACGCCCTCGGCGGGACCTTCGGCGTCGTCGAGCCACTCGGCCTCGAACGTCTCGGGGCTGAAGCGCCCGATGTGGGTCACATCGCTCACCAGCTCCCACACCTTCGCAGCCGGGGCATCGATACGAAGGGTGACCGAGTCGCGCACGATCTGAGCGTACGCAACGCGCCTCAGGTGCGCACGCGCACCACGTCGGCGCCGAGCGCGCGCAACGAACCCGCGAGATCGGGGTAGCCGCGATCGACGTGGAACGGATCGAGCACGACGGTCTCGCCCTCGGCCGCCAGCCCCGCGAGCACGAGCGCCGCGCCGGCGCGCACGTCGAGCGCGCGCACGGGCGCGCCGGACAGGCGGGGCACGCCGCGGATCACCGCGTGGCGCCCCTCGTGGCGCACGTCGGCACCCATGCGCGCGAGCTCGCCGACGAAGCCGAGTCGGTTGTCGAACACGTTCTCCGTGACGATCGCGGTGCCGTCGGAGACCGCGAGCAGCGCCACCGCCATCGGCATGAAGTCGGTGGCGAAGCCGGGGTACGGCAGGGTGGCGAGGTCGACGGCGTGCAGCCGCGCTTCGGCGCGCACCCACAGCCCGTCGGGCGTGGGCGACACCTGCAGCCCCATCTCCGTGAGCTTCATCACCACCGTCTCGACATGGTCGAGCCGCGCGCCCTCGATCGTGATCTCGCCGCCGGCGACGCCGCACGCCATGAGGAGCGTGCCCACCTCGATGCGGTCGCCCATCAGCTCGGTGTCGACGGGGTGGAGCTCCTCGACGCCCTCCACCACGATGGTGGACGTACCTGCGCCGAGCACCTGCGCACCCATGCGGTTGAGCATCGCCGCGAGATCGGTGATCTCCGGCTCGCGGGCCGCGTTCTCGATGACGGTCTGGCCCTTGGCCACCACCGCGGCGGTGAGCAGGTTCTCCGTCGCGCCGACGCTCGGGAACTCCAGCACCACGCGCGCGCCGTTGAGCCGGTTGGTGCGCGCCTCGATGAACCCGTGCACGACCTGGAGCTCGACACCCATGAGCTCGAGCCCCCGGAAGTGCATGTCGAGCTTGCGCGACCCGATGTTGTCGCCGCCGGGCATCGCGACGCGCGCCTCGCCACAGCGCGCGAGCAGCGGGCCGAGCACGTTGACCGACGCGCGCATCCGCGTGACCAGCTCGTACGGCGCCTCGGCGTGCAGGTCGGCGGTGGCGTCGATCCAGAGCTCGCGCGGTCCCGCCCAGCCGACGTCGGCACCGATCGCGCGCAGCACCTCGATCATCACGTCGAGGTCGGCGACGGGATCGACGTTGCCGATGGTGGTGCGACCCGGCGCGAGCAGCGCGGCGGCCATCTGCTTGGTGCCGGAATTCTTGGTGGCGCCCGACACGCGCACGGTGCCGTGGAGCGGTGCGCCGGAACGCACGACGAAGGAATCGACCATCGACCGCCGCGGTCCTACTCGACGAAGCTGAGCGGGAGGTCGTCCTCGAGCTCCGGCGTGGTGTCGAGGCGCCACACCGGGAACGGCGCCACGATGCCCGGCAGCTGACGCTCGCCGAGGGACACGATCGGATAGTCGTCGCCGAGCGCGGCGCGCACCTCGTCGGACACCAGCACCTCGCCGGGCGCCGCGGCGTCGCACAGACGCGATGCCAGGTTGATCGACATGCCGATGAAGTCGTCGCCCTCGAAGATGATGACCTTGCCGGCCGCGATGCCGGTGCGCAGGGGCAGCACGATGTCGGCGCCCTCCATGCGCTCGACGAGATCGAGCACCGTGTCGACGATGGGACGCACGTCGGTGGCCACGAACATGCAGCCGTCGCCCAGCCACTTGCCCACGCGCGTGCCGTGATCGGGCGACAACCCCCGCACGATGGCCCGGAACGTCGACAGCACCTGCAGTGCCTCTTCGTCGCCGAGGGTGTCGTTCATGCGCGTGAACCCGCACATGTCGACGAAGGCGAAGCACCGGAAGACGCGCATACCCCATTGTGGCCGATGGCCGCCCGTCGAGGATGGTTCAGGGGATCACCCGAGGGTCAACCGCCGCCGGTGGGATCGACGCTGTAGACGTTGTAGAGCAGTTCGGCGCCCCGCTTGCGGTGGGCGTCGACCTGCTTCCCGACGGCCGCCAGCGCGTCACGGAGCTTCGCCTCGCCGGGCCCGGCGCCGTCGGCACCGAGCAGCTCGCCCGCCCGGGCCATGGCCGACGCCACGACCACGTGGTCCCGACGGAGGTGGTCGACCTCCGAGGCGGCGGCCTCCGCGTTGTCGGCGACCAGCTCGGCGAACAGCCCGTCCTCGTCCTCCGTGAAGCGAACGTGGGCCTGCCAGGCGTCCTGGAGCTCTGCCAGGGACTTCGCGACGGCGGTGCACCAGTCGTGGTCGCCCTCGACGCCCTCGACGCCCGGTGCCTCCACCGCGGCCCGGAAGCCGGCGGTGGCGTCACGCAGACGCCCCCGCTGGGGACCCACCCGCTCGTGCGCGCGCATGCGCTCCTCCGCTCCGAGGTTGGAACCGGCCATGGCAGTCCTCCCGTCCCGAGGCTCCCGCCTCGATCCGTCCCGAGGCTCCTGCCTCGATTCGCCGCCCCACGGCGAGCGCCGCGGGGTTGGTGGGGTGTACCCGCTTCCGCACGGATACGTGCTGCCGGGGCTCCGTTGCTCCGGTTCGCTATTGAGCGCGCGCCACCAGTGTCCCCGTCAAGGGACTTCCGTCAAACACCCGGTCAATTTCCGCAGGACGGTCGCGTCCGGGGCCTGCTCAGGGGAGCGCGGCCACCCAACGGGCGGACACCTCGGCGACCTCCACGAGGACGTCGTCGGTCGTGCGGCCGCTCGACTTCAGGGGCCGGTAGCCATGATCCGCGGTGTCGATCCAATGGAACTCGACCGGGCCCCGCACCTTGCGGGCCGCGCGGGTGAGCGCGGGTCGCGACCCGAGCGAGTCGCGGGTGCCGCTCGCGAACAGCACCGGGACGTGCAGCCGCGGGAAGTGCTCGGTGCGCGGTTGGTCGGGCTTGCCCGCGGCGTGCAGCGGATACGCGAGGAACAGCAGACCGAGCGCGGGCAGCGGGTCGTCGGCGTCGCCGACCACGAGCGAGCAGTACCGCCCACCCATCGAGCGGCCGCCGAGCACGAGCCGTTCCGGCGGGAGCTTGGCGCGGCGCGCGAGCTCGGCCGCGGCCTCACGCGTCGCCGCCGCGAGCACCTTCGGGCGGTCGGGCGCCTTCTTGCCCGCGCTGCGGTACGGATAGTTGAACCGCAGGGATGCGATCCCGGCACCGGCGAGCGCTGCGGCCACCACGAGGAGCGCGGCGCCGTGCATGTCCGATCCGGCGCCGTGCGCGAGGAGCACCGCGCGGTCGGCACGGCGCGCGACGCCACGCTTCGGCGCCTGCCACCCGTACTCGGTCACGAGCTTCCCGCTCGTCGTGTCGTTCGTGGAGTCGGTGGTCAAGGCCGTCGTCATGTCGTCACCCATCTCGCGAGGAACGCCTCGACCCGCTCGAGCGCGTCGATCACGGTGTCGGGACGCGACCAACCGTGCCCCTCCCCCGCGTACACGTGATGCTCGACCGGGGTGCCTGCGGCGCGCAGCGCGTCGACGAGGCGCTGCGCCTGCGGGGGTGGCACCACCTTGTCCTGGTCGCCCTGCAGCACGAGCACGGGCACGGTGATCTCGGCCGCGCGGTGCACCGGTGAGCGTGCTCGGTAGAGGTCCTCGCACTCGGGCAGGGGCCCCACCAGCGTGTCGAGGTAGCGCGACTCGAAGCGGTGGGTGGTGGCCGCGAGGTCGAGCAGGTCGGTCACGCCGTACAGGCTCACGACCGCCCGCACCACCGGCGGTGCCACCGCGCCCACGAGCAGCGCCGTGAACCCGCCCGCGCTGCCACCCATGATGCCGACGCGCGTGCCGTCGACGGCGCCGCGGTCGGCGAGCGCACGGATGCCGGCCACGGTGTCGGCGACGTCGCGGCTCCCCCAGCCTCCGTCGGCGGCACGCAGATAGGCCCGGCCGTAGCCCGTGGAACCGCGCGGGTTCGGCGCGAGCACGGCCCAGCCGCGCGACAGGAACCAGCGCACGCGCGGCGCCCAGCCCACGACCGCCTGGTCGGTGGGTCCACCGTGCACGTCGACGAGGAGGGGCGGCGGCGTGGTGCGCGGCGAGAGTGGTCGCCAGAGGATGCCGTGCACGGTCGCGCCGTCGTCGGCCGACCACGTGACCGGATCGGGCTCGGGGAGATCGAGCGCGTCAAGCTCGCCGGGCGCACCACGTGCGACCGAACGCCGACCGGCGCTCCCGTCGCCTCCGGGGTCGAGCACGGTCACCTGGGGCGCCGTGCGTCCACCGCTGCTCACGCACACGATCCCAGCCGTACCCCACTCGATGCCGTGGTGCCACCCCTTCGACCGCTCGCGGGCGACCGCGCTCGCGACGTCGACGACGACGAGCCGGCCGAAGCCGTCCTCGTTGCGGTTCAGCGCGATGGAGCGGGAGTCGGGGGACCACGCGTACGAACGTTGCCCCGGACCCCACGAAGGCTCGGCGTGCTCGTGCGGCTCGTCGAGGAGCGGACGCGACTGCGATCCGTCGGCCATCGCGACCCAGACCTGCATCCACCCGTTCGCGTCACTCACCCAGGCGAGCATCGTGCCGTCGGGCGAGAAGCGCGGTTGCGCGACGGCGTGCGGCGCATCGCCCCCACCCGCGACGACACGACGCCGCGCGCCGTCGGCGCGCGCGACCACGACGCGCGAGTCGTCCCACGGCATCGCGGGCAGGTCCCACTCGTGCCACGCGATCCATTCGCCGTCGGCCGACCACACCGGGTCCCACGCGTAGTCCGCGGCCGACACCGTGACCGCGGCACCGGTCGATGCCGAACCGCTCGACGGCGAATCGGTCGACGGCGCCGCACCGCCGTCGAGCGGCACGACCGCGACGGCACAGGAGTCGTCGGTCTCGAGCACGAAGGCGACCCTGCCGCGTGCACACGACGGGGCTGCCGCGGTCCCCTCCGTGGTGAGCTGCCGCACCGGCCCGCCGCGGCGCGGGATCGCGAGCAGGCGGCCGTCGACCCCCGCGTAGACGACTTCGTCTGGTCCCGGCTCGACCGGCGATGCCCAGCACCAGCCCCCGCCGCCGTAGGAGCCGAGTCGGGTGACGGGCACCGCGGCCGTGACCTGCAGCGGCGGCCCGGAGCCGTCGGCCGGCGCCACGAAGAGGTCCACGACGCCGCCGGTGACCTCCAGCCAGCCGAGGTGGGTGCCGTCGGGCGACCACCTGGGCTCCCCGAGGCCCCGGGAGCGGGCGACCGACGCCGCCGAGAGCCCGACTGGCGCAATCGCCGGCGCAGTCCGAGACAGGGGAGCGGGATCGGTCATTGCGCTCAGGTTAACGATGTCGAGCCCGAGCACGAGATGTCCGGTTCAGGGCGGTTCCGGAACTCTTACCGGTCGGTAACTTTCGACGGGCGTAGCCGGTTTCTGCGAGACTTGGCGGCTCATGACTTCCCCGGCCTCGTCCCCAGCCACATCCCCGGAACACCTTCGCATCGCCTGGCTCGTCTACCGCGGCAACCCCCACTGCGGCGGCCAGGGCGTGTACACCCGCTACCTCGCCCGCGAGCTCGCCGAGCTCGGGCACGAGGTCACCGTCTTCTCCGGGCAGCCCTACCCCGAGCTCGACGACATGTCGCAGCTCACCCAGGTCCCCAGCCTCGACCTCTACCGCCCCGAGAACCCGTTCCGGATCCCGTGGCCGTGGGAATTCAAGGACTCGATCGACCTGCGCGAGTTCGGCCTGATGTGCTCGGCCGGCTTCCCCGAGCCCTACACGTTCAGCCTGCGCGTGCGCCGCATGCTGGCCGACCGCCGCGGCGACTTCGACATCATCCACGACAACCAATGCCTCGGCTCGGGCCTCGTCGGCATGATGGACGACGGCTGGCCGGTGCTCTGCACGCTGCACCACCCGATCACCGTCGACCGCGACCTCGACCTCGAGCACGCGAAGAGCGCCTACCGCCGCTGGACGCTGCGCCGCTGGTACGGCTTCCTCGGCATGCAGATGCAGGTCGCTCGCCAGATGCCACGCGTCGTCACGGTGTCGGAGTCGTCGAAGCGCGACATCGTCGCCCAGATGGGTGTCGACGCCGACCGGCTGCACATCGTGCCCGTCGGTGTCGACCCGAACATCTTCCACCCGATGCCCGAGGTGCAGCGGGTCCCGGGCCGGCTGATGACCACCACCAGCTCCGACGTCCCGATGAAGGGACTCGTCCCGCTGCTCGAGGCGATCGCCAAGATCCGCACCGAGCGCGACGACATCGAGCTGGTCTGCATCGGCAAGCCCAAGGACAAGAGCTCGATCCCGAGCGTGATCGAACGCCTCGGGCTGCAGGACTGCGTCCGATTCGTGGCGGGCGTGTCCACCGAGCGCATCGTGGAGCTCTACGCCGAGGCCGAGGTCGCGGTCGTGCCGTCGCTCTACGAGGGGTTCTCCCTGCCGGCGATCGAGGCGATGGCCTGCGGTGTGCCGCTCGTCGCCACCACGGGCGGCGCGCTGCCCGAGGTGGTCGGCACCTCGGAGCAGACCGGCCTGCTCGTCCCGCCGAACGACCCCGAGGCGCTCGCCCACATGCTCAAGCGCGCTCTCGGCGACGCCGAGCTGCGCGCCCGCATCGGCGAGGCCGGCCGTGCCCGCGTGCTGCAGAACTTCACGTGGCGCCAGACCGCGATCGGCACCGTCGAGAACTACCGGATCCTGCTCGAGGACACGGCCAGGAATTCTGGCGCCGGCCGGCTGCCCGCCCGCGTCTGAGAGGGACCACATGCTGACCGTCGACTTCGACCGCTTCGGGCTCCAGCCCGGGATGCGCCTCCTCGACATGGGGTGCGGCGGTGGCCGCCACGCCTTCGCGGCGATGCGCCGCGGCGCGGTCGTCACCGCGCTCGACTACGACGCCGCGGAGCTCAAGGAGGTCGCGTACGTCCGTACCACCATGAGCGATGCCGGCGAGATCGCCGCCGACAGCGGCAGCGGCGAGGTGAACGGCGACGCCCTGCGGCTGCCCTTCCCCGACGACACCTTCGATCGCATCATCGCTTCGGAGGTGCTCGAGCACCTGTGGGACGACGAGCGCGCGATCAGCGAGCTGGTGCGCGTGCTGCGCGTCGGTGGGCGGCTCGCGGTCACCGTGCCGACTCGCTTCCCCGAACGCGTGTCGTGGGCGATCAACCCGAAGTACTTCGACACGCCCGGCGGACACGTGCGCATCTACCACCAGCACGAGCTCGAGCTGAAGCTCGAACGGGCGGGCCTGATCATGAAGGGCAGCCACCACGCGCACGCGCTGCACTCGCCGTACTGGTGGCTCAAGTGCGCGTGCGGGATCGACAACACCGAGGCGTTGCCGGTGCGCAAGTACCACGACCTCCTCACGTACCAGATCGTGAAGCAGCCGAAGTGGCTCGACCGCCTCGACCGCACGCTCAACCCCGTGCTCGGCAAGAGCCTGATCGTCTACACGCAGAAGGTGGCTCGATGACGGGTGTCCACGAGCTCCCCGAGATCCCGGGCGTCGTCTCGCGCGCACAGCTCGCCGAGACGATCTCCGCGATCACGTCGGTGCAGCTGCCGAACGGCAACGTGCCCTGGACGCCCGGGCAGCACACCGACCCGTGGAACAT
>Ga0075015_100000265_pt1 | contig 17138 bp, 13 predicted proteins | sample AleBraG_ABR_2013_FD_71476 | JGI IMG/M metagenome (GOLD analysis project Ga0075015, IMG submission 71476) | Freshwater sediment microbial communities in response to fracking from Pennsylvania, USA - Alex Branch Run_MetaG_ABR_2013 | ecosystem: Environmental > Aquatic > Freshwater > Creek >...
CGCCGCGACCGCGGCCGGCGGTCGCGTGCCCACGCTGCGCGCCGTCGTCGAGGTCGGCCCCGACTCCACGCTGCTCGCCTACGACGAGGTCCCGGGCCTCACGTTCGCCGAGCTCGGCGAGGGGACGGTCACCGACACCGACCTCGACGCGGTGTTCAGCGCCGTGCGCACCCTGCACGACGAGCGCATCGTGCACCGCGCGCTCTCGCCGGAGCAGCTGATCAAGGCCGATGACGGCTCGATCTGGCTCGCCGGCGTCCAGCACGGCACGATCGCGGCGAGCGACGTGCAGGAGCGCATCGACCTCGCCGAGCTGCTCGTGACGGCGGCGCTGCTGACCGACGTCCCGCGCGCCGTGGCCGCGGGGGCGCGGACCTTCGGTGCCGAACGCCTGGCCCGCGCGCTGCCGGCGCTGCAGACGATCGCGCTGTCTCCCGACACGCGACGTCGCGCTCGCGGCGACAAGAAGGTCCTCGTCGACCTGCGCGACGAGCTCATCGCCCTGCGCCCCTCAGGGGCGGAGACCGAGCAGCTCGAGCTGCGGCGGGTGAAGCCGCGGACGCTGTTCACCATCGTCGCCGGATCCATCGCGGCCTACGTGCTGGTCTCGCAGCTCGCCCAGGTCGACCTGCTCGGCCTGGTGCGCAGCGCGCAGCTGAACTGGGCGCTCGCGGCGCTCGGGCTGTCGTTCCTCACGTTCATCGGTGCGGCCCTGTCGCTGAGCGGGTTCGTGCCCGAGAAGCTCTCGCACCTGCGGACCTTCGCGGCCCAGCTCGCGGCCGCGTTCGCCACCCTCGTCTCGCCGCCGACGGTGGGCGCGGTCGCGGTCAACGTGCGGTACCTGCAGAAGTCGGGGCTGCACCCCGCCCTCGCCGCGGCCAGCGTCGGCGTCTCGCAGGTGTTCGCGTTCGTCGTCCACATCGGGTTGCTGTTCCTCACCGCCGTCGCGGCGGGGCAGCAGGCCGACATCCACTTCGCCCCGCCCAGGGCCGCGGTGATCGCGGTCATCGTGGTCGTGGTGCTGCTCGCGCTGCTGCTGCTGTTCGGGCCGGTGCGCAAGACGATCTCCGAGCGGGTCCGCCCGATCCTCGCCGAGGTCGGCCCGCGTCTGCTCACCATCGCGCAGCGACCCTGGAAGATCGTCGAGGGCGTCGGCGGGATCCTGCTGCTCAACGTCGCGTTCGCGTTCTGCATGATCGCGTGCTGCGAGGCGTTCGGGCAGAGCCGTGGCAACTGGGCCGCCGTCGCTCTCGTCTACCTCGCAGGCTCCACCCTCGGCCAGGCCGCGCCCACCCCGGGCGGCCTCGGCGCCGTCGAGGCGGCGTACATCGCGGGCCTCACCCTGGCCGGCATTGACTCCAGCGTCGCCGTCTCCGCGACCCTGCTCTTCCGCCTGCTGACCTTCTGGCTGCCGACGGTCCCCGGCTACTTCAGCTTCAACTGGCTGCAGAAGGCGGGAGCCCTCTAGCAGCTCCACGCGATCGCGCACGGCGCGCTGCCTCCCCGCCGGCCTCCCGCCGTCGCGGCACGTCGGGGGGCCCCGGCCACCGACACAACGGGAGCGCCCGCCCGTGACGGGGCAGACGCTCCCGTTCGTCGCTTCGGGCTTCGGCGGACTGCTTCCTCGCCCGCACGTCTGGGCGGAGCGTGGCGCTCGGGCGCTAGTAGCTGGGCTTGTCGGGCTCGATCTGGCTGACCCAGGCGACGACGCCGCCGCCGACGTGAACGGCGTCGGAGAAGCCCGCGCCCTGCACCACGGCCAGCACCTCGGCCGACCGCACGCCGCTCTTGCAGTGCAGCACGATCGGTCTGTCGCTCGGCAGGTCCTCGAGGGCCTTGCCCGACAGGAACTCGCCCTTGGGCACGAGCACCGCGCCCGGGATGTTCACGATGTCCCACTCGTTCTGCTCGCGGACGTCGATGAGCACGAAGTCGCGCTCCCCCGCGGCGCGCTCGTCGAGCATCTCCTTGAGCTGCACGACGGAGATCGTGTGCCCGATGGCGGCGTCGGCCGCCTCGTCGGAGATGGCCCCGCAGAACGCGTCGTAGTCGATCAGCCCGGTGATCTTCTCGGCGTTCGGGTCCTTGCGGATCTTCACGGTGCGGTAGGACATCTCGAGGGCGTCGTAGACCATGAGCCGACCCAGCAGCGTCTCGCCGATGCCGGTGATGAGCTTGATGGCCTCGGTGACCATGACCGAGCCGATCGACGCGCACAGGACGCCGAGCACACCACCCTCGGCGCACGACGGCACCATGCCGGGGGGCGGGGGCTCGGGGTAGAGGTCGCGGTAGTTCGGGCCGTGCTCGTCCCAGAACACCGAGACCTGGCCCTCGAACCGGTAGATCGAGCCCCAGACGTACGGCTTGCCCAGCAGCACCGCGGCGTCGTTGACCATGTAGCGCGTCGCGAAGTTGTCGGTGCCGTCGACGATGAGGTCGTATCCCGCGAAGATCTCGAGCACGTTGTCGTTGTCGAGCCGCGTGTCGTGGACGATGACGTTCACGTGCGGGTTGATCTCGAGCACCGACTCGCGGGCCGACTCTGCCTTCGACCGCCCGATGTCGCTCTGGCCGTGGATAATCTGGCGCTGCAGGTTCGACTCGTCGACGGTGTCGAACTCCACGATGCCCAGCGTCCCGACGCCCGCGGCCGCCAGGTACATCAAGGCGGGGCTGCCGAGGCCGCCTGCGCCGACGCACAGCACCCGCGCGTTCTTCAGCCTCTTCTGACCCGCCATCCCCACCTCGGGGATGATGATGTGGCGGCTGTAGCGGCGCACCTCGTCGACGGTGAGCGACTCGGCGGGCTCGACCAGCGGCGGCAGGGACACGTCATCTCCTCGATCGGGGGTGCACGGCCGGGTACGCCGTGCTCGCACGTCAACGGTGCCAGAGCCGCCCTTGTTCCCCGCACCCGGGTCCACCCCTCGGACGGCCGTCCCACCTGTCGGACTGCGCCCCGGCGCAGACGCACGCAGGCCCGGCACCCGAGGGGCCGGGCCTGCGCCGGGCACCGATGTCCCCGACTACGCCGAGAACCGGATGCTCTCGAGGACGGTGTCGAGCTGCGCGAGCCAGGCCTTTGCCGCGGGATGCGTGTGAGCCACCTCGTCGAAGATCACGATCGGCGTCTGGCCGGCTCCCATGTCCAGGACCACGTAGCGCATCGACATGTCCGGCTGGATGTCCTGGCAGTCCGCTCCCGCGCACCCGAGCGCGTTGGCCACCATGGCGGTGCTGTCCGCATCCACCTCCGTGGCCGGGTGCCCGTCAACGTGGGTGGGCGTGGTCCGCGAGATCGTGAGGCTGCCCTTGGAGTCGAGGTCGCGTAGGTGTGCGAGGAAGGCCTGGTAGGTCAGCTTCGGACCGAGGCCGTCCACCTTGAGGGTGTCGAACCTGCTCACCGAGAAGTCGGCGCAGGTCGCGGCCACGTCGCACGACGACCACCATGCATACGAGTCGGACTCGTGGCTCGCGATGTTGTTCTGCTCGACCCAGGCAGGCAATGCCGCCGAGAACGCGGGCCTGAAGAACGTGTCGGTGCGAACTGGCGCACTCGTCGAGGGTGCCGACGGAGTCGTCGCCGGCGCGAGGGACGCGCCGTGAGACGGTCCTCGACCTGCCAGGACCAGCGCGAACACCACAACCGCGGCAGCCACCAGCCCCGCGACGGCGTACCAGCCACGTCGCGAGCGATCGACCCGGTCGAGTCGCTGGTCGAGCGCTGTGGTGCCGTCCTTCATGTCCACGTTCATAGAGAGCTCCTCGGCTTCGTCCCGCAGCGCGGTGGTCAGCCTCGACTCGAAGTCGTTCATGCCCAGGCCCCCAGCCGCTTCTGCAATGCGTCAGTCGCCCGGAAAGCGTGTCGCTTCACCGAGCCCTTGCTGACACCGAGCCACTCCGCGATCTGCTCCTCGGAGAGATCGAGGAAGTACCGCAGGACCACCACCTCGCGCTGTCGTCGCGGCAGCTCGCGCACCGCGGCGATGAGTTCGTGCCGTTGGCTGCCGTCCAGGCCGACGGTCTCCGCAGAGGGCGCGCTGCCGGCATCGGGCAGGTCGTACGCCCGTTCCGTCATGCGGCGTCGCGCCGTGGACCGTGATCCGTTGACCACGCTGCGGTTGAGGTAGGTGACGGCGGCGTACGGATCACGCAGCCGTCCCCAGTTGCGGTAGAGCGCCTCGAAGGCGTCCTGCACTACTTCCTCGGCCGACTCCCTGTCGTCGACCATGAGGGCGGCAAGACCGACGAGTCGCCGGTAGTGGTGGTGGAACAGGTGGGTCACCGCGGCGCGCGGGGACGCGGGGAGGCTGGACTGCCCCCACGTGTCGCTCGTGCCCGTCATGTCGGCTCCCCTGCTCGGATGTCACGGGATAAGACGCACGAACCGCGTTCTGGTTGACCGCGATCTACGACGAGTTCGCGCGGGCCGCACGCGCGAGGTTCTGCTCGTGGAGCTCGGCCATGCCCTCGAGCTCGATGCGCGCGTCATCGCTCGCGCCGCGCGCCGCGAGGTCGTCGAGGTAACGCTGGTCGGCCGTCCACCGCTCGACGGGCCGCTCGCTCACGCCGCCGTGCCCGGGGATGAGCACGCGGGACCGGCGTACGACTGCCTCCAGCGCGGCAAGTCCGAGGTGGTAGAGCACCAGGTCCGCGTCGGCGTCGTCCGGCATCGGGAGCTCGACGTCGCTCAGCATGTCGCCGGCGATCAGGACGCCGAGGTCGGGCAGCTCGAGGGCGAGGTGGTGCGGCGCGTGGGCGTCGTGCACGTGGATGCGCACGCTCGGCCCGCTCCACTCGAGCAGCTCGCCGTCGTAGGGCGTGAGCCGGCCCGCAAGCTCGACGAGGTCGTCCGGGAGGTCCTTGCGCAGCGGCCCGACGACCTTCTCGCGCTCGTCGAGCGTCGCACGGACCGTGCCGGGCGTCGCCCAGCGCGGCACGTCGCCGAGGTCCGGGTGCCACAGGACGTGGTCGTAGTGCCGGTGCGTCGAGACCCCGGCGACGGCGCGGAGGCCCAGGGCCTCCAGGTCCGGCGGGATGGTCGCGAGCTCGTCGGCGTAGTACGCCGGATCGACCACGAGGGCTCCCCCGTGGCCGTCGAGGACGACCGTGGAGTTCTGCGCGTAGAAGCGCGACCGTGCGACCCATACCCCGGGTGCGACCTCGGACATCCGGCGCAGCGGTGAGCTCATGCGGACGAGTCTGCCGGGTCGGTGGTCGCGCCGGACCCGGTTCGTCATGGATCATGTCCGACATGCGACCGGTCATCGGGGTGTCCTGTTACGGCGAGCGCGCCGCGTGGGGGGCGTGGGACGTCGACGCCGTCGTCCTGCACCGGGCCTACGTCGTCGCGGTCGAGGAGTCGGGAGCGGCCGCCGTCATGATCCCGCCCGTGTCCGACGAGAGCAGCGTCAACGCCGTCCTCGGCCGTCTCGACGCCATCGTGATCGCCGGTGGCGCCGACGTGAACCCCGCCGACTACGGCGACACCCCGCACGAGACCACCGACCGCCCCCGGCTCGACCGCGACGCGACCGAGCGCCGCCTCTACCGCGGTGCCCGCGACCGCGGCCTGCCGGTCCTCGGGATCTGCCGCGGCATGCAGGTGATGGCCGTCGAGGCCGGCGGACGTCTGCTGCAGGACCTCCCGAGCGCCGGCTACGGCCAGACCCACCGCGAGAAGCCCGGGACGTTCACCGAGCACGGCGCGACGTTCGTGGAGGGCTCGCTGATCGCGCGCGTGCTCGACACGCACGAGACGGTGGTGAACTCCAGCCACCACCAGGCCGTCGCGGATCCCGGCAGCCTGACCGTGTCAGGGCACGCGTCCGACGGCACGCTCGAGGCCCTCGAGGACCCCGACGCCGCCTTCGTCCTCGGCGTCCAGTGGCACCCCGAGATGACCGACGACCGGCGCCTGTTCGAGGCGCTCGCGGTCGCGGCGCGCCAGCACGCGCACGCGCGCGTCTAGCGCATCGCGAGGATCGCGGTCTGACGGGCCGAGGCGATCAGGCGCCCGGTCGAGTCCCAGACGCGCGACGTCTCGTCGATGATCCCGGACCGCAGCGTCTCGCACCGCGCCTCGACGACGAGGGCACCGACCGCCTCGCCCGGGAAGAGCACGACCTGGCTGGAGACGGTCGGGGTGCCGGCGAACACGTGCGTGGCCCAGGGCGCCGGTGGGAGCACGTCCCACGCCGAGAGCAGCAACGTGGTGTCGGCCGGCCGGCCGTCGCGGTAGCGCACCCAGCCGGAGATCACCATCTCGCCGAGCGGTACGCCCCCGGTGATCGCATGGCCGGCGGACGGGTGCGGGCGCACCTCCAGGGTGTGCAGCATCTCCATCCCCGCGACCGGCCCGTCGCCGGCCCAGTCCGGGCAGTCCTCGATGGGCGGCATGTCGGGCACGGCCGCGGAGTCGACCTGCACCGGCGAGTCCTTCGGCGTCCCGGTGGTGACGAGCGCATCGACGAGGAGGACCCCGCCGCGCGACAGTGTCACCCGTACCGTCGACAGGCGGCCGCGGCGTACGACCTCCACCTCGGCCTCGGCCGGTCCTCCGTCGCGCGTCGCGTGGAGGTAGTGGACGCTCACGGTGAGGGGGTGGGCGCCGTCGAGTGCCTCGCTCGCCACCTGCCCGCACACCGACGTGAGATAGCCGCCGTTGAGATGGCCGGTGATGCTCCAGCCGGCGTCGAGCTCGATCCGCGTCACGGCGCCCAGCCTGGCACGCGCGACGGCCCGGGCCCAGACGAGTCCGTCAGGGGCCGTCGCCCGGGCGTGACCTACAGCGGCGTCACGTAGGCACCACTGATGCCGCCGTCGACGAGGAAGTTGCTCGCGGTGATGAACGACGAGTCGTCGCTGCCGAGGAATGCCACGGCGGCGGCGATCTCGCTCGGCTCGGCGAAACGGCCGAACGGGATGTGCACGAGCCGGCGCGCGGCCCGCTTCGGGTCCTTCGCGAACAGCTCGACCAGCAGCGGCGTGTTCACCGGACCCGGGGAGAGCGCGTTCACCCGGATGCCCTCGCGCGCGAACTGCACGCCGAGCTCGCGGCTCATCGCGAGCACGCCGCCCTTCGACGCCGTGTAGGAGATCTGCGAGGTCGCGGCGCCCATCGTCGCGACGAACGACGCCGTGTTGATGATCGAGCCCTTGCCCTGCTCCTGCATGTAGGGGATGACCGCCTTGCAGCACAGGTAGACCGACGTGAGGTTCACCAGCTGCACGCGATCCCACGCCTCGATGCCGGTCGTGAGGATCGAGTCGTCGTCGGGCGGCGAGATGCCGGCGTTGTGGAAGGAGACATCGATGGAGCCGTAGAGCTCCTTCGCCGAGCGGAACATGCGGGCGACGTCGTCGGCGTCCGTCACGTTCGCCTGCACCGCCGCGCCGCCGACCTCGTCGGCGACCGCGGTCGCGGCCTCGAGGTTCATGTCGACGACCACGACGTTCGCGCCCTCGGACGCGACCCGCAGGGCCGTCGCCTTGCCGATGCCGCTTCCCCCGCCGGTGATGACGACGGTGCGACCGGTGTACCTGTCCACGATGGCTCAGCCTTCCGTTGAGATGAACACGTTCTTGACCTCGGTGAACGCGTGCAGCGCGTCCGGTCCGAGCTCCCGGCCGAGGCCGGACTTCTTGAACCCGCCGAACGGCGTCCAGTAGCGCACCGACGAGTGCGAGTTGACCGACAGGTTCCCTGCCTCGATCCCGCGGCTGACCCGGATCGCACGACCGACGTCGCGCGTCCAGATGGAGCCGGAGAGCCCGTAGGGGGTCGCGTTGGTCAGGCGGATCGCGTCGGCCTCGTCGTCGAACGCCATCACCGCGACGATCGGGCCGAAGGTCTCCTCCTGCATCAGCGGGTCGTCCTCCGAGGACGGCACCACGACCGTCGCGGGGTACCAGAAGCCGGGTCCGGCCGGCACGGAGCCGCGGATCACGACGTTGGTCGACTCCGTGACGTACGACGCGACGCTCTGGCGGTGGCCGGCGCTGATGAGCGGCCCCATCTCGGAGGTGTCGAGTGTCGGGTCCTCCACACGCACGCCGAGCACGGCGGTCTCGAGCAGGGCGAGGAACTCGTCCATCACCGGGCGCTCGACGAGGATCCGCGACCGCGCGCAGCAGTCCTGGCCGGCGTTGTCGAACACGGCGTACGGCGCGGTGGCGGCGGCCTTCCCGAGGTCGGAGTCGGCGAAGACGACGTTCGCGCTCTTGCCGCCGAGCTCGAGGGTCACCGGCTTGACCTGGCGCGCGCAGCCCTCGGCCACCCGGGTGCCGACCTCGGTGGACCCGGTGAAGACCACCTTCGCGACGTGCGGGTGCGTCACGAAGCGCTCGCCGACCACCGAGCCCTTGCCGGTGAGCACCTGGAAGACGTCCTCGGGCAGACCCGCCTCGAGGCCGAGCTCGGCGATGCGCACCGCGGTGAGCGGCGTGAGCTCGGCCGGCTTGAGGACCACCGTGTTGCCCGCGGCGAGCGCCGGGGCGAAGCCCCAGCCGGCGATCGGCATCGGGAAGTTCCACGGCACGATGACACCGACGACGCCGAGCGGCTCGTGGAACGTGACGTCCAGGCCCCCGGAGACGGGGATCTGGTGACCGAGCAGCCGCTCCGGGGCGCCGGAGTAATAGGCCAGCACGTCGCGGACGTTGCCGGCCTCCCAGCGGGCGTTGGAGATCGTGTGGCCGGCGTTGCGCACCTCGAGCTGGGCGAGCTCCTCGAGGTGCTCGTCGACGAGCGCGGAGAAGCGCCGCAGCAACCGCGCCCGGTCCCCGGGAGCGACGTGCCGCCAGGTCTCGAACGCGAGGCGCGACCGCCCGATGGCGGCGTCGACCTCCTCGAGGGAGAGCGACGGGACCGAGGCGACGAGCTCCTCGGTCGCAGGATTGACGACGTCGTGCAGGACGGTCACGGTTCTCGCCTCTCAACATCACGAGTGGAGGTCAGCACACCTCTGAACGGGACTCTTCGGACCCTCTCAGGTCGGATCGGGCCGTCCAACGGCGCTCTCTGACCCTAGAGGTCAGAAACGGCAGGTGCGTCGTCGGTCTAGAGACGCTCGAAGCCGCGGTAGCGCTCCCAGTCGGTCACGGTGCGGCCGAACGCCTCGATCTCGATCTTGCCCATGTTCGTGTAGTGCTCGTGGACCTCCTCGCCGAAGGTGTCGGCAACCCACGCGGAGCCCGCCCACAGGTCGACCGCGTCGGCCAGGCGCCACGGCACCTTGTCGCCGGTGGAGGCGTAGGCGTTGCCCTTCTCCTCCGGCTTGAGCTCGAGGCCCTTCTCGATCCCGTCGAGACCGGCCGCGATCATCCCGGCCACGGCGAGATAGGGGTTCACGTCACCCCCCGGGACACGGTTCTCGAGCCGCAGCCCCGCACCACGCCCGACAAGACGCAGGGCGCAGGTGCGGTTGTCACGACCCCACTCGATCGAGGTCGGGGCGAACGACCCGGGGGCGAAGCGCTTGTAGGAGTTGATGTTGGGCGCGAACAGCAGCGACAGCTCGCGCAGGTGCGCCAGCTGGCCGGCGATGAACTGCCGTCCGAGCTCGGACATGCCGTGCTCCTCGTCGGCCTTGTCGGCCATCACCATCGAGCCGTCGGTTCCGCGGAACGACAGGTGGATGTGGCAGGAGTTGCCCTCGCGCTCGTTGTACTTCGCCATGAAGGTCAGGGCGTAGCCCTCCTGCGCGGCGATCTCCTTCGCGCCGGTCTTGTACACGACGTGGTTGTCGCACGTCGTGAGCGCGTCCTCGTAGAGGAAGGCGATCTCGTGCTGGCCGAAGTTGCACTCGCCCTTCGCGCTCTCGACCTGCAGGCCGGCGTCCGCCATCGCGAGGCGGATCCGCCGCAGCAGGGGCTCCACGCGGGAGGTGCCGATGATGGAGTAGTCCACGTTGTAGAGGTTCGACGGGTTCAAGTCACGGTAGCCGCGCGACCACGCCTCCTCGTAGGTGTCGTTGAACAGGATGAACTCGAGCTCCGTGCCGACGAACGCCTCCATGCCCGCGTCCTTGAGCCGCGCGAGCTGCGCCTTGAGCACCTGGCGCGGCGACGCCACCACGTCGCGCCCGTCGAGCCAGTGCACGTCGGCCTGCACCATGGCGGTGCCCGGGTGCCACGTGACGCGTCGCAGCGTCGCGAGGTCGTGGGCCATCACGAAGTCGCCGTAGCCGGAGTGCCAGCTCGACATGCGGTAGCCGTCGACCGTGTTCATGTCGACGTCGACGGCGAGGAGGTAGTTGCAGCCCTCGGTGCCGTGCGGCAGCACGTGCTCGATGAAGTAGGGCGCATGTACGCGCTTTCCCTGGAGCCGCCCCTGCATGTCGGTGATGCCGACGATGACGGTGTCGATCCGGCCGTCGGCCACCTCCGCCTTGAGCTGCTCGACGGACAGGGGTGCGCCCGCTGGGGCTGCGTGGTCGGACATGGGTCTTCCCTTCACGTGGATGGAGACACCCTGCCCGTTCCGACCGCAGTTTGGGGACTGAAACGCGCACGGGTTCGGTCTAGACCGAAAACGGCCCGAATCGGGGCCTGCGGGGTCTACTCTCCGGTCACCGCGCAGCGCCGCGGGACGGCCGGCGGAGGCTCGTCCCGGACGGGCGGGCGTCCACGGGGGGCGGGCGGAACAGCAGGAGGTCGAGGTGGTCCAGGTGTCCTCCCCCACGGTCGACTCCGTGCTCCTCGAGCGCATCGACGCCGTGCCCGCCCTCGCGGGCCGCACCGCCGTCAGCGACCTGTCCGGCGGGCTCACCAACCGCAACATCCGGGTCACCACCCCGGAGGGCACCTACGTCGCACGCCTGTCGTCGCCGGAGAGCGCGCTGCTGGCGATCGACCGGGTCAACGAGCACGCCAACTCCCGCGCCGCCGCCGCCTCCGGTGCAGCACCCGCCGTGATCGCGTTCGCGCCGGAGGTGAGCGTCCTCGTCGTCGACTTCATCGAGGCCACCACCTGGGGCAACGCCGACGTCCTACACCCCGCGAACGCCGGTCGCCTCGCGGACGTCTGCCGCCAGCTCCACGCAGGCCCGCGCTTCGTGAACGACTTCGACATGCTCCGGCTCCAGCCACAGTACTTGGCGCTCTGCCTCGAGCGCGGGTTCCGGCTCCCGGACCGTTACCTCGACTTCAGGCCGCACGTGACCGCGCTCTCGGCGGCGCTCGCCGTTCGCCCGCAGCCGACGGTGCCGTGCAACAACGACCTCCTCGCGGCCAACATCCTCGACGCGGGCGACCGGCTGTGGCTCATCGACTACGAGTACTCCGGCAACAACGACCCGTTCTTCGAGGTCGGCAACCTCTGGAGCGAGGCGGCAGGCACTCCCGACGATCTCGGGCGCCTCGTCGCGGCGTACGTGGGCCACCCGTCGGCCGCCCTCACCGCCCGCGCTCGCCTGTGGGGCCTCATGTCCAAGTACGGCTGGATGCTCTGGGCCTCGATCCAGCACGGCGCCAGCGACCTCGACTTCGACTTCTGGTCCTGGGGCATGGAGAAGTACGACCGGGCCGTGGCCGAGTTCGACGGCCCCGACTTCGGCCGGCTTCTGGAGGAGGTGCGTAGCACCGACTGACACGGCCGCGTCACGGACGCATGTCGGACGAACGCGTCCGAGCGTGTCGTGGCCGGCTCGGCATAGCCAGCCAGCACACTTTCCAACAACAGGGTCCACGGCGTCGCCGTGCCCATCCCGTGAGGGGTTCCCGAAGGAGGGGACAGTGGTCGATATCTCCAAGCTGGACGAGGACGAGAAGCGCCTCGCCGAACTGGGCTACAAGCAGGAGCTGAGCCGCTCCTGGTCTGGTTTCTCGAACTTCGCCATCTCGTTCTCGATCATCTCCATCCTGGCCGGCTGCTTCACCACGTTCGGCGTGGGCTGGAACAACGGTGGCCCGGCGGGCATCGCCTGGGGCTGGCCGATCATCGGCGGGCTGATCCTCATCATCGGTTTCTGCATGTCCGAGCTCGTCTCGGCCTTCCCGACCTCCGGCGGCATCTACTGGTGGGCCTCGAAGCTGGGTGGGGTCAAGGCCGGCTACTACACCGGGTGGCTCAACCTCATCGGGCTGCTGGCCATCGTCGCCTCGGTCGCCTATGGCGCCGCGACGTTCCTCGACCTGTCGCTCGGCAACTTCATCAACGGCTACACCAGCGGCAACCTCAACACGGTCTTCCTGTACTTCGTCGTGATCCTGCTCGTCGCGGGTGCGATCAACATCTTCAGCAGCCACCTGCTGTCGCTGGTGAACAACGTGTCGGTCTGGTGGCACGTCATCGGTGCCGCCGTCGTCGTGCTGATCCTGGTGTTCGCCCCACCGGCCCACCAGAGCGTGGGTGCGGTGTTCACGACCCTCGTGAACAACACCGGTTTCGGCGACCCGAACAACCCGACGACCGGCATCCCGTTCTTCTTCTTCGTCATCCCGCTGGGCTTCATCCTCACCCAGTACACGATCACCGGGTACGACGCATCCGCGCACCTCTCGGAGGAGACGCATGGCGCCGCCGACAACGCGGCCAAGGGGATCTGGCGCTCGATCCTCTACTCCGTGATCGGCGGCTACATCCTGCTCCTGTCCTTCCTGTTCGCTGTCCAGAACGTCGACGACGTCACCAAGGGCGGCGGCGGCGTCGCCGTCATCTTCGCCCAAGCGCTGTCCCCGCACCTCGCCGGATCCGTGCTGCTCATCTCCACCGCGGGCCAGTTGTTCTGCACCGTGGCCTGCATGACCAGCGCCACCCGCATGCTCTATGCGTTCAGCCGCGACGGCGCCGTCCCCGGTGCCGCCCTCTGGTCGAAGCTGTCGGCGACGAAGGTCCCGATCAACGGCGTGATCCTCACCGTGATCGTGTCCCTCATCATCACCGCGCCGGCGCTCATCCAGGTCGACGTCAACGGCGCACCCGTCCCGATCGCGTTCTACGCGGTCGTGACGATCGGAGTCATCGGCCTCTACCTCGCCTTCGCCATCCCGATCTACTACCGCTGGCGTGCGGGCGACGACACGAGCAAGTTCAGCCCCGGCGGCTGGACTCTGGGCAGCAAGTACAAGTGGATGGCCCCGATCGCGCTCATCGAGATCATCGTGACCTCGTTCTTCGCCCTCATGCCCGGCTCTCCGCTGGCCATCCCGTGGGGCACGCAGTTCGGCGGCTGGCAGTACGTCAACTACACGCCGATCGTCGTCGGCGTGGCACTTATCGCCCTCTGGATCGGGTGGCACACCTCGGCCAAGAAGTGGTTCACCGGCCCGAAGACGACGATCAACCTGCCGGAGGGCGTGTCCGCCTCCGACGAGATCGCCATGGAGCACCACCACGACGGGTTCCTGACCGGCGAGCACCAGCAGCACCACCCGGACGACCAGCAGCAGTGAGCAGCTGGCTCGACCGATAGTCGACAGTGGCGAGGGGGGAGGCGGCGGCCGTGGCACGTGGGCTGCCGACCTCCCCCCTCGTCGTCGACCGGGGGGCCCCGGAGCCCGTCCACGTCCAGATCGCCACCTGGCTGAGCACCGGCATCGCGCGCGGGGAGCTCGCCCCCGGCGACCGCCTCCCCGGCGAGCGCGACCTCGCCGAGCAGCTCGGCGTCAGCAGGATGACGCTGCGCCAAGCCCTCTCCGAGCTCGAGACCTCCGGCGACCTCCTCCGCGTCGCGGGCCGCGCCGGGGGCGCGTTCGTCGCCGAGCCGCGCGTCGAGGTCGACCTCACCCACCTGACCGGCCTCACCGACCAGCTGCGCCGGGCCGGGCGCCGCGCCGGCGCACGAGTCCTCGTCGCACGCCGTCTCGTGCCGTCGCCCGAGGTGGGCGCAGCCCTCGGTCTGCAGGGGCGCGCCCAGGCGGTCGAGGTGGTCCGCATCCGGTCGGCCAACACGCTGCCCGTCGCGCTCGAGACGTCGTGGTTCCCCGCGCGACTCGTCCCCGGTCTGCTCGACCAGACGCTGTCGGGCTCGCTGTACGCCGTGCTCCGCAAGCGCTACGGGCACGAGCCGGTGAGCGCGGTGGAGCGTCTCACCCCGGTGCTCGCGACGGTCGAGCTGGCCCGCCAGCTCGACGTGGTCGTGGGGGCACCGCTGCTGCGCGTCGAGCGGGTGGCACGCGACGCATCGGGCACCGTCGTCGAGGTCGCGCGCGACGTGTTCCGCAGCGACCGGGTCGACTTCGTCGTACGCCGAAGCCCCGACGAACCCGTCACGCTGCGGGCCGTCGCCGACACGGACTGACTGCCCGTCCGCGGACCTCGCCCGCGGGCACGGCCACCGGGACCGTCGAGACCCGTCTGCGGCCGTTGCTCGTCGCGGCGAGCAGGCACCACCCGGCGAGCGCGAGGACGCGCGTGAGGTCAGCCGCGGCAGAACGACCGACCTGGGCTGCTTTCGCCCGTTCCTGGCGTGCGTGGTCGTCGGGCGGCTCAGCCGCGGACGCGCTCGCTGCGGGGGTCGTAGAGCGGGTCCTTCTCGACCGTCCCGGCGACCCACTCGCCGAAGACGCCGACCTCGACCCGTGTGCCGGGCTCGGTGTGCGCGACGGGCAGGTAGGCGAAGGCGATCGAGACCCCGAGCGTGTAGCCGATCCCGCCGCTCGTCACCCGGCTGATGACCGGGCCGGTCGCACCGTCGTCGTCGACGAGGCGCACCGGCTCGTTCCCCAGCGCGACCTGGCTGCGGTCGCCGAGGACGAGGCAGACCAGCTTGTGCGCGAGGCCGGACTCCTTCTGCGTGGCAAGGGCGTCGCGGCCGAGGAACCCGCCCGGCTTGTCCAGCCGCACGCAGAACCCGAGGCCCGCCTCGTAGGGCGTGTGCGCCGGGTCGATGTCGGCGCCCCAGACCCGGTAGCCCTTCTCCAGCCGCAGGGAGTCGATGGCCCGGTAGCCGGCCGCGACGAGACCGTGGCCGGCGCCGCCGTCCCACAGCGTGCGCCACAGCGACGCGCCGTACTCGGTGGGGCAGTAGAGCTCCCAGCCCAGCTCGCCCACGAACGTCACGCGGACCATCCGGACGGGCACGTCGCCCACCGTGGTCTCGCGCATCGCCAGGAACGGGAACGAGTCGTTGTCGAGGGCCTGGGGGGTGAGCGGCCCGAGGATGTCGCGCGCCCGCGGTCCCCACAGCCCGAAGCAGGCCCAGGCGCCTGTCACGTCGCTGATCCGGACGTCGGCATCGATGGCACGCGCCTGGGTGCGCAGCCACGACGCGTCGTGGTTGGCGAAGGCGGTACCGGTCACGACGAGGAACAGCGCGGTGCCGAGCTGGGTCACGGTGAAGTCGCACTCGATGCCACCGCGCGCGTTGAGCGCCTGCGTGTAGGTCACCGACCCGGTGCCGCGCGCGACGTCGTTGTCGCACACCCACTGCATCAGCCGCTCGGCGTCCGGACCGCTGACCTCGATCTTGGCGAACGACGACTCGTCGAAGATCGCGGCCGCCTCGCGCGCAGCACGGTGCTCGGGCACGACCGCGGGAGCCCAGTGCCGGCCGGCCCAGCCCCGAGGACGCCAGCCCTCGTCGTCGACGTGGCTGTTGGACTCGTAGTGGTTGACCCGCTCCCACCCGGACTTCTCGCCGAACGAGGCGCCGTGCTGGGTGTGCCAGGCGTACGCCGGCGAGGTGCGCAGCGGACGCCCGGCCTGCCGCTCGTGCGCCGGGTAGCGGATGTCGTAGTAGCTCTCGTAGTTCTCGACCGTGCGCGCGAGGGTGTAGGACGGCGACCGGTACGAGACGCCGAAGCGGCGGACGTCCATGTGCCACAGGTCCATCGGCGGCGCACCCTCGAGCACCCACTCCGCCATGACCTTGCCGATGCCGCCCGCGCCGGCGATCCCGTGCGCACAGTAGCCGGCCGCGACGAAGAACCCCGCCACGTCGGTCGGCCCGAGGCAGAACTCGTTGTCGGGCGTGAAGCCCTCGGGTCCGTTGATGAACGTGCGGATGCCCACGTCGGCGATCGACGGCACGCGGATCGCCGCGTTCTCGCTGATCTCGGCGAACCGGTCGTGGTCGGGCTGCAGCAGGCGCCCGTTGAAGTCGGCAGGGATCTGGTCGTACGACGATGGCGACGCGGTCCACGGCAGAGACTGGCGCTCGTAGCCGCCCATCACCAGCCCGTCGACCTCCTGGCGGTAGTACACGAGGTTGTCCGGGTCGCGCAGCGACGGCAGCGGGGTCTCGCGGTGCGCGAACATCGCCTCGGTGACGATGTACTGGTGCGACATCGGCACGATCGGGACCCGCACGTCGACCATCCGGGCGATCTCCGCGGCGAACATGCCGCCGCAGTCGACGACGAGCTCGCACTCGATGTCGCCCTTGTCGGTGCGGACGCAGGTCACGCGCCGGCGCAGCCCCTCGCCCGCGGTGTCGATGCCCAGGACGCGGGTGTGCGGGTGGACCTGCACGCCCATCGCCCGCGCGCCGGCAGCGAGGGAGTAGGTGAGCTGAGACGGGTCGACCTGACCGTCGGTGGGCAGGAAGCACGCGCCGACGACGCCGTCGGTCGCCATGAGCGGGAACAGCTCCTGGGCCTCGGCCGCCGAGATCAGGGTCATGTCCAGCCCGCTCGAGGCCGCCCAGCCCTCCTGCCGACGGATCTCCTCCCACCGCTCCTGGGTCGAGGCGAGCCGGATGCTGCCGCACTCGACCCATCCCGGCGGGTTCTCGCCCTGCTGCAGCGAGCGGTAGAGCTCCACCGAGTAGCGGTTCATCGCCGTCAGCGTCGGGTCGGCTCGCAGCTGCCCCACCAGTCCGGCGGAGTGGAACGTCGAGCCGCTCGTCAGCTCGTTGCGGTCGACCAGGACGACGTCGCGCTCCCCGGAGAGTGCGAGGTGGTAGGCGACGGACGTGCCGCCCACTCCCCCGCCCACCACGACGATGCGGGCACGGGACGGGAGGGCGCGGGACGCCGGCTCGGTCACGCGGCCACGGTATCGGTGCAGGACACGATCGGCATCCAGAACGGTCTAGACCATTCCGCGCGGTCTGCGTGTGTTCAGCGGGTGGCGCCGGCCACGTCTCGCAGATCGAGCAGCCGGTGCTCGTGGCTGACGCGTGGCGCGATCTGCTCAGGGCCGGCGCCACCCGCTGAACACACGCAGACCGCGCGGAATGGTCTAGACCGTT
>Ga0075015_100000267_pt1 | contig 17076 bp, 12 predicted proteins | sample AleBraG_ABR_2013_FD_71476 | JGI IMG/M metagenome (GOLD analysis project Ga0075015, IMG submission 71476) | Freshwater sediment microbial communities in response to fracking from Pennsylvania, USA - Alex Branch Run_MetaG_ABR_2013 | ecosystem: Environmental > Aquatic > Freshwater > Creek >...
GAAGGCAAAGCTGCGGATGTTTTTCGCCTTCAGGGTACGCACGGCGGCCCCAGCAACCTTGCGCAGCTCGGCGGCTGAAAAAGTCTTGGCCGTGCCCCCGCCAACCAGGAGCAGGCGTTTGGCCTTCAGGCTGGCGGGACGGTGCAGCAGAGTGGTTTCGAACGCCTTGCCAGTGACTTCGCCGCTGGAAATCACGTCCTTGGCTGCCTCGCGCACGGCGGCATCGGCACACTCGACCGATGGCGAGGGCTTATCTTTGTCGCCTCGGTCGAGAACCACCACGACCAGGCAATCGGTTTCGAGTTGAGACGGGGCAGAGGAAGAAAGGTTTGTATTCATGGTGGAGTATCTTCAGTATCCACGGAAGCAGGGGGAACGCGCAACTGAGCGGCGGGTATTTGTGAGCGCGGAGTACAAGCTGTCCCTGTTCATTTCTGAATCTGCTAACATTCCCGCTTCATCTGAAATCTCATTGCTATGCATTGGTGGGCAACGATCGGCGGCGTCTTCCTTATCTTCATCATCCTGATGGATGCGTTTGAGACCGTGGTTTTGCCGCGGCGGATCAAGCGGAATTTTTTTCGTATCTCGACCCGGTTCTACAGAAAAACCTGGGGCCTCTGGACCCGAGTGGCACGGCACATTAAGTCCCCGAACCGGCGCGAAGGCTTCCTGGCGTATTTTGGGCCACTGTCGCTATTTCCGTTGCTGGGCTTCTGGGCGCTCGGTCTGATTTTTGGATTTGCCTGCGTGCAGCATGGAATAGGTGAACATGTCTCGCTGGGCAACGAGAAGATTACGTTCTGGAAGGTGCTCTATCTGAGCGGCGAGACGTTCTTCACGCTGGGCTACGGAGACATCACGCCCAACAACCCCGCTGCTCGCGCTCTTGCGGTGATGGAAGCGGGCATGGGGTTCGCGTTTCTTGGCGTCGTGATCGGGTATCTGCCGGTAATCTACAATTCGTTTGCCGCGCGCGAGGTTGAAATCTCCCTGCTCGATGCGCGCGCCGGGTCGCCGCCAAGCGCCGCTGAGTTTCTGGGCCGGTTGGGATGCTGTCCCGATCAAAGAGTGCTCGACGAAATCTTTCGCGACTGGGAGCGCTGGTGCGCCGACCTGCTGTCCAGCCACATTTCTTATCCCGTGCTGCTTTTCTTCCGTTCGCAACACAGCAATCAATCCTGGCTGAGCGCGGTGACGGTAATGCTGGATGTCACGTCGCTGGTCATGACCGGTGTGAAGGGCATCCACGCCGACCAGGCGAAGCTCACGTTTGCCATGGCGCGGCACGCTGTGGTCGATCTGTCCCAGGTGGTGAACGCGCAATACAGTCCGCAGGATGTCAGCCGGCTCACGGCAGAAGATCTAACCCGGCTGCAATCGGTGCTCGTGCGACACGGCGTGACCATCTCCAGTGGGGCAGACGCGCCGGAGCAACTAGCTCAGCTTCAGATCCTCTATGAGCCCTATGTGTACGCGCTCAGCCGACGGCTCTTGATGACTTTGCCGGCCTGGGTCGATACCGACCGCATGAAAGACAACTGGCAGGGCAGTCCGTGGGATCGCGCCATCCAGGCGAGAGCGCTCGAACATCCGGGACGCGCCGCCGACGATCACTTCTGATCGGCAAAACCAGGGGAATGAAGGGGGTAGTAGTAAACACGGTCTGATCCTTAATAGTAAACAGACAAGAATTCAAGGAATGTCATGGGGGAGCCGCAGCCATCGATTTTTCGCGCCGACTGTTAGAATTTCCGTCTGATGATCTTTCGCAGCGATAACCGCACTCCCGAGCAGATTCGTCCCGTCAACATCATCCCCGACTTCATCTCGACCGCCGAGGGCTCGGCGCTGATTGAGATGGGCAACACTCGTGTCATCTGTACCGCATCGGTCGAGGAATCGGTGCCCGTGTTCCTGCGCAATTCCGGCAAGGGATGGATATCCGGTGAGTACGGAATGCTGCCCCGCTCGACCCTGACGCGCACCGCGCGAGAATCGGCCAAGGGAAAGCAAAGTGGCCGCACGCAGGAGATTCAGCGCCTCATCGGACGCTCGCTGCGCGCGGTGGCCGACTTGAAGCACCTGGGAGAGCGCACCATCTGGATCGATTGTGACGTGATTCAGGCAGATGGCGGCACCCGAACCGCATCGATCACCGGAGCATTCGTCGCGCTGGGCCTGGCTCTGCAACGTCTGGTCGATGCGGGGACTTTGACCACGGCACCCATAAAGGATTTTGTGGCGGCGATCAGCGTCGGCATTGTGGACGGCGAAATTCTTCTTGACCTTAACTATGAAGAAGACTCGCGCGCCGACGTGGACATGAATTTCGTCATGACCGCGGGCAACAAGATTGTCGAACTGCAGGCTACCGCCGAACACCAGGTGTTCGACGACGGTCAACTCGCCAAGATGATGTCGCTCGCCCGGCAGGGGGTCCAGTCGTTGATTGCGAAGCAGCAGTCGTTGCTGGGAACCCTGGCTCTGCGGCAGTGACTTCGGTCATAACTATAGCGGGACTTTACTTGGTACCCTCGAAATGTAGTGCGGACAACCTCTTCAGCGATGACTCCCCAGTTGCTCGTGTGGAAACGGGTGCCCTCGCCCGTCCAAGCCGAGCGGAGCTCGGCAGATGCCCGGAGTCACAGCGAACTTGGATTTGCTAATGACCGTGTACCGAATATTTGCTCCAAAGTCCATGGTCTCGTTGCAGTCGCCTGTCTGCTGCTCGCTGCGCTGCCCGCCCACGGGCAGGCTGCACCCTCATCGGTTACGGGCGTCGTGGAGGATCCTTCCGGGGCGCTCATCGTCGGCGGGCACGTCGAATTCAGCAATGGCAACTACCATGTCGCAGCTCAAACCAATTCCTCTGGGGAGTTCCATCTCGAAATCGCCGCTACTTCCGGCACAATTTCTGTCCGAGCCGCAGGCTTCCTTCCCCTCCAGCTGCCCTGGAATCATGAAGGGCAGCTCAAACTCGTTCTGCATCCGCAGTCTGCATCGGACTACGCCAGCCACCACGTTCTGGTCACCGCCACACGGATCAACACTGCACTGGAAGATTCTCCCGCCGACAGCGTAACCATCTCGCACGACGACCTTGCCTCCACGCCGGCGCTCGCGCTCGATGATGTGCTGCGCGAAGTTCCGGGCTTCACACTGTTTCGCCGTTCCAGCAGCCGCACCGCGAATCCCGGCACGCAGGGAGTCTCCATGCGCGGAGTCGGCGCCAGCGGCACCAGCCGCGCCCTCGTGCTGGTCGATGACATTCCGCTCAACGATCCCTTCGGCGGCTGGGTTTATTGGGACCGAGTAGTCCGCGAATCGATCAGCGAGGTCGAGATGGTTCGTGGAGGCGCGGATGCAAGCCTCTACGGCTCAACTGCGATGGGAGGTGTGATTCAGTTCCGTACCCGCGAGCCCGAAGAAACCGCGATCTCCGCGGAAAGTTCCTGGGGAAGTGAAAACACGCCTGAACTGTCACTCTGGGCTGGAACCAGTCTGGGACCGTGGTACGGCTCCGCTTCCACCGATCTATTCCGCACGAATGGCTATATTCCGGTGCCCGAGCCCGAGAGAGGCGCAGTAGATTCTCCCGCCAACTCCCGTCACGAACTGACGACGCTCGAACTCGGCCGGCACTTTGGAGACTTCGGCCGGATTTTCGCGCGCGGGTCATATTTCAATGAAGATCGTCATAACGGTACCGTGATTCAGTTGAACACTACGCAATTGGCCGACTTCGCAACCGGCTTCAGCTACGAAAACAAAAGTGCGGGAGCGATTTCTGCGCGTCTTTTCGGGCTGTTCGAGTCGTACCACCAGACTTTCTCCTCGGTTGCATCCAACCGCGATTCCGAGACGCTGACCGATTCCCAGTATGTTCCGTCGCAAGCGCTCGGAGGCAGCACCCAATGGTCGCGTCCGGTCGGGCGTATGCAGACCCTCGTCGCTGGCTTCGAAATGCGCGAAGTACACGGACTGAGCAATGACTTCGTCAGTGCAGGTGAAAACCTGAGCGGCGGAAGAGAGCGCACAACACGGGTTTTCGGGGAAGACATTCTTCAGCTGACTTCCCGCCTGATTGCGAATTTATCGCTCGGTTACGATCACTGGAGCGATTTCAGCGCTCAACTCGTTCAGATCCGCGCGAACGTCCCCACGGTGACCCCGTACCCGGATCGTACCGCCGACGCCATAAACCCGCGCGCTTCGCTGCTCTACCGCGTTAAGCCCGGCACCTCGCTCACCGCTTCGGGTTACCGCGCCTTCCGGGCGCCCACCTTGAACGAACTCTATCGCAATTTTCGTCAAGGCAACACCCTGACCTATGGCAACCCCGCCCTGCATGCCGAGCGATTGACGGGAGTGGAAGCGGGCATTCGGCAAAGCCTGCTCTCCGACCGCCTGAATCTGCGGACCACCTTCTTCTGGAACGACATCACCGACGCCATCGTGAACGTCACGCTTACCCAAACGCCAACGCTAACCACGGCCCAGAAGGAGAATGTCGCCCGAACCCTTTCCACCGGTGTTAATGTGGACGGGGAATTCCGCATCACCAATGCCCTTCAGTTCGCCGGTGGCTACCAGTTCGCCCATGCCGTGGTGTCGAGCTACACGCCAAACTCGCTGAACCCATCGCTGGTGGGAAATTGGATCCCCGAAGTCCCGCACCAGCATTTCACGCTACAGGGCCGCTACATCAGTCCCAAGATCGTGACCGCCACCGTGCAAGGAACCTTTGTCGGCCAGCAATTCGACAACGACATCAATTCTTTGCTCCTGAAGAAATTCTTTATCGTCGATCTGTACCTCGGCCGATCACTCGGTCATGGTGTCGAGGTCTTCGCCGCCGCCGAAAATACGTTGAATCAGCGCTATTACACGAACCTGAACCCCGTGCCATCCCAGGGCGCGCCGCTTTTCGCCCGCATCGGTCTGCGTTATCAGTTCCAGGGACGTTAAATCACGGGTTCGATTCCGCCTGGGCTCGGTTGACTTTTCCGGTAATGCCTCCCGTCTCCTGTGCCGCCAGAACGCGTCTTTTTACAAGAAACTGTGGTGTTCATGGCGCGGCGCTTGGTTTAGAATGGCTGTCGCATAGCATTGATAGGAGGATTCATGAAGCTTACCCCCGGAAAACTCGCAGGAATGAAGGCCGTATCAACCGAGCGTGGCGTAATCGCCGCTGCCGCCATCGACCAGCGCGGCTCACTGCAGAAGTCTCTCGCCAAGGAGAAAGGTTCGGCGGTTTCCGACGCCATGATGGAGGAATTCAAAGTACTGGTGAGCGAAGTCCTGACACCCCATGCCAGCGCCATCCTGCTCGATCCGGAGTGGGGGCTGCCGGCTTCAAAACGGCGCGCGAAAAACGCAGGCCTGTTGCTGGCCTATGAAAAGACCGGATACGACAAGACCGGCCCGGGACGCCTCGGCGATCTGCTGGATCACTGGTCGGCGCGGCGACTGAAGGAAGCGGGCGCCGATTGCGTCAAAATTCTGCTCTACTACTCTCCGTCCGATCCCAAGGACGTGAACGACAAAAAGCACGCCTGGGTGGAGCGCATTGGCGACGAGTGTCGCGCCAACGACGTGCCTTTCTTCCTCGAGTTTGTCAGCTACGAAGAAGGCGCCGACGAGAAAGGCCTCGAGTACGCCAAAAAGAAACCGCACTTCGTCACCGAGGCCATGCGCGAGTTCACTAAGCCGCGCTATGGGGTCGACGTGCTCAAAGTCGAGGTGCCCGTGAACATGAAGTTCGTGGAGGGCACGAAATCGTTCACTGGCCAAAAGGCCTACACGAAGAAGGAAGCCATCGATCTATTCCACACGGCTGCCAGCGTCGTGAACAAGCCCTTCATCTATCTTTCGGCTGGGGTGAGCAACGCGGAATTCAGCGAGACGCTCGAACTGGCCGGCGAATCGGGCGTAAAGTTCAACGGCGTCCTGTGCGGACGCGCCACATGGGCTGACGGTGTCCCCATCTATGCTAAACAGGGCGCCGCTGCCTTCCGTAAGTGGCTGGAAACCGAGGGCGTGAAGAATATCAGCAACGTTAACGACAAACTGAAGGCCGCAACCTCGTGGCATTCGATCTACGAAGTGGAATCCGCGCTGGCCCACGTCTAGATGCAACGAATTCCAAGCGCAGAGGCGGGTCTTCGGACCCGCCTTTGTTTGTTATCTAACCGCCAAGTGCCGATTGCTAAATCGCCAGTTGCTGAATGCTGAGTCCCGAATGCCAACGCCTGACCGCAAGACCGCTCTCATCACCGGCGCTTCGTTCGGCATCGGCTTGGAGTTCGCTCGCATCTTCGCGCGCGAAGGTTACAACCTGGTTCTCGTCGCCCGCAGCGCCGACAAACTCCGGCAACTCGCATCCGAACTCGAGAAGGCACACGGCACGCGGTCGCTGATTCTGGCCACTGACCTGACCGAACCCGGATCCCCCGCGTATGTACTGGATCAAACCGCGCGCGCCGGCATTCACGTGGATGTGCTGGTCAACAACGCGGGATTCGGACAGTATGGTTTCTTTGCCGAGAACGATTTGGAAGAATGTCTGCGCCAGATCCAACTCAACGTCACGGCTCTCACCCACCTCACGCGCCTGTATCTGCCGGCGATGATCGAGAGAGCGAAGATCGAGCGCGACGGCGGGCGCATCCTGAACGTGGCGTCCACGGCGGCGTTTCAGCCGGGCCCGCTGATGGCCGTGTACTACGCCACGAAAGCCTACGTACTCCACCTCTCAGAAGCCATTGCCAACGAACTCGCGGAGACGGGCGTTACCGTCACCTGCCTGTGCCCGGGTCCAACCGCCACCGAGTTTCAAAAGCGCGCGAACATTTCGGGTATCCGCCTGACAAAGTATGGAACCATGGATGCCCGCACCGTGGCAGAGGACGGCTATCGGGGGTTGATGGCGGGCAAGCCCGTCGTAATTTCCGGACTGAAGAATTGGCTGGTGGCGCAATCGGTTCGCTTCGCACCACGGAGCATGGTTGCCGCCATAGCGAGAAAGCTGCAAGAAGACTAGCTGCTGTCGGAGCGAAAGGCGACCTCGCCCATCCAGGTTCGCGTAGGGACAGCCGCCCCGGGTGTCCAAGCCCCCGAAGAAATGCCGCACCTTCAAAAGACGCGGCAGGCTCCGTCCCTACCGGCAAGTGGCTTAGTCCGCCATCGATGGCTGGCCCTTGGGCGCTTCCCGCCCCGCGAGTTCCGCCTGCACCTTGCTATGCCTGCGTCCATAGCTGAAGTAGAACGCCAAGCCAATCACCAGCCAAACGAAAAGACGCAACCAATTCGTCCAGCCGAGACCATAGATCATGGCGCCGCACACCAAGACACCTGCCGTTGAAACGAAGGGCACAGCAGGTACTCGGAAGGCTCGCTGTAGGTCGGGTCGCCGGCGTCGCAGAAGCCAGACTCCGATGCATACCAGGACGAACGCAAACAGTGTCCCGATGCTGGTCATCTCACCCACGATGTCCTCGGGAATGAAGCCCGCGAATAATCCGGTGAAGACAAAAAAGAGCATGTTCGACTTGTAGGGCGTGCGATACCGGGGGTGAATGTCGCAGAAAACCTTGGGCACCAAACCGTCGTGGCTCATGGAATAGAAAACTCGCGACTGGCCGAGCAACATCACCAGGATCACCGATGAAAAGCCGGCCAGAATCGCGACCGTCACCGATTTCGACAGCCACTCATAACCATGCATGTATTTTGTGATCGCAAAGGCGACGGACGCTTCACGACCACTGGAGCGGAAATCCTCGACCGTCGCTACGCCGCTGAGGACGTAAGCGAAGAGTACGTAGAGGACCGTGCAAATTACCAGCGAGCCCAGAATGCCGATCGGCATGTCACGCTTCGGATTTTTCGCCTCTTGGGCTGCCGTGGAAACCGCGTCGAAACCGATAAAGGCAAAAAAGACGACTCCGGCCGCGCCGAGAATGCCCAACAAGCCGCCATAGTGGTGAGCGATGCCTTGCGGGGTCACGTACGTGGTCGGAGCAGGGATGAACGGCGTGTGATTGGCCGGGTTCATGAAGCCCCAACCGATACTGATGACCAGAATGACGATCGTTACTTTCAAGATAACGACGAAACCATTGAAGATGGCCGATTCTCTTGTTCCCTTGATGAGCAGGGCTGACAGAAGCAGCAGGATGAAAAGGGCTGGAATATTGATGATTCCGCGCGGTCCTGTGTCTCCCATCCTCTCGAGGGGAGAGTGGCTCCATTGATAAGGAATGCGAAGGCCGAACCAATCAAGCACACGGTTGAAGTATTCGCTCCAGGCGATGGCTACGGTGGCGGCGCCCACTGCGTATTCGAGCACAAGATCCCAGCCGATAATCCAGGCTACCAACTCTCCCATGGTGGTGTAGGAGTAGGTGTAGGCGCTGCCGGCAACCGGGATCATGGAAGCGAACTCGGCGTAACAGAGTCCGGCAAAGGCACAACCGATCCCGGCAACAATAAACGCGAGTGTGACGGATGGCCCCGAGCGATCGGCGATCGCCGCTGCGGTTCGCACAAACAGGCCGGCGCCGATGATCGCGCCGATACCGAGCATGATGAGATTGACCGGGCCGAGGGTGCGCTTCAAGCTGTGCTCGCCCGTTTCCTGCGACTCCTGCATCAAGGTCTGTAGAGACTTGGTTGCGAACAAACCGGACATGGAGACCCTCTCCCTTTTATTGCGAAATCGACCGCGCTGCGGCAGACGACCTCTGCCGTAGATGCCAAGCGTAGTACACCGGGATGCCCAGCAGTACGATAATCAGTCCCGGCCAAGTGTATTGCGGCTTGTAGCGTAACAGCACTATGTCAATAAACAAAGCCATCACGATATAGATCGCGGGCAAAACCGGGTAGCCGATGGCTTTGTACGGACGTTCGGCTTCGGGATGAGTGCGGCGCAGAACGAATAGTCCGAAGATCGTCAGAACGTAGAACACCAGCACCGCAAAAATAATGTAGTCCAGAAGCTGGCCGTAACTGCCCGAGATGCAAAGGACGCAAGTCCAAACCATCTGTACCATCAGCGAAATCACTGGCGTTTTATACCGGGGATGGAGTTTCGCGACACCGTGAAAGAACAGACCGTCCTTTGCCATCGCGTAGTAAACGCGGGCCCCGGAGAGAATCAGACCGTTGCAGCAGCCAAAGCCGGAGATCATGATAGCGACGGCCATCAGCGCTCCTCCGGCGGAGCCGAACATCTGGGTCATGACGGCGGTGGCGACGCGGTCCTCGTGGGCATACTGGATGCCGCGCTCCAGCAACGTCGCTCCGGTCGGACCGCCCACCAGCGGCAGCGCTCCCAGATAAATAAAGTTGCACGCGATGTAGAGCGCGATCACCACGCCAGTACCCAGCGCCAGCGACAAGGGAAGATTCCGGCTGGGATTTTTCACCTCGCCGGCGGTGAACGTGACGTTGTTCCAGGCATCGGCGGAAAACAGGGAACCGACCTGGGCGATCGCCAGCGCCGTGAGCGTCGAAACCAATACGCCTCCGCCGACGTCATGCAAAGTTCCGAGGCCGGACTTGTTCCAGAAGTTTGCCCCGAAATTTGCGGCCACGGCCTGCGCGTTCCGCCCCAGAAAGATTCCGAAGATGACCAAGCCGAGCAGCGCCGAAACCTTCGCCGTGGTGAAGATGTTCTGGATGAAAGCGCCCGTCTTCACGCCAAAGATATTGATGATCGAGAGCACGATCACGACCAGGATGGCGACGAAGTTCTGCGTGTTCAGCCCAACATCCATCCCACCGAGCATCATGGGGCCGACCGCAAACTGTGGGACCTTCCACAGGTGGATAATCCAATGGCTGGAGGAAATTGCAGGCCAGAAGATCCCGAGAAATTTGCCGAAGGCCACGCCTACAGCAGCGATCGTGCCCGTTTGAATCACGAGAAAGAGAGTCCAGCCGTAGAGAAAGCCCCAGAGCGGACCGAGCGATTCGCGCAGATAGACGTACTGTCCGCCCGCTCGCGGCATCATGGCCGCCAGTTCGCCGTAGGTAAGCGCGCCGACAATGGTGAGGAAGCCGGTGATGAGCCACGCGCCTATGAGCAACGCCGGCGAAGCGACCTCGCGGGAAATTTCGGCCGACACAATAAAAATGCCCGAGCCGATCATCGAGCCCATTACCAGCATGGTCGCGCTGGTCAGGCCGAGACCTTTGACTAATTCTTTGTCCTGATGAGTGTGCCGCTCCCAGTCGCTGGCGCGCGAAGCGGACACTGGGGGTTGAACGTTGGTGTTCACGAACCTCCTAGTGGATCGAGTTGCAAGAGATTCCCTTTACGAATTGTCATCCCGAGCGAAGCGAGAGATCTGCATGTTGCCGCAAACTGCAGATCCCTCGCTTCGCTCGGGATGACAAAATTCAACGAATTACACTTTATCCTAGAGTTCTCAAAAATTCTTCTGCTGATTTGCGAGGGTCCAGTAACAAGTCGGATATCACCGCTACGGCGTCGGCGCCGGCTTCGATGACGGATCGGGCGTTGGCACGTGTGATTCCGCCGATCGCCACCAGCGGCTTGCGCGTCAGTTCCCTTGCCCGGCGCACGCCTTCCAGCCCCACGACTGGGTCGGGATTCTGCTTGCTACTGGTCGCGAAGATGGGGCCGATGGCTAGGTAGTCGGCGGAGGTTTTGTCGGCTTCTGCGAGCTGCTCCGGATTGTGCGTCGAGACTCCCAGCCAGCGGTCGGAGCCAATGATGCGCCGGGCCGACTCGGGCAATAGATCATCCTGCCCGATATGCAGTCCGTCGAGGCCCGCGGCAAGGCAGAGGTCGGCGCGGTCGTTCATGATGAGCTTGACGCGCGCTCCGAGGCGCGACCTGAGTTCACGAGCGTCTTCGAGCATACGGCGAGCGTTGCCGGATTTGTTGCGGTATTGGAGCAGAGTACTACCGGCGGCTGCAAGGTCTTGGGCCGCAGCGAACATCTCATTGGTGTTCGGGAAACAGCCGGCATCGATGATGGAGTATAGACGAGAAAGGGGCATGGTCCGCTTCGTAGTCTATGCGTTTTCGAGCGAAGCGTCAGCGCAGCGATCACAATCTCAGGTTGCTAAGGAACGGGCTTTGTGTCTACACGAAGAAACTTGGGTAATATTTCGCTGCCCGCCGGCCGCGCAGTATTCTCTGTACATGATCGCGATACGACTTGGCGCCGTTGTCTTACTGGCTGGGCTGATGACGGCTCAGCAAACTTCGATCTCCAAGACAGCGCACCCGAGCATCTCCGAACCCAAGCTTCCGGTAATCGACGAAAAAGCCTGCCCTGGCCCGAGCCGCCGTACCGATGGCCTGCTTGAACCCATCCAGATGAAGCTTGAACATGATGGCCGGATGCATTCCTCATGGAAACGCCACCGCGTCCCAATCGGAGGTCTGGCGGTGGGTGAGGAAGTAAGCGTGTTGTCGGGCGTCAATGTCATCCGTGAACCCGACAAGGTTCGAGTCTTGCAACCCAGTGAACCCGGTGAAGTCCCTCCTCTCAAGCCTGGCGACGAGGTTCTTGGCTACGGTCTTCGCGGCGATGGGAACTATGTTTTGTGGGCCAAGGGGGTCTGGTACACGCAGTATTACGAATTTGAGGGAGACATGAACGGAGGGTGTGGCTTTGCGGTCAAAAGTGAGTGCACCTTCGCAATTTCAAAAAGGGGCATCCAGGAGTGGTGGGTTCAGGTCAAAACCGGTAAGGGGCTTACGGGCTGGGTACTGGCCAGGAAAGTGATGCACGACAAATCCTGGGACGACGCCAACTTCGGCGACCTGTGCATGCTGGACTGACGTCGATTCCAATCTGAGCATGTCATCCGTATTTAGGAGTGACAGGTTTTCTAAGATCGCGACTTCGCCACCACCCTACTTCGCCTTCGCCAGGAATCTCTCAATAAAACCGGTATCGAAATTCCCCGCGCGGAAGTCCGCGTCCGCCAGAATCCGCCGGTGCAGCGGAATCGTCGTGTGAATGCCTTCCACGATAAACATTCCCAATGCACGGCTCATGCGCGAGATGGCTTCGCTGCGATCTTTCCCCCGCACCACCAGCTTCGCAATCAGCGAATCGTAATAAGGAGGGATCGTGCCTTCGGCGTAGGCGGCGGTGTCGATGCGCACGCCTGTCCCTCCCGGCGGATTAAACGTGGTGATCTTGCCCGCTGAAGGCGTGAACTTCTCCGGATGCTCGGCATTGATGCGGCACTCGATGGCGTGCCCGCGATGTTCGATGGGGAGTTGCACAACGTCGGCCAGCTTGGCGCCCGCGGCGATCAGGAGCTGACTCTTCACCAGGTCTACATCCGTGACCATCTCTGTGACCGGATGCTCCACCTGAATGCGCGTGTTCATCTCGATGAAGTAAAGCCGCCGGTCTTTGTCCATGAGGAATTCGATAGTACCGGCATTGTGATAACCGATCTGGCTCAGGGTTTTGCTGATGACGTCTCCGGTTTCCTTGCGGAGCGCGGGCGTCATCATGACCGAGGGCGACTCCTCGAGAAGTTTTTGATGGCGCCGCTGAATCGAGCACTCGCGCTCGCCCAGGCTGATCACGTTGCCGTGCTCGTCGCCCAGCACCTGAAATTCGATGTGGCGCGGGTTCTCGACAAATTTCTCCAGGTAGAGATCGCCGTTGCCGAAAGCGCCCGCGGCCTCCGATTGCGCCTGCCGGTAGAGGCCGGGTAATTCCTCTTCGTTGCGCACGATGCGCATACCGCGCCCGCCACCGCCGGCTGTGGCCTTTACGATGACGGGAAAGCCGATTTGCCGCGCCCATTCGTTCGCTTCTTCAGCCGACGCGACCACTCCGTCCGAGCCGGGAACGATGGGCACGCCGTGCTGCTTCATAGTGGCGCGAGCTTTCTCTTTTTCGCCCATGAGCCGGATCACATCCGGCGTCGGCCCGATGAACTTGATGTGGCAGGCTTCGCAGACCTCTGCGAAACTGGCGTTTTCCGACAGCAGACCGTAACCGGGATGGATGGCGTCCACGTTCGCGATCTCAGCCGCGCTAATGACCGCGGGAACGTTGAGATAACTCTGCGCCAGTTGCGGCGGCCCGATGCAAATCGCCTCATCGGCAAAGCGCACGTGGAGCGAATTCCGGTCCGCCTCGCTGTAGATCGCCACCGCGCGGATGCCAAGTTCCTTGCATGCGCAGATGACGCGCAGCGCAATCTCGCCGCGATTCGCTACCAGAATTTTCTTGAACATGATTGTTTCGAGGAATGTTCAGCGGCTCGGGTCCGTCTTATGCGGTTTAGTGTCTGATGACCCCATGGCCCGGCCATCCGATGGCCCGATCCACTCATTTTGCCGGCCGGACCGCGAACAGTTCCTGGCCGTACTCGATGGGCTGGCCGTTGGCGACGAGCTTCTTGACCAACTCTCCCGCCACGTCGCATTCGATTTCGTTCATCAGTTTCATGGCTTCAACAATGCACAGCACCTGACCCACTTCCAACGCATCGCCGACTTTGACGAAAGGTGGCGACCCGGGTGAGGGCGATTCGTAAAACGTCCCCACGATCGGCGACTTCACGATGTGCAGACTATCCCCGGCTTCAGGAGTCGCGGCGCTCGCCGCCAAGTCAATGGGGGAAGGCGCAGGAACCGAGGCCGCGGGAACCATGACCGGAGCGGACGGGGCTGCGATATAGCGCGAGTCTGGCAAGGCCACGGGGGCCGGCTCGGTGGCGCGCTTGATCTTCACTTTGACATCGCCGCGCTCCAATTCAAACTCGGCAATGTCTTTTTCGATCAGGAACTCGATGAGTTCTTTCAGCTCTTTTTGATTCATGTATTAGGGCGGGTTCCGCTTTGGTTTCGTATCACATGTGGTCGCGGGGCTTTACCCCGCCAAGACGGGGCAAAGCCCCGTCACCACACCGGCAATTCCTAAATAACCACCAGTTCTTTTTCCGTTGGAGTCAACACTTCGCAGCCCGAAGATGTGACCACCACCACATCTTCGATCCGCACACCCCACCGCCCGGGAACGTACACGCCGGGCTCAATCGTAATCACCATTCCCGGCTCCAGTTTCTGGGATTGCCCCATCGCCAGCCTGGGCGCCTCGTGTATCTCCAATCCTAAACCATGCCCGGTCGAATGCGTGAAGTACCGGGCCAGTTTAAGCTTGCGCAACACTCGACGCGCGGCGCCATCCACTTCAGCGGCAGTCACGCCCGGACGAACCGCCGCGATGGCAGCCTGCTGCGCTTCCTGCACAGCCTCATACACCTGTCGAGTTTCTCTCGACGGACGCCCGACGTGCACAGTTCGCGTGCGATCCGAACAATAATCGGCGAGTATAACACCAAAATCACAGACCACGAACCCGCGCCGGGGAATGCGCGCGCTGGACGCCCGGCCATGCACGATCGCCGAGCGAGGTCCGGAAGCGAGGATCGTCGGAAACGACATGCCTTCGGCCCCGCTGCAACGCGCCTCATATTCCATGGCAGCGGCGACTGCGACCTCGCTCACACCGGGCCGAATTTTCCTGCGAGCGATCCGAAATAGACTGGCGCCAAGTTCAACCGCCCGCCGAATGCGCGCAATCTCGTCCCCATCCTTCACCATACGGGCACGCTCAACCAGCGGCGGCGCGGAACGCAAGCGCGCCTTCCTTTTCAGAATCGCCGCCAACCGGTCGCGCATGCTGGCGGCGATCGATTCCGGTTCGATGCCCAGCGACGCCGGTCGCGATCCGCTTTGCTGCTTTGCCAGCCACTCCGCAGCGGCTACCGCCGGAGACTTGCGATCGATAATGATTCTCGCCCCCTCCACTTCCTCCTTTGCCTGGGTACGATAGCGGCCGTCAGTAAAGATAATGCAACCATGCTCCGCGACCATCAAAGCAGCCGCACTACCGGTAAAGCCGCAGAGATAGCGGATATTCGGAAGGTGAGTCAACAGCAGCGCGTCCAGATTGTTCTCGTCAAGCCCAGCTCGAAGACGACCCAGGCGGCCAGCGTGATCCATAGGGGGAGTGTAGCAAGAAGCAGGCGGCAGGAAGACCCTTCGCAGGCTTTAGAGCTTGTTGAAATCGATGCCGATTGGATTTGATTCTCCTGTCACCTGCCATCTGTCGCCTGGTACCTGAAATAGCGAAGCCGCCGGGCTCCCGGCAGGTTCTCCGGGCAGGCCGACGGCTTGGGCTGTTCTAACTTCGCGCTTATGTCTGAACTTTATGTCTGAACAATGCGCGGAGTGATGAAGAAAATCAGCTCCTGGTTGGAGGTCTTGACCGAACGATGCTTGAACAGGTTGCCAAGGTACGGGATGTCTCCGAGCAACGGTACCTGCGACACGCTCAGCGAGTTTTGAGTTTGGATCACGCCTCCAATCACCACCGTGCCCCCGTCGGTGACCAGCACTTGCGTGGTCGCCTGCTGTGTGATTAGGGTGGGATTGCCGTCCACTTCGTTGCCGAAGTCGGGCAGCGTGTTCTCCACGTCCACATTGAGGAAGATGGTTCCTTCGGATGTGATCTGCGGAGTCACGGTCAGCCGCAGGAAAGCATCCACATACGTAACGGTCGGCGGGCCACCCAACTGGGCTGCGGTCACGACCGGAACTTTCACGCCTTGTTTCACCACCGCCTGAATGTTGTTCTGCGTGACCACCCGCGGACGGGATAGAATTTTCAGCAAGCCGCGCGACTCGGCAGCCGAGAGGATAGTGTCGATCCGCATGTTCTTGGTCGCGTTAATAAGCTGTATGCCGCTGGTCGGCCCGGTTGCGCCCAGGTTCGAAAATAACGGAATCGAACCGCCGGTGGCGTAGTAGAACGGGTTGGTAATGCTTGTAATGGGCGTAGTGGAGCCAACGGCAGGCGCGCCGCCTAGGGAGCTTGTGCCATTGCCCCAGGCACCGCCCAGTTGCACGCCGATGTCGCGAGCAAAATTCCGGGTTGCCGCGACCACGCGGGCTTCAATTTCGACTTCTTGCGTCTTGCGGTCCATCTGCTGGATGATGCGGTCAATCTGCGGCAGAACCGCGGGAATGTCGGACACAATCAGAGAGTTGGTACGTTCGTCGGCGACCACGTCCCCACGCTGACTCAGGAATTTCTTGACTGGCAGAATTACGTCCTTGGCATGAGCGTAGCTGAGGAAGCGGGTGATGCTGACTTTATCGACCGCCATTGCCTCGGCATCGATTTGGGCGCGCCGATTCTCAGCTTCCTTGCGTAAGGTATCGATGGTGGCGATGCGGAGCACATTGCCGTCCAGTTGGCGCGACAGGTCGTTGTTCTTGAGCACGATGTCCAGCGCCTGGTCCCACGGCACATCATCCAGCACAATCGTCAGGTTGCCATGGACTTGGGGATCGAGCACGACGTTCAAACCGCTGATCTCGTGAATCAGGCGGAAGAAATCTTTCAGATCTACATCTTTGAGATTGACCGAGATCGGCTCGCCGGTGTACCTGGATCCGCCGACCGCTGGCTTCTGTTCCAACTGCGCCTTCTGCTCGGCGGCCAGATTCACAGCTGGCTGGATGTTCTGTCCGTTGCCGCCAGCTTGCCCGAGGGCGGCATTCACATTGGTGGCGACAAGTTCCGAGGACGTCTTGTCGGCAAAGCGGCTCGCCGCTTCCTGGGCCTTCTCTGCCGGCTGGGCCGTCTTGTCGTCCTTCACCGAATACTTGGGTTCGACGAAGGCAAAATCTGCCGGTTTCTCGGGGTTTTCCGCCGCGACCGGGGCGGGCGTGAGCACGGTTGTCGGAGCGGCGGTTGCCGGAGCGGGAGTCGTCGCCGCCGAAGGCATCGGAACCGAAGCGACCGGAACTGAAGCCGGCACCAGTTTCGGCACAGCGCTCGCCGCCACGGATTTTGCGGTTGACGATTTCGCGGCCGGCGCCACTGGGCGATGCGCCAGCACCGCGCCGTGGATCTCAAGAATGAAGCTGCCATCCGCGCCCGCCACCATTTCATGCTTGCGGCTCTCGGCCAGATCGACAACGACGCGCGTGGTAGGCGGGGTTTGCCCGTCCATACCGATGCGGACGTCTTCCACACCGTCTCTGTC
>Ga0075015_100000268_pt1 | contig 17058 bp, 13 predicted proteins | sample AleBraG_ABR_2013_FD_71476 | JGI IMG/M metagenome (GOLD analysis project Ga0075015, IMG submission 71476) | Freshwater sediment microbial communities in response to fracking from Pennsylvania, USA - Alex Branch Run_MetaG_ABR_2013 | ecosystem: Environmental > Aquatic > Freshwater > Creek >...
CCGTGCCCGCAGAAGCCCTGCAGGTACCACACGTTCGGCGCCAGCCTGCCGAAGTCCGGGGCCCGATTCAGCGTGATGTCCAGGTAACCGCCCCAGTGGTAATCGATCCGCGCCTGCGCGAGCTGGGGATAGACGCGCAGCATCCGTGCGCGCGTCGCGGCGACGATCTCGAAGCGTTCCAGGCCTGAGTAGCTGACGCGGCCGCCGAACAGCAGCCGGTGATCGGCCGAACGGCGGAAGTAATCGATCACCCAGTTCAGATCGGCCACGGCCGCGTTGTTCTGAACCAGTGCGCGGGCACGGGCTTCGCCGAGCGGTTCGGTCGCGATGATGTAGGTGCCGACGCGCAGGATGCGGCGCGCCAGCGCCGGCGCGAAAGCACCCAGGTAGGCATTGCCGGCGAGCAGCAGGTGCTGGCAGCGCACCTGGCCGTCGATGGCGCCGGCCCGCGTGCGCACCCGCAGCCCGGCACCGTCCGCCGCATAGTCGAGGGCGCGCGTCCCCTCATGCACCACCGCGCCGGCGCGCTGCGCGGCGCCCGCCAGTCCGAGCGTGTAGCGCAGGGGGTGCAGGTGCGCGCTGTTGGGGTCGTAGAGCGCGGCCTGGTAACGGCGCGTGGCCAGCACGGCTTCGAGTTCACTGCGGTGGAGGAGCCGGGTGTCGCGGTAGCCGAGGCGATTCAGGCTCTCCTGCTCGCGCTCCAGCTCATCGACCTGGCGCGCCTTGCCGGCCACCTGCATGTGGCCGTCCACCCAGTCGCAATCGATGGCATGGCGCGCGATGCGTGAGCGCATCTGCCGCAGGCCTTCCAGCGTGAGGTCCCAGATGGCCCGCGCGTCGGCGGCACCGATCAGCGCCTCCAGCGCGGCGTGACCCTTGGCGACCCCCGGCAGGGCCTGGCCCCCGCTCCGGCCGGAGGCGCCCCAGCCGATGCGCCGCTCCTCGAGCAGGATCACGCGGTAGCCGCGTTCGGCCAGCTGCAGGGCGGCGGAGCACCCGGCCAGCCCCGCACCCACGATGCACACATCGGCGAGCGCCGTGCCCTTCAGCGGCGGTTCGGGGGTCCGCGCCGGTGTGGTGGCGCTGTAGTAGGTCTCGGGATAGCCGGCAAGGGGTGCGCTCATACCCGACAAGGATACTCTCCCGGTCAAAAATCGTATAATTTTTTATTAAAAACAGGTAGTTAGACGAGTCAGCGGGACCGGACCCAGGCCTCAGATCTGCCATTACCCAGGGGACTGACCCACCGCCCTATGGTCTAATGTCGCTTATTCAGCTTCCCGTCGGCCCGTCGCCCATTGCGGTGCGGCAGGCCGGAGCCGTTGTCATGTCTGCCAGACGCCCACTGATCGGAATTCCCGCGGACCGCCGCGTCCTGGGGCCGCAGGCCTACCACCTGGCGGCGGAGAAATATGTCATCGCCGCGCTGGATGCGGCCGGCGTCATCCCGGTCATCGTACCGGCCCTGGGCCGTGAGCTGCATGCCGACGGCCTGCTCGAATCCCTGCATGGCCTGCTGTTCATGGGCAGCCCCTCGAATGTCGAGCCCCACCATTACCAGGGCGAGCCCAGCGACACCGGCACGCTGCACGATCCGCACCGTGACGAGACCACGCTGCCGCTGATTCCGCGGGCCGTTGCGGCCGGGGTCCCGGTGCTGGGCATCTGCCGCGGCTTCCAGGAAATGAACGTGGCGTTCGGCGGCACGCTGTGGCAGAAACTGCAGGAGGTTCCGGGCCACCTCGATCACCGGGAGCCCAAGGACCAGCCCATCGACCTCCAGTACGCCCCCGTGCACGAGGTCACGCTCGCGCCCGGCGGAGTGCTGCGGCGGCTGGCCGGCGGGGCCGAGAAGCTGCGTGTCAATTCGCTGCACGGCCAGGGCGTGCGCGAGCTCGGGCCCGGGCTGACCGTGGAAGCGCGCGCCGGCGATGGGGTCATCGAAGCCTTCCGGGTCACCGCAGCGCCAAGCTTTGCGCTCGCCGTGCAGTGGCACCCCGAGTGGCGGGTGCTGGACAACCCGTTTTCGACGGCGCTGTTCGCCGAATTCGGCCAGGCCTGCCGGCAGCGCGCCTGAGCCATCCCAGGAACCTGCCGCACATCAAGAACGTCAAGAACAAAGACCAGGTGACTCATGCCCAATGAAATTCAGCAATTCTTCCGCGATCACGGTATTTCCGAGGTCGAGGCCATCATTCCCGACATGGCCGGGATTGCCCGCGGCAAGCTCATGCCGGCGGAGAAGTTCGCCGAGGATGCGGGCATGCGGCTGCCCGAGAGCATCTTCCTGCAGACGGTGACCGGCGATTATCCGGCCGATACGTCCTCCGCCATGAGTCCGGCGGAGATCGACATCGTGCTCAAGGCGGATCCGAAGACGGTGCGCGTCGTGCCCTGGGCCGCCGAGCCGACCGCACAGGTGATCCACGACTGCTATTACTCCGACGGCCGCCGCGTGACCATGGCGCCCCGCCAGGTGCTGCAGCACGTGCTCGAGCTGTATGCCGAACGGGGCTGGGAACCGGTGGTGGCGCCGGAGCTCGAGTTCTATCTGGTCGAGCCCAATATCGACGCCGACTACCAGCTCAAGCCGCCCATCGGCCGGTCGGGACGGGCCGAGCCCGGGCGCCAGTCCTACAGCATCGCCGCGGTCAATGAGTTCGACCCGCTGTTCGACGACGTCTACGCCTTCTGCGAGGCGCAGGACATCGAGATCGACACGCTGATCCATGAGGACGGACCGGCGCAGATGGAAATCAACCTGCTGCACGGCGATCCGCAGAACCTGGCCGACCAGGCCTTCCTGTTCAAGCGCACGGCGCGTGAGGCGGCGCTGCGCCACAAGATGTATGCCACGTTCATGGCCAAGCCCCATGCCAAGGAGCCGGGCAGCGCGATGCACATCCACCAGAGCGTGGTCGACCGCAGGACGCGTGCCAACATCTTCAGCAACGCCGACGGTACGCCCTCGGCCCTGTTCTTTTCACACATCGCCGGCCTGCAGCGCTACCTGCCGCATGCCATGAGCCTGTTCGCGCCGAACGTGAATTCCTACCGGCGCATCGCACGCGCCTCGCTCGCGCCGATCAATGTGCAGTGGGGCTACGACAACCGGACCGCGGGACTGCGGGTTCCGGTTTCCGATCCGGAGGACCGCCGTGTCGAGAACCGGCTGGGCGGGGCGGACGCCAATCCCTACATCGCCATCGCCGCCTCGCTGGCCTGCGGCTACCTCGGGATGGTGCAGAATCTGCAGCCCAGCGAGCCGATCACCGGCAGCGCACACGATCTGCCCTGGGACCTGCCGCGCTCCCTCGATGACGCGCTCAAGCGCCTGAAGGACTGCCAGCCGCTGGTCAGCCTGCTCGGGCAGCCGTTCATCGCCGCCTACACCATCGTGAAGCAGGCCGAGTACGAGGTGTTCCTGCAGGTGATCAGTTCCTGGGAACGTGAGCATCTGCTGCTGAACGTCTGAGCCGCGAGGCGCGCCTGAGCGCGCCGGGCCTGTATCCGGACCCGCCGCGCTGGTATAAGTTGGCCTGCCCGCAGGGTCGCAGGTCGAAACGAGCAGGAACGGTCAATGATCACCAGAGTCGGTGTCGGCGTTGTCTCTGTCCTGGCGGGCCTGGCCCTGGCCGCCTGCGGTTCGAAGCCCGCGCCGGTCGCCGCCCCGCCGGCCGCGGGAGCGCCCGCGGCGCCGTCCGGCGCTGCCGGCGCGCTGCCCCCCGGTGCGGTGACCGACGCCGAAAAAGTGCTCAATGTCTACAACTGGTCGGACTACATCGCGCCCGACGTCGTGCCGGCCTTCGCCAAGGAATACGGCATCAAGGTCAACTACGACGTGTTCGATTCCAACGAGGTGCTCGAGACCAAGCTGCTGGCCGGCAGTACCGGCTACGACGTGGTCGTGCCTTCCGCGTCCTTCCTGGAACGGCAGATCAAGGCGGGCGTATTCCAGAAACTCGACAAGTCGCTGCTCGGCAACCTCAAGAATCTGGATCCCGATTTCGTGCGGCTGCTCGATCCCTTCGACCCGGGGCTCGAGCATGCGGTCAACTATTTCTGGGGCACGGACGGTGTCGGCTACAACGTCGACAAGGTCAAGGCGCTGATGCCGACCGCCCCGCTCGACAGTTTCCGGATGATCTACGACCCCGCCGTGGTGCGCACCTTCAAGGACTGCGGCGTCACCATGCTCGATGCCCCGGATGAGATCGTCGGCACGGTCATGGTGTACCTCGGCCGGTCGCCCAATACCGAGAAACCGGAGGACCTGGCGGCGGCGGAGAAGGTGCTGATGGCGATTCGGCCCTACATCCGCTACATCAATTCCTCCAAGTACATCGAGGACCTCGCCAATGGCGAAACCTGCCTGGCGCTCGGCTGGAGCGGCGACGTCGGCCAGGCGGCGACGCGCGCCCGTGAAGCCGGCAAGGGCATCACCATCCGGTACAACATCCCGCAGGAAGGGGCGATCATGTTCTTCGACATGCTCGCCATACCCGCGGACGCGTCGCACGTGAAGAATGCCCACCTGTTCATCAACTACCTGATGCGACCGGAAGTGGCCGCGCGCAATTCGAGCCTGATCCACTACGCGACCAGCAATGCCGCGGCCTATGCACTCATCGACCCGGTCGTCTACAACGATCGCGGCATCTACCCGGCGCCCGAGACCAAGGGCCATCTGTATCCGAACCTGTCGCATTCGCAGCCCTATACGCGTGCGCTGAACCGCATGTGGACCCGCTTCAAATCCGGCCATTGACCCGCCTTGGCCGAGCAGCGCAGCAAGTCCTCCGAGCCGTGGCTCGATCCGCACGCGGAGGCCTACATCCGCATCGAGAACGTCACGCGGCGTTTCGGCGACTTCGTGGCGGTCAACAACGTGTCGCTGAAGGTCTACAAGGGCGAGATCTTCTGCCTGCTGGGCGGGTCGGGATGCGGCAAGACGACGCTGCTGCGCATGCTGGCGGGCTTCGAACAGCCCAGCGCCGGTGCGCTGTTCATCGACGGCCAGGACATGGCGGGCATTCCGCCCTACGAGCGGCCGGTCAACATGATGTTCCAGTCCTATGCGCTGTTTCCGCACATGAGCGTGGCCGGCAACGTGGCGTTCGGCCTGGAGCAGGAGCGGCTGGCGCGCCCGGAAATCAAGCGGCGGGTCGCCGAGATGCTCGAGATCGTCAAGCTGTCGGAGTATGCCGGACGCAAGCCGCACCAGCTGTCCGGCGGCCAGCGCCAGCGGGTGGCGCTGGCGCGTTCGCTGGTCAAGCGTCCCAAGCTCCTGCTGCTCGACGAACCGCTCGGCGCGCTGGACCGCAAGCTGCGCGAACACACTCAGTTCGAGCTGATCGGCATCCAGGAGAAGCTCGGCGTCACCTTCGTGGTCGTGACCCATGACCAGGAGGAAGCGATGACGCTGGCCTCGCGCGTCGGCGTCATGAACCGGGGCGAGATCGTGCAGGTCGGCACGCCGCGGCAGATCTATGAATTCCCGGCCTCGCGCTTCGTCGCCGATTTCATCGGCTCGGTCAACCTGTTCGAGGGCCAGCTCACCGAGGACGAGCCCGACCACGTGCGCGTGCGCTGCGAGGAACTCGGGGCACCGGTCTATGTGGACCACGGCATGAGCGCGCCGCCGCTGGCGCTGTGCTGGGTGGCGGTGCGGCCCGAGAAGATCGTGCTGCGGCGCGAGCGGCCGGCCGGCGCGGACAACTGGGCGCACGGGACGATCCGCGATGTCGCCTACATGGGCGACATGTCGGTGTTCCTGGTGCGGCTCGATTCCGGCCGCGAGGTGCGCGTCACGCAGGCCAACATCACGCGCAAGCCCGAGGAGCAGTTCACCTGGGATGAAGCGGTGTTCCTGAGCTGGGACGCCTCGAGCCCCGTGGTGGGTACGGGTTGAGCGTGGCCGAGCCGCAGCACAGCTCCAGGGCCCGCCGGCCCCGGCCCCGCGGGTCCGGGCCGCTGGGCTGGTCGGCCTATGTGCGCGAGCACTGGCTCGGGCGACGCCTGGTCGTGGCCGTGCCGACGCTCTGGCTGGCGGTGTTCTTCCTGGTGCCGTTCATCATCGTGTTCGGCATCTCCTTCTCGCAGTCGGTGCTGGCCATCCCGCCCTACGAGCCGCTGTGGAGCTGGCTCGATGACCGGGTGCTGGCGCTGCGCCTGCATCTGGGCAACTACGACTACCTGTTCACCGACGCGCTGTACGTCAGCTCCTACCTCTACTCGGTCAAGGTCGCGGCCGTGTCGACGCTGTTCTGCCTGCTGCTGGGCTACCCCATGGCCTACGGCATCGCGCGTGCCACACCGACGGCGCGCAGCCTGCTGCTGATGCTGATCATCCTGCCGTTCTGGACGTCCTTCCTGCTGCGCGTCTATGCCTGGATCGGGCTGCTGAAGAACAACGGCGTGATCAACAACGTGCTGATGGCGCTGGGCGTGATCCATGAGCCGATCACGATGATGCAGACCGACATGGCGGTGTACATCGGCATCGTCTACTCGTACCTGCCATTCATGATATTGCCGCTGTACTCAAACCTCGAAAAGCACGACCCGGCGCTGCTGGAGGCGGCGGCCGACCTCGGCGCGCGGCCCTGGAAGGCCTTCCTGCGGGTCACGCTGCCGCTGTCGGTGCCCGGCATCGTCGCCGGTGCGCTGCTGGTATTCATTCCCGCCGTGGGCGAGTACGTGATTCCCTCGCTGCTCGGACGGAGCGACCAGCTGATGATCGGCCGCGTGCTGTCGGACGAATTCTTCGAGAACCGGGACTGGCCGGTGGCGAGCGCGGTGGCGATCGCCATGCTGGTGCTGCTGGTGGCGCCGATCCTGGTGTTCCAGCGCTACCAGAACCGCGAGCTGGCGCACCGATGATCGGCGGCCGGCGCTTCTTCGTACCGACGATGCTGGCCTTCGGCTTCGCATTCCTGTACGTGCCCATCCTGTCGATGATGTTCTTTTCGTTCAACAACTCGAAGCTGGTGACGGTCTGGGATGCCGCCCACTCGCCGACGCTCAAGTGGTACGGCGTGCTGTTTCACAACGAGCAGATCATGGGTGCGGCGTGGCTGTCGATCAAGATCGCGACACTCAATGCCTGCATCTCCGCCGTGCTCGGTACGCTCGCCGGGCTGGTCCTGGCGCGCTTCGGCAGATTCCGCGGCCGCACGCTGCTGTCGGCGATGACCACCGCGCCGCTGGTCATGCCCGAGGTGATCACCGGCCTGGCCATGCTGCTGCTGTTCGTCGCCATGGAACAGTGGATCGGCTGGCCTGCGGGGCGCGGCGTCACCACGATCACGATCGCCCACGTGACCTTTTCCATGGCCTATGTGACCGTCATCATCCAGTCGCGGCTCAGCAATGCCGACGATTCGCTCGAGGAGGCGGCCATGGACCTGGGCGCGCGGCCGGCCCGGGTGTTCTGGCGCATCACCCTGCCGCTGATCATGCCGGCCGTCGTCTCCGGGTGGCTGCTCGCGTTCACGCTGTCCTGGGACGATGTGGTCATTTCGCAGTTCGTGGCCGGCCCGAGCTCGACCACGCTGCCGATGGTGATCTTTTCCAAGGTGCGCCTCGGCGTGAGCCCCGACGTGAACGCGCTGGCCACGCTGATGGTGCTCATCGTCGCGACCGGCGTGGTCGTGTCGGCACTGTTCATGCACCGCCAGGAGCAGCGGCGGCAGCGGGAAGCACGTCTCGCCGGCCAGTGATCCGATGCGCAGCAAGCTTCCAGACGTCGGCACCACCGTGTTCACGGTCATGTCGCGGCGCGCCGCCGAAACCGGCGCGATCAACCTGGGGCAGGGGTTTCCGGACTATCCGATCGATCCGCGGCTCGCCGCGCTCGTGCAGCAGGCGATGGCGGAGGGCCACAACCAGTACGCACCCATGCCGGGCCTGCCGGCGCTGCGCGAGCAGATCGCCGCCAAGCTGCAACGGGTCTACGGCATCGAGGTCGATGCCGACACGGAAATCACCGTCACGCTCGGGGCGACCGAGGCCCTGTACTCCGCGGTCCAGGCCCTGGCCGGGCCCGGCGATGAGGTGATCGTCTTCGACCCGGCCTACGATTCCTATGACCCGGCGGTCCGGCTGGCCGGCGCCCGGTGCCTGCACGTGCCGCTGGAGGCACCGGGGTTCCGCCCCGACTGGGAGCGCGTGCGCGGCCTGCTGTGCCCGGCCACCCGCCTGATCATCATCAACTCGCCGCAGAATCCATCCTGCAGCTGTTTCAGCGCGGCCGATCTGGACGCGCTGGCACAGCTGCTGCGCGGACACGATTGCTGCGTGCTGTCCGACGAGGTGTACGAGCACATGGTCTACGACGGCGCACGGCATGCCGGCGTGCTGGCGCATGCCGAGCTGCGCGAGCGCAGCGTGGCGGTCTTTTCCTTCGGCAAGACGCTGCATGCGACGGGCCTGCGCGTCGGCTACGCGGTCGCCCGCCCCGCCCTGACGCTCGAGCTGCGCAAGGTGCACCAGTTCAACACCTTCAGCATCGCCACCTGCCTGCAGCAGGCCATTGCCGGGTACCTGCGGGAGCATCCGGACTGCGGGGCCGGACTGCCGGCCTTCTTCCAGGCCAAGCGCGACCGGCTGACGCGGCTGCTGGCCGGATCCGGCCTGCGGGTGCTGCCGGCCGCCGGATCCTACTTCCAGCTGGTCGATTACAGCGCGGTGTCGGATCGCAGCGACGTCGAGCTGGCTCACGATCTGATCAGCGCGGCCGGCGTCGCCACCATCCCGCTGTCCGTGTTCTACCGCGATCCGCCGCCGCTGAGGCTACTGCGCTTGTGCTTCGCCAAGCGTGATGAGACGCTGAGCGAGGGGGCGCGGCGCCTGTGCGCCTGGGCCCGCAAACAGGGGCATGCCTGATGGACCGGATCACGCGACTCAATCATCCGCCCGAGGTGGCGCTGCCGGCCGACAACCGGCCGCTGGTCGCGCCCATACACCAGAGCGTCAAGTTTGAATTCGAGACGGTCGAGCAGACGGTGCGCAACTGGCGCGGCGAGCGGCCGGGGTTCAATTATTCGCGCTCGGCGAATCCGACCACGCGCCAGCTGGAGCTGACGCTGGCGCAGCTCCAGTGCCGCGACGATGCCATCGTCTGCGCGTCGGGTGTCGGCGCCATCGCGCAGACGCTGCTGTCGCTGACCCGCCAGGGCGATCACGTGCTGTGCTTCGTCGAGCTCTACGGCCCGACCCGCAGTCTGGTGCGCCGTGTACTGGGGAAGTTTGGTGTCACGCACAGCCTGTTATCGGTCCTCGACCTGGGCGGCATCGAGCGCGAGCTGCAGGCGCGGCCCACGCGCCTGCTGATCTTCGAAAGCCCCACCAACCCGATGAACCGCGTCGCGGACATTGCCGCCATCACGCGCCTGGCCCGCCGGCACGGCGCGCTGACGGTGCTGGACAACACGCTCGCGGGGCCGCATCAGCACGGCCAGTACGAGATCGATTACTTCCTGCACAGCCTGACGAAATTTGCCGCCGGGCACGGCGACGTGATGGGCGGCGCGGTGATCGCGGAGGCGGCGCTGATCAAAGCACTGCGGCCGGATTTCAGCCTGCTGGGCGGGGTGCTGGACCCCCATGCGGCATTCCTGATCCAGCGCGGCCTCAAGACCTATGGCGTGCGCTACCGGCAGCAGAGCGCGAGTGCGCTGCAGGTGGCGGCGTTCCTGGCCGCGCAGCCGGAGGTCGCGTGCGTCCATTACCCGGGGCTGGCGACGCATCCGGGCCATGCGGTGGCGGCGGCGCAGATGAGCGAGTTCGGCGCCGTGGTGACCCTGGACCTGCACGCCGGTGCCGAGGCAGGCCGGACGTTTACCGAGGCGCTGGAACTGTTCGCGCTGACCGCCAGCCTGGGGTCAACCGATTCGCTGGTGCTGCCCCCGCAGCTGCTCGGGTCCCGCGATCTGGACGCGGATCAGCAGCGCGCCGCCGGCCTCGGACCCGGCACGGTGCGCCTGTCGATTGGCCTGGAAAGCCCACACGACCTGCTGGCGGACCTGCGCCAGGCGCTCGATCGCATCAGTCCGGCTGCGTAATTCCGCTGCGCGCCAGCAGGCCGGCCACGGCGCCGCCCAGCAGCGGGGCGAGGATGAACAGCCACAGCTGCCCCACCGCCTGGCCGCCGACGAACAACGCGGGTCCGAGCGAGCGGGCCGGGTTGACCGAAGTCCCGGTGATGCGAATGCCGACCAGGTGAATCACCGCCAGCGTGAGGCCGATCGCCAGGCCGGCCAGTCCCGCGGGCGAGCCCTTGCCGGTCGCGCCCAGGACCACCAGCACGAACACAAAGGTCGCCACGCCCTCGAACAGGAAAGCAGCGCTCTGGCCGTAGCTGCCGGCATAGCCCTCACCCCACCCGTTCTGGCCCAGACCATGGATGGCGATGTCATAGCCGGCCAGCGCACCGACCGCCAGGTGCGCCAGGACGTAGGCGGCGACAATCGCTCCCAGGCACTGGGCAAGGACATAGATCACGAAGCGGCCGGCGCTCATGCGGCCGGCGACCAGCACACCGAGACTGACGGCGGGGTTGATGTGGCAGCCGGAAATGGCGCCGATGCCATAGGCGGCCGCGATCAGCGCCAGGCCGAAGGCCAGCGCAATACCCAGCACGCCCACCTGCGGGCCCGCGATCGTGGCCGTGCCGCAGCCGAACAGCACCAGAATGAATGTGCCGATGAATTCGGCGATGAAGTTCTTCATGGCAACCCCTTTGCACCCGATGTGTTCTTATCGTTGGTGGCGAGCGCGGTCATCTTAGACGGTGGCCGCAGGCTGGGCAAACACCGCGTGCGTCCATGCGGGCGGCGAACGTCCGTGCGGGCGGCGCGCATCAGGGCGGGCGGCGCGCATCAGGGCAGGAGCAGGCTCCAGGCCGGCACCGTCAGGAACGACAACAGCATCCCGAGGCTCATCAGGGTGTCGGTGAGTTCATGATCGAGCTCGTGCTGGCGGGCCAGGATGGCGGCCGTAAAGGTGGGTGCCATGGCGGTTTCGAGCACGCCGACGGTGAGCGGCAGCCCCTGCACGCGCGCGGCATGGCCCAGCAGCCACGCCAGCAGCGGCATCAGCGCCAGCTTCCAGGCGAGCGCGAAGGCGGCGGCGGCGCGCTGACCGCGCCGGAGGTGCACGCTCAGGCGCAGGCCCATGGAAAACAGGGCCAGCGGCGCGAGCGTCTGGCTGAGGCGATGCAGCAGCGGCGGGACCGGGGCCGGCCAGCCACCCGCCGCGCTCACGGCGAGTGCGACCAGCAGCGCGATGAAGGCCGGAAAGGTCACGATGCGCCGCGCGATGAGCCGGGCGTCGGGCTGGTTGCCCGAATAGACCGCCACCAGCATGGCCCCGCCGACGGCCAGGCCGATGAAACAGCCGAGCTGGTCGGCGAGCACCGCGAGCGCGATGCCCTCGCGGCCGCGCAGCGCCTCGAGCAGGGGGTAACCCAGCATGCCCGTGTTGCTGAAGGCCGTGAGCAGCGTGAAGGTGCCGATGCGGGTGCGCGTCCAACCCAGGCGCGTGCCCAGCGCGTGGAACAGCAATGCCGTGCCCGCGGCCAGCCCCCACTGCGGGATCACCAGAAACCACAGCTGCCCGCTGAAGTGCAGCCCCGGAACCAATTCCAGTACCGTCGCCGGAAAGGCGAGGTTGACGATCCACCAGTTCAGGTGGTCGGCGAGCGCACCGGCCGGCCGCGCGCGCCTGACCAGCAGGCCTAAGCCGAGCAGGACCGCGGCCAGCAGCAGGAATTGGCTCAAATCGCGCGACGGCGGATCAGAAGTTGGCGATCAGCGCGTCACCGAATTCGCTGCATTTCACCTTGCGGGCGCCTTCCATCAGGCGCGCGAAATCATAGGTGACCACCTTCTGGCCGATGGTCCTGTCCATGGCCGTGATGATGGCGTCCGCCGCCTCGATCCATCCCATGTAGCGCAGCATCATTTCTCCCGACAGGATCACGGAGCCGGGATTGACCTGGTCGAGGTCGGCGTACTTCGGGGCGGTGCCGTGCGTGGCCTCGAAGACCGCGTGTCCGGTCAGGTAGTTGATGTTGGCGCCCGGTGCGATGCCGATGCCGCCGACCTGTGCAGCGAGCGCGTCGGAAAGATAGTCGCCATTGAGGTTCAGCGTGGCGACGACGTCGAATTCATCGGCGCGCGTCAGCACCTGCTGCAGCGTGATATCGGCGATGGCGTCCTTGATGAGCAGGCGTCCGCTCTTGAGCGCCGCGGCCTGTTCGTCGTTCGCCGCCGCTTCGCCCTTGGCGGCCTTGGTGCGTTCCCACTGCGTCCAGGTGTAGACCTGGCCGCCGAAATCGCGCTCCGCGAGCGCATAGGCCCAGGAGCGGAACGAGCCCTCGGTGAACTTGAGGATATTGCCCTTGTGCACGATCGTGACGCTGCGGCGCTTGTTGGCGATGGCGTATTCCACCGCCGAGCGGAACAGGCGTTCGGTGCCTTCCCGCGAGACATTCTTGATGCCGATTCCGCTGCTGCCCGGAAAGCGGATCTTGGCGTAGTGCTTGGGGAAATTCGCCTTCAGGTAGTCGATGAACCGGTGGTTGTCATCCGTGCCTTCCTCGAATTCGATGCCCGAGTAGAGGTCCTCGGTGTTTTCGCGGAAGATCACCATGTCGACCTTCTCGGGCGACTTGACCGGCGAGGGCACGCCCTTGAACCAGCGCACCGGACGCAGGCACACATACAGGTCCAGCAGCTGGCGCAGCGCCACGTTCAGCGAGCGGATACCGCCGCCGACCGGGGTGGTCAGCGGACCCTTGATCGAGACCAGGTATTCGCGGCACGCCGCCACGGTCTCATCCGGGAGCCAGCTGCTGAAGGCCTTGTGGCTCTTTTCTCCGGCATAGACCTCCATCCACTCGATCTTGCGGCGCCCCCCGTAGGCCTTGGCCACCGCCGCATCCATGACACGCACACTGGCCCGCCAGATGTCGCGGCCCGTGCCATCACCCTCGATGAACGGGATGACCGGCCGGTCGGGGACCTGCAGCTTGCCGCCGCTGATCGTGATCTTCTGGCCGCCGACGGGCGGCGTGGGCTTCGGGCTGGTGGGCATTGTCATGGGGGTAAAACCGGCTTCATTGGGGGCATATCGGGGCAACGCAAATGCTACCACAGGCCTGGCATTGCGGCTGCGCTGGCAAGTCCACACCCATCTGCTGCACACTCGCGCGGCATGCAGGCCTCCGCTCCATTGAAGACGCTCCCCGCCGCCGACGGTTTTCACATGCCCGCGGAATACGAACCGCATGCCGGCTGCTGGCTGCTGTGGCCCGAGCGGCCGGATATCTGGCGCGACCGGGCGCTGCCCGCCCAGCAGGCCTTCGCGGTCCTGGCCGCCGCCATCGCGCGCTTTGAACCGGTCCGGGTCGGGGTTTCACCGCGGCAGCTCGAATTTGCGCGCGCGGCACTGCTGCCGCATATCCGCGTCGTACGAATGCCCAGCAACGACGCCTGGATGCGTGATGTCGGGCCTACCTTCGTGGTGAACGCCGCCGGGCACCGGCGCGGGGTGGACTGGCGCTTCAATGCCTGGGGCGGACTCTATGCGGACTGGGCCCGCGACGACGCGGTGGCGCGGCGTGTGCTGGAAGTCGAGCATTGCGCGCGCTACCGGGCGCCGCTGGTGAACGAGGGCGGAGCCATTCATACGGATGGCGAGGGTACGCTGCTGGTCACCGAACAGTGCCTGCTCAATCCCAACCGCAATCCCCGCCTCGACGCGCCACGCATCGAGGCCCTGCTGCGCGCCTACCTGGGCATCGAGCGGGTGATCTGGCTGGGCGCCGGTGTCACCAGCGACGAGACCGGCGGGCACATCGATAACCTGGCGTGTTTCGTGCGCCCCGGGGAAATCTGCCTGGCGTGGACCGACCAGCGCAGGGACCCGATGTATCGCGTGGTGCGCGACGCCCTGGAGCGGCTCAACGCCAGCCGTGACGCGCGCGGCCGCCGGCTGCGCGTCCACAAGCTGCCGCTTCCGGGACCGCTGTACATGACGGCGGCCGAGGCCGGCGGCATTGCGCGGCGGACCGGGACACGCCGCGTGCGGGCCGGTCACCGGCTCGCCGGCAGCTATGTCAATTTCTACCTGGCCAATGGCGGCGTGATCGCGCCGCTCCTGGACGCGCGCACCGACGCGCAGGCACTGCGCATCCTGCGGCGCCTGTTTCCCGGACGCCGCGTGATCGGGATCCCGGCGCGCGAAATGCTGCTGGGCGGCGGCAACATTCACTGCCTGACGCAGCAGGTGCCGGCCGGCCGCAGCCCGGCGCCGCGCCGCATCGTGGCGGCAGCGGGGGCCAGATAGGGACGGCGCACAGGCGGGGCCGGTTGCCCGAGCCGCTGCGCGTGCGCACGGACACGCGCGTGACTTGAAGGCGGCGGACTAGAGCTCGGCGAGTGTCCGGCGCGCGGCGGCGAGCCATTGTTCCTGGGCCTCGCGGTAGTGGCGTGGCGCCAGCCGCGCATGTTCGAGCAGGCCTTCGAGTACCGGGCGTGCCTCGTCCTTCCGCCCCAGCTTCGACAGCAGCTGCCCGTGCCGCAGCCGGGCCTCGGCGCCCGCGTAGTAGGCGGCGACCGCCGCGTACTCTTCCAGTGCCTTGGGCAGGTTGCCCTCGGCTTCCAGCGCACGGGCATAGAGGAGGTGGCCGTCGGGGGACTTGAACTGCGGGTTGCGCTCGATCAGCGCATCAAGCGTGCTGCGGGCGTCGGTGGCCAGCCCGGAGGCAAACTGCGCCTGGGCCAGGCCCAGCATCAGGTTCGGATCATGTGCGTACAGGCCCGTCATCGCCTGCCGGTAAACGTCCATCGCCTTGCGGCTCTCCCCCTGGCGCAGCAGTTCCTCGGCGTAGCGCTGGCGGCTGGCCACGTCGCCGGTGCGCTGCACGGCCGCCTCCCGATTGCGCAGCTCCTGCCCGGGATCGAGCGCGCGGCGCACGCCGCGCACCGCGCGCCCCGCCGTGCGCGAACCGAACAGCTCGGGAGCGATCTCGACCAGCACATAGGCAATCGTGCCGACCAGCGGCGCGAAGATCAGTATCCAGATCCAGAAGGTATTGCGGCCCGTGCGGACACAATGAACCACGAGCGCCACCTGGATGGCGAGTGACAGCAGGAACAGCGGGCTCGTGAAGGAGGAGAACATCGGATGCGCAGTGTAAACGCCGGAACGGCTGCCGTGTCAGCCGGATGCGTGGGGTGCGCATGCTAGTATTTCCGGCCATGCGCTGGGCGGCACTGCTACTGGGAGGATTATGGCTGGCGGGCGCTGCCCGCGCGGCTGAGCCCCCGCCCGAGCCCGCGGTGGCCATGGCGAGCAGCGCTGCGGCACCGCAACTGCGCGTCGGCCTCGTGCTTTCGGGCGGCGGGGCGCGCGGCGCGGCGCATGTGGGTGTGCTGAAGGTGCTGGACGAGCTGCACGTGCGCGTCGATGCGATCGCCGGTACCAGCATGGGTGCGGTCGTGGGCGGCCTGTATGCCAGCGGCCTCAGCGGGCGCGAGATCGAAAAACTGCTGACCTCGGTGGACTGGCAGGACGCGTTTCGGGACCGTCCGCGGCGCGCTGACCTCGGATTCCGGCGCAAGGAGGAGGACCGGGACTACCTGGTGAACCTGCCGCTGGGCGTTCAGGGCCGGAAACTCGCCATTCCCACCGGGCTGCTGCAGGGTCAGAAACTCACCCAGATCCTCCGCCGGGCGACCCTGCGCGCAGCCAGCGTCAGCGAGTTCGACCGCCTGCCCACGCGCTTCCGGGCCGTGGCGACCGATCTGGAAACCGGGGCGGCGGTCATCATGGACTCGGGCGACCTCACGACTGCGCTGCGCGCCAGCATGGCGGCGCCCGGCTTCGTGGCGCCGGTGGAACGCAACGGCCGGCTGCTGGTCGACGGCGGACTGGTCGAGAACCTGCCCATCGAGGTCGTGCGCGCCATGGGCGTGGACGTGCTGATCGTCGTCGATGCCGGCTTCCCGCTGCAGACGCGCGACAAGCTCACCTCGCTGACCAGTGTCTCGAACCAGGCGCTGGCCATCCTCGTGCGTCGCGACCAGGACCGGCAGCGCGCGACACTGACGCCCCGCGACATCCTGCTGCAGCCCTCGCTCGGGCAGCTGTCGTCCTATGATTTCAGCGCCGTGGCGCACGTGGTGCAGATGGGCGAAATGGCGGCGCGCGAGGCGCAGCCGCAGCTCCAGGGTCTGGCCGCGACACGCGAGGTGCAGGCGGGTGAAGCGGCGGCGCGCGCGGTGCAGCCGAAGCTCGAAGCCCTGGCCGCGCCATCCGGGGGGCCGCCCGGTGCGGTCGCCGACCTGGCGGCCGCGGCCGCCGCCACCCCCGTGGCGCCGCTCCCGACGATCCAGTTCATCACGACGCAGCCCGGGTCGCGTCACTATGCGCACCTGCTGAAGCAGGTGTTCGCCGATCAGATCGGCAAACCCCTGGATCCGGCGCTGATCGAGGACCGGATCGCGACGATCTACGGGCGAGGCAACCTGGAGCAGCTCGACTACCAGCTGGTCACCGCGGACAGCGGCGCCCAGGGGCTCGATTTCACCGCGCGCCGCAATTCCTGGGGACCCAACTACCTGAAACTGGGCCTGTCGCTGCAGGATGATTTCAACGGCAACAGTGTGTTCAATGCCGCCATGCGCCTGGATTTCACCGAGCTCAATCCGCTCGATGCCGAGGCGCAGGTGGATCTGCAGCTGGGCGCGGCGCCGCATGCGGCCGCGGAGTTCTACCAGCCGCTGTCCAATGTGCACCGCTATTTCGTGGCGCCGCATGTGCAGGCCGAAGAGCACGAGCTGCCGCAGCTCGATCCGGGCGTGAAATACGGTGGGCCGATCAGGATCATCGGGGATTTCCGGATCCGCACCTTCGACTACGGCCTGGATCTGGGGCGCGAACTGGGCAACTGGGGTGAGTTGCGTGCCGGCGTGCTCGATACGCATGGCAGCACGGCACTGCGCACCGGGGACTTCACGGCCCAGGGGGCTGAGTCATCCAATTATCACT
>Ga0075015_100000269_pt1 | contig 17057 bp, 17 predicted proteins | sample AleBraG_ABR_2013_FD_71476 | JGI IMG/M metagenome (GOLD analysis project Ga0075015, IMG submission 71476) | Freshwater sediment microbial communities in response to fracking from Pennsylvania, USA - Alex Branch Run_MetaG_ABR_2013 | ecosystem: Environmental > Aquatic > Freshwater > Creek >...
CGGTAGCCGCCAGCGACGCAGACTGTCGGCGCCCGGTCGCGCCGCAGCGACGCGCTCGGGTCCATTGAACGCACCCACGCTTCCGGGCTTCACGCTGCTGCGCGAATTGGGCAATTCGGCTCGTGCCAGTGTCTGGCTGGCGCGCAGCGTGGCGCTCGAGCGAGCGGTGGCGCTCAAAATCAGCACCCCCACTGCTACGCCCAGCAGCGACCCGGGCCACGTAGAAGGACAGCAGTTTGCGCGCGAATATGCCGCCATTGCCGCGCTGCGCACACCGGCGGTGGTCGACATTTTCGACTATGGATTGCACGATGGCAGGGAATACCTGGCCATGGAGTATTTTCCCTGCGGTGATCTGAAGCAGCGCCTCCTGCATCCGATCCGCAGCGAAGAGGCGTTGGCCTTTGCCCGTCGCATCGCCGCCGCGCTGTGTGTGACGCACGCCGCCGGCATCGTGCACCGGGATCTGAAGCCGCCGAATATCATGTTGCGCCCGGATGGCTCGGTGGCGCTCATCGACTTCGGCATCGCCAAACAACTTGACTCCAACACCAACAGCACGGCCATTGGCGTGCTGCGCGGATCGCCGTATTACATGAGTCCTGAGCAGGTCCAGGGGCTGGTACTGGACGGTCGCAGCGATATTTACAGTCTCGGCGTCATACTTTTTGAGATGCTCACCGGCCACAAGCCCTTTCACGGCCTGACCGCCATGGAGCTGATGCAGAAACATGTATCGGGCGAACGCCCAGCCTTGCCCGATGCGCTGACTCAATTCGAACCACTGCTCGCTCAATTGATGGCGCGGGAGCGCGACGCGCGCTGCGTTGATGCGCCCACCGCGCTGGCGGCTCTCGAGGCAGCCCATGCCGCCTGAGACCGACCCGGACTCGCACAGCGATGACGAGCAGCTGCGCAATGAGCGCGCGCTGCTGTGCGAGTTGTTGGCCGCGCATCCGGACGCGCTGGCCTTGTTTCTGGGGCGCGCTGTACGCCGTGCGGAGCGCATTCGCCGCCTGCTGCAACGTCGGGCGCGGGAACCGGATGAGTTCACGAACAAAGTTCGGAGCCTCGCTTTCCACCATCGTCGGCTAGCCGCCCAGGCACGGGCCGTACCCTTGTCCAGCGTGGCGGAAATGTACGAGAACTGCGGCGCGACGCTGCAGGTTGTGGCCAGTAGCGATGCGCCCACCGGTGATGCTCTGCTGCCGGCATTGGCCTTGATCGAGGAGGGCATGCAGGCGCTCTCGATGATAGCCGTTCATACCGGTATCCCCTATGTGGGCAATCGGCGCACGCGCCGCCCGCGCACGCCGCGCGTTGGGCCCGCGCCCGTGTCGGGCGCAGTGATTGAGTCGGCCGGTGCTGCGCCGATCGCGGCGACGCGCAGCACAGCGGTGCCGAGCGCACCGCCTTTGGTGCTGGCCCTGCAGCAACTGGCGGCGCGGCTGGCTGATGAACAGGGCAAGCGCGTGGAGCTGGCCCTGCTTGGAATGGAACATGCGCCCAAGGACCTGTACGGTGCGCTCTACGATATCCTGGCGCAGCTGCTCCGCAACGCCATTGAACACGGTGTCGAACTGCCCGAATGTCGCATCGAGAATGGCAAGAGTGCCGTAGGCACGCTACTGGCCGAGTTCGCCTTACACGGTGATCAGGCCGAGCTGGTATTTCAGGACGACGGGCAAGGTCTGCAGGCCGATCGCATTTTGCAGGCGGGTGTGGCGCGTGGCCTGGTCGATCACGAAGCGTTGCCCAGCCACAGTCCGCGCCTGGCCTCCTCGCTGATCTTTCATGCGGAAATCAGCACGGCGGCCGACCCGACCGGGCGTGGCCAGGGCATGGGAATAGTGCGCAATCATGTCAAACGCATGGGCGGCCGCATCCAGGTGGCCACCAAACGAGCGCAATTTACGCGGATTCGTATCCGCCTGCCCGTTGCGGTGGAACAAACCCCGCAGTCCGTCCGGCACGCTTGACACACTGCGACGCTGCAGGTGCAATGCCGGCACGGCACTATGCACCTCGTCGATACCACAGTATTCTTTTCACCCACCAGCGGCGGAGTGCGCCGCTATCTGACCGCCAAACACGATTGGTTGAGTGCGCGCACACCGCACCGCCACACGCTGCTGGTGCCCGGCGCCATCGATGACCTGCAGCCCGGGGGCCTGAGCACCATTGCCGGTTGGCGAATTCCGGGCACGTTCAATTATCGACTGCCGCTGGCGCCGCGCCGTTGGGTGCGGATGCTCGAGGCGCTGGACCCGGATTTGATTGAGGTGGGCGATGCCTTTCATCCGGCCTGGTGTGCCGCCCGTGTGGCGCGCCAGCGGCAGATCCCGCTGGTCGCTTTCTTTCACTCCAATCTGCCGCGCATCGTCGCGCGCCGCTGCGGCGATGTACTGGGGCACGCGGTGGGCCGCTACTTGCGCCACACCTACGCTCGCTTCGATCTGGTGCTCGCGCCCAGTCGCGAAATGTGCGAGTGCCTGGGTGACTTGGGCATTCGCCATACCGCCTTGCAGCCGCTGGGCGTGGACACGGATCTCTTTGCGCCGCACCGGCGAACCATCGACGTGCGTCGCGCGCTGCGTCTGCCGGCCAACACCCGCCTGCTGGTGTATGCCGGTCGCTTCAGTGGCGAGAAGAACATGGACGTCCTGCACGCGGCCGTACAACGGCTCGGCGCGCCCTACCATCTGCTACTCATCGGCGGCGGAGTCCATGCACAGCTGGCGCCCAATATTACGGTCATGCCGTATCGACGCGACGGCGCGGAACTGGCGAGCTGGATTGCCTCCTGTGACGCCTTGGTTCACGCCGGCAGCAGCGAGACTTTCGGATTGATCGTGCTGGAAGCCATGGCCTGCGGACGCCCAGTGGTGGCCACGCGCGCCGGTGCCATCCCCGAGCACGTGGATGAATCGGTGGGCATGCTGGCGGCGCCCAATGATGCGGCTGATCTGGCCGCGGCGATTGCCGCCTTGTATGAGCGCGACCTGGAGACCCTGGGTAGCGCGGCGCGCGCCCGGGTTCTGCAACGCTACACCTGGTCGCACGCCCTGCAGATCCAGCTGGCGCACTATGCCAAAGTGGCGGGCCTGGCCGAATCCGGCGTAAGCAGCGCCGCAGTGGCGGCCGCGGAACAGCTGGAACTCAATTCGACCCGCTGAGCGTGTAGAGAGACAGTGCACCGCTCCGATCGGCGGCGGCCAATTGCGTGCCGTCATTCGACCAACGGAGCATTGCGATCTCATCGCCAAGCAGGTCGGCGTCAATGGGGCTTGAGCTGTGGGCCGGGTGCCAAAGAGCGAGACGTCGATCACGCGCCCCGGATACCAACAGGGCCCCTTGCGGCTGAAAGCTCATTTGCGTCAATCGCGCCGTGTGAGCAGACAATTGCAGCGGCTCCGTGCCCTCCGGCCCGCGGCCGGAAAAATCCCAAACCACAATCTGCTGATCACTGCTGGTGGCAAGATGACGGCCATTGCCGCTCCAGCTCGTCAGCGTCACTTTCGTGCCGTAGCCTTTCATCTGCGATTGCGTTCCGGCGACCACATTCCAATAGTGCACGGCCCCATCCTGCTGGCCGCTGGCCAACAAGCGCCCGTCCGGACTCCAGCTCGCTGTCAGGCAAGCGCCGGTCCAGGGATACTCCTGGCTCTGCGGCACCGGTTGCACGCGGTGCACGCGCGCGCCGCCATTTCCCACCGCGGCAATTTCACTGCTCTTGGGACGCCAGGCCACGGCCGCAATGACACCCCAGTGCGCGCCCCAGGTGGCCTGCAATGCTCCATCGCTGGCAAATACCTGGAGCGTCCGCCCGGTGCCCACCGCCAGGAGGCGTCCATGGCTGGCAAAACTCAAGCGCTCGCTCCACTCCGGCGCGGCATGGATGCACCGGCACTCCCGGGTTCTAAAATCCCACAGCCGCACCTCGCCATCTTGGCCCGAACTTGCGAACAGCCGGCCTGCCGATTGCCAGGCCACCGCCAACACGCCGCCGGCATGCTCGCCCAGTACCTCGAGCGCCGGCGGCGCGCCGGCATCGACCAGGATCAACTGTCCCTGACCGCCCGCCACCAGCAGCGTGCGCCCATCTGCTGACCAGGCGGCATCCGCCGGGAAATCGCCCAACTGCAGTACCCCGCGCCGATGCAGCCTTGCGGCTGCAGGTTTGGGTGCGGGCGTCAAGCGACGCAGGACTCGAAGCCTGCCTCCAGTTCCGCTCGGTCCAGGTGCTTGCCGATGAACACCAGGCGATTGACCCGCGCGCCGCTGGCCCAAGCTCGTTCCAGTTGGCCGTCGAAAATCATATGGACACCGTGAAAGACATAGCGGCGCGCTTCATCTTTGAAACTGAGCACGCCCTTCATCCGCAGTATGTCCTGGCCACGACTCTGCAGCAGGTAGGAGAGCCAGTCATTTACTTTGTTTGGATCCAGTGGCCGCTCATCGCTGATGCCGATGGATCCGATCTGCGTATCATGATGATGGGAACCGAATTCGCGCATCGCCTGCGCTGGCTCACCGGCCAGGCGCCAGCCAAATTCCGCCGGCGCGTGCTCCAGAAACACCAGCCACTCGCCATCGGTCGGCAGTTGCAGAATAAACTCCGCCTGTCCCTGCAAGCTCAAGCGTTGATGCACGCCCAGTACGATGCGCCCGCCGCTCGCCAGCTCCACCGCAGGTGCGGCGAATAAGCGGGTCGCAGTCTCTATGCCATCGGATACGCCCGCGGCGCCAACCGCCGAGGCCGCCAACACTACGATGCCCACCGCCTTCAGATCAGTACTGGCAGCCGACTGATGGTCAGGTGTGGGGTGGTCGTTGTGTTCAGGGTGGTGATCGTGGCCGTGGTTGTGATGCTCATGGTGATCATGACCGTGGTCGTGATCGTTATCGTGATCGCGCGCCGACTGACCAGCGCGCACGCCGTGCGCGCCAGCGCTGCGGTGGTAACTTCCCATCCATTCGAAGGGTCGCTGCGACTCCAGGAACTCTCCATCCAACCGGAGCGCGCGCTCAAGATCAAAGGCGTGCAGATTCAGCACTTGCTCGAGGGGCAAGGTGGCGCGTTGGGTGCGAACTATGGGGGCCGTCCCATTGATGGCACGCAGGCTCCGCTCCACCCGTGCCAAGGTCGCCGCGTCCACCAGATCCGTCTTGTTGAGCAGCAGCACATCGGCAAATCCGATCTGCTCGGCCGCCGTCGCCACGTCGGTCAGCTGCTGCTGAATATGCGCTGCATCGACCAAAGCGATGATGGCGTCGAGCTGAAAGTCCTCGCGCAGATCTTCATCGACGAAGAACGTCTGCGCCACCGGCCCCGGATCGGCCAAGCCCGTGGTCTCAATCAGTACGTAGTCGAAGCGATCACGTCGCTTGCGGAGCTGTCCCAGCACCCGGATCAAGTCGCCGCGAACCGTACAGCAGATGCAGCCGTTGGCGGTCTCGAAAATCTCCTCCTGCGCGCCAATCACCAGTTCGTGATCCACTGCCACTTCACCGAATTCGTTTTCGATCACAGCAATGCGCTTGCCGTGCTGCTCGGACAGAATTCGATTGAGCAAGGTGGTCTTGCCGGAACCGAGGAAGCCGGTGAGCACGGTGACTGGAATCTTGCCGCTGGTTTGATTTTTGTCGCTCACGTACTGCCTCTGAGTTTGCGCAACATACCCGCCATGCCGGGTAGACGCAGGAGCTTCAACAACACCCACCAACCCACCCGCGCGCGCACCGAGGCGGATAGGGGCGGCAGCGCCCGATAGAATGCGCCGGCCGCTTCACGGTGAATCTGTACGGCGCGCGGCGCCAGGATCAGCGGCTGGACCGACTGAGCATGGCGCAGTTGCCACGTGGAAGCCGATCCCATCGACTGCTCCGTCAGCTCGGCATCGATGATTTGTGCGGGCAATTCCACGCCGGCACAGTTACCGAGCAGTATCGACACCGACTCGCCGCTGTCGCGCTCATGGCCGCTGATGCGCCAGCCCACCGGTCCGTCTGAACGCTGGCAGCTGGCCGCGCCACGCAGGGCAATTCGTCTAAGCGATGTGGCCATGGTCGCGTTCAGACGCCGTCGAGATCCCAGAGCGTTACCGGCGCGCCGCGGCGCAACCACATGCCGCAGCCGAGCGGCTGAAAGTAACGCTTCAGGGCGCGCTGATACCAGCTGGCCGGCCGCAGTCCAGGTATCTTGTCGGTGCGCGTTTGATCGCAATTGCGGCGCCAATCACCACTGGTCAGGGCACCAAAATACAGTGCGCCGCGGCAAACCCGCGCCAGCCGGGTCAAGGCCCGCTGCGCCTCGCGCTCGCTCAAATACTGCAGTACGTCGTAGCAGATCACCAGATCGAAGCGCTCGCGGCTGGAGAGGGTCTGTACCGTGCCCTGTCGCCAGCCGTAACGTCGGCACAGGTATTCGCTGGTCTCCAGGCCCACATATTCCGCGCCGCGGAGCCGCCGCAACAGCGGCGCTCGCAGCAGCCCCACGCCGCACCCGGCATCCAGGATGCGTTTTACCGGCAGGCCCGCGTAGTTGACGCAAGCGGCTATCAGTACCGCCCGATCGCGCATTTCAGCCTTGGAAGTGACGGCCGTAAGAGGATCGAAATAGAAGCGCTGGTAGTAGGCTCGATCGAAAGAGTCATTATCAGAGGGCATCGGCGATCCGCAATGGGCTGTACCCGTGTAAACTCGTGTCCCACATTGTACCGGACGGGCCGCTTATCGGCCCGATCACTCCATGCGTGCATCCACCAAGGCCCTCAGCGCTCGCACCCAGCGCAACCGTACCACCCCGAGCAGTACCGCGCGACGCCCTGGCGTGCCGCCTGCGGTGGGGTTCGTCAGTTTGGGCTGCCCCAAGGCGCTGGTGGATTCCGAGCGCATCATTACGGAGCTCAAGCTCCGTGGCTACGAGATCGCTCCCCGCTACGAGGGAGCCGATCTGGTTGTGGTCAACACCTGTGGTTTCATTGAATCAGCCATCGACGAATCGCTGGCGGCCATCGGCGAAGCTCTCGATCAGAATGGCCGGGTCATCGTCACCGGATGCCTGGGCGTCAACCCGGATCGCATTCGCGACCGCCATCCCAAGGTGCTGGCCATCACCGGCCCGCATGCCACTGAGGCCGTGCTGGCAGCGGTCAACCAGCATCTGCCACAACCGCACGATCCCCACCTGGATCTATTGCCCCCGCAGGGCATACGCCTGACACCCAGGCACTACGCGTACCTGAAGATCTCTGAAGGCTGCAACAACAAGTGTAGCTTCTGCATCATTCCCAGCCTCCGGGGTCTCCTGCAGAGCCGTCCGCTGGACGAAGTGATGCGCGAAGCCGAGACCCTGGTGCGGGGCGGGGTGCGGGAGCTCCTGGTGATATCCCAGGACACGAGCGCATACGGGAGCGACCTGCGCTACGCCGCCGTAACCTGGCGTGGCGAGCAGCGCGATACGCGCTTCATCGAATTGGCGCGTTCGCTGGGCGAGCTGGGTGTCTGGGTGCGTTTGCACTACGTGTACCCTTACCCGCACGTCGACAAGATCATCCCCATGATGTGTGCCGGTCAGGTACTTCCGTACCTGGACATACCGTTTCAGCACGCCAGCCCGGCGGTGCTGCGGCGCATGCGCCGACCGGCTCACGCCGAGAACACGTTGGCGCGGATTCATGGCTGGCGCCGAGTTTGCCCGCAGCTCACATTGCGCAGTACCTTTATTGTCGGCTTTCCGGGCGAGAGCGAAGCGGATTTTCAGTTGCTGCTCGACTGGATGGATGAGGCGCAGCTCGATCGAGTCGGCTGCTTCAAGTACTCCCCGGTGGAAGGGGCCGGCGCCAACGCCTTGAGCGGCGCCGTGCCCGATGAGGTCAAGGAACAGCGCTACGCGCGCTTCATGGAACGCGCCGCACTCATCAGTACGGCGCGGCTGGCGCGCCGAGTGGGTCAGCGCTGCCAGGTACTGGTCGATCGCGTGAGCGACGGCGAAGCCATCGCCAGAAGCCGCGGCGACGCGCCGGAAATTGACGGCGTGGTGCGCCTCACCGCCAGCGCCGCGACTCGGCCTGGTGAATTTCTCGAGGTGGAGATCACGGCGGCGGATGCCTACGATCTGCGGGCGCGCCTGGTGTCCCAGACGTAATCGGCGCCGCATAAAAGCGGCACTGGCTATTAAGCGGGCTTGTCCGTGGCCACGGCCTCGACCAAACGTGCCTCCAGCCACTTGCGAATGCGGCGGGCATCCGCCGTGCGCGTGTACTTGCCGTAGGAATCCAGCAGCACCATCACCACTTCACGACCTTTGATCATGGCTTTCATCACCAGGCAACGCCCTGCTTCGCTGATATAACCCGTCTTCTGGACGATGATGTTCCACGTCGGGTTGGTCACCAGCGAGTCCGTGTTGCGATACTCGAGCATGCGCCTGCCCACCTTCACACTCTGCACCCGGTCGGTAGAGTAGTGGCGCACCACGGGGCTCGCGGCGGCGGCGTCCACCAGCCGTGCCAGGTCTGTCGGGCTGGCAACGTTATCGCTCGACAGGCCACTGGGGTCCACGAAGTGCGCACTGTGCATGCCAAGAGCGCCGGCCTTGGAGTTCATGGCCTGCACAAAGGCGGGCACGCCGCCCGGGTAGTTTCGGGCCAACGTATGGGCGGCACGGTTCTCCGAAGACATCAAGGCCAGGTGCATGAGCTCACCCCGGCTCAGGCTGGTACCTGCAGCCAGACGGGAATGCGCTCCGCGGCCGCGCTCGCGATCTTCCTGCGTGACCTCGAGGGGCTCCTCCAACGACTGGCCCCCATCCAGCACCACCAATGCCGTCATCAGCTTGGTGATCGAGGCAATGGGCGTGGCCACTTCGGCATGGCGCGAGAGCAGCACCGAAGAGCTGGTCTCGTCCAATACCAGCACGGCGCTGGAGCGCAGTTGCGGTTCGCTCGAGGCGGCGCGGTGGGTGTGGTGTGCCGATGCTGTCCCGGCGAACAGCGCGGATCCGAGGATCAGTAGCGTGGGGAGGGTTGGGAGCGAAGGCTTGCTCATCCTCGTAGTGTAGCGTGGATGCTTGACTGACAAAACTTTTGGAGTATTGTACGCGACCCTCTCGCTGCCTGTGTGCAGCGGGCCCAAGTTTCGGAGTTCACCATGGCCCATAGGCCGTTGATTAGGCTTTGTAGTCATTCCCTGAACTGAGGGTGCTTCCGAGTATGGGCTCGAAGCGCCTGCTTTGAGCCAGTCCCGTCGAAACCGATGAGGCCTCTGGCAAGAGTTCACCAGGGTCTTTCTGTTAAAGACGGGTCGATTTATGAGTAATCCACAAATTGAGTATCAATCCTTGGCTGCGCCCGATGCGGATGCACTACTGAATGTGGTCGTGCGCGCCGAACGCGCCGATTTGGCCAGTTCGCTGGTGCGGATTCGGGCCCTGCAGAGCTTCGACCTGAGCGCGCGGCGCTATCCAATCCAGCGCTCCGTACAGGCGGCCGCGCGCCGCCCGCTCGAGGAATTGCTGGATGAGCTGGCCCTGCACAGCGGGTATGCGGCGCACCGCGTCGATGCCACTACCCTGCTGCTGGATGGACCGGGAGTATTCGCAACTGTGCGCGGCGCGCGCAAAACCGATTACAGCTCGCTGACTCTGGAGTTCTGGGCGGTCAACCTGGAACGCTTCACTGCTGCCCGGACGACCATCCTGAGTCTCGTGGGAGAGCAGCTGCGGCGCGAGGCCATGTTCACCATTGACTGGCATTTCTCCAGTGGTCACCTGGGTTTGACGAGCGTGCCCTTCGATGAGGTCGCCGATCCCCCTCTGTTCGACGAGGCGTATCCCGCCTTGTTGGAACCCGTTGCTGCCCTGATACAACGCTACGTTGACGCGCGTGAAACAGTGCTGATACTTCAGGGTCCGCCGGGCACGGGCAAGACCCGGCTCGTGCGCGCCATACTTGCCGCCCTGTCGGTGCGCAAGGGCGACAGTGCCAAGGTACTGTATACGGCCGACCGTCGCGCGCTCGAGGGTGATGAGATCTACGTGGATTTCATCACCGGCAGTCATGATGCGTTTGTCGTGGAGGATGCGGACTACCTGCTACAGGCGCGTGCCAACGGCAACCTCGACCTGCACCGCTTTCTGGCGATTGCCGATGGGGTGGTGCGTGCGCAGGGTCGAAAGATCATCTTTACCACCAATTTGCCCAACCTCAGCGATATCGACGAGGCATTGATTCGCCCCGGCCGCTGCTTTGCCACGCTGCGCACGCGCGCTCTGGATCGTAGTGAGGCTCAAGCATTGCTGGCACGGATGCGCGGCCCTGTCGCACATGCCCAGACTCAAGCGGCAGACGGCCTGCTGCCCGATGACATGCGCTCCGTGACCCTCGCTCAGCTCTACCAAGTAGTCGAGTCACGTGTTCCCGGCTGGCTCCGGTGAGTCGCCAAATAGATGTTTGAAGTATCGCTCGGGCGCATCCATGAAATCGCGCATCACGCGATACGGAGCTGACTCCCGATAGCTGATCTCTGCGATGGAATCCGTGTCCATGCCGAACAGGATTGCACCCGGGTAGCTTAGAACGATAGGGGAATGTGTCGCTATCAGGAACTGCGCGTGCCCGGGTGCCGCCAATTCATGAATGACTCTAAGCAGCGTCAGCTGCCGCTGTGGTGAGAGTGCTGCCTCCGGCTCGTCCAGGATGTAGAGGCCCTGTTCGAAGCGATTGGTAAACAGCGACAAGAACGATTCGCCGTGGGACTGCTGGTGTAACGACCTACCTCCATAGGCCCGCAAATCCGAAACTTCGTCCAGGTAACTGGCGAAATTATAGAAGCTCTCCGCGCGCAGGAAGAATCCTTCAGTAACTCGTGGCAACCATGACAGCCGCAGGGCCTGCGCCAATTCAGACCTATCGGCAAATACCGCCCGATGATGATCGTGATTGCCGCCTTCTGGGTTGAACCCGCAGCATTCGGCAATAGCCTCTAGCAAAGTGGACTTGCCGCTACCATTTTCACCGACAAAGAAACTGACTTTGGCGTTGAACTCCAGGTTAATGCCATGAGCGAACGAGCGCACGTTGAACGGATGTCGACTGAAATCAAATTTGCCCGGCAAACTGGTAACACGTCTCAGGAACGGTGCGCCGGTGGGTTGTGGGCGCAAGGTATTGTCGCGTCTGCGTGCCACGATTTAGTGATGCCTAGGTGCGGCACCACCACCCAGCTCTACTTCGAGCGATCACTAGTCGCCGCCCCAACGCCAGGCCGGTGGTTCACCCTTCAAGAGGCAGATGACCAGCAGCACTGCCACTATCAGCGCCGTGACCAGCGCAAACTTCGCTGGCTGCTGCGGCATTAGTGCGCGTGCCGCCAATCCCAGCGCCACTAAGGACAGCAACAGCGCCAACCATCCCTGCCAAGCCGTTGGAGGCCCCCAACCCCAGCCGTATTGCTTCGCCGGGAACCAATACTTCTGGTCAGTGCCCATTGCCATCACTCCAAGGCCGCAGGAAATCACGTGAATAGGAGCCTCCGATATTGCAGGAGACGAGGTCGGTTCGGCCAGCGGCAATATCGGTAAAAACGAGTGGCAGCTCATGGCCTGACCACCTTTTTAAGTCAGGGGCTCGGTTTGGCACTGGATCGTTGATGCGCTTCAAGCAGCGGCAGGATCGCCTGGCGTCGCGCCAAGCTGTGCGGCGGCCAATACTTTTCCCGATCGTAGTACGCCGAAACGGCCGGCACATTGCCGGGCAGGACTACCCAAGGCTGTTTCGACGCGGTGAAGATGTGGATGTTGGGTGGCAGCACGTCGGGATTATCCAGAGTCCCCACCCGCACGAACATCAACGCGGGTCCGGCACCCGCGTAATGACTCCACAGCGCCAGGCGACAGGCCGGGCATCGGGCAATCTGTTGCCCGCGGCCACTTTGCGATGGGGTATTCACCCATTGCGGCTGGGCCGCGAGTACGGTGACGCGACTGCTTTCAATCAATGCGTTGAGCGCAAAGGAGGCTCCAGTCTCCCTTTGGCACCAGCGGCAGTGGCAACAATGCACAAACAGGGGTGCCGTCTCCATGCGGTAGCGAGTCTCCCCGCAATCGCAGCCGCCGTCGAGAGGAAATGACATCAGGCCTGCACCTCGCGCTCCACCCGGTGAAATTTAACGGCCGCCCATGAACAGCACATTCCAACGATGTCCGTCGGGATCGCATAATCCACAGCCATACATGGAATCGCCAGAGTGGCCTGGCTTTCCGTACACGGTTCCGCCGCCGCCCAGTGCACGCCTGGCGAAGTCGTCGACTTCTTCCGGGCTTTTGGCCCCGATTGAGAACAGCACCTCTGACCCGAGCTTGGTGTCCGCGACCAGACCTCCGACAAACCCAGCAAAGACCTGGCGAACAAACAGCATGAGCACGACGCGTTTGTCACCGACCACGAAGCTGGCGGAGACAGGACTGTTGCCTGGACCTGGATTGCGCTCAAAGCCCAATGCTTCGTAAAAAGCTACGGATTTGCCCAGGTCCGTCACCGGAAGATTCAACCACAGGTTCTGCGTCATGGGCATCGGGTCCTATGAGGTGGCCATAAGATGACTGCGGCATATCGACGGCTCGACAGGTGCAATCTGCCAAGCGATTATAGCGCCTACCTCAATATCGGGAGGCATGAGGCCGATGACCCCTCCGCGCCGGGCGGGATTGAACCGCATGTGCAATCCAATCGTGCTTTCGTTGCTGACCAGCTCGCTGGCATGCGCCGTTGGGTGGAGCGCCGACTTTGGCGACCTGCTCAAGAAATCCCCACTCCCCATACACCTGCCCTCGCAGTTGCCCGGCCTGCCGACCAGCTTCACCTGGCCCAAGGATCCGGATGGGGTCTCCACTTCACTCGTTGACGCCTATCCTGCCTCGAAGCACCTGCCGTACGCCTTTTCACCGGACGAGGCGCCGGCGGTGGATGCGCGGCTGGCGAGCGACGGGCGGTTGGTGATCGGCACCGGCCATTACGATTTCCATCTGCGCAGTTACTGCCTTCACGCGGGTATGTTTCGCCCCCGTTCCAGCGGCGACGGCTACCTGCTGGCGCCGCTCCGAGGCCCGCGGACTGGAGTCATAGGGAGTCTGCTGAGGCGCAGCGTCAGCGCCCCCGAGATTCCACAGGATCAGATTCAGGTGTTGATTTGGGCGATTCTCAGCGGGACCACACTCGGGAAGATGCCGCCCGAGCAACGTGCGGTGGCGCAACGCCTGCTGCATCCGGCCGAACTGCAGGAACTCGAAGGTGGGTGGAAAGATCTGATTCCCGATCAGGTCAAGCAAAGCCTCCTCAACAAGGCGAATCAGAGCCTGCCCGACGCTTACGGCCGTTCCGTCTCGGCTTACCTGTCACTGCGCGACCGACTGGAAGCAGGATCGAGCACCTACGCCGACCTCGAGGCCATCGCAGCGCCAGAGGGCGATGTCATTGGACCCCACAGCCGCACGGTCAACAGCGGCGAATGGACCGCCCGCGAGGGCGGCTACTTCATCCGCCTCCGGCCGTCGGGGTACTCCGAAACCGAGGTGCAGATCTACCGGCCGCTGACCCCTACTGTACACACATCGATCGAGGGGCGCGTTGAGAGCATCAACTTCAACGACGGCCGCTCGCTCTCCGTCAGCTACGAACCCATCACCTATGCGTACATCAATCCCGATACGCACGCACGCTTGCGCTTCTGGCGGATTCGCGCCGTGCAGTTCCTTGGCCCCCACGGTACGACCAGTTTCGATGCGCACGCTGCCCCGGTATTTTCGATGGTAGACGCCCTCTCACCCGCGATCGAGTCGAGCAGCTGGCACTTTCCCCTGATCAGCTCAGCCGTGGCGGCGGAGTCAGGCAGTTGGGTGGAGCGCAAGGTGTCGGAGCTCGCGCTGGAAGATCTGGCTAAACTCAAGGAGTTTTACGACACCGTCAAGGAGACCAAGGAGCTGGGCCACGGCGTCGGCGAGCTGATGAACCCGAAGCCCGACTGCAATCTGGATGGCCAGATGCGCGAACTGGCCAGCGGCAAGGCGCTGCTGGGCGCGTTCAAGGGGGCCGCAGGCATCACCGGAGAGGCTGGCGGTTTTCTGGGGCAGGCGGTGGGCTTCACCGACTACCTGACGCTGGTCTCCCGCATCGGCGCCTCTGAGGCCTATATTCTCGGCGGTGGCTGCGCCAACAATGGCGCGGGCTCGACCACGAGTGTCGATCCGGCTGGCACGGTCGCGGTCCCGGGCGATACGAACCGCCAGCGGCTGGCGCAATCGTTGGTACCCTACGGGAATGGGCAGTCCGGATCACCGATTCAGCTCGGGGAGTACCAGCCCTGAGCGCATTGTCGTCCGTGGCGAGCGGCTACTCGTTCTGAGTGATCGCATAAACGGAGCGGGACATCACAATGTCTCGTTGCGGATCATCTCCCAAGAGAAAGACATGTTCCCCGCGCTCGACGAATCCGAGTTTCGTGTAAAACGCGATCGCCCGCGGATTGCGTTCCCATACACCAAGCCAGACCACATCTGAACCACGAGCACGTATCTGCTCAAATGAGGCGGTCGTGAGAGCTTGCGCAACGCCCTTTCCATGCCATTTGCTGGCGACATACAGTCGCTGGATCTCACCGGGTAAATTCCCTTGGACGAAGCTCGGCGCTTCATGCCAGCGCAGCTGCGCGAACCCCAGCAACTCAACCCCCTGCTCCGCCAGCAGCGTAACCATATGCGGATCGGCGATTTCCTCGGCCTGGAGAGCTTCGCTGAAATTATCCCGGCAGTGCGCCTCCATGTTCGGGGCCGCATTCATGCCACCGAACGTCTCCCTGAATGTTGCTTCAGCAAGCCACGACAGCGCCGCAGCGTCCGACTTTCCGGCCTTTCGTATGGAATACAAAGTACGCCTCCAAGAGTATTCAGGGTGTGCGCAACATAGGGTACTTAAACCCCTGCAAGCGGCGGAATCGCCGCCCCGATGCAACAAGAAGTAAGGGCCAGTACTTTCGGCGGCGACTCGGCATACCGCCGCGCGGGTCGCTGCTTGTTAAATTCCGTGACTGGTTGCAATGCGTAGCGCGACGTAGGGGGCCACATTCAGCACAAGTACTGCAATTTTATAGGCTGCCATGCCGGCATAATGAATGGCGTCAAACCGATCTTCTGACAGCCTAAACCATCTGGCGTGTAACCGGTAGAGCCATCCGTGCGCAAAAATGAAGGCCAGGAACCATCCCACCAATATTGCGTAATTTACAACGGCGCACCAGAGAAAGAATTCGCGAAGAAAAGCGCTGGTCATCATTATTCACTCCAGGCAGCTACTGGGGATAGCGGCACGGCGAAATCAGGGAAACTGATCGCGGGGAAAGCAATGGGCAGCACCAGGCTGCCCACTTGACGGCGCGATCAATTCGCTTGGGTTAGTCCGAACGCGAGGAATTGACCCGTCATCGGCAACGCCTATCCGACTCCGCAATCATACGAGTATTGCAGGACTCATGCAGTGAATTCACCAGCGCGAAGTGCAGCACAATGTTCAGCTGTAGGCTGTGTCGTGGTTGCCCAGCAGGGCCATGGCGGGAATCCGGAAGGCCCGGGGCAGTGAGCTGATGGCGGCGACTTGTAATTCAAAGCGCAACCCACGTAGCAAGGTATCGCGACCGAGACTTGTCCGCGCGACACTATAGTGCCAGCGATACCCGTCACAAGTCCCACAATCGCGGCGCTGGACGCGCCGAGGATCCAAAATTGGTGCGGGCCTTTCGATGAACCGGACAACACGTTAACGAGCCCTCGCAACCATCCCAGCTAGGCATGATGTTGCTTCAAGCCATGCGATAGGTTTCGCCGTTGGACCAAGGGGTGACGCCTAGCAATAGTGTTGAGCGGCGCCGCGCCGAGCTAGAGCGAGCGGCGCGAACATTGAAGAATACAACAACCTCGCCGCGCGCAGCGACGCGACTGACAGCGTCCGCTCGAACACTTGGTTAGGCATCAACCGCGCGCCCCCTTCTGCGCACCAAGACACATATTGTCGCAAGGTAGACGGCAACAATCCCAAATGGAATCGCCACAAATCTGTGCTCCGGGAATGCGTACCACAAGGTTACGACTAGGGCAGTCCTAACAACAGCGTGACCTACACCTACCCAGTGCTGAATCGTCCAGGAGAAAGGAACCCACATCATTCCAGAGAGAATTCCAACTGTCAGTGGCAGTGACGTGCGGTCGACTAAGTAGAATGGTATGGCGATTCCATAGACCAGTAACGCCATCGCGACGGTGTAGAAAAAGAGCGCGTCGAAGGCATTTGTTGGCCTTGTGCGGTCAAGGAAGTTCTCGCCTGTAAATTTCGAGATGAACATTGCTAGATAAGCGATCATTCCGGTAGCGACGAACAAGACCAATGACGACGGAAAAGGAGGTAGAAACACGCCTGCGATGCCTGCGACCGCCCATGCAACTGTTCCAGCGAGTGGAGTAGCAAGGAATGGACGGGCAGCATACTCACGGCGCTGATCGTCGAGGGAGCGGGCGATTTTCTCGGAAGCCATGGACAGCCTCGGCGTGGCGTCTAACGGTTGAACTGAGCGCCGCGTGCGCCGTTGATTGAGCTTGGCATATTATCGTCCACGCGTGCGCTCCAGCGATTTGTTAGAGGTCATGTGGTCCACGGTCTTGAAAGTTTTGCCATTCGGCACGGTAGTACTCTTCAGCGTTCACGAGAACGCAGTACTTGCCTTCGCGGTGCCCGACAATGCTAATTGCGTGGTGCGTATCTCCGTAGTCTATTGAGACGCGAACCTCCAGGTCCTGGTTCCCAAAGGACTTGAGCTCTTCGATGAGCTGGCGAGGTGTCTTGCCCTGCGTGACCAATGCTGGGATCGGAGGCCGTGGTGTACTCATGACGTCTAACGATGAGGTTGAGCGACGCGCGGCAGCGTCGAGGTGAATCGACGGCAATTAATCCAGATCATCGACCCTCCGCGAATTATGCCGAAGCTACCGGCCGCGCGATCGCTCGAACCGC
>Ga0075015_100000270_pt1 | contig 17054 bp, 16 predicted proteins | sample AleBraG_ABR_2013_FD_71476 | JGI IMG/M metagenome (GOLD analysis project Ga0075015, IMG submission 71476) | Freshwater sediment microbial communities in response to fracking from Pennsylvania, USA - Alex Branch Run_MetaG_ABR_2013 | ecosystem: Environmental > Aquatic > Freshwater > Creek >...
TCCGAGGACGCGCTTCAGCTTCGAGTCGCGATGCTCGGCCTCGATGTGATCAAACGGCTTCGTCGCCAGCAGTTGCTTGAGCATTCGCCTCGTCTCCCGTGCTGCGGATCCGGACCGTTCCGGTCGATTTCCTGGCGCCCGTGGCCGCGGCGACCAGCGGGGTGAACGCAGCAATCATCGCCGCGTGGATCTTCGGCGAGCCTGCGCAGACGTCGCCGCCGTGCCGGTACTCGTCGCCGTTGACGGTACTGAGGTGGCCACCGGCTTCGGTGACCAGCAGCGCGCCCGCGGCCGTGTCCCAGGGCTTGAGCCCGAGTTCCCAGAACCCGTCCACGCGGCCCGCCGCGACATAGGCCAGATCGAGTGCCGCGGAACCGGCGCGGCGAATGCCGGCGACCTGCGGCATCATGACACGCAGCATCGCCAGGTAGGTGTCGAGGTCATCGTTGGCGCGGAACGGGAAACCGGTCGCCAGCAGAGCGCCCTCGAGGCCGCGGCGCCGGCTGACGCGGATACGGCGGTTGTCGAGCTGTGCGCCCACGCCGCGCGTCGCCGTGAACAGCTCCTGCCGCAGCACGTCATAGACGGTGGCGACCTCGAGACGGCCGCGCACCTCGCAGGCGATCGATACCGCGTAGACGGGAAAGCCGTGCAGGAAATTGGTCGTGCCGTCGAGCGGATCGATGATCCAGCGGGTCTCATGCTCGCCGCTGGCGCCGCTTTCCTCGGCGAGCACGGCGTGCCCGGGGTAGTGATGGCGGATGATGGCGATGATTTCCTGCTCGGCGGCGCGGTCGACCTCGGTGACGTAGTCGTGGCGGTCCTTGGCATGGATCTCGATGCTCTCGAGCCGCGGGATGCTGCGCGCGATCACTTCACCGGCGCGCCGGGCGGCGCGCACCGCGATGTTCAGCAGTGGATGCATAGTCATCTAGAATAGCAGGATATGACTGCACTGCCGATCCGCTTCGTGCTCGTCGACACCTCGCACCCGGGCAATATCGGTGCCGCGGCGCGCGCCATGAAGAACATGGAACTCGCCGATCTGGCGCTGGTGCGGCCGCGTCAGTTTCCGCACCCCGAAGCGCTGGCGCGCGCCTCGGGCGCTGATGACCTGCTCGCCGGCGCGCGCGTGTGCGCCACGCTGGCGCAGGCGCTCGCCGGCTGCGGGCTGGTCATGGCCTGCACCGCGCGCGTGCGGGATCACTACTACCGCGTGCTCGACGTGCGTGATGCGGCGCTGCGGGCCGTCAGTGAGTGCCGGGCCGCTCCGGTCGCCATCGTCTTTGGCGCGGAGCAGAGCGGGCTCAGCAACGAGGACCTGGCCCCAGCGCACGCGCTGCTGCGCATACCGACCGGCGCTGCCTACGCCTCGCTCAATCTGGCGATGGCCGTGCAGGTGGTCGCCTACGAGATCTTCCGGGCCGGCGAACCGGCCGGAAACGCGACCGCCCGGCAGGCCGCGGCGGTGCGCGAAGCGCCGCTGGCGGAGCCGGCGGAGTTGGAGCGCCTGTACGTGCACTTGCAGGAGGTGCTCGAGCTGATCGATTTCCGCGATCGGACGCAGGCGGGCAGCAATCTGATCCGGCGGATCCGGCGCTTGCTGCAGCGTGCCGAACTCGACGCCAATGAAGTCAATATCCTGCGCGGCATGCTCACGGCCGTGCAGCAGCGCCGCCGGCGCGCCGGCAGCCCGGACGCCGCGCCATGAGCGCCGGCGGGGTGATCTACCTCGATTACGCGGCGACCACGCCGGTGGATCCGCGGGTCGCCGCCTGCATGGCCGAATGCCTCGGAGTGGATGGCGACTTCGGCAACCCGGCCTCCACGCACGCCTTCGGACGTGCGGCGCGCGCGCGCGTCGAGGCGGCGCGCGTGCAGGTGGCCGCATTGATCGGCGCGCCGGCGCCCGACCTGGTGTTCACCTCGGGCGCGACCGAGGCGAACAATCTGGCGATCCTGGGTACCGTGCGCGGCGCGCCGGCGGCGCGCGCCGCACGCGTGCGCCACGTGATCACTTCGCGCACCGAACACAAGGCGGTGCTCGATCCGTGCCGGCAACTGCAGCGCGAAGGCTGCGAGGTCAGCTACCTGCCGCCCGATGCCGACGGCCGCGTCAGGCCGGAGCAGCTGCAGGGGGCGCTGCGCCCCGAGACGGTGCTGGTCTCACTCATGCACGCCAACAATGAAATCGGCACGATCCAGGACATCGCCGCCTTCGGAGCGCTGTGCCGTGCGCATGGGGCCGCCCTGCACGTCGATGCGGCCCAGAGCGCCGGCAAGCTGCCCATCGACGTCGAGGCCATGGGCGTCGATCTGCTCGCCCTGACCGCGCACAAGATCTACGGCCCCAAGGGCGTGGGCGCGCTGTATGTGCGGGGCCAGCGCCGTGCGGCGCTGCAGCCCCTGATATACGGCGGCGGACACGAGCGCGGGCTGCGTTCCGGAACCCTGGCGGTGCACCAGATCGTCGGCTTCGGCGCCGCCTGCGCGCTGGCGGCGGCCGGAATGTCCGCCGAGTCCGTGCGGCTCGCGGCGCTGCGCCGGCAGCTCATGGATGGGCTGGCCGACCTGGCCGGCGTGCTGCCCAACAGCCCGGCGGCCGGATCGCTGCCCGGGATCCTGAACGTGTCCTTCAGGGGTATCGAGGGTGAAAGCCTGCTGTTCGGGCTCACGGAGCTGGCGCTGGCGAGCGGCTCGGCCTGCAATTCCGACAGCGACGAACCGTCCTACGTGCTGCGCGCGGTCGGGCGCGACCGCGAGGAGGCGCAGAGCGCACTGCGATTCAGCTTCGGACGCCATACGACCTCCGCCGACATCGCCCGGGCCATTGGCGCCGTATGGCGCGAGGTGACCCGGCTGAGGGCGGTCGCGGGGGATGTGCCGCCCTGCCGCACCGGCCCCTCCGGCGAGGCGGGCCCGTCCGGCGGGGTGGCCCCGTCCGGCGAGGCCGGCCAGCCGCGGCAGGGCACCTGGGTGCGATTCCTGCTGGAGGTTGCGGGGGGCCGCATCAGCGCAGCGCGCCACCAGGCCTATGGCTGCCCGTACACCCTGGCGGCCTGCGAATGGCTGTGCGTCCAGCTCCGGGGCAGGGCCCTGGGCGACCCTGGGCTCGGCGGGGCGGAGGACTGGGCCGGCGCGCTCGATATCCCGCTGGACCGCCTCACGCGGCTCCTGGTGGTCGAGGATGCCCTGCAGGCCGCGCTTGAGGAGGCCCGGCGCAGGGCGGGTTGGCCGGCGGACGGCGGGCCGGATGGCGGACGGGACGGCGGGCCGGATGGCGGACGGGACGGCGGGCCGGACGGCGGATGGGGTGTAGGAGTACAATGAGGCTCTGAAGTCACCGGAAGCGCCATGAGCATCTCTTTAACCGAATCCGCCGCGAACCGTGTCCGCAGCCACCTGGCCAACCGGGGCCACGGCCTGGGGCTGCGCCTGGCCGTCAAGACCACGGGCTGCTCGGGCTTCAGCTACGTGGTCGACTACGCCGACGCCGCCGGCCCGAACGACCTGGTCTTCGAGGACCATGGCGTGCGGGTGGTGGTGGACCGGGAAAGCCTGCCGGTCCTGAGCGGCACGCGGATCGATTTCGTACGTCAGGGCCTGAACGAGTCGTTTCGCTTCGAGAATCCCAACGTCAAGGCGGAATGCGGTTGCGGCGAGAGTTTCAGCGTCTGAGCAACGAGGCGGCCGCGCCGCCGAAAATTCTTTAGCTTCCGGGGACTTCCGCGTCGCCTGCGATTGCTGGATGAGCCCCGGAGCGGCTAAACTTCCCGCCCTTTTCCTGCATCGTCCCTTAGGAGTATTCCTGATGGCGCTAGAGCGCACCCTGTCCATCGTCAAGCCCGACGGCGTCGCCCGCAACCTGATCGGCGACGTCTACCATCGCTTTGAGCGCGCCGGTCTGCGCATCGTCGCGGCCCGGATGCTGCACCTGTCCGCGGCCCAGGCCGAGGCCTTCTACGAGGTGCATCGCGAGCGGCCGTTCTACAAGGATCTGGTGCGCTACATGAGCTCGGGCCCGGTGATGGCCCAGGTCCTCGAAGGCGACCAGGCGATCGCGCGTCATCGCGACATCATGGGCGCCACCGATCCGAAGCAGGCCGCGCCGGGAACGATCCGCGCCGATCTGGCGCAGAGCATCGAGGCCAACGTCGTGCATGGCTCCGACGCCGCCGATACCGCAGCGCGGGAGATCGCGTTCTTCTTCAGCGGCACGGAATTGTGTCCGCGAACCTAGAGGCGCATTGCCCGCCGACCATGAACATGCCGGCCGCTGCACCGCGTATCAACCCGCTCGGTCTGACGCCGGCCGAGCTGGAAGCCATGGTCGTCGGGCTCGGTTCCAAGCCGTTCCGGGCCCGCCAGCTGCTGCACTGGCTGTACAAGCGCGGCGTGGGCCGGTTCGAGGAGATGACGGACCTGGCCAAGGACTTCCGCCAGCGGCTCGAGAGCTCAGCGCAGGTCACGCTGCCGGAAATCGTGCTGGCGCAGCAGTCCGCCGACGGTACGCGCAAGTGGCTGCTGCGCGCCGATGCCTCGCAGGCGTTCGAGATGGTGTACATCCCGGAGGCCGGGCGTGGCACGCTGTGCATCTCCTCCCAGGTGGGGTGCGTGCTGGACTGCACCTTCTGTTCGACCGCCCAGCAGGGCTTCAACCGCAACCTCAGCACCGCGGAAATCGTCGGCCAGGTCTGGCTCGCCAACCGCGAGCTCGGCTTTGAACCCGGCGGCGAACGGCTGGTGACCAATGTCGTGTTCATGGGCATGGGCGAGCCGCTGGCGAATTTCCGCAACGTCGTCCCCGCGCTGCAGATCCTGCTGCACGATGCTTGCTTCGACCTGTCCCGCAGGCGCGTGACGCTCTCGACCGCGGGCCTGGTTCCGCAGATCTACCGGCTCGCCGAAGTCAGCAACGTGGCGCTGGCCGTCTCGCTGCATGCCCCGGACGATGCGTTGCGCAGCACGCTGGTGCCCGTCAACCGCCTGCATCCGATCGCCGAACTGCTCGCAGCGTGCTGGCACTACATCGATGAGCAGAACGGGCGCAGCGTGACCTTCGAGTACGTCATGCTCGAGGGCGTCAACGATGCGCCCGGCCAGGCGCGGGCGCTGGCCGGCCTGCTGGCCGGCCGGCCGGCCAAGGTCAATCTGATCCCGTTCAATCCATTTCCCGGCACGCCTTACCGCCGTTCGAGTGACGCGGCGATCTGGGCATTCCGCGACGAACTGCTGAAACGCAACGTGATGGCCACCGTGCGCCGCACGCGCGGCGAGGACATCGACGCCGCCTGTGGACAGCTCGTGGGCCGCGTGCAGGACCGCACCGTGGCACGCCTCGGCGCCCGCATGCGCACGGCGCTCGGCCAGGTGAGCGTCGGCCCGGTGAGCGCATGAGGGCCGGGGTGCCGGCAGCGGCGTGGCTCGCGCTGGCGCTGCTGTCTGCCTGCGCGACGGACGCCGGTCCGCATTCGGCCAATGCCGCCGCGGCGGCCAATATTCAGCTGGGCTCGGCCTATCTGCAGCAGGGTAACCTGCCGATCGCCAAGGAAAAGCTGGAGCGCGCGCTGGCCGAGGCGCCGCGTAATCCGACCGTGCACGGTCTGCTGGCGATGCTGTACGTGCGCCTCGGCGACGATCGCAGGGCCGAGGCCGAATACCGGACGGCGCTGTCGCTGGCGCCCGGTGACCCCGAACAGCTGAACAATTACGCGGTCTACCTGTGCAGCGCCGGCCGTGTCGACGAAGGGGTGAGCCGGTTCCAGGAAGCCGCGCGCAATGCCCTGTACCGCACGCCGTGGGCGGCGTATTCGAATGCCGGCGTGTGCCTGCGCAGCGCCAGGCGCAACGCCGAGGCCGAGACGCTGTTCGCGCGCGCGCTGCACATTCGCGCCGATTACGCGGAAGCCGCCGTCCAGCTCGCCGATCTCGAGCTGAGCGAGGACCGCGCCAATGAGGCCTACAGCACGGTCGCCGATTTTCTCAAGTCCAATCCACCGACGGCGGAGCTGCTGCTGCTCGGATGGCGCGCGGCGCGTGCGCAGCACAACGCGGTCAACGCGGCCCAGATGGCCTGGCGGCTGCAGAATGAATTTCCCGACAGCGACCAGGCGCACGCCGTCACTGCCAGCGCCGGCGGCAAGGGCTGAGCCATGAGCGACGGTCAGGAGAACAGCGCTGACAGTCCCGGCGTGCGGCTCGCGCGGGCGCGCGAGCGGCTCGGTCTCTCGCTGGACGAGGTCGGCGAGAAGCTGCGGCTCGAGCCGCAGATCGTCGCCGCGCTCGAGGCGGATGATCACCGGGCGGTGGGCGCGGCGGTCTTCGTGCGCGGGTTCCTGCGCCGCTACGCCGACCTCGTCAAGGAATCCCACGATGAGATCGATGCGCTGTACCTGAAGATGCCGGAAGCGGGCGCCGCCCCCGACCTGACGAGCACCGGCCTGCGCCGCCTCGAGTCGTCGGGCCCTCATGCCAGGCTGGGCGTGACACAGGCGCTGATCGCCGTGGCGGTGCTCGGTGTGGTGGCGGCCGTGTGGTGGGGGACGCGGACCGGATCAGCGCCCGCGCCCGAGCCGGCGCCGCCGGAGGCGGAGGTCGTGCACATCGACGCGGCGGGGGCCGCCACCGGCGACAGCGCGCGCGCGGCGCCCGGCGTCACGCCGCGCGCACTGGACAACGCCGTCGAGACCCCAGCGGGCACCGCTCATGACGCGGCCGGCGCGGTGGTTTCCGGTAGCGCGGCGCCCAATCCCGTCCTGCCCGGCACTGTCCTGTCCGGTACCGGCGTGCCCGCTGCCGGCCCGTCCGGTGCCGCAGCGGCAGGGCTCCAGCATCCGCCGCTGCACCGCCGGCACCTGCAGGTCACCTTCAACGGCGAATGCTGGGCCGAGATCTACGACGCCCGCGGCATGCGCTTGTTCTTCGGCTTTGGTCACGCGGGCAGTACGCAGGCGCTGAGCGGTGTTGCGCCCTTCCGCCTGGTCCTGGGCAACGTCGATGCGGTGGCGGTGGCGGTGGAGGGCACGCCCGTCGCCCTGCCTTCCGCGCAGCCCGGAGCACGGCTGCGCGTTTCGCTCAATGGCAACGGCGCCATTGCCAGCGTGCGCTGAGCGCCGGTCCCGGACCCGCAGCACTTGAACAGGCAGCTGCAAGCCGTGCGCGGCATGAACGACGTGCTGCCGTCGCAGGTGGGCGCCTGGCAGTACCTCGAGGCCGTGCTGCGCGGCCTGCTGCGCGACTACGGCTACGAAGAGCTGCGCGTGCCGGTGGTCGAACATACCGAGCTGTTTCACCGCTCGATCGGTGAATACACCGATATCGTCGAGAAGGAGATGTACACGTTCGCCGATTCGGGCGGCGACAGCCTGACACTGCGGCCCGAGGCGACGGCCGGCGTGGTGCGCGCGGTGATCGCGAACGGGCTGCTGCGCGGTGCGCGGCTGAAACTGTGGACCTCCGGCCCGATGTTCCGCCACGAGCGTCCGCAGAAGGGACGCTACCGGCAATTCCACCAGGTGAGCGTCGAGGCGATCGGCTTCGCCGGCCCCGACGTCGACGCCGAACTGATTGCCCTCGGGGCGCGCCTGTGGCGCCGGCTGGGCATCACGCGCGTGCGGCTGCTGATCAATTCGCTCGGCACGAGCGAGGCCCGGCAGCGCTATCGGACGGCGCTGCAGCAGTATTTCGGGGCGCATGAGGCGGTGCTGGACGAGGACAGCCGCCGGCGGCTGCACGGTAATCCGCTGCGCATCCTCGATGCCAAGAATCCCGCGATGCAGGCGCTGGTCGGCGGTGCGCCGGTGCTGACCGATTTCCTCGACCCCGAGTCACGCGTCCATTTCGACACGCTGTGCGCCACGCTCGACGGCCTGGGCGTGCCCTACACGATCAATCCGCGCCTGGTCCGCGGACTCGACTATTATTCGCGCACCGTATTCGAATGGGTGACCGATGCGCTCGGCGCCCAGGACGCGATCTGTTCCGGGGGGCGTTACGACGGCCTGATTACCCAGCTCGGGGGCGAGGCCACGCCGGGCATCGGCTTCGCCCTGGGGCTCGAGCGCGTGGTCGATCTGATCGGCCAGGCGGGCACGGCGCCGCCGGCGCCTGCGCCGGCCGTCTATGTCATCGCCAGCGGTGCGCGGGCTGAAGCGGCGGCCCTGCGGCTGGCCGAGACCCTGCGCGAGGCGTTCCCCGGCCGCGGCGTGCACATGAACCTGGGCGGCGGGAATTTCAAGGCGCAGTTCCGCCGCGCCGACCGCAGTGGCGCGTGCCTGGCGCTGATCCTGGGGGATGCCGAACTCGAGCGCGGCGTGGTGGCGTTGAAACCATTGCGCCGCGAAGCAGGTCAGAGTGAGTGCGCGCTGCCGGAACTGGCGGCGCAGGTGGACCGGATGCTGAAGGAGGAATCGTGGACGACTCAATGAGCGATCAGGAACAATGGGACAGCGTGCGCAACTGGCTGCGCCAGAATGGCGTCTGGCTGGTGGCCGGTGTCGCCCTGGCCGCGATCGGCATCTGGGGCTGGCGTGCCTGGCAGGCGCATCAGGAGGCGCTGCTGACGCGTGCGAGCGGCCAGTACGAGAAGCTGGTGAGCGCCTTCGGCAGGAACGACCTCGGCGCCGTGACCGCGGCCGCGGATCAGCTGGCGGCCGACCATCCGGGCACCGGCTATGCGGAACAGGCCGAGCTGGCGGCGGCCCGGCTGCAGATCGAAAACAAGCAGATTCCCGCCGCGATCGAGCGCATGCAGAAAGTCCTGTCGGCCACGCACGACGCCGAGCTCGCGCTGCTCGTGAGGCTGCGCATCGCGCGCGCGCAGCTCGAACTGAACAAGCCGGACGAAGCGCTGGCGACGCTGGCTGCGGCGCAGCCCGGTGCCTACGCCAGCCGCTACGCCGAGGTACGCGGCGACGCGCTGTTCGCCAAGGGCGACCACGATGGCGCGTTGCGGGCCTACAAGGAAGCGCAGGCGGCTGCGAACGGTGCTGCCGCGGCCGGCGACCTGCTGGCCCTGAAGATCAGCTCGCTGGCCCCCTCGCGGGCGGCTCCGTGACCAGACGCTACGCCCTGCTCGTGGCGGTCGCCGTGGCGCTCGCCGCGCTGGCGGCCTGCAGTTCGAACAAGAAGAAGGACGATAAGCCCACTGAGCTGGTCAGGATGACCAACCGGTTCGAGCCGCGCCGGCTATGGAGTGCCGGTGTCGGCAGTTCAGCGCCGAAGCTGCGCCTCGGCCTGGCCCCCGCCGTCGATGACGGCCGCGTCTTCGGCGCCGGTCCGCACGGCGACGTCGTGGCCCTGGACCTGGCGACCGGACGCACGCTGTGGCGCCACCACCTCAAGCTCGCGCTCGCGGGCGGCCCCGGCGCGGGCGGCGGGCTGGTGCTGGTGGGCGGCAGTGATGGCACGCTGGTCGCGCTCGGCGCGGGCAACGGCGCGGAGCGCTGGCGCGTGCCGCTCAATTCCGAACTGCTCGCGGCGCCGGCCGTCGCGGGTGACCTCGTGGTGGTGCGCACGGTCGATGGCAAGCTGTTCGGGCTGGCGGCGGCCGATGGCAAGCAGCGCTGGGTCGCCGATCAGCAGGTGCCGCGCCTGACGCTGCGCGGCACCAGTGAACCGGTCATCAGCGGTGACATGGCCATTTCCGGATTCGACAACGGCCGCCTCATGGCCGTCACGCTGGCCTCCGGCAATACGGCCTGGGACGTCGCCGTCGGTACGCCGCGTGGCAGCAGCGAGCTGCAGAGACTCATCGATGTGGACTCGCCGCCGGTGCTCGACGGCGATGACGTGTTCGCCGTGGCCTTTCAGGGGCGCGCGGTGCGCCTGGCGCGCGATACTGGCCGCGAGATCTGGTCGCATGAGATCTCCAGCTACCGCGGCCTGGCCGCCGACGCGTTTGGCGTGTACGTCTCGACGGCGGATGGCGAGGTGATCCGGCTGGATCGTGCCAGCGGCGCGGAGCGCTGGCGCCAGAAGGGACTGCTGCGCCGCTGGCTGACCGCACCAGCGATCCAGGGCCATCACGTCGTGGTCGCTGATTACCAGGGCGTGATTCACTGGCTGAGCATCGACGACGGGTCCTTCCAGGCGCGCGTCAAGGGCGGCGCGCGCATCAGCGCTGCACCCAGGGTCATCGGTGACCTCGTGCTGGTGCAGACGGACAAGGGGACGATCGAGGCGTGGCGAACGCCGGCGACTTAGGCGCCTTGAGCGTGCTTCCCGTGGTGGCGATCGTCGGACGGCCCAACGTGGGCAAGTCCACGCTGTTCAACGCGCTGACACGTACTCGCGATGCGATCGTCGCGGATATTCCGGGCGTGACGCGCGACCGGCAGTACGGCTACGCGCGCATCGGCGCCATACCCTGCGTGCTGATCGACACCGGCGGACTGGTCGACCGGCCGAGCGGCATCGAAGCGCAGATGCGCCAACAGACCGAGAAGGCGGTCGCCGAATGCGACCGGATCATCTTCCTGGCTGACGCGCGTGCGGGGTTGACTGCCCAGGACCGCTACGTGGCCGATGAACTGCGGCGGGCGGGCAAGCCCGTGACCCTGGCCCTCAACAAATCCGAGGGTCTGGATGCGGACATGGTGGCTGCCGACTTCCAGGTGCTCGGCATGGGCGCTCCGCAGTCAATCGCAGCCGCGCATGGCCAGGGCTGCCGCGAACTCATCGATACGGTCCTCGAGGGCCTGAGCGCGGGCGCTGCGCCCGCGGACGACACCAGTGCGATCCGCGTGGCCGTCATCGGCAAGCCGAACGTGGGTAAATCGACGCTCGTGAACCGGCTGCTGGGCGAGGAGCGGGTCATCGCCAGCGATCAGCCCGGCACGACGCGTGACTCGATCATGGTGCCGTTTCAGCGCGACGGCCGCGACTTCCTGCTGGTCGACACGGCCGGCATCCGCCGCCGCTCCAGGGTCGAGGACGCGGTGGAGCGGGCCAGCGTCGCGCGTACGCTGCAGGCGATCGCCGAGGCGCATGCCGTGGTCATGGTGCTCGACGCGCATGACAGCGTCGGCGAGCAGGACGCGAGCGTGCTGGGCCAGGCCCTCGAACGCGGCCGCGTGCTGCTGATCGCGATCAACAAGTGGGATGGGATCCCCGCCGACCAGCGCGACGAGATCCGCCGGCAGCTGTCGCTGAAGCTCGATTTCGTGCCGTTCGCGCCGCATCACTTCATTTCCGCGCGTCATGGCACGGGGGTCGGAGAGCTGGCGCGCGATATCGTGCGCGGCTATGACTCGGCCATGCGCGCCATGCCGACGCCGGCGCTCACCAGGGTGCTGGAGAAGGCGCTCGAAGCGCATCAGCCGCCGCTGGTCAAGGGGCGGCGCATCAAGCTGCGCTACGCCCACCAGGGCGGGCGCAACCCGCCGCGCATCATCATCCACGGCAACCAGACCGTATCGGTGCCCGATTCGTACCGGCGCTACCTCGCCAATGTCTACCGCGACGCCTTCGATCTCTATGCGACCCCGGTGGCGGTGGATTTCCGCACCGACGCGAATCCCTACGATCGGCTCAAGGCCGGAAAGCGCCGCCCGCGGCCGGCAGGAACAATGCCGGGTCGACGAAAACGCGGTTGAGGGCCACGGCGAAGTGCAGGTGCGGTCCGGTCACGCGACCGGTTGCGCCGACCGCGCCGATCGGCTCGCCGGCCGCCACCGCGTGGCCGGGCTGGGCGCTGATCCGTGACAGATGGCAGTACATCGTGATCAGCCCGGCGCCGTGGTCGAGCAGCAGCGTATTGCCATTGAAGAAATAACTCCCGGTCTGCAGCACGATGCCCGCCGCTGCGGCATGCACCACGGTGCCCTCCGGCGCGGCAATGTCCATGCCGCTGTGCGGGTCACGCGCTTCCCCATTGAAATAGCGTCTCAGGCCGAAGGAGCTGGAGCGCGGTCCGTCGATCGGCGGCGCCAGCCTGAGCGAATGCGGCGGTGGCGCGCTGAAGGTCGCCAGTGCCGCGTGGATGCGGTCACGCTCGGCCGCCACCCGCGCGAGGTCGGCGGCCGAGAGCTCGACCTGGGCGGGAGCGACCCTGAGCCGCTGCGTGCGGTAATGCGCTGCGCCTACGCGGAAATACGCTGTGCGGCCGCCAATGGGGCCCAAAACGGGGCCGCTGCCGGCTGGCTCGAGGCGCAGAGCCACGGGCCCGGGCGCCTGCGAGAGCGGAATGCCGACGACGGCGAGCCACCCCTGGCCGGACCGCGGCAGCACCATGACCGGAGCGTCCCCGAGATACACCCGGGGGGCGTCGCGGTCCGGGTGGGAGGCGCCGCCGCCCGGGACCGCGAGCGGCACCAGCGCCACGCCGCCGGGTACGGCACGCGGCCGGGGCAGCACGGATCCGGCCCCGTGCGCCCGGGCGGCGAGGGCGGCCACGCCCACGAGCATGAGCGCGGCAGCGAGCAGCCCCCGGCGCGGGGTCAAGGGGAGCCGCGCCCCGTGACGCGCGCGCTGATCGTGCCGTCCGCGAGACGCGCCACGATGTCCTCGCCCGCCGCGACCTCCGCGGCGTGGCGCACCAGCTGGCCGTTCGCGCGCGCAAGGATGGCGAAACCCCGCTCGAGCGTGGCCAGCGGACTCACGGCATGCAGGGCGCGGGCGCTGAGCTCCAGCCGCCCCGTGGCGCTCGCGAGCGTGCGCGCCGCGGCCGCCTGCAGCCGGCCGGCGAGCGTCGCCGTGCGCAGCCGCAGCTCGCGCAGCACCGCCGCCGGGGCACAGGCCTGGAGCTGGGCGGTCGCCGCAGCGAGTTGCACCGCAGCGTCGCGCAGGTGCGCATCGAGCGCGCGGCGCAGCCGCAGCTCGAGTTCATCGAGCCGCTGGGCGTGCTGGGTCAGGCGCACGCCCGGGTGCGCGCGCTGCAGGCGTTCGCGCCGCGACTTCAACAGCGCGGCCTCGTCCAGGAGCTGCCGGCGCATGGCGATGCTGAAGCGGCCGGCCAGCTGCGCCAGGCGCTGCAGCCATACACGGCGGTCGGGCACCGCCAGCTGCGCGGCGGCGGTCGGCGTCGGGGCGCGGACATCGGCGACGAAGTCCGCGATCGTGACGTCCGTTTCGTGGCCGATGCCGGCAATCACGGGCAGCGCGCAGCGAGCCAGTGCCCGGGCCACACGCTCGTCGTTGAAGGCCCACAGGTCCTCGAGCGAACCGCCACCGCGTGCCAGGATCAGCACATCGCAGTCGGCGCGCTCGCTGGCCAGGTCGAGCGCCGCGGCGATGGCCGGGGCCGCTGCCGCGCCTTGAACCGGTACCGGGTAGATCAGCACCGCCGCGGCCGGGAAGCGGTTCGCCAGCACGTGCAGGATGTCGCGCAGGGCGGCCCCGGTGGCCGATGTGATCACGCCCACGCGCCCCGGCGCCGCCGGCAGCGGGCGCTTGCGGTCGGCCGCGAACAGGCCTTCCGCCGCGAGCCGGGCCCGCAGTTCCTCGAAGGCGCGCTGCAGCGCGCCGGCACCGGCGTCCTCCAGGTGTTCCACCAGCAGCTGGTAGTCGCCGCGGGGTTCGTAGAGACTGACGCGCCCGCGCGCCAACACCAGCTGTCCCTCGCGGGGCGCGAAGCGCGCGAGCTGGTTACGCTGGCGGAACATCGCGCAGCGCAGCTGCGCCTCGCGGTCCTTGAGGGAGAAATACCAGTGTCCGGAAGCCGGACGCGAGAAATTCGAGATCTCCGCCTGCACCCATACCAAACCCAGGCCCGACTCGAGCAGCAGCCGGGCCTCGCGGTTGAGGCGTGCGACGCTGTAGATGTCGCGGCCAGCGGGCACCTGCGGTTCGGCCATGGCGCATAGTAGCCCAATTGAGCAGGATCGGGCCGGGGCGGGCGGCGCTGTTATGGTTTACCGGGGGCCCCCCGGTGCGTACAATGGCGCGCTTCTTTTTGGGACGCCATGCCATGCGAATTCTCGAAGAAGCGCTCACCTTTGATGATGTGTTACTGGTGCCGGCGCGCTCCGATGTGCTGCCGCGCGAAGTCGACCTGTCGACGCAGCTCACACGTCATGTCCGCATCGGACTGCCGATCCTGTCGGCCGCCATGGATACCGTCACGGAAGCCCGGCTGGCCATCACCATGGCCCAGGAAGGCGGCATGGGCATCATCCACAAGAACATGCCTATCGAGGGCCAGGCCCGCCAGGTCGGGCACGTCAAGAAATTCGAGAGTGGCGTCATCGCCGACCCGATCACGGTGTCGCCGGACGCCACTATCCGCCAGGTGATCGAACTGACGCGGGCACGGGGCATCTCCGGCGTGCCGGTGGTCAGTGGCGCGAAGGTGGTTGGCATCGTGACGCACCGCGACCTGCGCTTCGAGCGCCAGCTCGATGCTCCGGTGTCGACCGTCATGACACCCAAGGCCCGGCTGGTCACGGTGCGCGAGGGCGCCCCCAAGGACGAGGTGCAGAAGCTGCTGCACAAGCACCGCATCGAGAAGGTGCTGGTCGTCGGCGTGGACGACGAACTGCGCGGCATGATCACGGTCAAGGATTTCCAGAAGGCCACCGAGTTTCCGCGCGCCAGCAAGGATTCGACCGGCCGGCTGCGCGTGGGTGCGGCGGTGGGAACGGCGCCGGATACGCTCGACCGCGTGGCGGCGCTGCGCGAAGCCGGCGTCGATGTCATCGTGGTCGACACCTCGCACGGCCATTCGCGCGGCGTGCTCGAGATGGTGGCCCGGCTCAAGGCGCGCTGGGGCGAGCTCGAGATCATCGCCGGCAATGTCGTCACGCGCGAGGCGGCGCTCGACCTGGTCAGTGCCGGCGCGGATGCGGTCAAGGTGGGCATCGGCCCGGGATCGATCTGCACGACGCGCGTGGTCGCCGGGGTCGGCGTGCCGCAGATCACGGCGGTCGCCAACGTGGCCGAGGCGCTGAGCGCGCGCGGCGTGCCGCTGATCGCCGATGGCGGCATCCGCTTTTCGGGCGATATTGCCAAGGCGATTGCGGCCGGTGCGCACGCGGTCATGATCGGCGGCATGTTTGCCGGCACCGAGGAGTCTCCCGGGGATGTCGAGCTGTACCAGGGCGCCTCCTACAAGCTGTATCGGGGCATGGGTTCGCTGGGCGCGATGGCGGACAAGCACGGTTCGGCAGACCGCTATTTCCAGGACACGAGCAGCGAGCTGGAAAAGCTCGTACCCGAAGGCATCGAAGGCCGCGTGCCCTACAAGGGCAGCCTGGTTTCAATCCTCTACCAGCTGGCCGGCGGACTGCGCGCCGCCATGGGCTACACCGGCTGCGGCGACATCGAACAGATGCGCACGCGCCCGATGTTCGTGCGCATCACCAGCGCCGGCGTGCGCGAAAGCCACGTGCACGATGTGACGATCACGAAGGAGGCGCCCAATTACCGCGTCTCGTGACATCCATGCCGACCGGATTCTGATCCTCGATTTCGGTTCGCAGTACACGCAGCTGATCGCACGGCGCGTCCGCGAACTCGGGGTGTACTGCGAGATTCATTCCTGGGACATGCGTGACGAGGCGGTGCGCGCCTTTGCAGCGCGCGGGGTCATCCTGTCGGGGGGGCCGGATTCGGTCACCGAGGCTGCGGCACCGGCCGCTCCGGCCGCGGTCTTCGAGCTCGGGGTGCCGGTGCTGGGCATCTGCTACGGCATGCAGACCATGGCCGCCCAGCTGGGCGGCAAGGTGGTGCCGGGCGCGGTGCGTGAATTCGGCTACGCCGAGATCCGTGCACGTGGCCATTCGGCGCTGCTGCGGGGCATCGAGGATCGCGTCAACGCGGAAGGCCACGGCCTGCTGGACGTCTGGATGAGCCACGGCGACCGCGTGGCCGAACTGCCGCCCGGCTTCACGACCATCGCGGCGACCGCAGACGTACCGATCGGCGGCATGGCGGATGAGTCGCGGCGCTTCTACGCGCTGCAGTTTCATCCGGAAGTCACGCACACGCCGCAGGGCGGCCGCATCTACGCGCGTTTCCTGCACGAGATCTGCGGCTGCGCCAATGCCTGGACCGCCGGCAACATCATCGCGGACGCCAGCGCACGCGTGCGCGCGCAGGTCGGCGCCGGCCGCGTGCTGCTGGGTCTGTCCGGCGGCGTGGATTCCTCAGTGGTCGCGGCCCTGCTCCACCAGGCAATCGGGCCGCAGCTCACCTGCGTGTTCGTCGATCACGGCCTGCTGCGCCTGCACGAGGGCGATCACGTCATGGACGTGTTTGCGAAGAATCTCGGCGTACGCGTCATCCGCGTCGACGCGGCGGCGCGCTGCTTCGAGGCGCTGCGCGGCGTGGCCGACCCGGAAGCCAAGCGCAAGATCATCGGTCGGCTGTTCATCGAGATCTTCGATGCCGAGGCTGCCAAACTCACCGGTGTCGACTTCCTGGCGCAGGGGACGATCTACCCCGACGTCATCGAGTCGGCCGGCGTCGGCGCCGGCGCCGGCAAGGCACATGTGATCAAGAGCCACCACAATGTCGGCGGCCTGCCGCGCGACATGAAGCTCCGGCTGGTCGAGCCGCTGCGCGAACTGTTCAAGGATGAAGTGCGGCGCATCGGCATCGAGCTGGGACTGCCCGCGGAGATGGTGCAGCGGCACCCGTTCCCGGGTCCCGGGCTGGGTGTACGGATCCTAGGCGAAGTGACGCTGCCGGCGGCGGATACGCTGCGCCTTGCGGACCATATCTTCATCGAGGAGCTGCAGCGCGCGGGCTGGTACGAGCGCACCAGCCAGGCGTTTGCCGTGTTCCTGCCCGTGCGCAGCGTGGGCGTGGCTGGTGACGTGCGTCGCTATGATCCGGTCATCGCGCTGCGCGCCGTCGAGACGGTCGATTTTATGACGGCGCGCTGGGCGCAGCTGCCGTACGAACTGCTCGATGTGTGCGCGCGCCGCATCGTCAACGAAGTACCGGGCGTCTCGCGCGTGGTCTATGACATCTCCGGCAAGCCGCCGGCGACGATAGAGTGGGAGTGACCAGGGCGCTTCCCCACTGTGGCACGGTCGGTAGTAGAGGCAGGGAACCCCGAGATTCAGGGCAATATTGGCATGAACCCACCGCCCAACATATGTTGAGATAGGTGC